>Ga0302324_100002074_pt1 | contig 47272 bp, 37 predicted proteins | sample Palsa_T0_1_FD_201949 | JGI IMG/M metagenome (GOLD analysis project Ga0302324, IMG submission 201949) | Peat permafrost microbial communities from Stordalen Mire near Abisko, Sweden - Palsa_T0_1 | ecosystem: Environmental > Terrestrial > Soil > Palsa > Peat permafrost | place: Sweden: Abisko... | reverse complement strand
CGGCTCGCAGGTTCGCCTTTCGAGGCTCCGCCGGACGAGTTGCCCCGTCCCACGCTCGATCGGCTACATGTCGAACGGGCAATTTACATGGTGAGCTCCTTTCATCTCACAAGATCAGCCAGGCTTGGCCTGGCGCACCTGATGAACGCAGATGAACGCAGATAAGAACTCAGACCATCTCGATTTCGATCTTCTTGCCCCCGGCGTCCAGCTTGACGATCCGGAAGCTGCGGATTTGCCCCGCCCGCGCCGGCTCGCGTTTGCCGGCGCGCGCCCCCGGCCCCCCCGCGCCCTTCCACTTCGCCGACAACATCGAAGAAAGTGAACCGAGATCTGCCCCGGATCGCGCCGCTTGCTCCTCCGCCGGCCCCGCCTCCGCGCCCGCCACTTTGCAGGGAATCTGGATGCCTTCCCCCAGCTCCACCTTGGCGCGCCCGCCGGAAACATCCGCGATGCGGCCCGTCACCACGTCGCCTTCCTTATGCTCGGCGATGTATTCGTCGATGCTGGTGGGCTGAAGCTGCTTGATGCCCAGCTTGATGCGGCGGCGCTCGGCGTCCACTTCCAGAATCTGCGCGCGCACCGTCTGGCCGGCCCGCAGCACTTCCTGCGGATGGTTGATGCGCTTCTCCGCGGTGATATCGCCCACGTGGATCATGCCTTCCACGCCCTCGGCGATCTGCACGAAAGCGCCGAATTTCGTGAGGCTGACCACCGGTCCTTCGATCGCGGCGCCCACCGGATACCTCTGCTGCGCATCGGCCCAGGGATCGCCCAGCGCCTGCTTTAATCCCAGTGAGATGCGCCGCTCGGCGGGGCTGACGTGCAGCACCACCGCCTCCACCGAATCGCCCGGCTTCACCACGTCGCTGGGCTTGCGCGCCTTCTTCGACCAGGACATCTCCGAAAGGTGAATCAGCCCTTCCACGCCCGGCTCGAGCTCCACGAAAGCGCCGAAGTCCGCCACCCGCGTGACCGTGCCATGCACCCGGTCGCCGGTCTTGTACTTCTCGCCAACCTGTTCCCAGGGATGCGGCTGAAGCTGCTTCAGCCCCAGCGCAATACGCCGCTTGGCTGGGTCCACTTTCAGGATCTTGACTTCCAACTCCTGCCCCACCGAGAGCGCGTCGGCCGGCTTGTTGATGTGGGCCCAGGAAATGTCGGCCACGTGCAGCAGCCCGTCCACGCCGCCGATATCGACGAAGGCGCCGTAATCGGTCAAGCTGCGGATCGTGCCGTGCATCACCGCGCCTTCCTGCAGATCCGTGAACAGCTTCTGCCGGGCGAGCGCTTCTTCGTCTTCCAGCACCACGCGCCGGTCCACCACCACGTCTTCGTCGGCCACGTCCAGCTTGATGATGCGGCAGGTGATTTCCTGGCCCACCAGCTTTTCCATTTCGGGCACGTCTTTGGCGCCCGAGCGCGAAGCCGGCATGAACGCGCGCACTCCCACGTCTACGCTCAGGCCGCCTTTCACCACGCCCGAAACGACGCCCGCGATGGAGCGCTTCTCCTGGAATGCGGCTTCCAGCGACGTCCAGTCCTTGGGCCGCTCCACGCGCACTTTCGAAAGCTCGTAGTAGCCTTCTTCGTTGCGCCCCTTGATGGAAACCGGGAACTGGTCGCCCACCCGCACGCTCACCTTGCCGGCCGGATCTTTGAACTCGCCCGCCGGCATCACGCCTTCGATCTTCAGGCCGATATCGATGAAGACCTGCTCCGGTGAAACGGCGACTACCGTGCCTGTCAGGCCTTGCCCGCCGGCTTCGGATTTGCGGGTGTGGGATTGTTCGTATTGGGACAGGATGTCCGCGAAGTTTTCGCCCCGTTCGGACATGCTTGGGGTTTCATCCTGTTCCAGCGTGGAGTTGTTGGGCATGAGACTACGTAATTATTGTGGCATAATCCGGTCTGGGATCGCATCGTGGCTCAACTTGTATGGTGGCGGGGCGCCGCCCAATGGATTCGGCCGCAGGATGTCGTCTGGCTGCTGCTCTTCTCGGGCATGGCGGTGCTCAGCCCGCATGGCGACGTCTATGAGATCGGTCCGCTGGTGGCCCTGTGCGCTTTGCAGATTCTGGAGCCCAAGCTCGAATTCGTGGGCACCACCCGCGGCAAGGTGCTGTGGATCGTCCTGAAGCTGCTGTTCTGCTACGCCTTGATCGGCTTCACCTTCGGCGTGAGCAGCGGCTATTTCTGGCTTCTACTGCTGCCGGTGATCTCGGCCGGCACATCGCTGGGGGTCCTCGGCACGCAGATCTTCATCGTGCTGTCCTGCGGCGGGTACCTCTCTTTCCTGGGGTTTCTCGATGCGACGCGGTGGGTGATCGAGCTGCAGGAGAAGCGCGACATTGCCCTGCGCGTGATCCTGCTGGCGGTGGCCGGCAACTTGACCAACACCCTGGCCGAAGCGTTGCGCCGGCAATTCGCCAAGACCAAAGCCGTCGCGGAACAGCTCGCCGAAGCCAATCGCAACCTGCAGCAGGCCGAAGAAGCCGTGCGCCGGTCGGACCGGCTGGCGGCCCTCGGCCAGCTTGCGGCGGGCCTGGCGCATGAGTTGCGCAATCCGTTGGGCACCATCCGCGCCTCCGCCGAGATGCTCACCCGCAGCGTCGCCGCCGAAAACGAAGTGGCGCGCGAAGTGGCCGGTTTTATTTCCGAGGAAGTGGACCGTACCAATTCGCTGGTCACGCGCTTTCTGGATTTCGTGCGGCCGCTCGAATTGCGGCCGGCGCCGGCGGACCTGGCCCAGGTGCTCGACCGCTCTGTCGCCATGGTGGAACGGGAAGCCGCCGCCCGCGAAGTGACCGTTTACAAGAACTACTCGCCGGACATCCCGCCCTTCCCGCTGGACGCGGAGCTGATGGAGCGGGTCTTCTACAATCTGCTGGTCAACGCCGCGCAGGCCACCGCGCCCGGCGGCGCGGTTACCCTGAAGACGCGCCTGGCCGGCGATAACGCCGAGATTTCGGTAATCGACCGCGGAGAGGGCATCGATCCCAAACTGATAAACACCATCTTCAATCCTTTTTTCACCACCAAGTCCGATGGCGTGGGTCTGGGGTTGGCCATTTGTTCCAAGATCGTGGACCAGCACGGCGGCAAGATCGCGGTTGAGAGCGAACCGGGCAAGGGCAGCGTGTTCCACGTATATTTGCCCATGGTGGAGGCCGTATCCGGCTCGAAACCGAAAGACTGAGCCTTTTCCCCTGGGAACAGGACGACTGGCTGGAATTCCGCGCCATCGCCGCGGACCCGGAAGTGATGCGCTACATCGGCGATGGCGCGCCTTGGCCCGCGGAGCGCTCCCGGCAGTTCGTGGAGCGCCAGATCGCGCTGTTCGGCGCGCGCGCATTCTGCCTGTGGAAGCTATTGCCGCGGCTGCATCGAGACGGCGCCGGGCTGATCGGCTTCTGCGGACTGCAGCCCCTGCCGGAAAGCGATGAGATCGAAATCGGCTGGTGGCTGGCGCGCGGCTGGTGGGGCCGCGGCCTGGCCACGGAAGCGGCGCAGGCGGCCCTGCGCGACGGCTTCGAGCGGGTGGGCTTGCAGCGCATCGTGGCCATCGCGCAGCCCGCCAACATCGCTTCCATCGGCGTTATGCGAAAGCTCGGGATGCGCTTTGAGCGGATGACGCAGTCGCATGGGATTCCGGTGGCGATGTATGTGGGGCAGGATGGCATCCTGCGCGCCGATTGCCAATCGGCGCAAAGTCGCTAGCGCTGTCACTATTCCACGATATCGACAGTGACCGTGGTAGTATGCGTCACGCCTCCGCCCTTGGCCGTCACAGTGACCGTATGGCTTCCGAGCCCAGCGGACTTGCTCACCTTGACTGTCATGGTCGACGTCCCGGCGCCCGGCGCCGCTATGGAGCTAGGGCTGAAGGTCACGCCTTGGGTGCTTCCCGATAACCCGGTAGACAAGGCAATCGCCGAGTCGAAGCCGCCGGAAATAGTTGTTGTAATCGTGGAGGTTCCGGAACTGCCCCTGGCGATGCTGATCGATGACGGCGATGCGCTGATGGTGAAGTTGGGAGCCGTCCCGGTCACTTTCAGCGAGACCGTGGTGGTTGCGGTGGTGCTGCCGGAGGCGCCCGTCACGGTGATGCTATATGTGCCGGCGACCGTGGATGAGGCTACCGTCATCGTCATGGTCGACGTTCCACTCCCGGTAATCGAGTTTGGGCTGAAGCCCACGGTCACGCCCGTCGGCTGGCCGCTGGCGGTCAAGGAAACGGCCGAATCGAAACCGCCCGTCACCGTACTGGTAATGGTGGACGTTCCCGAGCCGCCCTGCGCCACCGAAACCGATGTGGGCGAAGCGGAAAGGCTGAAGCCTGGACCCGGCGAGCTTCCCGTAAGTGAGTTGATCAGGCCGCTGCCGTTCGGACTGCCCCAACCGCTCGCCAGATCGTAGCCGGTGGTTGCCGAATAGCCATTGCTGCCGCTGGCGATGTCGTGGAAATCGGCGTCGTAGCTCGATCCGAGGCCAATGGTGTAAAGAGTCGGATTGATGAAGCCGAGCGTCTTGCCGGTGCTAGCCTTTTCCTGTTGATTGGCGAGAGCCAGGTAACCGGCCCACATGGGCGCCGCAAAACTGGTTCCGCCATACTCGTTGGCCGTGCAGGTTGTTTGGTCCGCGCAGACGTAAAAAGTATAGTTCGCGTTTGCCGAAACGTCCGGGCCGTTGCGGTAGGTTTTGGAACATTTGGAGCAGCCGCTGGCCGCCGCCGTCTGCCAGGAGGGAATCGCGAACCTATCCGGAGAAATGCCGCCGCCGCCGTCGGCCCATACCGTTTCCGAACTCCAGGGGCCGCCCGCGCCGCTTGTCGATAAGTCCGTCCCGCCCACCGACGTGAGATACACATCGTCCGACGGGTAAACCTCGGAAGACGCCCGCCACGCGCCGCTGTCGCCGGCCGCTTGAAACAAATTCTGTCCCTGCGCCGCGAACTCCTCGAAGTACGGGTTGTCGGTACTGGGGTCCGCCGGGCTCCACGTCCATGACGAGCTCAATTGCGCGTTCAGCGGACTGGCCGTCGCCATCGCATTAAAAATCGCGGAATCCGAGGATCCCACGTACATCACCAGGCTGGACAGTCCGGGGGCCATGCCCAGCGCCTGCGTCATGTCTATGGTCTGTTCGGTATCGTCACAGCCGGCCGATTCGAGGCAGCTAGTGCTGGTTCCGTCCGTCGATAGCAGAGTAATCGGGACATTGTTGGTTTGGCCCGCGTTCGTGAAATATGTTTTCAAGTCGGCCAGATCGGTGCCGTAATACTCTAGCAGGCCGAGCGATTGGCCGCTGCCGGTGAGAGCTGTTCCGCCGTAGTATGCCGCCCGCATGTCGCTGCCGCAAAAGGAGGCCGAAGGGCAGGAGCCGGTAGTGGCGTTGGCCGTCACGTCCGGACTCTTGTGGACCAGGGCGGGTTGCGGGATCGAATAGTTGTCCAGCCCGGCGATGTGCCACAAAGGCGCCGCCAGGTCGGGCGTAGGCTCCCTGTCGGGAGAGTAGAAGGTGCGGTTTTCGGTGGGGTGCTGGTAGACGCCCATGGTCACATGGAAGGCTTCCTCGACGTTTGCCACCGGACCCGTGACATCTACGTTCATGCGATTTCTGGAAGTTCCCACCACCGTAAGACCGTGCGCCTGCGCGAAACTCACCACGGCGTCATGATCCTCCTGGCTGGGACCGAACCTGCTGGTGAACTCTTCTACCGTCAGGAACTGGTGGTAAGACGGGCTGGAAGGATTGTAGAGTTCCTGCAAAAGGCTCTGTAACGCTGCCTCGTTGCTGTGCGGCAGAACGAGGACAAGGCGCAGAGGCTGCGTCGCGGGAAGGCGCCCGGCCGCCTTGGCCTCCCCATTGAGCACCGCATCCCGCACATGGTGCGTCAACGGGGGCGCCGACTGCGCCCGGCAAACGATGTTCACGGCCGGCAAAAGCGCGACGATTGTGGCCAAAGATGTAGTTAAATTTCGAATCATGATTTGTCCTATTGTCAGTATCGGGAATTTACCCCTCGGTATTGTCGGGAGATTGCCCCGATTGTCAGCCGGGACCCAAGTTTCTTGCACCCAGGCTTTGGCCAGTATACACCAGCTATCGCCAAACGGAGCTATTTGTTATTTGTTTGGTACTTTTCACTCTGTTTGGGGCTTTTCATTTCCAGTCGACTCCATTGGCTTGGCCCTGCGGCGTCCCCATCCTGGAAGAGGCCAAGCAGGAGACGGGAGCGCCACGGGCACAATGTCCCCCGATCCGGCGCGAGTGCGTTTATTCTTCCGTACAGGCTACGTTATGTGATAAACTTCGTCGTTCTGCGGGCGGAAAAGAGGTGTCATGTCTCGTGTTCCTGGATCAACTCAGAGCGATCCATTTTCTGGTCTTGTCCCGTCACGTACACCTGGATCGTTAGGCCTCAATGATGCAGCAGATCCTAATGCTGCCAGTCGCCAGGGAGATACCCCCGGTTCGCTGGGTGTGAATGACGGTGCGGGGGCTTTGGCGTCCGCGCCCGCACCAGCATCCGCGCCCGCACCCGGATCTGCGGCCGCACCCGGATCTGCGCCGGCATCCGCGCCCGCATCCGCGCCCGCATCCGCGCCCGCGTCCGCGCCGGCATCCGCGCCCGCGTCCGCGCCGGCATCCGCGCCCGCCTCCGCGCCGGCATCCGCGCCCGCCTCCGCGCCGGCATCCGCGCCCGCCTCCGCGCCGGCGTCCGCGCCGGCACCAGCATCCGCGCCCTCGTCCGCACCAGCATCCGCGCCGGCATCCGCGCCCTCGTCCGCACCGGCATCCGCGCCTGCGCCAGCATCCGCGCCTGCACCAGCATCCGCGCCCTCGTCCGCGCCCGCATCCGCGCCCTCGTCCGCGCCCGCATCCGCGCCTGCGCCGGCATCCGCGCCGGCATCCGCGCCCTCCTCCGCACCAGCATCCGCGCCTGCACCAGCATCCGCGCCAGCGCCCGCCTCCGCGCCCTCGTCCGCGCCTGACTAACGATCTTGGGAACGCACTGTAGAGTTCCCGCCATCAATCACGCGAACGAATAGGGCGATCGGTACGATACCATAACTCGGTGCAATAAGGTTACCGTCCAAGGGGAAGCAACCTTGATCGTTCCGGCGCGACTCATAGCTGCTTGCAGCAACAAACCGAAATACGAGGCGTGGCTCGCGCACTTGCCCGATGCCGTTAGTGACTTGGAACGGCGCTGGTCGCTCGCGCTCGGGCCTGCGTTTGACAATGCCAGGTCGGCGTGGGCGGCGCCTGCGAAGTTGGCTGACGGGACGGAGGCGGTGCTAAAGCTCGGAATGCCCCACACGGAGTGTGAGCATGAGATCGACGGGCTACGCTTCTGGAATGGCGAGCCCACCGTGCGGCTTCTGGCGGCGGACGGCGAGCTTGGGGCCATGCTGCTGGAGCGGTGCGATCCGGGAATCGCCTTATGGACGCAGACGGCGCCGGAACAGGATCTTGTGTTGGCGGGTGTTTTGAAACGATTGGGGCGGATGCCCACCGATCGTCATCCGTTCCGGCATCTGTCCGTGATGTTGGCGCGCTGGAGCAAGCGGACTCTGGCTGATGCCGCACGATGGCCCGATTCGGGACTGGTCCGCGACGGCCTGCGCCTGTTCGCGGAGTTACCGGGGACCGCGCCCAGGGACGTGTTGTTGGCTACCGATCTGCACGCAGGGAACGTACTTCGCGCGCAGCGGGAGCCCTGGCTTGCCATCGATCCGAGGCCGTACGTTGGCGACCCGGCTTACGATGCCACCCAGCACCTTCTGAATCGAGTGAAGTTGCACTCGGATCCGGACGTGACGATTCTACGCTTCGCGGAGATTGCGGACTTGGATCCGGAGCGGGTTCGATTGTGGACCTTCGCCCGTGCCGCGGCGCAGCCACGAGACGACTGGAGCGGCGATTCGCTAGTAGAACTCGCGCGAGCAATTGCGCCCTGAGTCGGATCATCCGGGTATTTTAAGGCGCTGGTGGAAGCGGGCCAGGCGAATCGACTTGTTGCCGAATCCGTTGCGGCTGAAGTTGACGCTCGGGTTTTTCGAGATCCAGCAGACCATCCACTTCATACTGGCGGGATCCGCAAGCCGGCTGCGCCGCGAGAGTCGCGAGCGCCTCATCGACGAGCGTGCGGACCTCTTGATGCTGGTTTTCCGCCCGCTGAATCGCCGCCCCGGCCCTCAGACCCAGCCAGGGGCTTGCATATCTCGTCTCGGAAGCGAGCCATTTCCGGGCTGTGCCAGGGTCGTCTCTATGGAAAGCAACGAAGTACGCAGCTTCGAGGGCTGATCCGGGGCTGTCGTCAAACGTCCAATCCGGCATGAGCAGATCCATATATCGGCCGGCGGTAAGGATGTCGCCACTGTCCGGAAAGTGGAGATAGGCAATGCACAGGTTTGTAGCGCCGCTCGGGCGGATCGGCTGGAGCATCGGCGAGACGGCGCACCCGGTCTCGCGGCCGATAGCCCACTGAATGCTGAAAAACCAAATCCAGGAAAACGCCGCTGTATGCGCGCGACGGAATAGAAGTATGAATACCAGCCCGGCCAGCAGTGATGCCAGCCGGCCAGCGGCCGTACCGATACCATGCCGCACCCTGAAATGGACAAACGCCGAGGGCGCCTGGACGACTCCCCCGCCATTGCACTTAGGAATGAATCGTAATTTCCAGTGGCCTCCATCGTGGACCAGCGCGACGGGCCAAACGGCGAAGCGCTGGCAGCGCAGTCCGAGCGCCGCGTCCGCCAGGTAGTGCCCGGACTCGTGAATCAGGACGGTGGCGGGCCAGGTCGGCAAGAAGATGGCACACATCCAGCCTGGCGACGGGAGAATGACACCCGACGACGGGAGAATGACGCCAATGACCGCCGCAAACACGTAATCCATGATGATGGGAGCCGCGAATTGACCGAGTTGGACGGGAGTCACTTTGTCATATTGGACCCGTCCGTGAGATGGTGCAAGTTACTGCTGGATAATAGCCGGCGCAGGACGCTGCGAAGCCGGATCGAATACCAACACCTCCGATCCGTTCCCGACATACACCGTGCCGTCCGGCGCAACGGCGATGTTGCCCGTGACGACGGATGGCACGGCCGTCAAAGCCTGGGTAGCGAGATCGAGAGTAAAGATGTCTTCACCTTGAAAATTTGCCTGAGCTGGCAAGTAGAGCTGCGACCCGTTGGGCGAGATTGCGAGGCCGAAAAGAACGCTTAGGCTGGCAAGGGGCACGTTTTGCGTTACCTGGAGCGTGGCGGTGTCGATTACGGTCACGGCCATGTTGGGATATTCGCCGGCCGCAACATATAGCGTCGAACTATCGGAAGAGACGGCTGCATAAGACGAGTCGGAGAGAGGAACCGTGCCAATCGGCTTCAGATTGGAGCTTGGACCGCCGCCACGGCAGCATAAGGCGACCCCTTGAGGTAGATGGTTTTCCCATCCGGCGAGACGGTCATGGACAGGCCGCCGTTGGCGCCCAGGTTCGACTCCAGGATCACATGGAGAGTCGTGGGGTCGATCGCCTGGATGTGAAAATTGCGGCTCGAATCGACATAGCCGAGATAGAGGACGCTTGCCTTAGGGTTTTGCGGCTACCGTAACAGGCCCTCGCCGCGACACAAATGAAAGCTCTCGTTGCCCTGTAATGCGCCCCGTACTCAGGTTCACAACAGACAGGATATACGCTGCGGAAGCCGAGTTCTGCTGCAAGCCCAAGACCGCGGCACTGTCGCCTGTGTTCGTGATGGCGAAGCCGGCATTCGTAATTCCGTCGCCGGTGGCGGCGATACCCGTCACCAGGTTACGCTCCACCCTGCCCGTTGCCGGGTTGATAACGCTCAAGCTTCCGATGACGGTGCCTCCGTTCGGGATGACGGCGACCGGCGCCGCCGGAGCTTGCGACGCCAAGATCCAGCTAACGGATATCCCAAGAATGGCTCGCATAATTCCTCCTTGCACAATGCCAACACGCCGGTTAAAAGAAGGTTCTTATTAGAATGGCGGAGTTTTGCAAGAGTTAAGGCGCTAATCGATCTGGTGGCCGCAACCTGCGCAGAAACGCGAGCCGCCGGCAATCGGCGTTCCGCAATCGGGACAGAAACCTCCTGACGGTTTCGGAGACGGGAGGCGGTCCGGCGGAGAAGAGTCGGTTTTTGGGCGGTTCATCAGGAAATAAATCAAGGCCCCGATGAGAATCAGCGGCAGGAACAGGCCGAGAAGCCCGCCAAATGGCAAGCATCCAAGGCATCCGGCGCCTGGTAATCTTCGCAGACCCATGGAGTTCGCGATCTCCTATGAACCCCCGCATTGTATCAAACGACGCCGCTCCGATATGGCCGGATATCATGCCAACCTCTGGCGGCATTCCCATCGAGTTGACCAAGCGCGGATCGACTGGTGGCGCGTGCCGGTCCGCGTGTAGCATGATTTGAAGATGAACTCCGATGACCGCCGCAGCCTGTTCGAGGCCATACTCGGCGATGGCCGGCCGCTCCTTGCCCTGACAGGCTTAGCCCTGTTCGCCAGCGGCGGTTTCGCCATCCTTCAGTCGTTGACGGGACACTTGCTGCCGCACGATTCGCATGCCCTCGGGATGGATGCAGAGGGCTTGACGCGCGTCGCGAACGCCCAGCTCGCCAGGTTCATGTTTCACGACCGTGTGGCGTTTGGCGGGACCTTGCTCGCGATTGGAACCGCCTATTGGTGGTTGTCGGAGTTCCCGCTTCGCGCCCGGCAGGCTTGGGCCTGGTGGGCTTTCGCCTTATCCGGGTTTGCCGGATTCGCGAGCTTCCTCGCGTACCTCGGATACGGGTACCTGGATACTTGGCACGGGGTGGCGACCGTTATTCTTTTGCCGATCTTTCTGGCAGGGCTCTGGCGATCCCGCCGATGCATCGCGGGCCGCCTCCGCGTCGACCAATTGTGGCGAACGGAGTTGCCCGTCGAGGCGGGTGCGGCTCGGCACGGCCGCCACGTTCTGCAGGCATGCGGTCTCGGACTGGTTCTGGCGGGCGCGACTATCGTGGTCGTCGGCATGACCACTGTCTTTGTGCCCCAGGACCTTGCGTTCATCGCCATGACCCGCGCGCAGATCGGCGCGATCTCGCCGATGCTAATTCCAGTTATCGCGCATGATCGCGCCGGTTTTGGCGGCGGACTGCTTTCGTGCGGGCTATTGATCCTGATCGTCACTCGCCACGCCCGGCTCACGCGCAGTTTTCTTGAGGTAATGGCGCTGATGGGACTCTTCGGATTCGGCGCGGCGTTGGGCGTTCATGGCGCGATCGGCTACCTCGACTTCGGGCATCTCGCGCCGGCATACGCCGGAGTGCTGCTTTTTCTCGTAGGACTCGCACTTTGCGCTCGCGCATACGGCGCTACGGTCACGGGACAGTCCGGCGGAGCCGGCGGTTAGACCGGCAGCCAGCCACGTCGCGACGACGTCGGTATCGCCAAGAGCTTCCCGCGGATTGGCGCGCCTTCCATCAGTGAGCTGAGGCTGCCATTGAAGGCCCAGAAGTATGGGCTTTGCCCCATCGTTGCAGCCGGAATCCGAGCACCACCAGGAGCGCCCCGAATATGAGCGCATAGGCGCCGATCCAGAGGGCGATCACCAGCGCACCCGTGAGCGGCGCAATCATGAGGAGAATCCCGAACACCAGGGACGCAATACCGCTCAGCGCAAGTAACCACTCGCCGGAAACATGCTTTCGCAGTCGCACCGCGGCGGCTACCTCGAACCCACCGGTGACAATGGCCCAGGCGGCGATCAAGTAAACCAGGGCAACCGCCGTGATCGCCGGCCAGGCTACCGCAACGGCCGCGGCCGCGACCCCCACAATGCCTTCCAGCAACAAGACTCCCCAGCGATCGTGCCTGTGGATTGCCTTGACCATACCGGCGATATTCACGATGCCGTCAATGAGCGCGTAGGCGGCAAACAGGAACACCAACGCGGTGAGCGTGATGCCAGGCCACATGATTGTGAGTACTCCGAACAGCAAGGCGGCCACGCCGCGAACGACCAGCGACCACCAGTTGGTTGCAAGCGCGATACTCATACGATCTCCTTTTATCCGAATTTTATCCGAAATTTCCATCTTGGCCTCCGGATCGAGCCAAGTATACACCCAACGGCCCCCGAATCGAGGGCCAATTCTGGCGGAAATTCAGTATCGGCCCTCCCGGAAATGCAGCCGGGGCGAAACGCTCTGCGCGATGACCGCCCCAGCGCTTCGATCCTCAGGCGCGCGCCTTATCTCGATGGTATGGCTTCCCTGTCGGGCCAGACCACCGCCAACAACAACGCCACGCCGATTCCGATGGACACCTCCGCAAACCTATGGAAGGCGACCATCCAAGCCGGGCTGGACCGCGGTGTCAAAATCACGATCGCCAGCGCAACGCCGCCGAACCGATAGGCGGCTGGACCCGAGCGGGTGAGCGCGCACAGCAGGCCCAGGAGGAACACGCAAATGCCGAATACCAGCGCGTGCGGTCCGAAATAGGCCGCCGCAACTGCGCCCACCAGCGCTCCCAGCAGCGTGCCGATGAAACGCTGCGAGGAAATCGCGAACGCGGCGCCCAGTGACGATTGCGTGATCACCAGCGTGGTAATCGGCGCCCAATAGCTTTCCGGCAGCCGGAACAACCGCGCCACCAGCAGCGAAACCACTGCCGCCAGGGCCGTCCGTACGGAATGCGCCAGCACCGGCCACCTCATCGCCTGAACTCTATCGCGCGCCCGCCAATCATGGTTTTGGGGGCGAACTCGCCGACAGTTGCCGGCGAATTTCGGCGATCTCTTCATGCGAGGGAGGCCAGTCCGTGTCGCATGTATTACAGTGGAACACCAAGGCGCCCGATTTCAGCTTTTCTTCGAATTCTTTCTGACTAAATGTAACTGTTTGGTTGTGGTCGTTCGGACAAACAATTTCGAAATCCATGCGGTCGCTCACACAAGCCTCCTGCCGATCGGGCAATCCGCCGCACCCTGCGCTTGCTCGAACAGTTTTGTCGGTCCTTAATGATAGCGCGAATGGTGCTCGGTGGCGGGCCGCCCACCGGCCGATAAAGAAGCTGAACGCGTGGCGCGCAACGCTGGACGAACTCGGGCTGGGGTCCTCGTCGATCGTCGTCCGCATGTTCACGCAATCCGCAAGCTGGCGGTGGAGGCCACTGGCAACGGCCTGCTGGCGCCTGAACTGGCCGCCGGGATCCAGCGCGTGAAGAGCGCGAAATCCATCGGGGTGCGCGCCGGAAGCTGGCTGTCGCTGAAGCAGGCGCAGATGCTCCGGAAGGCGCCGCACATCACGCTGAAGGGCCTGCGCGACCGCGCCATCATCGCCGTGCTCCTAAACGGGGCGACCTTGCGCACCGGGATCCGAGCGACAGACGGTCCGCCGGTTCTTGGCGCAGACGCGCTGCCTGCCTCTGTGGTAGATTTGCGCTCATGCGGATACTCTTCGTTTTCTGTTTGGTCGCATCGCTGGCGCTCGGCGCGAGTTTGCCGGCGGCCGCTCCGGAACAGGCTGGTTTCTCCAGCGATCGCCTGAACCGGATCAACACCGTGATGCAGGAACACATCGCCACCCGCCGTCTGAACGGCGCTTCCGGCCTCATCGCGCGGCGCGGTAAGGTCGTCTTCCGGGAGACTTGGGGTTCTTATAAGCCCGACACCATCGTCCGCATGTACTCGATGACCAAAGCCATCACCGGCGTCGCCGCCATGATCCTCTACGAAGAGGGCAAGTTTTCGCTGGCCGACCCGGTATCGAAGTACCTTCCGGAGTTCACCAAAATGAGCGTGGCTCAAGAATCGTTTGACGCCGCCGGCCACCGGACATACTACACCGTTCCCGCCGATCGTCCCATCACGGTCCGCGACCTGTTCCGTCACACCAGCGGCCTCGACTACGACGGGCCGAAGGATGAAAACGGCGAGCCGGCTTACAAGAAGCTGGGTGTGACGGGCGGAAACGGGTGGGTGCCTTTCGATCTGGGGGAAGCGGTGCGGCGCCTGGCTACCGCCCCTTTAAACCACCAGCCCGGCACCACGTTTCATTACGGCTTCTCGATCGACGTGCTGGGCCGTCTCGTGGAGGTCCTCTCCGGCAAGCCGCTCGACCAGTTTTTCGAAGAGCGCATTTTCCGTCCGCTCGGTATGAAGGATACGGCCTTCTTTGTGCCGGAAGAAAAATGGAATCGTCTGGCGGTCCTCTATACGCCTAAAAAGGGCGGCGGCATCGAACCTTCCACCGGCCCCGCGCAAGATAACTTCAAGCGGAAGCCCACGCTGCTATTAGGCGGAGCGGGTTCGGTCTCGACTCTCGACGACTACGCGCGATTCGTCGCCATGTTGCTGAACGACGGCGAACTGGAAGGCGTACGCATTCTCGGCCGCAAGTCGGTCGAACTCATGCGCAGCGATCACCTCGGATCCCTCGCGCGCACCGCCGGCATGCCGGCGGAAGGCTACGGTTTCGGCTTGACGTTTGCCGTGAATCTGGGTCCCGGCAAGTCGGCGAACGTCGGCTCGGAGGGCGAATATAATTGGGGAGGCGCGGCGGGAACCAGCTTCTGGATCGATCCCAAGGAACACATGGTCGGCGTCTTCTTGGTCAATGTCCTGCCCAGCAGCGAAGTCGTGGCCGCCGGACAATTCAAGAGGATGGCCTACGATGCGTTGGTGGATTGACGGCCATTACGGCTTGGTGGCGCAGGCCCGTGGCCTGCGGGCGCCAGACACCGCATGTGCCCCCGCGAGGGAAATCGCAAGTGCGCCAAAGTGGGGCGGACGCCCTCGTCCGCGCGCGACCCCCTGGTCGCGCTTCTTCGATCATTGTCAAGTTTCAAGCGGGACGGCGCGTTAGCGAATGGGTTTCAGTGCGGCGATGGCGTCTTCCGTGTATTCGATATCCCCGTCCCAATACTTGATTATCGCGTCACGATTCAATCCAACCCACTTTTTAAGAAGATCCAAATCGTGGGCCGTCATTTTGCCTCCACCAACCACCTGAACATCGGGCCTAATCGCCACCGATACCAATTCAGAGCTATGGACTCTCGGCTCTTTAGACACCTTTACACGAACATCATGTGGAGCGCCGGCTCTTGGTGAAATCCATACAACGAACGGCAAGCCTGTACGCTTGGGTGAGATGTTAGCCATTTCAAAAAGACCGTCGCTCTGCGGTTCTACTACGAATTCATTGAATGTCTTCATTCCCAAAGGCCTTACCATGGTATTTACTTTATAGTCGGTGCGTCTTTTGGTTTTCAATTTGTCCCAACGTGCCTGAACGGCTTTGCGCGCGCTCTCACTTCGTTACTTACTGGCCGTGCAGCCTATGGGCAGAGGGCTGGCGGGTGTCAGGCCGGTATTGCAGAGGCCAGTGGCGGGTATTGGTGTGGTTTGGGCGGATGCCGTCGAAAAGAGCGCTATCGTCATGGGGACCAATAGTTGGTAGGGTTTCATTTGTTTCCTCCGGTGAGAAGTATAGCACCCTCTGCGGGCTATGTTCCGTGGAGCCGGAAACCATGGAGCCGGAAACCATGCAGGAACAACGACTCGCTCGTCGAGGGTTGTCACTCCCACTCGACCGTTAGTTTTGCTTGCTGCCCACAGTTCTGACGTAAGGTCATGACGCTGCCGATAATGCCGCTTAAGGTGTCCGTGAGGGCCGTCGGCACTGACCTCGACAAGATCCCCGCATTTCAGGACCCCTGGCGCGATTTTATCTGGGGACCACAGCCGTCCACCCGGGGTAGCCCGGATCCGCCAGCCAGTTCCAGCCGGTGAGAGTCGCTCCTCCCGTGCCCCCATAGTAGTTCACCGTCACCTGCGCGGTCGTGTCATTCTGCCAGACCAGATCCGGCACGCCGTCTCCATTGAAGTCGTTGGCCCCCACCACCGTCCACCCGGGATCCCCGGCGCTATTGAGCCAGGCCCAGCCCAGATACGTCGCTCCCCCCGCGCCCCCGTAATAGTTCACCGAAACTTGCCGCGTCGGAGCGTATTGCCACACCAGATCCGGCGTCCCGTTGCCATCGAAATCGGCCGCCGCCACGACGCGCCAGCCCGCCGGCTCGCCCGCTTCGTTCAGCCAGTCCCAGCCAGTCAAGGTGGCGCCGCCCGTACCTCCGTAATAGTTCACGGTGACCTGATTCGTCGTGTTGTTTTGCCAAATCAGGTCGGGCGCCCCGTCGCCGTTCATGTCGGCCACCGCCACCACCGTCCAGCCGGGATTGCCAGTTTTATTCAGCCAGTTCCAACCGAGGAACGTGGCCCCACCCGGTCCGCCATAGTAGTCCACCGCGACTTGGCCGGTCGGCATGTATTCCCAAACCAGGTCCGGCACGCCGTTGCCATCGAAGTCCGCCGCGCCCACCAGCACCCAGCCGCTGGGCTCGCCGCTGCTGTTCAGCCAATTCCAGCCAGTATAAGTTACGCCCTCGGTGCCATCGAAGTAGTGTACGGTCACTTGATGACTGCTGTTGTTCTGCCAAAGCACGTCCTGGTGGCCGTCTCCGTTGTAATTGCCGATACTCGATTTGCATTTATAGGTGGCCGAGCCCTGAACCTGCCAGGCGCCGCTCACCATCGCCGACAATTGCGCGTATATGGTTCCGCCGATTGTAGCCGCGCACGGAATCGTGCTGACCGCCTGCGAGGTCGCGCTGGTCGTGCCCGTGAAGATGTCCGTGCCCCCGGCGGTGGTCCCGACCGTAATCTGATAATCCGTGGCGCCGCTCACCGCATACCATGAGAAATCGGCCAGCGTGCTGGAAAGAACGATTCCGGGGACAGGGCTCCTGATCGGCTGCGAGAGCACCATAAAGTTTAAAGAAGCGGGTCCCGGGTTGCCGGAAAGCGGGCCGACTGGATAGCCCGGCTCATACCCCGACTGACCAACACCATCAAGGCCGTAAGACCCCAAGTACGTAAAGCCGGAAGCCTCGGAGAGAACCCCGTCCCCCGCATTGTTGCCGGACCACCCTATCCCATTCGAGCCCGTGTCCACAACCAGGTAGTAGGAACCCGCTGGTAGATCAAGCCCGGAAAACACAACGTAGTTAACACTGGGTCCCGTCGATGGCGATACGGTTATCGTTGCGGCCGCAACCTGATTTGCCAGGGTCGTACCAGGCCCGATCGAAGTCACAAGATAGGCGGTCGCGATTTGGGGGCTGTCCGGCGGTTCGCAAAAGAAGGGCACACTAATGGTAACGTTTTGGGAACTCGCGGTCTGCTGCCAACCAACCGCCTCGATACCTACAAAGGCGCCGGATGGCACACCGGGTTGCATTTCAATCAGTGTCGTCTGCGCAACCGACGAAGGCAGGCAACACATCAGAAACACAAAGGAGAAGGACCCCAACAATTTGGGAATTCCCGATACTATTGTCATAATTAAACAATAATAGCAAACGGCGTGGCTGTGAGTTTGCTGAAAATATTGAGGACCTTTCGCGTCCTCGATTCCCCGGAGGAGATCGGCAGAGATGCACTTCGAAGAAGCCATTGAGCAAGCCAAGCAGATCGTCGCCGCGAAGACGAAGAGGAAGCCGAAGAAAAGGCCGGAATGATAACGGCGTTCTTGTTTGGCATTCCGAACCCGCCGGCCCGCGCGTTACGCGGCAACCGGCCAATCGGCGTATAACGCCGCGGCCTGCTCCATAATCCGCTCAATGAGATAGTCGAAGTCCTCGCGCCGCACCTCGCGCATCCGCAAGACACGCCGCACCGCCGCGCGCACTTCCGCCTTTACCGCATCCCGATGCGGCTCGGTCCAATCCACCTTAAGGTTCCGTTTCACCGCCTGCACCACGTCATGAATAAGGCTTGTGAGAAACTGCTGGTCATAAATCTTGGACAGGTTCTCCGCCACCGCGTCATAGAACGCCAGTTCCTCCGGCGCCAGATTCAACTCACTCGCCCGCCGTTGCTCACGCAACTCCTCCTCGCGAATCTGCAACATCACCCGGATCACATCCGCCGCGTCAACCAGCCGGTTGTGGTATCTCTGCAACGTTGCCTCCAACAGTTCGCGAAACGAACGGTATTTGGCAAGATTGTTCTTCTCGCGGCGCCTCAGTTCGTCCTGGAGCAGCTGTTCCAGCAGCTTCAGCCGTAAATTCTCGTACGGTCGGTCCTTAAACGTTTGCAGGAAACGGTCGTCCAAAATAGAAATGTCCGCCTTTTCCAACCCAGCCACCTTGAAGATATCCACCACGCCGGTGGATTCCACGCTATCGTCCACCAAATCGCGAACCGCCTCTTCCAACTGGCGCACCTTCCGCTTGCCCGGAGCCGCCTTGCCGATCTGCTTGCGCACCCGCTGGTAGAAGATGATCTCATCTGCGAACTCCCGGCAATCCTCCAAGTGCTTCACCAGAAGAAAGACCGACGAGAGCCGCATTTCAGCCTGTAGAAACCGGTTGCGCAGAGCGTCGTCATCCGCCAACGTCCCGTAAACTAGCGCGTACAGATCCTCCACTTCGATCTCGGGCAAGCCCCGCCAGCCCCCATAATCGTGACCCGCCGGCAGCAATTCGCGGACTTCGGCCCGGCAGCCGTGGAACAAAGGACGCGCAGTTGACGATATATCGGGCGCGGGTTCTGCCTTGTCGCCGGCTTTCGCATACTTCGCCGTGGCATCGCGCAATTCGTCCCCGATGCCGATGTAATCGACGATCAGCCCATGCGGCTTGTTCAGGAACACCCGATTGACCCGCGAAATCGCCTGGATCATGTTATGGCCGATCATCGGCTTGTCCACGTACAGCGTGTGCAGGCAAGGGATATCGGTGCCCGTCAACCACATGTCGCAGACAATCGCAATACCCAGCGGGTCGTCCGGATCGCGCAACCGCTCTTTGATGGCTTCGCGCTGCGCCTTGGTCGTCAGATGACCGTCCTCGCTCCACTGCGGCGGGTCCTCCGCAAGATTGCCGGTCATCACCACCCTGATTTCGGGACACCCTGGCAGCGCCCGGAGTTCATCGTAGAGCCGCACGCAATTCTCGCGCGTCATGCACACGGCCATCGCCTTGCCGCGCAACGTGGAAGTGCGGTCCAGAAAGTGCGCCAGCAGATCCGCCGCCATTTCCTTCACGCGCTCCTTCGCGCCCGCGGCTGCTGCCAGCGCGGCCCACCGCAATTTTCGCCGCTCTACCTCGTCCGGCTCCAGCGGCGCCGCAATCTCCGCCAGAGCCGCATCCACCTCCCCGCCCCTCAGGTGCAGCTTGATCTGACGGGGCGCGTAGAAGATCGGCACCGTCGCGTGATCTTCCTGCGCCTGGCCAATTGTATATGTGTGGATGACATTGCCGAAGACTTCTTCCGTGTCCGCCCCGGAGAAGCTGATAGGCGTCCCGGTAAAGCCCAGCCGCCGGGCGTTCGGCAGCGCTTCGGCAAGGTAGCGCGCGTAGCCCTGCAAGAAGCCGTACTGCGAGCGGTGCGCCTCGTCGGCGATGATGATGATATTGTCGCGCGTCGAAAGCACCGGATGCGCCAGCTCTTCTTCTCTGAGGCGGAACTTCTCAATCGTGGTGAACACCACCTCTCCGCCTTGCGTTTGCAGCAGACGGCGCAGATCCTCGACGCTCTCCGCTTGTTCCACGGGACCCACCAGCGACCGCGCCGCCACGAATTCATCATGCAACTGGTCGTCCAGATCGTTCCGGTCCACTTCGATCACGAACGTCGGATTGCCCAGTTCCAGCCGCCGCCGCAAAATGCCGACGAGGAAGATCATCGAGAGCGACTTGCCCGACCCGGTCGTGTGCCAGATCACGCCCAACCGCCGTTCGCGCCCTGCCGTCATGGTGGCGATGGTCTTGCGCGCCGCAAGGCGCACCGCGAAGAACTGGTGATACTTCGCGCCCTTCTTTGTAATGCGGTCGTTCACCACCTGGAAGACGATGAAGTCGCGGATGTAGGAGAGCAGCCGCTTGGGCGGAAACAGGCCTTCCAGCAGCGCTTTCATGGATGCGGTGGTGGCTGGCTCTACGTGGATGCCATCGATCGATTTCCAGGGCGCGTACCACTCCTCGTTCGCCGTCCACATGCCGTGCAGCGTCGAGACGCCGTCCGAGACGACCGTGATGGCGTTGTAGTCGAAGAGCTGCGGGACGTCGTTACGGTAATGCTGGATCTGGTTCCAGGCGCCGTGTACGCTGGGATCTTCGGAGTATGGATTCTTCAATTCAAAGACGGCCAGCGGCAGGCCGTTGACGAAGAGGACGATGTCGGGGCGGCGATCGTTCCGTCCGTGAATCGGGAACTGGTTGGCCACCGCGAATTCGTTCCTTTCCGGGTACTCCCAATCGACGGCGTAGACCAGACGATGTGTGACGTGCCCAGGGACCAATTCGAGCGGCAGCTCGTATCCGCGCACCAGCTGTTCGTGGAAAGCCATGTTGCGGCGCAGCGTATCGACGCCGTCGGGCCGAATGAAGTGTAGTACGGCCAGTTCGATGGCGGAATCCGGCAAGTCGGGATATTGGCGGGCGAGGAACCTGCGCAGACGCCCTCTGAGAACCACCTCGTCGGGTGGCCGTTCAAGTTCGATTCCGGGCGTGTAGCGGTAGCCAAGTTGTTCCAGACGGGCGATGGTCGCGAGTTCGAATTCGGACTCGGTCCCCCGCCTGTCAGACATGCTTGCCCACCAGTTTCTCCGCGTAACGGACCCGCAGTTCACCCGACATCAGCTTGGGGAGGAGGGTGTCGCGCAAGGTGGCGAGAGTGCGTGACTCCCGACGATTGCTATCGATACGACGAAATAGGGGATTGGTGAGCTCGTCGAAACGACCCAAGAGGGCATCCGGAGGTACGAGTATTGGCACGGTTTCCAACTGTGCCTTGGTCACCGCCGGCCGCGTCCCACCGGCGTCGAATCCGATCAGAAAGTCCTTCATCTCGTCGTCCACCATCCGCAGATGCAGGTATCGCGAAGGGAGCCCTGGCGAAGGGCGAATGATCGCCACGTGCTGACTCACCCTTGCCGGCAGCGCCGCCGAGTCGACCACGCAAGTGCGGAGGATCGAGTCACCGGTAATGTTCAGGAGGATATCACCCTCCTGCACGGTGACGCCCCTCAACTCCTGGGCAGCCTCGTCCGTGATCCTCGCGAGGCCGCTCCACTCGAACTCGTGATCGAGCACGTTCTGGCTCCTAATGAAGGATGTTCCTTGCGGAACGTACACTGCCGACCCGCCTCTCGGCGTAGCGCCGCTTCCAATCTTGGTCGTCACCTCCGCCAGTGGTCGGAAAGGCCAGCCGAGTGGCACCTCGCCGCGCTCGCCCGACACTTTTTCTTCCGGGAACAGCGCCGCCACATCGGCCGACATGCCGAACGGCTGGCGGCCTCCGGACTTGGCGACTACGGGATCGAAGTCCACGAACCAGGACCGGAAGATGGCGCGTGCCACGGATTCCAGCGTCCGGTTCATGCGCCGGTTGAGTTCGATTCTGTCGTTCAATGCCCAGATCAGGCGCGCCACCTCAACCTGTTCCGCCAATGGCGGCAAGGCGAACTCGAAGGCTTCGATCCTTGCGGGCGCGGTGTGGAGAATCTTTGTTCCAGATGAAGTAGCGAAGAGATGTCGCTTAAACTCATCCCAGAGAAAAAGCCAATACAGAAATCCTGGGTCGACAAGAGACCTATCATGCACCACAACCCGCCCGAGTCGCTGGTTATGCAGGTATCGCCTTCCGTCGGCTGGGATGCGCCCGGGAACGCCGAGAATCTCCCCGCCCTGGGTTTGGCAAGTCATCACGATCACAATTTCACCAGCGCCCAGCTCATATTCCTTTGGAAACTCGCCGCTGTATCCCTTCAAGGTCGTCGAGTCAAACCGAAAGCCGCCGGTATACGAAAAGTTCCCAATATTGATTACGATCGGCGTGCCAGGAAGAGGCTCCGAAAAATATTGGCTCTTGAAAGGCCAACCATGTTTAATCCTTGCGAGGGAACCTAGCGTGACATCACGCCATCCATCACACATCAGCCAGCCCCCCCAGCCCATCCCGAATGGCCCTAGCCAATTGCTCCCCGTCGCCAAACTGTCTTTCCAACTCCGCTACCAGCCGTGGCATCTTCTCCTCAAACGGCTCCTCATCCTCGTCGCTCTCAGCCGACCCGACATACCGCCCCGGCGTCAGCGCGTAACCGTGCGTCCGCACCTCCTCCACGGTCGCCACGCGGCAGAAACCAGGCACCGCCTCCGGCTTCCCCCTCCGCCTGAACGTCCGGTACACCGCCGCCATCCGCTCCACTTCCTCACTCGCCAACTCCTTTTGCTTGCGCGACCCGGGAATCAGCATCCCCAGCTTGCGCCCATCCAGAAACAGAATCTCGCCGTTGCGCCGCCGGAAGCCGCCCGCCCCGCCGCGGTTCTTCGACAGGAACCACAGCGCGCACGGGATCTGCGTATTGGCGAACAACTGCCCGGAAAGTTGCACGATGCAATCGACGTAGTCCGCGTCCACCAGCGTCTGCCGCACCTCGCGCCGCGCCGTCTCCCCGTTCGAGAGTTCCCCTGTAGCCATCACGAACCCAGCCGTTCCGGTGCTCTTCAGGTGATACAGAAAGTGGAGGATCCACATCGTATTGGCATTGCGCGGCGAAAGCGTCACCCGCCGCTCGCCCAGTTGCAAGCGCGGGTCCTTGGCCGGCACCCGCTCCGCACCCCAGCCGTTCTCGCCCTTGCTGCCATCGTTGAACGGCGGATTGGCCAGCAGATAATCCGCCTTCACGTTGGCCAGCAGGTCGTTGAAATACGAATTGCCCAGCTCGATCTTGCCGTCCAGCCCGTGAATGAAGAGGTTCATACGGCAAAGCCGGTAGGTGAAGTCCTTGCTCTCCTGCCCCACGAAACTGAGTTCGTGGTTGTGCCGGGTGAACTCGTCAGCCTGCACGAACATCCCGCCAGAGCCGCAGCAGGGATCGAGAACCACGCCGCGCTCGGGCTCCAACATCGCCACCAGCGTGCGAACGATCGACACCGGGGTGAAGTATTCTCCGCCGCGCTTACCCTCTGAGGAAGCGAACTCGCCGATGAAGTATTCGTAGACGCGCCCAATCAGGTCTTCGCCGCCGTGGTCCTGCTCGAAGATATCTTTGGAGAATAAGTTGATAAGCGCAGTCACGTTTTCGCGGTCCAGATTGGAACCAGCGTAGATGCGCGGAAGCAATCCGCGAAGCTTGTCGGGATATTTGCGTTCTAGTTCGTCGAGTATGTCGTCCAGCCGAACCTTAATATCGTCGGCCTGCGCCAGGGTGCGGATCTGCGACCAGCGCGCGTTTTCCGGAACGATGAAAGCGCCGGCGCGCCGGTATTCGTCGGCATCGGCCAGGATTTCTGCGGCGACGCGCGGATTGATGGTGTAGTACTCGCTCGCCGGATCGGCGATCAAGCGCTCCAGTTCCGCGCGGCGGCGCTCGTAGCGCAGCGAAAGGAACCGCAGGAAGATGATCGGGAGCACGTAGCGCTTGTAGTCGGCCGGCTCGATAGAACCCCGCAGGTTGACCGCGGCCTGCCAGAGCTGCGCGGTCAGCGCGGCGATGCCGTTTCCGTTTGATTGGGCCGCCGTCTTGGATTTCTTCACTTTTGCTCTTCTCGCCATGGGCCGGGTGCAGATCTAGGTTCTGCCGGGCCGGCGTGGCTAAGTACCTAGAGTCCGATTGTACAACGTGCGGCCCCGGCCCTCCCTCCATCGTCGCGCAATATCCACCGGCTAATCTTCCGCATCATTCGTGGGCTGCGGACCGGCGATCACTCACCGGTGCCCGTCCGTATTTCATTGAAAATAAAGCCAAAAACCTGCCTGATCTCCTCGGGCCCAGTTGCCGCCATGCTATTGTGACATCGGGCAGGCAGGAAGCCGCATTCGCGGCAGTCACTTCGTCCTGCAGACCCGTCCGGTACCCCGGAGCCTTTCTTATCGACACCGCGAACCCCTATGCAACGATGCAACACAGGAACAGTATTTTCCAAACGAAAGGCGCTCCGTCGCGGCAACCCGGCATAGCCCGCCGTCTTGGTCCATGCGGTGTCCGAACGTTCCATTCAATCCAATGATTCCAAATGCTTTATCCGAAATTGGCTTTGATTGCTCAAAAAAGAATGTAGCCCCGCCATGCACAATCCCGCCCAACCAAGCCCATCCCATCTCCCCAAACCGCCGTCTTATCGGCGTTCATCGGCGTTCATCGGCGGCCAATATGCTTTTCTGAAACCCAGCCGACCAGCCCCTGCACACCCACAACCCATCACCCGCTACAATAAACCTTTAACCACCCCCCACGCCCACATGATCCAACTCACCGGGGCCGCCAAACGCTTCGGCCCCAAAACACTCTTCGAGAACCTCGACTGGCTCGTCACGCCCAACGAACGCGCCGGCATCGTGGGCGCGAACGGCACAGGCAAATCCACGCTGCTCAAAATCCTGGCCGGCATGGACGGCCTCGACGACGGCGCCATGGTCACCATGAAGGGCGCCAGCGTCGGCTACCTGCCGCAGGAAGGTCTCTCGCTTTCCGGCCGCACCGTTTTCGCCGAATGCATGACCGTCTTCGCCGATCTCCTGGCCCTCGAGCAGGAGCAGGAAACCCTCGCCCACAAGCTCTCCGAGCTCGACCCCGCCAGCCCCGAATACGCGCAGGTGGCCGACCGCTTCCACCAAGCCGAAGGCGAATTCCGCGCGCGCGACGGCTTCGCCATCGAAGCGCAGGTCGGCATGGTGCTCTCCGGCCTGGGCTTTCCGCAGCGCCAATGGACCAAGCGCACCGAAGAATTCTCCGGCGGCTGGCAGATGCGCATCGCGCTCGCCAAGCTGCTGCTCGAAAAGCCCAACCTGCTGCTGCTCGACGAGCCTACCAACCACCTCGATCTGGAAGCCCGCAACTGGCTGGAAGGCTATCTCGAATCCTACCCGCACGCCTTCGTGCTGGTCTCCCACGACCGCTATTTCCTGGACGTCACCGTGCGCAAGCTGCTCGAGCTCTGGAACAAGCGCGTGCACTTCTACACCGGCGGCTACTCCCGCTATGAGCAGCAGAAGGCCGAGCGCCTGGCGCAGCTCGAAGCCGCCTACGCCAACCAGCAGGAACGCATCACCCAGCTTGAAGCCTTCATCAGCCGCTTCCGTTATCAGGCCACCAAGGCCAAGCAGGTGCAGAGCCGCATCAAGGAGCTGGAGCGCATCGAGCGCATCGAAATTCCGCCGGAAGAGAAGACCATCCACTTCCGTTTTCCGCAGCCCAAGCCCAGCGGCCGCATCGTGGCCGAGTTCAAGAAGGTGGCGAAAAGTTACGGCGACGCGCCCGTCTTCGCCGATGTGAATTTCACCATCGAGCGTGGCGACCGCGTGGCGCTGGTGGGCGTGAACGGGGCGGGGAAGTCGACCCTCATCAAAATTCTGGCGGGCGCGGAACCGCTCACTTCGGGCGATTACATCCTGGGTCACAACGCCCAGCCGGATTACTTCGCGCAGGATCAATACAAGGAGCTGGACATCACGGCGCGCCTGCTGGACGACCTGAGCGAAGTCGCGCCGCGCGCCACCCATACCGAGCTGCGTTCCATTCTGGGCAGCTTCCTGTTTTCCGCGGACGACGTCTTCAAGACCATCGGTGTGCTCTCCGGCGGCGAGCGCAATCGTTACGCGCTGGCCCGCATGCTGATGATGCCGTCCAATTTCCTGCTGCTCGACGAGCCTACCAACCACCTGGATCTGCGCGCCAAGGACGTGCTGCTGAACGCGCTCCAGGAATTCACCGGCACGGTGCTGTTCGTCTCGCACGACCGCTACTTCATCGATAAGCTCGCCACCCGCGTCTTCGAAGTCGCCGACGGAACCCTGCAAGTCTTCCCCGGCAACTACGAAGATTATGTCTGGCGCAAAGAAGGCAAGCAGATCGAGCCTGCCAAGGCCCCCGAACCCGCGCCTGCGCCCGTCAAACACAACCACCAGCCGGGGTACCCTCCGGGTCCCACCACCCACCAGCCACCAGCGCCGGCGCGAGCCGGCCGCTTGAATCCCATTAAGCTTCGCGCGCTGAAACAGCGCCGCCGCGAAATCGAAGACGAAGTCACCCGCCTGGAAGTCGAAATCGCCGACTACGAACACGCCCTGGCAAACTTCACCAGCGTGGACGAAACCGTACGCGTCAACGATCTCCTGAACGCCCGCCGCACCGACCTGGTCAACCTGATGATGGAATGGGAAGACGTGGCGCAAACCATCGAGGCCAACAAATGAGCATGTTCTACCTGACCGAACAAAACGTGCGCGATCTGCTGCCGATGCAGGACTGCATCGCGCTGATGCAGACGGCCTTCGAGCGGCTGGCGTCCGGCGAGGCCATCAACCAGCCGCGGCGGCGCTTGATCCTGCCCACTGGCTCCGTGCTGCACTACATGGCCGCCGGCGACGGCAAATACTACGGCGCGAAGATCTACGCCACCAATCCGCGCTACGGCGCGCACTTCCTGTTCCTGCTCTACCGCGCCGCCGACGCCCAGCCGTTAGCCATGTTGGAAGCCAATCGCCTCGGACAGATCCGCACCGGAGCCGCCAGCGGTCTGGCCACCAGGTTCATGGCGCGCGAGGATGCCGCGACGCTGGCCATCATCGGCAGCGGCTTTCAGGCGCGCACTCAGTTGGAAGCCATGCGGGCCGTGCGCCAATTCACGGAAGTGCGCGTCTGGAGCCGCGATCCCGCCAAACGCGCTGCGTTTGCTGCGGAAACCAACACCCACGCCGTCGAAACCGCCGAAGAGGCCGTCCGGGGCGCACAAGTCGTGGTCACCGCCACCAACGCCAAAGAGCCGGTGCTGTCTTCCGAATGGATAGAACCGGGCACGCACATCAATGTCATGGGATCCAACCAGGCCAACCGCCGCGAGATTCCAACCGAACTGGTGCGCCGCGCCGATTTGATCGTAGTCGATTCCATCGAGCAAGCCCGCATGGAATCCGGCGATCTGGTAATGGCATTGGAGGAACGGGACTGGTCCAGCCCCCGCATCGTGGAATTGAAGGATGTGGTGGCAGGCAGGGCGCAAGCGCGCACCAAGCCGGACCAGATCACGCTATTTAAATCGATTGGACTGGCGGTCGAGGATGTCATCGCTGCCGGGTTCGTCTACGAACGAGCTCAACAGCAGGGCATCGGCAGCCCTGTCCCTCACTCTTGAGCGGGCATCTGCTGTTCGATATCGCGCCAGGCGCTGATCTTCAGACGCCGGCACACCCAGCACAACGGCTCACCCATGCCCAGGGAAGTGTTCGCCCCGCAAACCGAGCATTTCCCCGGCTTTCTCAGGTTATCGGTGATGAGCGACCGCTTGGCCTGCTCCAGAATCTCTGGGGCGATTACCGGGTCGGATTTAAGTGGCAGCTTCCTTTTCATCTCGGTACCAATCTGAATACACTATAGCGCGCAATCGCCCCAAGCGCCAATCCTAAAAGTACTGTGGCGGTTATGCGGCTTCTGCCACCTGTACTACCATGGCTACGTCCAACGGAGCCGCGCACCGGGGACAGCGCTGCCCCGGCGATACGCGCGCCCGTTTCCCAAAGATATCGATAACCGTCGGCACCGTATGGGTGCAAATCGGACAGTGTGCGAACCCGCTCACGCCTTTCTCCACGATTTGTTTCATCGCCTTTCCCTCTCACCTCATCGGACGCAAAAACCGGCGCCGAGGTTTTGGGAATTTACAAACTTTTTCAAAAACCAGCAACCGTCCACCATCCACCAACCACCAGCCACCGTTTGTGTCACCATGTCCTTATGAACCAGCCGCAACCGCCCAAGATCCAGATGAGCAACCTGCCCGAATACCGCGAGGGCTACGCCAACAGTGTACAGATCCGCGTAAACCTTTGGGACTTCTTCCTGCTCTTCGGCTTGGTCAATCAGACCGCGCCCGATAACGTGAATATCCAGAATTTCCAGGGCATTTACCTTAGCCCACAGCAAGCCAAGGCGTTGCTCAACGTCCTCACGCAAAACGTCAACCAATACGAAACCGCGTTTGGCGAGATCAAGCTCGAACCACACCCGCCGGCCGGGACCGTCCAGTGATCGCGGAGCCTGCCCGCCGCCGGCGCATTCGTCCCGAAACCTACCTCTTCTTCCTGGCCCTGTTTGCTTTCGTTATTTTCCTTTCGCACGCGCCGTGGCTGCGCCTGCCCTACTATTGGGATGAACTGGGCCAATTCATACCCGCCGCGCTGGATATCTTTCACGGCGGCTTTCAAGCCGGCGCCTGGATTCCGCATTCGACGGTTCCCAACGTACATCCGCCGGGCGTGATGGCGTATCTGGCCGTTTTTTGGACGGTGGCCGGCTGCTCGCCGCTGTCGACCCGTATCGCCATGCTGCTGGCGGCGTCGGTGGCGCTGCTGGTGGCCTTCCTGCTGGCTATCGAGCTTTGCCGCAACGTGCGCGGCGCGCCGGCCTTCATGGCCGTGCTGCTGCTGTGCTGCTCTCCGCTCTTTTTCGCGCAGGCCATGCTGGCGCAACTGGATATGCCGGCCATGCTTTTCACCTGCCTGGCTTTGCTGCTGTTCGTGCAGGATAAGCCACGCTTGGCGGCCCTGGCCTGCACGGCGCTGGTGCTGGTGAAGGAAACCGGACTGCTGGCGCCGCTGCTGTTCGGCGTCTGGCTGCTGTATGAGAAGCGCCGCCGCGACGCCGCCTGGTTCCTGCTGCCCGCGGCTGCCCTGTGCGGTTGGCTGCTGATCCTGGCGCACGGGACGGGACACTTGTTCGGCAACAGCGAATTCACCCGGTACAACTTGTACTATCCTTTCCATCCGGTGCGATTCGCCTTCGCACTGGGCCGCCGTCTATACTATCTGTTCTTCCAGGATTTCCACTGGATCGGAACCATCGCCATCGTGCTGGCTGCGCGCCGCGCCGTCTTCGCGACGCGCGCCTGGCGCATCGCCTGGCTCATGATCGGTATCCACGTGCTGTTCCTGAGCGCTGTCGGCGGGGCCATGCTGGAGCGCTACCTGCTCCCCGTGCTGCCGGTGGTCTACGCCGCGATGGTCGCCGCCATGTCGATCTACAAGGGCCCGCTGAGAGTCGTCTGCCAAATTGCCCTGCTGGCCGGGTTGATCGTGGGCAATTTCTGGAACCCGCCCTATCCGTTCCCCTTCGAAAACAACCTGGCTTTCACCGACTTCGTCCGGTTGCAGCAAACCGCCGCGGAATTCGTCGCCCAAAACTATGCAGGCGAGCGGGTTGCCACCGTGTGGCCCCTCACCTCCGCGCTGAGCCGCCCCGAATTCGGCTATGTCAGCCGCGCCATACCCGTCCACAGCCTGCCCGATTTCACCGCGCACAGTGTGGATTCGTCCGGTTGGCAGCGTGACGCGCGCGTCTTGATATTCTTCTCTCGCATGTGGCAGCCGGAATGGAGTTGGACCAACATCGAATTGGTGCGCAAGGTCTGGCGCCGCTTCTATGGCTACGAACCGGAACTCACGATTCCCGAAATGCGGAGCAGGCCGCTCACGCCCATGGCCCGCTGGCAACGCCACGGTCAGTGGATCGAGATCTATGACGTCAGCACGGGTACGCTTGCGGCGGCGCGTTAGGGTCGAACAACGGAATCACGCGGCCGTCAATGTCGGTAAAGCCGTATTCCTTCGCCAGCTCCGCCGCCCAAAGTAACTGCCCCGTTTTGCGGAACGCCTTAGGATCGGCCGCCAGCGCCGCCGCCGCCCGCCCAACGTATTCCGGCGACTCGCTCAGATCGAAGCGGAACTGGTTTTTGATGGCCTCCGTGGTCATGTGCATGAGCACGCGCTCGGTGCGCATGAAGCCCGGATTGAGCCCCACCACCGCCACCTTCGATTTCTTCAACTCCCGGCTCATGCCCATTACCAGGCGGTTCAGGAACTCGTGGCCCAGATCCCAGAGAACCTGTCCGCGATACGCCGAAGGATCGGGATGCAGATTGTCGGCGACGTGAACGATGAGTCCGTGCCGCTGCTTCACCATGATCCTTGCGGCATGCACGCTGGTGAGCCAGGCGGCGTTGATGGTTCCCAGAGTGTCGCGCCAAATGCCCGCGCTCAGCTCCCAGACCCGCATAGACCATTCCGCCATGGCATTCGCGCCCCACGCGGAATCGACCATCAGATCGAGATGGCCCTGCTCCTGCTCCACGCGGCGGAACAGGCCGGCGGTCTCCTCTTCGTTGCCCAAGTCGGCGCGCACTGGGATGCCCTGGCCGCCGCGCGCGCAGACTTCCTCGGCGGTATCTTCCACGGTTCCCGGCGCGCCGTCGGCGGGCTTGGGTCCGTCGCGCGAAGTCCGCGCCGCGACATACACCGTAGCCCCGGCATCGCCCAGCGCCAGCGCGATGCCCCTGCCCGCGCCGCGGCTGGATCCAGCCACAACTGTAATCTTTCCTTGTAGAGGTTTCATGTGCGGTAATGTAACCGCGCATTCCTGACACCCTTTGTCATATTCGCCTGCTAAAGTTTCTCTATGCGCGCCGACCGGCTGCTTTCGATCCTTCTGTTGCTGCAGGTGCACCGGCGGGTCACCGCCCGAGACCTCGCCAAACGCCTGGAAGTCTCCGAGCGCACCGTTCTCCGCGACATGGATGCGCTCAGCGGCGCGGGCGTGCCGGTGTTCGCCGAACGCGGCGCGGGTGGCGGCTGGAGCCTGCTCGAAGGCTATCAGACCAAGCTCACCGGGCTGAGCGCAGCCGAGATCCAGTCGCTGTTTCTGGCGCGGCCCCCGCGGCTGATGGCGGATCTGGGGTTGCAGCGCGAGGCCGAGGCAGCCATGATCAAACTGCAAGCCTCGCTGCCGGCGGCTTCCCGCCAGCACGCCGATTTCGCGCGGCAGCGGATACTCGTAGACACTCGCGGCTGGCGGGATCCGGCGGAATCGGTAGCCTGCCTGCCCGTGCTGTTGGATGCGCTCTGGCGCGAACGGCAGGTGCGTTTCGTATACAGCCGGGTGCTGGGCGAACCCGGCGAACGGACCGCCGATCCGTTGGGGTTGGTAGCCAAGGGGAGCGCTTGGTATCTGGTGGCGCGCGTGGAGCCGCGGGATGAACCGCGCACCTATCGCGTGTCGCGGATTCGGGAAGCGGCCATTCTGGAACAACCCGCCAACTTCCTCGCCGGATTCGATCTGGCGGCGTTTTGGCAGCGCTCGGCGACGGAGTTCCGGGACAAGCTGCCGCGCTATTACGCCACCTTTCTGGCCAGCCGCGATGTGATGCAGTGGGTGCGCTACCGCGGCTGGCGGTTGGAAGAAGAAACCGATGCAGGGGAATTGGTGCGCGTTCGGCTGCGGTTTGACGCCGAAGAAGAGGCGCTGCAGTTTGCCCTGAGTTTTGGCGGCAAGATCGCGGCGATCGATCCGCCCGAGCTGCGTGGGAAGGTTTTGGCCGGCGCGCACGCTATCGTGGAGCGCTATCGTCGTGACGGCACGGCCTGAGCCTGTGGGATGGGCGACACTTCGGAAACAAGATCTTGAGAAAGGCAGCGAATCGTCCGATAATGGAAACATGCGAGTAGGTCCGATGCCCGAGAGACGGTTTAACGAGAAGAAGACCACGCAAGCCGCGGCTCGTTTCCTGGTGCTGGCCGGTGGGCGCATGAATTACATGCTGCTCATCAAGCTGCTTTACCTGTTGGATCGAAGAGCATTGAGCCAATGGGGGCGGCCCGTCACGGGAGACGATTACTTCTCGATGAAATACGGCCCAGTGCTCAGTGAGGTCTTGGATCTCATCACCGACATGCCGGACCCGGCGGGCGCCACCTATTGGGCGAAGCATATCTCGGAGCCCGCTCATTACGTGATCGAACTTACGGCGGAGCCGGGGGATGACGAACTGTCGGAGGCCGAGGAAAGGGTTATCGAGGCCGTCTTTAAGAAATTTGGCGGCTACAACCAATTCGACTTAGCCACCCAGCTCCACCAGATGTTGGAAGAGTGGCAACCGGTCGAACACGGCAGAATTCCAATCACTTATGGAGACATCTTGAAGGCCATTAAGAAGTCTCCCGAAGAGATTGCGGCAATCGAAGACGAATTGTCGTCTCTCTCAGACGTTGAACGCATGTTCTCTCCTCGCTAGGAAGCGGGCGTATTCCGTTGCTCACCTGTGGCGATACCTTTTCGATTCCGAAGCGAGGAGCCGACGTCGAGCATCTCTGGATCGTAATAACGGAGCCGGATGCGGATGCCAACGCAGTGTGCGTCAGCGTAACGACGAAACGGTCATACTCGGATACTACCGTGGTACTTGATGTTGGCGACCACCCTTTCATCAAACATGAATCCGTGATCCACTACGCGGACGCACGAATTCTCGATCTGCGGACGGTTCAGGCAGCCTTGGATGCCCACATACGGACGTTTACCTGCAAGAGTCATAAGCCGTGTTCCCCGGATCTGCTGGCGCGCGTTCAAAATGGCCTGTTGAAGTCTCCCTACCCCACGAAGGGTATCAAGGCGTTTTTCCGGGATGCGCGCGGAATTCGGGATTAGCTCCCGGCAACGCAACTTTGGGGCGTCCTGTACAGTCTCGGCGGGCCTGACGACGCCGGGCCGCAAGGCGCGGAGTCTCGTCGCTTCGGCAATCGGCTCCCGATCCGATTGACCGCAGCGGGAGCAGGACCGCAACCTCACCACGCCGGCTACGGCGGCGGGCGGCGCGTCGTGCGACCGCCCGTGGCCACTGCACAGCCCTCGAATTTCTCCTATAACTGGTATATGCCCCGCTACGCGGCCATCGACATCGGCAGCAACTCCATTCGCATGGCCGCGGCCGAAGTGCTGCCGGGGTCCGGCATGCGCGTGCTGGCTTCCGAGCGGGTGGTCACGCGGCTGGGGGAAAGCGTCTTTCGCACCGGCATGATCGCGCCGGAGCCGCTGGAGCTGACCTGTACAGTGCTGGCGCGCATGGCCCAGCAGTATCAAAAGCTGGATGTCGTGGGAGTGCGGGCGGTAGCCACCAGCGCGGTGCGGGACGCGCGCAATCAGGCCGAATTCGTCGAACGGGCGTCCATCGCCATCGGCGCTCCGGTGGAGATCGTTTCCGGACGCGAGGAATCGCGGCTGATTCACCTGGGCGTGCAGGCCCGCTGGCCGCATCCCAAGCGCAAGCTGTTGATCGTGGACGTCGGCGGGGGCAGCGCGGAGCTGATCGCGGGCGAACACGGCACGCTGCGCGACTCGTTCTCGAAACCGCTGGGCGCGGTGCGTCTGCGCGAGCTTTTCCTGCACCACGATCCGCCCCTGCCGGACGAGCTGCACCAGATGCAGGAGTACATCGAGGAAAAGCTGGCGGGTATCGGAAAGCGTTTCGGCAACACGCATTGGGACCGCGTGATCGCCACGTCGGCCACGGCTTCGGCGGTGGTCTGCGCGGTGAACCGCATCCCCCGCACCAAGCGCGACCAGGCCGACCGGCTGCGCGCGTCCGCCCACGAGGTGCGCCGCCTGTACAAGAAGCTGAGCGTGCTGGATCTGGCGGAGCGCCGCAAGGCCACCGGGATCGGACCCAAGCGCGCCGAAATCATTGTACCGGGCGTCAGCGTGCTGCTGCGCGTGCTGGAGGATTTCCGTGCGCCCTGCCTGTATTATTCGGCGGCGGGGGTGCGCGACGGCATCATCGCGGACCTGCACGCGCGGGGCGTGGGGCGCGAGTTGGCGCAGCTCAGCCGCGACCAGCGCAAAGAAGTGGAACAGATGAGCCGCCGCTATGGCGTGGCGCTGCCGCATGCCCGCAAAGTGGCCGGGCTGGCGCATACGCTGTTCACCGACTTGCAGCCGCTGCACCAGTTGCCGCCGCATGTCGGCAAACTGCTGGAAGCCGCCGCTTATTTGCACGATGCCGGCCACTTCGTGGCGGATTCCAACCATCACAAGCATTCGTATTATCTGGTGAGCAATTCCGACATGCCCGGCTTCACCAATCGGGAACGCGAGCTGGTCGCCAATTTGTGCCGCTATCACCGCAAGAGCATGCCCACGCCAGTGCACTCCAACTGGCAGTCGTTGAACGCCGACGACAAGCGCGTGGTGCTGCTGCTGATTCCTTTGCTGCGGCTGGCCGACAACCTGGATGTCAGCCATGAGGACCGCATTCAATCGCTGAGCTGCCACATCCGCGACGGGCAGGTCGTGCTGCAAGTCTCTTCCGCGGCCGATATCAGCCTGGAGCAGTGGGCGGCCGAGCGCGCGGGCGAGGCTTTCCGCCAGGTGTATAACCGGCTTGTGGTGACGGAGAAAAGATGATTGGTGCTGGGTGCTGGGTGCTTGGTGCTGGCGAACCCTGCAAAGCACCGCGTTTCGGCCTTCTCCTCCTGATACTCGCCACGGCCGCGTGCCGCAGCGGTGAACCGCGCGCGGCGGCGATCGGCGAAGCGTACGCCGGCCCGGCCACGCTGGCATTGCGCCGGGACATCCCGCTGCAGGCGCCCGTAGTGGCCACTGTCAAGCACGGCGAACGGCTCGAAATCGTGCAGCGCCGGCGCCGCTTTCTGAAGGTCCGCGCGCCCAGCGGCGCGGAAGGCTGGATCGAAGACCACCTGCTGCTCAGTTCCGGCGAGATTGCCGCATTGCAGGAGGTTGAACGGCGCGCCTTGACTCTGCCGTCGCAGGGGGTGGCCAGCACCTACGACCAACTCAACGTACACACGGAGCCCAATCGTCTGTCGCCTAGCTTCCTGCAAGTCCAGGAGGGCGAGAAGGTGGACGTAGTGGCGCACGTCAGCGCGCCGCGCACGCCGCCCGAACGCAAACCGCTCATTGCGCCCAGGCCCAAAACGCCCCCACCCGCCCGCAAACGCGCCGAATCCAAATACCCGCTTCCGCCGATGCCGGCCGCTCCGCCGCCGCCGCCAAACTGGAAGGAACTCTCCCAGACGCCGCCTGAAGTGCAGCAGGAGATCGCCGAGAGCCACGCTGCGAACGCAGCGCCCCTGGAAGATTGGAGCCTGGTGCGCAATGCCAAGGGCGAGAGCGGATGGGTGCTCAGCCGCAGGCTCTATATGGCCATCCCCGACGACGTGGCGCAGTATGCCGAGGGCCATCGCATCACCTCGTATTTCGCGCTCTCGGACGTGCGGGACGGCGATGCGGTGAAACACAACTGGCTGTGGACGACGATCGCCAGCGGGGACCATCCGTACGATTTCGACAGCTTCCGCGTATTCACCTGGAGCTTGCGGCGCCACCGTTATGAGACGGCCTATATCCAGCGCAACGTGGAGGGTTTTTTCCCCGTGCTGGCGCGCCCCGGGGGTTTTTCGGTCTGCCTGGTGAATAAGTCCGGCGCGCGGGTGCGGCGCAATTATTCGTTCATCGTAACCACCGTGCGCTTCACCGGCGAGCAGCCCTGCGCGGCGCCCGGCGGCCTGTTGCCCGGCGCGGAAGTTGCGGGGCTGGGCCCCCATCCGAAAGCCCCCAGCCCCACGGTCGAAAATCGCTCTCTTTATGCCCGCCTGAAAGCCTTGGCGAAGAAGTGGTTCAGCCGGTAGCGGGGCCGCCAGCCGCCTTGCGGTGAGCGTACCAATGTGTTACATATATGTTCAAGTCGGACAAACTTGATCCAACTGAACCCGCGCCGCTCCGGTCACGAGTGAACCCGCGGGCAATGTCGTAATCTGCCAAATAAGGAAGGCTTCCAGTGGAATCTGCGAACCGTAAACTCATCCGTCCCTCTCTGACCGAGATCAAGGAGCAGATCGCCCCGCCGCGCCGGCCTCTGAAGAAACCCGCGCCGCCCGACCAGACCAATGCCGAGAATTTCTACTACGTAAAACAGATGCAGACCAAGACCCCTATGGTCTTCGTGCTGAAGGACGGCGAGACACTGCACGGCATCATCGAGTGGTACGACAAGTGTTGCTTGAAGGTCAACCGCACCGGCGAGCCCAACGTGCTGCTCTACAAGCCGAACATCAAGTACATGTATAAGGCGTAGGACGGCCGTGTTCATCCCTGCTCAAGTGGGGTTCCAAAGCCTTTTCTGGCGGCCTCTGTGCTTTCGCGGATGTCCTCGTCCGTGTGCGCGGCTGAGACGAATGCGGCTTCGAATTGCGAGGGCGGCAGGTAGATGCCTTGCTCCAGCATGCGGCGATGGAAGGCCGCGAACTTGGCCGTGTCCGCGCGCTTGGCGGAATCCCAGTCCGTCACCGGCTGGTCCGTAAAAAACCACGTGAACATGGACCCGACGCGATTCACCGTGACACCGGCGGGCGCCGCGCCGGCAATAGCCGCCGATTTGGTATCCAGCTCGCTGTACACTTCCGGATGCGCCTTCAGGTATCGCAGCATGGCCAGGCCCGCGGCTACCGCCAGCGGATTCCCGGACAGCGTGCCGGCCTGATACACCGGCCCCACCGGCGCCACGCGGCGCATGATATCGGCGCGCCCGCCATATGCGCCGATCGGCAACCCGCCGCCGATGACTTTGCCCAGCGTGGTCATATCCGGCCGGATGCCGAAGCGCGCCTGCGCGCCGCCGTAGGCCACGCGGAACCCGGTCATTACTTCGTCCAGGATCAGCAGCGCGCCGTGCCGCGCGGTGATCTCGCGCAGGGCTTCCAGAAAGCCAGGCTGCGGCGGGACGCATCCCATGTTGCCCACCACCGGCTCCACGATTACGGAAGCGATGCGCTCGCCATGCGCGCGGAACGCGGTTTCCACGCCATCCACCGAATTGAAGGGCAGCGCCAAGGTAGTATCGGTGAAGCCCTTGGGCACACCTTGCGTGTCGGCGATGCCCAGCGTGGCCAGGCCCGAGCCGGCCTTCACCAGCAGCGAATCCACGTGGCCGTGATAGCAGCCTTCGAACTTCACCGTAAGGTCGCGGCCGGTGAACCCACGCGCCACCCGGATGGCCGACATGGTGGCTTCGGTGCCGGAGTTGACCAGCCGCACCATCTCCATGGAAGGCACCGCATCGCGGATGGCTTCGGCCAGATCGACTTCCCGCTCGGTGGGCGCGCCGAAACTGGTGCCTGTTTCGAGCGCCTGGCGGACGGCTTCCACGATCGCAGGATGGCGGTGCCCCAGCAGCAGCGGTCCCCAGGAACCCACGTAGTCGATGTATTCGTTCCCATCGATGTCGAAGATGTGAGATCCCTCGCCGCGCGCGATGAAAGGCGGAGTACCGCCCACGCCGCGGAAGGCGCGCACGGGAGAGTTGACGCCCCCTGGAATCACCTTCTGCGCCCGTTGAAAGGCGGCTTCGGATTTAGTGTGGGTCATGGTCCGGATACACCCTGGCTTACCACAGGCAGCCTGCCGGAAACGGATGTCGGAACGAGTGCCGACACGGCACGCACGAGTGCGTGCACTACATCATTCGAAGTGGCTGTTCCCGGGCCGAACGTTAGATTTTCCGGCCCTAATCCTGAGAAGAACTGAGCCGTCATAGCCGCCACTTGTGCAGTTGCAGCTAGGTATTGACCTGCGCTGGCTGGACTCGGTGTGCAGTTATTTGGGGCGAGTCCTTGGAAGCTCAAACACACTTGCGGGAAGGCAGCATCGTAGGTGAATGAGGTCAACATCATAGAGGCGTCTATCGTTTGAAATCCTCGGAGAGCGAAGACTTTCTGGCGAAAACAATCAACTTGCCTTTCACCGTTTCACTCTTCGCTCGACCGCACGTATTTTCATCGGTAAAGCCTTCCCGCAAGATAGTCGCGACCGGAACAAAGGGCACTACGCCTGGAGTGATACGTCTACAGGTGACCCTCCATTCTGTGGCGACATATAGGAACGCAGAGGGATCGACTTGAAGAGAGAAATTGCCCTCGCTGTCTGTCGTATAATCTCTGGCACCTTTCTCGCCTTTGATCGACACCGATACCTTTTCATTGGGAACGCGAGCGCCGCTCTTGGCATCCAACACCCGGACTTGAATGGACTGCGCCAAAAGAGTCGAATGCCCCATTGAAAAGATGGCTAGAGCTGAAAGTAAGAGAAGAATTGACCGTAAGCTGTTCATGCAATCTTTCGCGGCCCTTAGCAAGGTTTCCGTGTGTTGTGGCCGAGCACGTCGGTAATCCAGTGGATAAGAGCACCACTTAGATTATGGCCGCGCTTTGCCGGGCAGCAGCCGGCTGAGCCCCAGGCTCATGGCGATCTCGTACAGGCTGCCGTTCAAGTTGCGCATCAGCCGTTTTTTCAATCCCAGGTAAGGCTGGGTGCCCGCGAACAGGTCCTGCATGACGCCGCTGAAGCGGCTGCTGCGCCGCGTGAACTGCACCATGCGCTCCGGCACCGAGCCGCACAGGAATCGCCCCAGGAAGACGCGCTTGGCCAACCGCGAGCCAAACTCCAGGTCCGCGGCGAAATCCCGCCGCAGCATGCGCCGGTAGGCCTGTAGCTTCTCCGCCAGGCTACCCAGTTCGGAGAGCAGCGCCTTGGCCGCCAGGTCCGCCGAGCGCAACGCATAATAGATGCCTTCGCCGGTGACGGGATCCACCAGGCCGGCGGCGTCGCCCACCGCCAGCCACCCATCGCCGGCCACGCGATTCTTCTTCCACGCCGGAGTTTCCAGTGACGGCAGCAGATGGCTATAGAAGGCCGCGCCCTTCCAGCAGATGCCTCTCTGCGCCATATAATTTTCCAGCCGCTTGCGCAGCGAAGCGGCCGGTTCGCCTTTGCCGCAAATGCCCACCGAGAGATGGCCGCAGCGCGGGAAAATCCAGATGTAACCTTCCAGTTGCGGCAGAAACTGGATATCGATCTGGGCTTGATCTCCGGGGACGTAATAGCCCAGCGCGGACATGGAATCCCGGGGTGTGAGCTGCGTGCCGACATCCCGCAGTGGATTGCGCGCGCCGGTGGCGACCACGCAGAAGTCCGCGTCCAGCGCGCCCGCGTTGGTCCGCAGCCGCCAGCCTACGCCCGTGCGATGGATCTCCAGCACGCGGGCTTTCTCGATGCGCGCTCCGGCGCGCTCGGCGCGCTCCAGCATCATGCGGTTCAGATCCATGCGGGAGTAGATCAGCAGCGGCTCGCTCAAGTGCAGTGTGGCCGCCTTGGCGCGCGGCGCGGACAGAATCGTTTCCGTGACTACCTTCTTGGGGGTGTTGTTTTCGATTAGGAACGGATACGTGTTGTAAGCCTTATAAGTGAGGCCGCCGCCGCAGGGCTTCTCCCACGCCAGCTTCTCGTCGAAGACCACCGTGTCCAGACCCGCGGATGCCAGCCGCTCGGCCGCGAAGGCCCCCGCCGGACCTCCGCCCAATATGGCGACCAGTTTCATTTCGAGCCGCTACCCTGAGGGGGCACCGCCGGATGTCCGGGCGGCAACGCGCCCGCCGGACCGCCGCTTTGCGGCATAGCCATGCCGCCGTGCGGATTGGCGCCCATGCCGCCATGCGGATTCTGCCCGCCCTCCGCGCGCGGCTTCACCACCCAGCGGTCCCCCTTCCTTTCCAGCACGTAGTGGATGGACATGGGCTGCGCGGCGGTCGACCCTTTTGGCGAGAAAGTCACGGTGGCATCTACTTCGTTTTCCCGAAAGACCATGGACGCCACCGACACGTCCATGGAAGAGATGTTCAGACCCTGGCGCGTCGAGAGGTAATCCATGACGCCGCGCTTGACGGCATCCTCATTTTGCATGTTGGAATGGCAACCCGTCAGGGCAAGGCAGACCAGCAAGGGAAGGAGGGTTCTCACGCTCTTGATTATACCCATGCAGCGGCGCGCAGGGTGGGCGATGGGGTCAACGCCGCGGTCCTGGCGCCAGTTTCCGTTCGAGTTCTTCCGGATTCGCCACGAACCAGACCTGCTCACCGCGATTCGACTCATACACAAAATCCCGCAAGGCAGAGCTTTCCTCCAAATACTGAGAGATGTCGCCGGCAATCGCGATGCGCCGCCTGTACGCCACGAATTTCTGGATGATCTCGCCGGCAACTCGTGTTCTGACGCGAAAGAAATCGTCCGCGAGCCGTTCCACGGGAATGAGGATCAAATCGGCGTCATGCCGGATCGCCTCCTCAATCAGTGCGACGGCATCGCGGTCGCCGCGCAATTTCTTGCCTTCCGGCGCGCAGGCGAAGATGCGTACGCCGTGCACCTCGTAGCTGGTTGCGGCCATCAGGGACATTATAGGTCCGGCGCGTGCTGCGCGCACGCCACGGTATGATGAGCCATGGCTGCAAAACTGAAATTCCGTCTTCTCGCAATCTGCGGTTTCGGGCTCGCCTTGCCTGCCTTCGCTCAAATCGACGGGGCCCGCTTTGCCAGCGATCTGCGCGCAAAATACGGTCCTCCACTCGCCAGGGAGACCTTCATCGCGCGCCCCGGCATCGAAATGATCGTGGACTATGCCGCAAACGGCCATGTCTGCAAGATCGCGCTTCCCCCTGTCGCGCCAGTGCCGGAGTCCAATATGCAAACGCCCAAAGCTGTGGACGACTTTGTTGCGGAGCTGGTGCCGCCAACTATGCGAGGCAGAGAGTTGCAGCGACTCCAAATGGCCATGGGCCTGCCTTCTGTGTCCAGCGTCGAATACCAGAACGTCACGATTTCCGAATTGTTTCAAGGCCAAAGGCGAACCGGGGTAACGGTCACGTTCAAGGATGAAGCGTGCCAACCGCCTGCTCGGTAGTGGGTCACTATTTCAGCTTCACCGGATAGGGCGCATGCTCCGGCAGCTTGGGGTTGGATTTCTCCAGCGCCTTGAGCAATTCCGCCACTCCGCGCTCCAGTTGCGGATCGTGGCCTTCCAGGACGGACTTCGGGTCGTTTTCGACCACGATGTCGGGGTCTACGCCGTGGCCTTCCACCGCCCACTGGCCTTCGGCCGTGGCATAGGCGAATTCGGGCACATTCACGCCTCCCCCATCGATAAGCTGTCCGTGGTCCGTAATCCCGACCACGCCGCCCCAGGACCGCTCGCCGATCAGCGGCCCCAGCTTGGCGGTACGAAACATCCAGGGGAAGATGTCGCCGTCCGACCCGGAGTTGGCGTCCAGCAGCACCGCCTTCGGCCCGATGAAAACGCTGGACGGGTAGGGTTCCGGCGTGGCGATGGTGCGCGGATACGTTAGTCCCAGCAACGTGCGGGTCAACCGCTCGATTACCATGCGCGAGATATTGCCGCCGCCATTGGCGCGGTCGTCGATCAGCAGCGCCTCTTTGCGAAGCTGCGGAAAGTACCACTTGATGAACTCGCGGATGCCGTTCTCGCCCATGTCCGGTAACTGCATGTAACCGATGCGGCCGTGAGACAACTCATCCACGCGGCGGCGATTTTGCTCCACCCACTCGCGATACAAGAGGTTAGTCTCGCTGCTCAGCGGCCTGTAAGTGACTTTGCGCGCGCCGGTGAGCGACGGAGCGCTATTCAGCATCAGGATCACCGGCGCATCGCCGGCGTGGCGCAGGAATTTGTAGATATCGTCTTTGCCGGTCACATCTTCGCCGTTGATAGTCAGGACATAATCGCCGGCCTTGGCGTCGACGCCGATTTCGGTCAACGGCGAACGATAGACTTCTTCCTCGTTTTGGCCCGCTAAAATCCTGGCGATGCGATAGCGCCCGGATTTGGCGTCGACTTCGAAGCGCGCGCCCGGCAATCCCGCGTGCGGGCGCGGCGGAATCTGCACATCGCCGCCATCGATGTAGGCGTGCTGCACGGTCAACTCCGAGATCATTTCCGAGATTACGTAATTGAGGTCGGTGCGATGCGCCACGTAGGGCAGGAGCTGGCTGTAGCGCTGGCGCAAGGCCTCCCAATCGTAGCCGTGCATGTTGGGCGCGTAGAAGAAATCGCGGTAGCGCCGCCATACCTCGTTGAAGATGTCGTTCCATTCAGCTACCGGGTCTTTCTCCAGCATCAACCCGGCGGTGGATACGGTTTTCTTGGGGCCGGCGCCGCTGGCTCCGGCGCCGGGCGCCGTGGCGTCGTACACGTTCCAGGCTTGATCCTGGCGGACAAGCACTTTCGAGCCATCGCGAGAAACCACAAATCCGCCGATATCGTCAACCAGCTTGCTCTCTTTGCGGTCTTTAAAGGCGAAGATGCGCAGCGTGGGCTTGGTCTCCGCGGAGCGGCCGTAGTAGCCTTCCGGCGCGACGCCATAGATCAGGGCATCGCTCTTCACCGTCAGACCGAAATAGTTCTGAGCGTCCAGCGGGACGCGCGCCACGCGCAGCTCCAGGCCGTCGAAATCGATGCCGCCGTCCTTGGGTTCCGCGGTCTTCTTGTCCTTCTCGTCTTTCTCGTCCTTCTCGTCTTTGGCCTTGTCTTTGCCGATAGTGACTTCGTCGCTCTCCGGCGGAAATGGATTCTTGACGTCTTTGCGCAGAGCCATCACGAAGATGCCGCGCGCGCGATTGGTGGCAAAGTCGAATTCGATCTGGGAGATTTGCGGCCGGAACTCGTGGTTGGCCATGAAGTACAGATAGTCGCCGCCGGGATGCCAGGCCGGCGTATCCTCGTTGAATGTCCCGCTGGTTACGCGATGCAGTTGGCTATCCTTCATGGACCAGATATAGAGCGCCGAAAACCCCGCGCTGTCGTTAATGCTGAAGGCCAGATATCCGCCGCCGGGGGACCACGCATAGTCGCGAATCTCGCCCTCGGTGGAATGCGCGATCTCCTCAGTGGCGTGGTCCTTCAGCGACACCAGCCAGAGCCGTCCGTCTTTATCGCTGAACGCGATGCGCTCGTTGTCCGGGGACCACTTGGGATCGTAGCGGAAGGCGTGCCCGCCGCTGGTGATCTTCTCGGGAGGCGTGGAGCCATCCTGCGCAACGACGTAAATTTCCTCTTCGCCGCTGGCGTCCGAAAGAAACGCCACCTTGGAGCCATCCGGCGACCAGGCCGGCCACTTATCGTGCGCGCCGGGCGAATGCGTGAGGTTGCGTGTAGGCCCCTTCTCCACGGGCGCCGAGAAGATGTCGCCGCGCGCCGCAAACAGCACCCGCTCGCCTTTAGGACTCAGTTCGACCTGCTCGATCAGATTGGCCGCGGAGACGTAGCTGGCCCGCCGGTTGACGCCGTCGTCGGGCACGCGCACGGATATGTGCGCGCTCTTGCCCGTTTTCACATCGAGAACCTGCAACTCTCCGTCTAGTTCGTAAACGACGCGTTGCTGGCGGTCGGTCGAAGGCCAGCGCACGTCCCACAGCGTGTTCTGGGTGATCTGCCGGGTCTTGCCGCTGGCAGTGTCGTACGCATAGATATTGAAGTGGCCGTCGCGATCCGAGTTGTAGTAGATTTCCTTGCCGATCCACATGGGATCGCGGCTGGCGCGCGGACCTGCGGTGATGAGCTTGGCGGCGTGCGTTTCGGTATCGAAGATGTAGATCTCGTTGGCCTCCCCGCCGCTGTAGCGCTTTTCGGTGCGGAAATCGCGCGCTTGCGGGGAGTACGCGATCTGATTTCCGCCAGGCGAGAACGATCCCGCGCCGGAGACCGGCATGGGCAGCGGCTCGGAAGGGCCGCCCTCGATGGGGACGCGGTAAAGGCGGGTGAGCGCGTGCGCGCGGGCATCCCGCATGGAGCGGTAGATCACGTAATGGCCGTCGTTCGACCAGCCGTAGACCTGGTTGTCATAGCCCCAGCGCGGCGGCAACGGGCCCTGCGCCGGATAGAAGGTCAACTGTTTGGGCTCGCCGCCATCGGCGGGCATGATGTAGACCTGCTCATCGCCGTCGTATTGGCCGGTGAAGGCGATCCACTTGCCGTCGGGCGAGAACTTCGCGAAGAGCTCGACGCCGGGGTGCGCGGTGAGCCGCGTAGCCGTGCCGCCTGCCGCGTTAACCAGCCACAGATCTCCGCCGTAGGTGAACGCGATGCGGTTGTCGTGGATGTCCGGAAAGCGCAGGAGCTTGGTTTGCGCGGACAGCGGCGCGGTGAGCGCGAGCAATACGAGGCAGGCGGCGGAGCGGCGCCGCAGGGCATGAGCGGGTCTGGATGTAGGGCGCATATGATTATGAAAGGCTTAGGGTAGCAGGCTGTGGCGGAAGTCGCCGAAGACCGGCGCTTCCGCATCAAGCTTAAGGTGGATTCGTCGTTACTTCGGCAACAGGCCTTACGTCACTAGGAAGCTTTGGTTGACCGGTGTCGCGGCGGCAAAATTGGTATTGCCTGTCTGCATGGCATGGATCGTGCAGGTGCCGGCGGCGACCAGTGTCACCGTTGAACCCGATACGGTGCAGACCGTCGGAGTAACCGAGGCGAAGCTCACGGCAAGGCCCGAGGAGGCGGTCGCGCTGACGGTGAACGGGGGGGCGCCCAATGCTTGCGTCGCGGGCGCCACGAAGACGATGGTCTGGCTCTCTGGCGTCACTTGGAAGCTTTGGTTGACCGCTGCCGCGGCGGTCCAGTTGGTGTTGCCTGCCTGCGTCGCTTGGATGGTGCAGGTGCCGGCGGCGACCAGCGTTACGGTGGTTCCGGAGACCGTGCACACCTTCGTCGTTTGCGAATTGAAGCTTACCGCCAGGCCGGAACTGGCGGTCGCGCCGACCGTGAATGGCGCGGAACCGAAGGGCAGATTCGAGAGCGCCCCGAAGGTGATGGTCTGGCTCCCTTTCGTCACTGCAAAGCTCCGGTTCACGGGCGTGGCAGCGGTGTAGTTGGCGTTGCCTGCCTGCGTCGCTTGGATGGTACAGGTGCCCACCGCGACCAGCGTCACGGTCGCGCCCGATACCGTGCAGACGGCCGTGGTAGTGGACGCGAAGCCCACGGCCAGGCCCGAAGACGCCGTCGCGGCGACCGTGAACGGCGCGGAACCGAATACTTGACTTGAGAGCGTCCCGAAGGTGATGGTCTGGCTCTCTTGCGTCACTTGGAAGCTTTGGTTGACCGGTGTAGCCGCGGCGTAGTTGGTGTTGCCTGCCTGCGTCGCCTGGATGGTGCAAGCGCCAGCGGCGGCCAGCGTCACCGTCGCGCCCGATATCGTGCAAACGGCCGTAGTAGTCGAAGCGAAGCTCACGGCAAGTCCCGAAGATGCGGTTGCGCTGACCGTGAACGGCGCGGCGCCGAATACTTGACTTGAGAGCGCCCCGAAGGTTATGGTCTGGCTCTTTTGCGTCACTTGGAAGCTTTGGCTGACCGGTGTCGCTGCGGCCCAGTTGGTGTTCCCTGGCTGCGTCGCTTGGATGGTGCAAGCGCCGGCGGCGGCCAGCGTCACCGTCGCGCCCGATACCGTGCAAACCGCCGTGGTAGTCGAAGCGAAGCTCACGGCAAGTCCGGAAGACGCGGTCGCGGCGACCTTGAACGGCGCGGCCCCGAATACTTGATTCGAAAGCGCCCCGAAGGTGATGTTCTGGCTCTCTGGCGTCACTTGGAAGCTTTGGTTGACCGCTGCCGCGGCGGTCCAGTTGGTGTTACCTGCCTGCGTCGCTTGGATGGTGCAGGTGCCGGCGGCGACCAGCGTCACGGTGGTTCCGGAGACCGTGCACACTTTCGTCGTTTGCGAATTGAAGCTTACCGCCAGGCCGGAACTGGCGGTCGCGCCGACCGTGAAGGGCGCGGCGCCGAATGCCTGGTTCGAAAGTGCCCCGAAGGTGATGGTCTGGCTCCCCCGCGACACAGCGAAGCTCCGGCTGACGGGCGTGGCCGCGGCGTAGTCGGTGTTACCTGCCTGCGTCGCTTGGATCGTGCAAGTGCCGGAGCCCACCAGCGTCACCGTCGCGCCCGATTCCGTGCAGACGGCCGTGGTAGTCGAAGCGAAGCTCACGGCAAGGCCCGAAGACGCGGTCGCGCTGACCGTGAACGGCGCGGCGCCGAATGCCTGATTCGAAAGCGCCGCGAAGGTGATGGTCTGGCTCGCTGGCGTCACTTGGAAGCTTTGGTTGACTGGTGTCGCGGCGGCCCAGTTGGCGTTGCCTGTCTGTGTCGCTTCAATCGTGCAGGCGCCCACGGCGACCAACGTCACAGTCGTCCCCGATATCGTGCAGACGGCCGTGGTTGTCGAAGCAAAACTGACCGCAAGGCCCGAAGATGCCGTCGCGCCGACCTTGACCGGTGCGACGCCGAATGTCTGATTCGCGAGCGCACCGAAGGTAATGGTTTGGCTCCCTTGCGTCACTGTGAAGCTCCGGTTGACGGCCGTCGCGGCGGCCCAGTTGGCATTGCCGGCCTGCTTCGCTTGGATGGTGCAGGTGCCCACGGCGACCAGTGTCACCGTCGCGCCCGACACCGTGCAGACGGCCGGCGTCGAAACGAAGGTGACCGCCAGGCCCGAGGACGCGGTCGCGCTGATGGTGAAGGGTGCAGTACCGAATGCATGATTCGAGAGTGCCGCGAAGGTGATGGTCTGGCTTCCTTGCGCCACTTGGAAGCTTTGGTTGACCGATATCGCGGCGGCCCAATTGGCGTTACCTGCCTGCGTCGCTTGGACGGTGCAGGCGCCCACGGAAACCAGCGTCACAGTCCCGCTGGATACCGTGCACACGGCCGGGGTGGTGGAAGCGAAGCTTACCGCCAAGCCCGAGGAGGCCGTCGCGCTAACCGGGAACGGCGCAGCGCCGAATGTCTGGTTCGAGAGCGCGCCGAAGGTGATGGTCTGGCTCTCCGGCATCACCTGGAAGCTTTGGCTGACGGGCGTAGCCGCGGTGTAACTGCCATTACCCGCTTGCGTCGCTTGGATGGTGCAAGTGCCGGCGGCCACCAGCGTCACCGTCCCGCCCGATACCGTGCATAGGGCCGGGGTGGTGGAAGCCAAGCTTACCGCCAGACCCGAGGAGGCCGTCGCGGAGACCGCAAATGGCGCGGCGCCGAAGGTCTGGTTCGAGAGCGCGCCGAAGGTAATGGTCTGGCTCTCCGGCATCACCTGGAAGCTCTGGCTGACGGGTGTGGCCGCGGCGTAGTTGCTGCTGCCTGCTTGCGTCGCTTGGATGGTGCAAGTGCCGCCGGCCACCAGCGTCACCGTCGCGCCCGATACCGTACATACGGCCGGAGTGGTGGAAGCGAAGCTCACCGCCAGCCCCGAAGAAGCCGTCGCGCCAACCGTGATCGGCGCGCCGCCGAACGTCTGATTCGCCAGCGCCCCAAAGGTGATCGTCTGGGCCGTCAATCCGTTCTGCGTCACGGTCACCGGCTGCCCCAGTACGATTATGTGCGCCGTGCGGGTGGCCGTGGATGTGTTGGCCGTAAAGGAGAAATTGACCACGCTGTTGGCCACGCTCCCGATGGTGAGCCAGCTCTGGTCGCTGGTAGGCGCGAAGATTCCCACCAGAGGCGCGGTGGCCGGCAGCAC
>Ga0302324_100002073_pt1 | contig 47287 bp, 45 predicted proteins | sample Palsa_T0_1_FD_201949 | JGI IMG/M metagenome (GOLD analysis project Ga0302324, IMG submission 201949) | Peat permafrost microbial communities from Stordalen Mire near Abisko, Sweden - Palsa_T0_1 | ecosystem: Environmental > Terrestrial > Soil > Palsa > Peat permafrost | place: Sweden: Abisko... | reverse complement strand
ACCCGCTTCGCGCCCAAGCGCGAGCCGTGGATGTTCCCCTACAGCCGGCGTTCGACGATGCTGCTGCGACGGCTGTTCAAGGTCCTGTACGGCCGCGGTCACCGCGACTGACCGCCTGACCGCCTGACCGCCTGAGCGATCGGGGCCGCCCGGCCGACCGATGTGCGGTTGCCGGCTCAGGACGTGCCGGGCCCGCGTTGCCTCGGCGGCGACGGGGGCCCGGCTGTCGGCTTGATCGGCCCAGGTGCCGCTGCCTAGATATTGGGCGGGGTCGTCACGGTCAGCGACTCAGTGCACTTGAGGTGCACGCCGTCGGCGGTCGCGCAGATCAGCTTCGCCTTGCCGGTGGCGCCCTTCCAGGCGCCGGAGCCGCCGGTGACGGCCAGGGTGCCGGCGTAGCTCTGGGCGCCGAACGTGTTGTTGCCGGCGCTCGGCTGACCGCCGCCCGTCGGGATCAGCTTGTACGTACCAGTCAGCGTGCCGCCCTTGACCCACAGCGTGTACGGCGCGGTCACGTTGCCGCTGTCAGCGGTCGAGTACGTGTCGTTCTCGACTCCGGGACCCACCGGGCCGGCGCACCTGGCGGTGCCGAACTGCGAGCCGGTCGTGCCGGGCACGATCGAAATGTCGTTGGCGGGGGGTTGCGTAACGAGCGTGAGCTTGCAGCTCACCTTGGTGGTCACCGGCTTGGGACTGAGCTTGGCCGGCTTCTTGCCCCCAGTCGATGTCTTGGCCGTGGCGGCGGTCGTAATTCCAGCGGAGAGTAGGCCAGCCATAGCCATACCCAAGAGGCAGAGACGCTTCACGCTTTCTCCTGAATCTGAAGGTGGGAGGACGTTACTTGCGGCGGCAGTGTCGCTGCCCCGGACCCGCCGATAGGTGAAGGAGATGGGTAGCGGAAGTGAACATCTCGTGATCGAAGCGAGCGTCAGCGTCCGATGAGCGCTTTTAATGCTTGCTCGACGCGAACATTCCGATGCCGAACCCCGGCAGCGAGCTGACCTTGGCGTAGCCGAGATTGGGCAGCTTGAACAGCTGCTCGATCCCTTTCAGCACCGAGAAGTGGTTGAGCGTGTCGACCATGTCGCTCTTGTTGGGGTCGATCCAGGGGGAGATCATCAGCAGGCCGACCTGGCCACCGCCGGGCGGCGTCCCGACGATCACCGGCCCGCACTCGCCCGGCGTCGTCGTGCTGCTGGTCGGAGTCGACGCGCTCGTCGTGGGGGCGACCGGAGTCGTCGACGCGCTGGTCGTCGGCGCGACCGGAGTCGTCGACGTGCTCGTGCTCGTGGAGGAGGACGAGCTCGTGTCGCTGCCGGTCGCCGGGCAGTTGGTCGAGGTGCCGGAGGTCGTCCCGGTGTCGGACGTGGAAACGCTCGGTGTCGTGGTCGTGGTCGTGACCGTCTCGGTTGTGGTGACCACGGGGGCCGTGCTCGTGGCGGTGGAGCTCGTGCTCGGGGTCGTGCTCGTGCTCGGGGTCGTGCTCGAGCTCGACGAGCTGGAGGTCGAGCCGGCCCCGGTGGTGGATGTGCTCCGCAGGTTCGGATAGGTCGGCTGACCGCAGCAGCTCGACGTGTCCCAGTGGGGTCCTGACTGGGGCGCCGAGGCGAACGTGATCAGGATCAGTCCGTCCTGCTTGTAGGACGCCGACCGCTCGATCTCCGGCACGACCCGCTTCAGGAACGTGTCGGCCTGGGCGAGGCCCGCCTTGGCGCCCGTCCGGCACGGGGTGTCGGAACCGTCATCGCACGGGTCGGCGGAGATGTAGGAGAACGACGGCGTCGCACCCGGGTTCTTGAGGTCCTTGGCGAGCTGGCCGATGCCGACGTCGTTGGTCTGGCACTCGCCGCTCGGCAGCAGCAGACCCTGGAAGTAGATCACCGGGTTCTTCCAGTTGACGTAGGTGCTGTCAGCCGTCACGCTCTGGTTGAGGCTTGGGCTATTGAGCGCTGGGTGCGGGCAGGTGGCCGCGCCGATCGTGTCGACCGGGTCGGTCGGGCTGGTGCTGCTGGTCGAGCTGGTGGTGGTGGTGGGGGATGTCGGCGTGGTCGAGGCGCTGGTGGTCGGGGTGGTCGAGGGGCTGATGGTCGGGGTGGTCGAGGTGGTGGTCGGCGCGGTCGAGGCGATCGTCGGCGTGGTCGAGGTGGTGGTCGTGCTCGAATCGCTACCCGTGGCCGAGCAGCCCCCGGCGGTCGTCGTCGAGGATGACGTGGTCGTCGAGCCGGCGGTCGGCGTCGGCACGGTCGGCGTCGTCGAGCTGGTTGGGGTCGTCGAGCTGGTCGAGCTGGAGCTCGACGATGTCGTGGAGCCTGACTCCGAGCAGCCGGGCGAGCCCTCGCCGATCCCCTGCACGTAGGCCTTCCAGCTGAGCCCCTGGGCGACGAACTGCTGGGGCAGCGACTCGGTCGTCTGCGGGTAGATGCAGCCGTCGCCGCGCACCTGCTCCAGCTTGCCGGTCCTGCCGGGGTCGATGTACGTGTATGTCGGGCAGTTGGCGGCCGTCTGCTGGGTCGGGCCCTGGCCCGATATCAGCGCAACCTCGTTGGCCAGCGGCGAGGACGCCACCGCGTCGTAGTTGACGACGAGCTCACCCTGCTTGCGCAGCGTTCCCAGGTAGGGGTGTCCGGCGCTCGTCGCCCAGGCCTGTTGGTACCCCTGCTGGCCGAGGACGATCAGCCACACGTGGTCGATCGGCGGCAGTTGCTGCTGGGGGGTCGTCCCGGTGCCTGTGCTTGTCGTCGGGGTCTGGCTGACGGTTACGGTCACGCGCGGCTGGGCGGCAGACGTGGTGACGGGCGTGGCGGCGGCCCTACCACCGCCGCCGCCGGTGTTGTGCGAGTGCCCGCCACCACCACCGCCGCCACCACCGCCGCCGGCGGCGGTGGTGACGACCTGGGCGGCCTGCTGAACGGTCGGTCGGACCGCGACGACGATCGTATTCGCGAGCCCGCTGAGACCACCGGACGAGAACGCGCCGCCGACCACGACGCCGAACGCCAGCATCACGAGCAGCGCGATCACCCCGGACCGGGCGACGGAGACAACATTCTCAGGCTCATGCTCAGGTTGAGAGTCGGCGAGCAGCGGGTCGTCGGGCGGGATCGGGCGACCGTGGTCCTCGATATCGGCGAGCGCCACCGCGATCCGCGCGGGCAGTGGCCCGCGCCGGGCGCCGCAGTGGGTGCAGTACGCCTGGTCGGCGGCAAGCGCCGCGTGACACTCCGCGCACGATGAGCCCGACAGGGCGTGGGTGCCGGGTCCCGGAGAAGTCATGCCAACCCCTCAGTATCTCCCGCGGACCGTTCGCGGTTGTAACCGACGCGTGAACGACAGGGTTTCCTGCGGGTAAATCCCCGCCGTTAAACAACCTGGTCACAATCGGCCGGTAGGCCTGACCTAGTCTAATCAGCTCAATGGGGATCGAAGCGGACAGCCCGGACGTGCACGACACCGGGTCGCGTGTGGCCGTGCCCGTGCCGCCGCCCTCGTTCGGCGCCAACAGCGAGGCTCACACCGAAACCCTCGTCGCCGCAGCGGTGGGCGACCGCTGCGTCAACTGCGGCGCGCCCCTCTCGCCGGACCAGCGCTACTGCGTCAACTGCGGCGAACGCCGCGGTGCCGCGCGGTTCACGCTGCCGGTCGCCGCGGCCGCTGCGACGGAGTCCGCGCCGTCGTGGCCGTCACGGCGCCAGCGCGCCCGCCGGCCCCGTCCGACGCAGGGGGCGACGTTGATCGCCGGGATTGGCACGCTGCTGCTGGCGATGGGCGTAGGCGTACTGATCGGCCATGGCAGCGGCAGCACCAAGACCGTCCCGGCTCCACATGCGCAGGTGATCACCGTCAACGCCGGTGGCGGCAGCGCCGCTCCGACCACCACCGCGGCGAGTCAGACCTCGACCTCGAGTGCCGGCTCCAAGCACGGCAAGAAGTCCCACAGCGGCTCCAAGGGCAAGTCGTCGGCCAAGGCCAAGAAGCACACGACGTCGGCCGCGCCGAGGGCGACCAAGCAGGAGGCGGCCGCCGCCCAGAGCGCGGCCAACAAGGTCACCGGAGGCGGCGACGTCAACAACGCGCCGGTGACCGTCACCAGCGGCCAGAGCTGTTCGGGACAGGGCTGCCAGGGCGGCAAGTTCACCGGGAACTTCTTCGGCGGCGGCTAGCGCCGCCCCCAGCACCGATGTCAATACAGATGGACGACCCAGAGCCCAACGGGAGCGGCTCGGAGGCGGCCACGCAGGCGGGCAGCCGCCCGGGCCCGGCCCCGCCGCTGACCTCCAAGACGAAGTTCTCCGACGATCGGACGTTTGATCTCAAGCGCCGTCGCGACCAGCTCAACGCCCGAGTCGCCGAGCTGCAGTGGGATCTCGGCGGGCTCGTCTACGAGATGGCGGTCCGCGATCAGATCCACGTCGATGTGCTGATCAAGCGCGCCGCGGTGCTGCAGGAGGCGGACGCCGAGTTGGGCGAGATCGAGCGGATCCTGAAGCTCGAGGAGACCGGGATGGCGGGGACGTGCCCCAACTGCGGCGCGCCCCACAGCACCGGCGCCTCGTTCTGCTGGCAGTGCGGACAGCCATTGCTGGCGCAGGCGCCCGCAACCGGCAACGGCGCCGGTTAGCGGCGTCAGCTCAGCTCGCGGCCGGCCGCCGGCACGATGCTAGGTTGGCGCCATGACTCCTGATTCCACGAAACCCACGCTCGTCTGTTATGACGGTTCCGACCAGTCGAGCCGTGGTCTGGCGGCGATTCGCGGCCTGCTGGCTCCGACCGAGGTCGTGGTCCTGACCGTCTGGCAGCCGCTGGTCACCAAGCTTGCCGAGACCGGCAGCTTCGGCGTGTTCGCGCTCGACGACGAGACCGAGATCGACGGATCCGAGGAGCAGGCGGCCCGCGACGCCGCCGAGGAGGGCGCCGAGCGGGCGCGTGCGGCCGGGCACAGCGCGACCGCGCGCGTCGAGGAAGCCCAGCAAGCCGCCTGGATGAAGATCATCGAGGTCGCCGACGAGATCGATGCTGGGTTGATCGTGTGCGGCACCCGCGGTCGCGGATCAATCAGGACGGCGCTGCTCGGATCGGTCTCGCACGCGGTGCTGACGCACAGCGGCCGGCCCGTGCTGATCACGCCCGCGCCGCGGCAGCCCCCTCGCTGAGGATCAGCCAGCACGCTGGCTGAGGATCAGCCGAAGCGGCCGGTGACGTAGTCGCGTGTGCGCGTGTCGACCGGGTTGGAGAAGATCTTCTCGGTCGTGTCGTACTCGACCAGCGTCCCGACCCGCTCGACCGAGTCCAGCGAGAAGAACGCCGTACGGTCCGCGACCCTCGCCGCCTGCTGCATGTTGTGGGTGACGATCACGATCGTGAAGCGGTTCTTGAGCTGGTGGATCAGTTCCTCGATTGACTGCGTCGCGACCGGGTCAAGCGCCGACGCGGGCTCGTCGAGCAGCAGCACGTCGGGCTCGACCGCGATCGCACGGGCGATGCAGAGTCGCTGCTGCTGTCCGCCGGACAGGCTCAGCGCCGACGACCTCAGCCGATCCTTGACCTCGTCCCACAGCGCCGCCTGGTGCAGCGCCTTTTCGACGCGCTCGTCGAGTCCCTTGCGCATCCCAAGGTTCCGCGGCGCCCAGGCGATGTTGTCGTAGATCGATTTCGGGAACGGGTTGGGCTTCTGGAACACCATCCCGATCCGGCGGCGGACCTCGACCCGGTTGGTCGCCTTGTTGTAGAGGTCGTGGCCGTGGTAGAGGATCTGGCCGTCGACCCGGAACCCGGGGATCGAATCGTTCATCCGGTTGAGGCTGCGCAGAAATGTCGACTTGCCGCAGCCCGATGGGCCGATCACCGCGGTCGCGAGGTTGCGGTAGATCTTCAGCGTGGTCCAGGCCAAGGCGCGTTTGGCGCCGTAATAGACCGACATGTCCGTGATGTCGAACACGCTCGGGCGGATCAGCTCGTGACTGATGCCGTTGGTCAGCCCGGCCGTCGCCGTGACCGCCGGCGGCGGCGCAGGCACTGACGTCTGCTGCAGCCGCCTGCGCGGCCGCGCCACCTGGTCCGGCGGATCGATGCTCATAGCCCCATTCTCCTTCGGCTGCGCGCCAGCAGCAACCGCGCGCCGATGTTTGCGATCAGGATCAGCCCCAGCAGCACGAGCGCGATCCCCCACACACGGGCCAGCGCGTCCGGTGTCGGTGACTCGGCCGCCTCCCAGATCGCCAGCGGGAGGTTCGGGACCCCGTGTCCGAAGATGTCGATCGTCGTTTGGGACGGGTTCAACACGCCGTCGACGATCAACAGCGGCGCGGTCTCGCCGGCGGCCCGCGCGACGGCGAGGATCGTGCCCGTCAGGATGCCGCCCAGGGCGGTTGGCAGGATCACGGTCAGGATCGAGCGCCAGCGGTCGATCCCGAGCGCGTCGGTGGCCTCGCGCAGCGACCCCGGGATCGTCAGCAGGACCTCCTGCGAGGTCCGCGCGATCAGCGGCAGCATGACCATCGACAGCGCCAGCGAGCCGGCGAACCCCGACTGCTTGCCGGAGACGAGGCCGTAGATGAACAGGCCGATGACGACCGTCGGGAACCCCTGCATCATGTCCAGACCGGTCTGCAGCAGCTTGGCGAGCTGCGAGCGACGGGAGGCGAACTCGACCAGGTAGATCGCGCACAGGACGCCGAGCGGGGCGGCGATCAGGGCACCCGCGCCGACGATCAGCGCCGAGCCGATGATCTCCGAGCCGATCCCGCCGCCGCCGCCGAACTGGCTGGCGTTGGTCGTCAAAAACGACCAGTTGATCACGCTCACGCCGCGCCTGATCACCTCGAACGTCACCCACCCCAGCGCGCCGACCGCGATCGCGGCCGCGGCCATCGCCAGAGCCTGAACCACGCGCGAGATCACCAGCCGACGCCGGAGGTTGCCGGTCGCGACCAGTGGCGCGGTCGGATCGTACGCGGCGAGATGACCGCCGACGTCCGAGGCTTCGGTCGCCATCCGCTAGCCCCTGCCCGCCGAGTAGCGGCGGGCGATCCAGCGCGCGATCAGGTTGGTCGCGACGCCGATCACGAGCAGGATCAATGCCAGGTAGTAGAGCGCGTGCTTCTGGAGATTGGTCTCGATGTATGTGATCTGCTGCGCGATCAAGGCCGCCATCGTGTTGCCGGTCTGAAACAGATCGGCGTGGATCACGGTCCCGCCGCCGATCGTCAGCGCGACCGCCAGCGCCTCGCCCAGCGCTCGCCCGAGTCCGAGCATCACGGCCGACAGCACGCCCGACGCCGTGGTCGGGAGCACGACGCCGCGGATCACCTCCCAACGGGTCGCGCCGAGCGCCTCGGCGCCGTCCTTGAGTTCGGCCGGGACCGACAGGAACAGGTCCCGGGACAGCGACGCGACGATCGGGATGATCATCACCGCGAGGATCAGCGAAGCGGTGAACATCGACAGGCCGGTCGGCTGGGCCGGGCCGAACAGGCCGGTCCAGCCGAAGATCGTGTGCAGCGGTCCTTCGACGTGCTGGCTGACGAACGGGGAGAACACGATGATCGCCCAGAAGCCGAGCACGACGCTCGGGATCGCGGCGAGCATCTCGACCAGCGGACCGACGATCGTGCGGACCGGCTTGGGGGCGAGCATCGCCAGGTACAGCCCGATTCCGATCGCCAGCGGGGCCGCGACCGTCAGCGCCACGAACGAGGTGACGCCGGTCCCGAACAGCAACACGGCGGCGCCGAAGTGGCCGGTGTTGGGCGCCCAGGCGGTGTGGCCCAGGAACGCCAGCCCGTACTTGCTGATCGCCGGTGCGGCCTCGCGGGCGATCTCGAAGACGACGCCGACGAGCGTCACCAGCACGAGCAGGCCCGCGCCGAGGCACAGACCACGCAGGATCAGGTCGCCGCGGCTGGCCTCGAACGAGGCCGACGCGCGTCCACCCGCGCGGGGGCGTATCGAGGCCAGCAGGGACACCGCGCGGCAATCTAGAGAAGCCCGTCGCACGGCGCACGCCCGCTGGCGACGATCACAAAATGGCCACAAAACGGTAACAACACCGCCACGCGCCCGGGTCCGCCGCGGGCGGTGCGGACCCGGGGCTTGGTTACAGGATCGCCACAATTAGATAACAGCGCAGCAACGATCGAAGCGGTCCAGCGCCCCATGCTTGCGCTGCTCGAGTAGGTCGGCCGGGCCAAGCCGAGCACTCCCTGTCACCTAGTCGAAAGGTCCTACAGACTTGAAAGGCTTTGCCTCCACCCGCGGGAAGCTGCTTTCGGTTGCCGTCGCGACGCTCGTCGTCGCTGCGCCGGTCGGGTTCAGCTCCCTCACCTCCTCGGCGTCCGCCGCGACAGAGACGCTGACTGGCGCCGGTTCGACGCTGGTGGCTCCGCTCGAGGCCGCCTGGGCGTCCGCGTATCAGAAGAGCACGGGTAACTCCGTTTCCTACTCGCCGGTCGGCTCAGGCACCGGGATCACGGACATCACGCACCGCAGCGTCGACTTCGGCGCCTCGGACGCACCGCTGACGCCGACGCAGGCCTCGGCTTGCAACGGCTGCGAGACGATCCCGTGGGCGCTGACCGCCACCGGGGTCGGCTACAACGTTCCCGGTGTCAAGGGCAACCTGAGGCTGACGGGCCCCGTGATCGCGCAGATCTTCCTGGGCTCGATCACCACCTGGAACAACTCGGCGATCAAGAAGCTCAACCCGGGCGTGAAGCTGCCCAGCACGCAGATCACGACCGTGCACCGCGCGGACGGCTCGGGCGACACGTACGCGTTCACGAACTACCTCGACCACGTGTCGAGCGCGTTCTTGGCGAAGATCGGCCCGCCGGCCACCTCGGTCTCATGGCCGGGCGGCGTCGCCGAGACCGGCAACGGCGGCGTCGTCTCTGAGATCAAGGCGACCCCCGGCGCGATCGGCTACGCGGCCGTGTACTACCTCATCAGCCAGCGTGTCTACGCCGCCGCGGTCAAGAACGCCGCCGGCAAGTACGAGTACCCGAACCTGAACAACATCGCCAACGCCGCCAGCACCGTCAAGTCGGTGCCGTCGGACGGCGTGGTTCCGATTGTCGATCCGCCCAAGAAGGCCAAGATCGCCTACCCGATCTCGACCTTCACGTACGCGGTCGTCCCGACGAGCAACGAGGCCAACGCCTCGCTGCTCAAGCAGTTCATCAACTTTGACATCACCACCGGCCAGTCGTTCGGTCCGAAGCTCGACTTCGTGCCGCTGCCGAAGATCATCGTCAAGGCTGACAAGAAGCAGGTCGCCGGGCTCAGCTAGCGGTGTCCTGGGCCCTCGGGCTCACCGACTGACTCGACCGGCCCGGTCGCCCGCGAGGCGTCCGGGCCGGTTTGTCGTTCACGGCACTCGGCTCAGCCCATCACCTGCGTACACGCCGGCACACCGAGCTCGTTCCATGCCCGCCGGGCGGCATCCTCGGCCGGCCCCAGCTGGTCCTGCAGCGTCTTGATCGCGACGACCGGGTCGTTTCCAGCCTCCAATCCGCGCAGGGTAGAGCGCAGCAGCGCCAGCTCGTGGTCGGTGGCGCGCAGCGCCGCCGCGTATTCGTCCTGCAGGTCGCTGGAGGCTTTCAGCCGGCGCAATGCGGCGACCTGGGGCGCCAGCGCGACAATCCCGCGTCGCAGGAACGGCTGCCCCTTGGTCGGATCGGTCGGAGCGGCGATCGACTCGCTCGAGCGTTGCGCGGTCTCGCAGATCTTGCCGGCCCGGCCTCGCAGCTGCGTGTCGGACAGCGAACCCGAGCCACAGCCGCCGAGCAGCAGCGCGCTGCAGGCAAGCGCCACCGTCGCGGACGTCTTCGCCGCTCGCGCGCGGCTCATCACGACGTGACGGGCAGCCGCGCCTCGGTCATCGCCTACGCAAAGCCGGTGCGGGTGATCTCGAGCGCGCGTTGGGCGAGCTGGACGACGCCGTCACCGAACGTCTTCAGGTAGGGGTCATCGGTCGTGCCGGCGATCGCCCGCTTGTAGTTTCCCTCCATGAATACGACCGCCTTCCACAGCGCCAGCGTCACGTACCAGTCCAGCTGCCCGACCGCCCGACCGGAACGGGCCTCGTAGCGGTCGATCAGCTCCGCGCGGCTCGGGAACCCAGGCTCACGGGTGACCGATTGCAGCGTGAACGAGTCCGGCTTGTCATCGGGCTGCACCCAATGGGTCATCAGGTATCCGACGTCGGCCAGCGGATCGCCGATCGTGGCCATTTCCCAGTCGAGGATCGCGGCCAGATGGGCCGGCGCGGCGGAACCGTAGATCGTGTTGCCCAGGCGATAGTCGCCATGGACGATCGTCGCCGGCGGTGATTGCGGCAGATGCTCGGCCAGCCAGCCGCCGACCTGCGCCACCTCAGGCAGGTCGCGGGTGCGGTTGTGCTCCCAGAGGCCACCGAAGCGACGCAGCTGGCGCTCCAGATAGCCGGTCGGCTTGCCGAAGCCGTCGAGCCCGAGCCGCTCCCAGTCGGCGCCGTGCAGCTCGACCAGCCCGTCGATCAGCTCGTCGGCGATCCGGCGGCGCTGCCCGTCGTCGTCGAGGGTGGCTGGGACTGAGTCGGTGATCACCTCGCCCTCGACCAGCTCCATCACGTAGAACGGCGCGCCGATCACATGCTCGTCATCGCAGACCGCCAGGATCTTCGGCGCGCGCACGTCCGTTGGCTCAAGCGCGCGGAGGAGTCGCGCCTCGCGCAGGACGTCGTGCGCCGACGGCGGCAGCGGGCCGCGCGGAGGCCGGCGCAGCACGACGCCGGTCGACAGCGCGAACGTGACGTTGGAGTGACCGTCACCGATCGGCCTGGCGATCAGCTCGTCCGGAGCCTCGAGCCCGTGCGCGCGCAGGAAGCTCAGCAGCGGCTCGAGGACGAGCAACGGCTCGCGCTCGTTGCCACGGCCCTGCTCGTGGGTGCGGACGACATCGTCAGGGGCGAGCACGACCGGCATCTGACCGGGGAGCCTACCGCCGGTCTGCTCCGCACGCGGCTCGGACCGTCACCGGACCGGGCGCAACGCTCCCTGCCCTGATCGGCTGGCTCGCCGCGAAATTACGCCGCGAGCGGGAGGCGTCCGCAGACTTCGCGGTCAAAGCGCCAGCCGGCGAGCTGGTCACGGTTGCCGGCGGCGCCGACCACGGTGGCGCCGGTACGGCGCTCGATCAGTGCCAGCAATGCCGCCATCCGCTCACGGAGCGCCTCGCCCAGATAGCTGTCGTCGCTCGCCCAATCGCTCTCGGCGCCCTCGATCAGCACGGTCACCCGGTCGGGGTGCAGCCGCTCGATTTCGGTCAGAAGCTCTGAGTCGGTGTCGTTCGGTCCGAAGACTGCAAGTAGGTCGCTCATGAGCGTGGAGTCTTCTCGCGGTCAGTAAAGCCGGCCTGAAGGGGTTCGAACAATTCCCTTGTACCCCCTGTGGTCCCTCGCTGCGAGCGTATTTAGGTCAGCGGCCACGAGTACGCTCGTTGTTGCCATGCCAGAGTTGCCCGAGGTCGAGATTACCGCCCGTCTGATCGGGGCGGCGCTGATGGGAGCCGAAGTCGAGTCGGTGCTGACACCGGGGATCAATGCGCTGCGCAGCTTCGATCCGCCGCTGACCGCGATCGAGGGCACGACGGTGACCGGCGTCGGGCGCCGCGGCAAGCTGTTCGTGATCGACTTCGACGATCGGCTGCACATGCTGATCCATCTGATGTCGGCCGGACGGCTGCAGCTGTTCGACACACGCGCGTCGCTGCGCGACCGGACCTCGCGGCTGCTGCTACGGCTGGTCGACGGCCGCGAGCTGCGCCTGCGCGAGTTCGGGACCAAGCAGGCCGCCTGGGTGAAACTGCTGACCGCCGACGGGCTTGCCGCGGAGGAGACGCTGGCAACACTCGGTCCCGAGGCATACCCCGATCCGCCGCTGCTGCGGCCGCTGCTCGACGCGCCACGCCCGCTGCACGCGCTACTGCGCGACCAGCGGGTGATCGCCGGAATCGGCCGCTCGTGGGTCGACGAGATCCTGCACGGCGCGAAGCTGTCGCCATTCAAGCGCGGCTCCGAGCTCTCAGACGAGGAGGCCGAGCGGCTGCGTGACGCGATCGTCGAGCAGTTGGGCCGAGCGCTGGCGCACTACGAGGAGCACATCGAGCTGCCGATCCCCGACAAGCTGCCGATGCCGTTGCGGATCCATCGGCGCAACGGCGAGCCGTGTCCGCGCTGCGGGACCGAGATCGAGGCGGTCTTCTACGAGGACTATGTGATGTGTTATTGCCCGACCTGCCAGACCGACGGCAAGGTGCTCAAGGACCGTCGCCTGTCGCGGCTGCTCAAGTAGCGGCTGGCTGGTCGGGTATCCCGGCCGCCCGACCCAGCGCCCAACCCCGCCCGGCGCCGCCGAACTTTGTCGATCGCGTTCGGGGCGGCCCCGGCGAACGCGATCGACAAAGAACGGACAGCCGGACTCAGATCGCCAACCGCGCCTCAGCGATAGAGGGAGAACTCGGGCGCGCGGTGGTTCAGCGCCCAGTCGCCGACCTCGCGAGCCTTATAGGCCACTGGGTCGTGGACGGTGTGGGTGCGGACGTTGCGCCAATGACGGTCAAAGCCGTAGGCGGAGGTGGTAGCGCGGCTGCCTTGGATCTCGAACAGGCGGCTGGTTACCTCGAGCGCCACCTTGGTGGTCAGGTACTTGGCCTCATAGATCGCGACCGCGGCCTCGGCGCGCTGCTCGGCACTGAGAGACGGGCCAAAATCCAGTGCGGCCTGCAACGCCTCGCCTGCCCGGTCGGCCAGCAATGCGGCGCCCCGCGCCTGCGCGACGAGCTCACCGACGGTCTGGAGAATGTACGCGTCATCGGACGCCTGCTGCACGCCTGAGGTCTCCCACGGTGAGGCGTTGGCGCGGGTCCAGTCCAGCGCCTCGGTGATCGCGCCCTCGGCGGTCCCGATGTAGAAGTTGACGAACGCCAGCTGCCAATGCGGCGTCACCAGCGTGTGGTACGGCGTCAGTTCGGCGCCGCCGATTGGATCGGGGCCAAGGATCTCACGGCGGTGAACGAGTACGTTGTTGAGCTCGATCCCTCCCGAGTCGGTGAGGCGCTGGCCCATGTTGTCCCAGTTGTCCAGCGAGTTGATGCCATCGCGGTCGCGGGGGATGTTCACGAACGCGAGCGCTTCACCCCAAGCAGCCACGACCTGGAGGTAGTCGGCGAGGCTGGCGCCGGAAGCGAACGTGCGGGTGCCGTTGAGCCGATAGGTGTCGCTGGACTCGTGGGTGAGGGTCACCGCTGAGCCTCCCCGGGGGTTCTGCACGCCTCCCCAGAACAGCTTGCGCTCGGCGTTGAGGAGGGACTGCGCCTTCGCCTGCTCCGGAGTCCCGAACAGCGGCGCGATCCGCGTCTGAGCGAAGTGGTAGCCGATCAGGTGGGCGATACCGGTGTCACCGCGCGCGATCCGACGCGTGATCTGCGCTGCCTGGGCATAGTTGAGCCCGTCGCCGCCGTACTCCACCGGCTCCTGGACCTGAAGCAGGTCGTGCTCGCGCAGCAACTCGACCTCGATCCGCGGGGAGCGGTTGGCGCGGTCGCGCTCGGCCGCGTCGCTGAGCAGACGGGCGGCGACGGAATCGGCACGCTCCAGCGCCGCGACGAAGCGACCGCTGTTGGCGGATAGCGCACCGGCCAGCGGCAGGATCGGCAGAGCCGGCAGTGCAGCTGAGGCCTTCGCGAGCGACTCCTCGGCACGTACGTCAGTCACAGTCATTGATCGTTCCTCCAGCTGATCGGGGGTGGCGTGGCCGATCGTTCATGGCGGTCACAACCGGCGTATAAAAGTAAGATGACAGAATTAGTCAACTTACGGCGCGCGGGGCCAGCTCCGTCCATTCGGGTTCCCCAGGGCCGCGATAGGTGCGTGCTATCGGCTGGTCGTGGAGATCGGCTCGGAGGTGCCGGCGCCGGTGCCGGCTGCCACGCTGGCGTGCTCGACGAACAGCCGGTGCATCTCCAGGGCCGAGCGGCCCCAGGCGGTGCTCCGCCGTCGCCGAAGTACCAGCTCGATGATGCCGTCGGGATCCTCGTCGAGCGGCCGGCAGGTGATGAAGCCTCCACGCTCGAGCGGATCTCCGAGCACGCTGAACTCGGGCAGGAGCGTGACCCCGAGTCCCTCGGCCACCATCAGCTTGCCCATCTCCGCGCCGTCGGTCGAGTACGCCACGCGCGCCTTGCGCTCCCCGAGCAGCCGGTGCAGGTAGCGGTGCATCAGATAGCCGGCGCGCATCACGATCAGCGGCGTCCGAAGCAGTTGGTCGACGGACACCAGCTCGCCCAGGGCGAGCGGGTCGTCGGGACGCATGCAGGCGACCGGGCGCCCGGCGAGGAGGGGCCGCGAGTCGAACTCCGGCGGCGTGTCGTCGCCGGCCAGCGTCGTGATCAGGCCGAGATCGAACCAACCGGCGCGCAGGCCGCGATGGATTTCCTCCTCCTGGGCGCTGACGACCTCGACCTGCGTGCTCGGATGACTTTCTCGGAAACGGGCGATCACCGGCGTCAGCACCGGGACGGTTCCGGCGTTGACCGTCGCCACCCGCACCATCCGGCTGGCGTGGTGCTGGGCGTCGGCGGCGTGGCGCAGTCCGTCGACTGCGTCGATCACGCCGAACACGTGCGACAGCAGCTCACGCCCGTCCGCGCTCAGGCTCGCGCCTGAGCGATCCCGTTCGAAGATGTCGACGCCGAGTTCGCGCTCGAGGTTGCGCACGGTCTCCGACAGGGCCGGTTGTGAGATGTGCAACTCCTCGGCGGCCCGGCGGAAGGAGCCGAGGCGAGCGACGGCCGCGACGTATTCGAGTTGTTCGGTGCGCACGGAGATTCTCGCTCCTAGCCTACGGTAGTTTTTCGATAGGGTTTGTAGGGGAGCCCTATCGCGGGCTCGTGAAGGCCTATTTGACCGGGGCGCTCCGCGTCCCCATCCTGAGGCTGTATGACGCTGACACTGCACTGGTTCCTGCCGACCAACGGCGACTCCCGCTCGGACCTGAGCCTCGGCAACGCCGTCGGCTCCGAGGGCAGCCGCGTTCGCGACGGTTCAAGCGAACGGGCTCCGGACATCGGTTACATGGGCCAGATCGCCCGCTCGGCCGAACAGCTGGGCTTCGACGCCGCGCTGTGTCCGACCAGCAGCTGGTGCGAGGACGGTTGGATCATGGCCGCCGCGCTCAGCCAGGTGACCGAGCGCTTCCGCTATCTCGTCGCGCTCCGGCCCGGTCTGGCGTCGCCGACGCTCGCCGCGCAGATGGCCGCCACCTTCCAGCGGATCTCGGGCGGACGGCTGCTGCTGAACGTCGTCACCGGTGGCGATGACGCCGAGCAGCGGCGGTTCGGCGATCGACTGAGTAAGGAACAGCGGTACGATCGCTGCGGCGAGTACCTGGAGATCCTGCGGGCGCTGTGGGAGGGCGAGCCGGTCGACTTCCACGGCCGCCACTACCACCTCGAGGGCGCCCGGATCGTCACCGATCCCGTCTGGCCGGAGCTGTATTTCGGCGGCTCCTCGGGGCCCGCGCTCGAGGTCGCCGCCGCCCACGCCGACGTCTACCTCACCTGGGGCGAGCCGCCGAATGCGGTCGCCGACAAGCTCGCGCGGGTCGACGCGATCGCGCGGACCCGTGGCCGGGAGCTGCGCTACGGGATCCGGCTGCACGTGATCGCCCGCGACACCAGCGAGGAGGCGTGGGCCAAGGCCGACCAGTTGCTGGCCGGGCTCAGTGCCGAGCAGATCGAGCGCTCGCAGCGGATCCAGCGCGCCTCGCAGTCCGAGGGTCAGCGGCGGATGACCGAACTGCACGGCGGGCGCACCGACTCACTGGAGATCTCGCCGAACCTGTGGGCGGGGGTCGGGCTGGTCCGTGGCGGCGCCGGCACGGCGCTCGTCGGCAGCCACGAGGAGGTCGCCGATCGCATCGCCGAGTACCGCGAGCTCGGGATCGAGGAGTTCATCCTCTCGGGGTATCCGCACCTCGAGGAGGCCTATCGAGTGGGCGAGGGCGTGATGCCGGCGCTGCGACGGCGGGGCCTGCTGCCCGATTCATCTTCTGACCTGACACCTCTGGAGGCGTAACCGCCATGACGACCGACATCAGCACTGATCCGCTCCGTTTCGCGTACTGGGTCCCGAACGTCTCGGGTGGCCTGGTCGTGAGCACGATCGAGCAGCGGACCGACTGGTCCTTTGACTACAACCGCACGCTCGCTCGGCTCGCCGAACGGGCCGGGTTTGAGTACGCGCTCAGCCAGGTGCGGTACACCGCCAGCTACGGCGCCGAGTACCAGCACGAGTCGACCAGCTTCAGCTTGGCGCTGCTGATGGCGACCGAGCGGCTGAAGCTGATCGCCGCTGTACACCCAGGGCTGTGGCAGCCGGGAGTGCTGGCCAAGTGGCTGGCCACCGCCGATCATCTGTCAGGCGGCCGGGTCGCGGTGAACGTGGTCTCTGGCTGGTTTGCCGATGAGTTCCGTCAGCTCGGCGAGCCGTGGCTCGAGCACGACGAACGTTACCGGCGCAGCGCCGAGTTCATGCAGGCGCTGCGATTGATCTGGACTCAAGACGACGCCAACTTCGGGGGCGACTTCTATCGGATCCGCGACTTCACCCTCAAGCCCAAGCCGTTGTCATGGCCGGGGCGGCGGCACCCTGAGATCTTCCAGGGCGGCAACTCGACGGCGGCGCGGCGCAACGGCGGGCGCTACGCGGACTGGTACTTCTCCAACGGCAAGGACTTCGACGGGGTCCGTGAGCAGTTGGCCGATCTGCAGGTGATCGCCGCCGAGGCGGGCCGCACCGACGGACCAAGGTTCGGGCTCAACGGGTTCGTGATCGTGCGCGATACCGAGCGCGAGGCGCGGGAGACCCTCCGCGAGATCGTCGCCAAGGCCCACGTCGAGGCTGTCGAGGGATTCGGGGCCGCGGTCAAGCAGGCCGGCCAGTCCACCCAGAACAAGAAGGGCATGTGGGCCGATTCGAGCTTCGAGGACCTCGTCCAGTACAACGACGGTTTTCGCACCCAGCTGATCGGTACCCCCGAGCAGGTCGCTGAGCGGATCGTCGAATACCGCAAGCTCGGGGTCGACCTGATCCTCACCGCGTTCCTGCACTTCCACGAGGAGGTCGAGCGCTTCGGCCGCGATGTGCTGCCGATCGTCCGGGAGCTCGAGATCGAGAACGGGCTCGATCCTGCCGCCGTCCCGGATCCCGCCGCAGGCCTGACCGAGGCAGGGCCGGCGATCACGGTCGCCGGATGAGCACGACGGCCCTCGCCGGCCGGCGGACGGTCTCAGGCCACGAGCAGGCGCTCGCCGCCGCTGACACCTTCGCAGAGTCGCTCAGCGACTCCGTGATCGACCGTGACCGAACCGGAGAGCTGCCCGTGGCTGAGCTTCAGCGCTTCGACGCCTCCGGGCTGGCCGCGATCACCGTGCCCGAACGCGACGACGGGCCCGACCTGCCGATGACGACCCTGGCCGAAGTGATCCGGCGCATCGCGGCGGTCGATCCCGCGCTCGCGCAGGCGCCGCAGGGTCACTACCTGATGGTCGATGTGCTCGCGGTCTGGGGCGACGACGACCAGCGCGCCACACTCTTCCCGGAGGTGCTCGCCGGCGGCCGGTTCGGAAACGCGCTCGCCGAGCGCGGAGGCACCCACGCGCAGGACCTGCGCACACGGATCACGCGCGACGGCGACCGGCTGCGGCTCGACGGTCGCAAGTATTACTGCACCGGCGCGCTCACCTCGCGCTGGCTCGCCGTCTCGGCGCTCGACGGCGATCGGCTCGTGCTGGCGTTCGTGCGACGCGAGGCCCGCGGCGTGACGCTCGACCACGACTGGAACGTCATGGGCCAGCGGGCGACGGTCAGCGGCGGCGCCTGCTTCGAGGCCGTCGAGGTCGACCCGCGCCGGCTGCTCGACTACCAGCGAGCGTTCGAGGTGCCGCAGCAGCTCGGTGCTCGCGCCCAGCTCGTCCACGCAGCGATCGAGGTCGGTATCGCCGGGGGCGCGCTGCGCGACGCGCGCTGGTTCGTCACCGAGAAGGGGCGGCCATTCTTCGAGGCGGTCCGCGGTGGTTGGACCGAGACCGCGGGCGGCGACCCGCACGTGATCCAGCGCTTCGGCCGCCTCGCCACACAGGTGCGCGCCGCCGAGACGTTGCTTGCCGACGCCGCCGCAGTCCAGGACGAGGTTGGCCGCCGGCCGGCCGACGCCGAGGCGGCCGCCCGCGGCTCGATCGCGGTCGCACAGGCCAAGGCGTTCGCCTCCGAGGTCGCCGTCCAGGTCGCCTCCGACCTGTTCTCGATGACCGGCGCATCGGCCGCCGACGAGAAGCACGACCTCAGCCGTCATTGGCGCAACGCGCGAACCCACTCCAGCCATGACCCGGTCGACTGGAAGTACCACCACGTCGGCAACTGGCTGCTCAACGGCGCCTTTCCCCCCAACCACGGTCAGCTGTGAGCGGGGCTACCGGAGCATCCGCAGCAGAACCTGCGCCGACCATGCTCGCGCTCGGTCGGCGATAGCCCAGGCCTATCGCATCGTCGCGAATGTCTATTTGACTCCTGGCCCCGACCCGCGATGATTTCCCACAATGTCGATCAGTTTTACTCAGTTAGGATCGGTGGCATACCGACGATGTCCGTGCCACCGATGACGCGCGGGCAACGCCGCGAAATCTGACGCGCGCAGATAGCGCTGGCGCCGCGTTCCGCGAGCGCGGACCTTTGGGATCCCGCCGCGGTCGTGCTCAAGCCGACATCCCATGGCCGATCTGCGCACCCGTCGTGCGCCTACTCCGCAGCACCTCAACCCACCAATTCACTCGCCAGAAGAGGAGAACCATGTCGACAACGACAAGCACACGCGTGATCCGGCCCGGCTCGGATGAGCTGACGGAACTGTTGGCCCGCATCAGCGCGGGCGCAGAGGAGCGTGAGCGCGAGCTCAAGGCTCCGTTCGAGGTCATTGGCTGGATCAAGGAGGCAGGCCTCGGTCGGCTGCGCATCCCGGTTGAGGAGGGCGGCGGCGGTGCCTCTCTGCGTGAGCTGTTCGCGACGCTGATCGCCCTGGCAGAGGCCGACTCCAACGTCGCCCATATCCTGCGAACGCACTACTGGTTCGTGGAGCAGCAGCTCGTGAGTGCCGACCCGGACGCTCGGGCGCGCGGGATCGCTCTCCTGAATTCGGGCGCGCTGGTGGGCAACGGGTTCAGCGAGCAGAGCAAGCGACCTGTTGGTCTGTACTTCGACACCGCGTTCACGCCGGACCCCAGCGGCGGCTACCGCCTCAACGGGGCAAAGTACTACTCGACCGGCACCCTCTACTCCGACTACACCCAGATCTGGGCAGCGGCGCCGAACGGCCGCATCGCCGGCGCTGTGATTCCGATCGATCGCCAGGGCGTCACCATCGAGGACGATTGGGACGGCTTCGGGCAACGCCTGACAGCCACTGGAACGACCCGCCTGTCAGACGTCCATGTTGCCGAGGACGAATACTTCGACCTTGGCGAGCCCGACGGGGATCAGCCGCCCACCTACAACGGTGCGTTCCTGCAGCTGTACCTGCAGGCGGTGACCGCCGGGGTTCTGCGCAGCGTCCGCAACGACGCCGTTGCGCTTGCCAAGCGCCGGGTGCGCAACTTCAGCCACGCCGCCGTGCCGCAGTCGCCAAGCGACGACCGGCAGGTGCTTCAAGTCGTCGGCGAGATCGCGGCGAACGCGTTCGCCGCGGAGGCAATCGTGCTCGTCGCTGCAGAGCGCCTCCAAGACGCCTACGACTCCGTCGTCGACGGCGCCCCGACAGCCGAGGCCGCTGAGGCCGCACAGCTCGCGGCAGCCGAGGCCAAGGTCGCCGTCGACAGCTTCTCCTACGCGACCGCAGCGAAGCTGTTCGACGTCGGCGGCGCATCGGCGACCCAGTCGATCTACAACCTCGACCGACACTGGCGGAACGTTCGCACCATCTCCACGCATAACCCCACATTCCTGAAGGCATCGGCGATCGGCGACAACCTCGCCAACGGCGCGTCGTTCCCGGCCAACGCCTACTTCTAACAGCGACCAAAACGAAAAGGACTGAGAAGCCCATGTCTTCGGTTGGATTACTGTTCGTCGGCGCAGTGCTGTTCATGAACGGCCTGCTCTTCCTTGGCAAGGCCGACCCCAAGGGAGTCGCCGTCTTCAACCTGTTCGTCGGGGGTTTGCAGACCGCAATCCCCTTCTATCTGATCGCCACCGCGCACACGACAGATGACATCCTCGGCGCGGCGGGCATCTTCCTCTTCGGATTCACCTACCTCTATGTCGGGATCGTCACCCTGGCCGGCTTCAAATCCGATGGCATCGGCTGGTATTCGCTGTGGGTCGCCGCTCTTGCCACCTGCTTCGGGCTCACCGAGATCCTCCGGTTCAATGACACTCCGACCGGATTGCTCTGGCTGCAGTGGGCGGTGCTGTGGGGTGTGTTCTGGGTCGTGCTGGCCCTGGGGGTGTCGCGACTGACCGCGCCGGCCGGATGGCTGACGTTGATTCTGTCGCTGACCACGTGCACGATCCCCGGATTTCTCCTCCTGCTCGGAGACTGGGGGAAAGTCCCCACGTGGGCGGTGCTCGCGTCGATCGCCGCGACCGCCATCGTCGTCGTCCCGCTGTCGCTGCGCGCACTGGCTGAGCCCGAGTTGCGTTCGGCGGCGAGCGATGCGGGCGTCGTGGTTTCGGGTTGATCGACTCCTGACGCGGAACTGCCGAACGGGCTGCGGACCGCGGGTCCGCAGCCCGCTCTGCCGGAGCACCACACGGCAACTGGCAGCCCAATGGCATCCTTCGCCCGAACCACGGGCGGCTATGACCAGCCGATAACCAGGGCTGCGCGCGGCGACCGAGCGCGATCGTGCGGGGCTGTCGTGATCGCTAGTTCGCGGCCGAATCGTCCGTGTTCTCGTCGATTTCGACGATGCGCGACGGTAGCGTTCCCGGCCGATGCCTGGTTACACGTTCCCGGCGACTGAGCGGGTCTTCTCCGGAGACGGCGCGGTGTCGGAGCTGTCCGGCGAGCTCGAGCGGATCGGCGGCTCGCGGGTTCTCGTCCTCTCGACGCCGTCGCTGACGGGATCCCGTGCCGAGTCGCTCGTGCTGGAGGCCGTCGGCGACCGCTGTGTCGCGGTCTCCCACGACGCGGCCCAGCATGTGCCGCTGGCCGCGGTCGACCAGCTGATCGAGCTCGGATCCGCCGTCGGTCCCGACGCGATCGTGACCGTCGGCGGCGGGTCGGTGACCGATGCGGCGAAGGCGCTCGCCGCCGCGCTCGCCGACGGCTGCGGCGACGCGGCGCTGCTGCGACGCAGGCGGATCGTGTTCGAGTATCCGGACTCGTTGCAGATGCCATCGCTGAGCGCCGACCCGATCCCCCTGCTGGCGGTCCCGACCACGCTCAGCGCCGCCGAGTACGACGGCATCTTCGGGATGACCTTCGATGGCACGAAGGATCTGTATCACGACCGCCGGCTGACCCCGCGGAGCGTGTTCCTCGACCCCCGTGTCACCGTTGAGACGCCGGAGCGGCTGTGGCGGGCATCGGGCATCCGCGCGCTCGACCACGCGGTCGAGATCTACCTCTCGAAGAGCCCGACGCCCGTGACCGACGCCGCCTGCCTCCACGCGCTGCGTCTGCTCCGGGACCATCTCGAGCGCGACGACGAGGCCTCGCGGCTCGTCTGCCTGCAGGCGGCCTGGCTCTCGATGCTCGGAGTGGACAACGTGACGCTCGGTCTCAGCCACGGGATCGGCCACCAGATCGGCGCCCGTTGCGGCGTTCCCCACGGGGTCACCTCGTGCGTGATGCTCCCGACAGTGCTGGAGCGCATGGTTGCGGTGATGCCGGAGCGGCTCACGGACATCGCCGAGATCTTCGAGCCTCGTGCTGCCGGCGGAGGCGCGTCGGGGTCGTCGGCCGCCGCCCGCGCGCCCGAACTGGTCCGCGGCTTCATCGCCGGCCTCGGTCTCCCGACGCGCCTGGGCGAGGTCGGCGTGCGCGAGGCCGACTACGAGCTGATCGCGGAGGACGCGATGCGGGACTTCGTCGTCGCGTTCTCGCCGGTCACGGTGAACAAGCAGGACGTCGTGGGGCTGCTCGCTCGGGCGGCGTGACGGCGTTGCAGTGCCCGGTCGAGGGGTGATGCAGCTAGGGGTCGGATATGGCGCCTAACTCCGCACACCACCGCCGGCGGGTCCGCCGAGCGTCAGCCCAGCCGCTCGGCCACCAGCAGGTCGGCCGCGGCCGCGGTCGAGATCCCGTCGGCGTCGGAGCGGCGGTAGATCCCGCTCAGTCGATCGCCGACCTCAGCCAGAGCCGCGTCCAGCTCGGGAACGCTCCAGCCGAGCTCCTCAATGCCGATCACGCCGCCTCCGTTGATGACGTAGTCGGGGGCGTAGAGGATGCCGCGGGCGTGGATCGCCTCGGCCACGTCCGGGCCGGCGAGCTGATTGTTCGCCGACCCGGCGACAATCCGGCAGCGCAGCCGGCGGGCGGTCCCGGAATCGAGCACGCCGCCGACGGCGCACGGGGAGAAGACGTCGCACTCGGTCTCGGCGACCTGCTCGGGCGCGACCGTTCGCCCGCCGGCGCTGGCGGCAACCGCGGCCGCGCGGTCGGCGTCGAGATCGGACACGAGCACGACCGCGCCGGCCTCGGCCAGATGGCCGGCCAGCGCTGAGCCGACTCCGCCGGCGCCCTGGATCAGGACGGTGCGCCCCGACGGGTCGCCGGAACCGAACACGTGCGCGAGGCTCGCGCGGATCCCATGGAAGACCCCGACCGCGGTCGGCGGCGCGGGACCCCCCGACCCGCCGCCGAACGCCCGAGCACGTAGGGCGTGCGCTCTCCGATCACATCCATGTCAGCCTCGCCGGTGTTCATGTCCGAGCTCGTCCGGTAGGTCCCGCCGAGGGATCCGACGAGCTCGCCCTAACGCAGGAACAGCTCGCGGCGCCGCTCCCCGCTGGGGATCTCGGGGACTGCGATCACCCCCTTGCCGCCGCCGAACGGGAGTCCGGCGACGGCCAGCTTGCGCGTCATCGCCCCCGATAGCCGCATGGCGTCGGCGAGGCCGGCGGCGGGCGTGTCGTACGCCCGCAGCCGCGTGCCGCCGCCCGCGGGCCCCAGCCGCGTCGAGTGGATGCAGACGAACATCCATCCGCCGGTCACTCGATCACGGTGGATCACGGCGGTCTCGCCGTCCCATCCGTCCAGCAGTTCCTCGAAGTCCGGCACGCCCGCATTCGATCAGAATTCCGGTCGTGACAGCCGTCAGCGTTCGGCGCGGTGGGACTGAGCCCGGTGCCCGGGCCGACTGGTGGCCACTTGCGGGAGGCCCACTAGGATCGCGAGCATGCTCGAACCCGGAGATCAGGCCCCAGATTTCACGTTGCCCGACCAGAACGGCGACCCGGTGACGCTGTCGCAGTTCCGCGGCCACCACGTCGTCCTGTACTTCTATCCCAAGGCCGACACGCCGGGCTGTACGACTCAGGCCTGTGGCGTGCGAGATCATCGCGCCGACTACGCGCGCGCCGACGCGGTCGTGCTCGGAGTCTCGCCCGACGCACCCAAGAAGATCGCCGAGTTCGACCAGAAGTTCGGGCTCGGCTTCCCGCTACTGGGCGATCAGGACCACACGGTGGCCGAGTCCTACGGCGTCTGGGTCAAGAAGTCGATGTACGGACGCGAGTACATGGGTAACGAGCGCACGACGTTCGTGATCGCCCCTGACGGGGCGATCGAGCGGGTGCTGCGCAAGGTCAAGCCCGGCGAGCACGACGAGCTCGTGCTCGAGGCGCTCGACGGCACTGCCTGAGGCGCCCGCGGGCCGGAACAGGGCCGCGGCCGGAACGGGGCCGCGGCGGGAAGGGGCCGCGGCGGGCTCGCTTACTGGCCCGTCGTCGCCGTTCCCGCGCCGGACTTTCCGCCGGAGGATGCGGTCTGAGTCGGTACGCACAGCGCCGGCCCGTTGTCCTGCGGCGGCAGATAGTTGGTCCCGGCCGGGCACTTGCCGTTGACCGGCTTGGAGGTGCCCGGCAGTGCCGGGGTCCCGCTCGGATTGCAGTCGGGCCCCGCCGTGCAGGTCGAGCCCTGCGTCTGCGTCTGCGCGGGGGACACCGGCGCCCCGCCGCCGCCGGACGTCGAACTCGAGCTCGAGGACGTCGTCTGCGTGACCGACGTGGTGGTCGTCGTCGAGCTGCTGTTGGTGACAGTCGAGGTCGCGGCGGCGCCGGTCGTGGTCGACCGGGTCGTGGTCGACGACTTGCTGTGCCTGTGGGTCGCGGCGTTCGTCGACGAGCTGTTGCTGGACCCGCCGCACGCGGTAAGCATGAACGCGAGCACCACGGCGGCCGCGGCTACTGCGGCCACGCGCGCAAGAAGTCCTGAGCACGGCGCACTTTGCATGACGTGAGGGGGTCCGGTGGGTACCGGGCTACTGCAGGCCCTCGCGCGCCTCGCGCACGAGTGTGACGGCCTCGGGGAAGATCACGGCCATGACCGAACGGAGCTGCTCGGTCTGCTGTTCGGTCGTCCCCTGGATGTTGACGCGATTGATCGCCGCCATCGTCAGATCGACGGCGAGCTTGATCGCGTTGTCGGCCCACGCGAGTCGCTGCGCCCCCTGCATCTGCTCGGCGAACTCGCCGAGGCGGCGCTGCAAGTCGTCAGGATCGCCGAACATACCGCCGAATCCGCTGCCTTCCATAACGGTCATGGTAGCCACCTGGAGCGCCCGGCATGCCGGTGGTTGGTTTTCGCCCGGCGATCACTACCATTGGCGACCGCCGATGTCCGCCGAAGCCCAGCTCCAGTACGAGGGCCGCGTCCGTTACCGACAGGCGGCGATCGCGATCGCCGCCGGTGTGCTGGTGATGGTCGCCGCCGTCGTCGGGTTGACCGGCCCTCACGCGAAGGTCAACGAGCTCACGCTCGGGCTGATCACCGACCACAAGCGCGGCTTGCTGGATCTGATTGCGGGGATCCTGACGGCGTTGTGCCAGGTGTTGGTCGCCGCCACGCTCGTCTTTCTGTTCCGCTGCTCGAAGGCTCGGCGCCCCGAAGCGCCGGCGTTCATGCCGATCATCGCGGTGGCCGGCGGGGCGCTGACGGCGGTCTGCGCGATCGTCAACCCGATCGTGCTGCACTCCAAAGTCGATCAGTTCGTCTCGACCGGCGCCCAGACCTACGACGAGGCCAGCCGGCTGACGGGTGGGGGGGTGCTGCTGGCGCTGCAGATCGGAGCCCAGCTGGGGTCGTTGCTGCTGGCGGTCGCGGTCGTGCTGATCGCACTGCAGTCGATGCGCGTCGGCCTGCTGCCGCGGCCGCTCGGCTACGTCGGGATCTTCGCGGGCGCGCTGATCCTGTTCCCGGTCGTCGTCATCCCGATCGTGCAGATGGGGTGGCTGCTGTCGGTCGGCTACCTGTTGACCGGCCACTGGCCCAGCGGCGTTCCACCGGCGTGGCAGACCGGCAACGCGGAGCCGTGGCCGTCATCGAGCGAGTTGCGGGCTCGACGGGCGGCGGCCGGGGAGTCGACGCGCTCCCGGCGCGGCGGCTCGGGGCCGATCCCCGCGGTCGACGGCCCGGCGATCGAGGCCGGGTCCTCGCAGGAACGAACCCGCTCCAGCGCCCCGAAGCGCAAGCGCAAGCGCCGCAACTGAGCGCTCCGGACGGCGCGCAGGCGTGCAAGCGCGCCTGCATCGCGGCTTCACGCAGCGCTGTCGCTGTGCTCTGACGTACGTCAGCCAACTTTCACGGTTGCGGTCCGGCGGCGGTAGTGAGACAGTGGCCTCAACTCGGACCAACGAGGAGAGAGAGGATCTATGGAAGGCAGCAATGTCCCGCGTGACGAGACTGATTCGGCACGCCCTGGGGCCGCCCCGGCGGTCGCCGACCCTGCGCCGTTGGGGTTAGCGGCGTTCGCCACCACGACGTTCATTCTCAGCATGATCAACGCGAATCTCGTCGGCGGCGGGGTCGCAACCGCGGCCGGGATCGTCGCCGGGATGGCGTTCGCCTACGGCGGGATCGCCCAGTTCGCGGCCGGTCTGTGGGAGTTCCGTAACGGCAACACGTTCGGCGCGACCGCGTTTTGCTCGTTCGGGATGTTCTGGCTGTCGTTCTACCTGCTGCTGCACGTCACCGCGTCGGCGCTGCCGAAGACCGAGGTCTTCTCGGCGATCGGTCTGTACCTGTGGGCGTGGGCGATCTTCACCGCGTACATGACGATCGCGTCGCTGCGGACGACCGGAGCCGTCTTCGCCGTGTTCCTGCTGCTGACGATCACATTCATCCTGCTGGGGATCGGCAATTCGGCCCTCGAGGGGACGACCTCGGCGACCAATAGCACGATCAAGATCGGCGGCTACGTCGGCCTGGCGACCGCGATCGTCGCGTGGTACGCGTCGGCCGCGGGTGTCGTGAACGACACCTGGGGCAGAGTCCTGCTCCCGGTTTTCCCCTTGACTCGGGGAAGCTGAGGTACAAATAGTCCAGGAGACGGTGCCGGACCTATGGGTCCGGCGCCGCACTCCGTCTCAGTGTCGGATCGAGGAAGCGAGAGGGTTTATGACTGACACCGCATCGACGGGCGACGACACGCTCGAGGCCCAGCTGGAGGAGATGCTCGCGATCGAGACGTTCGATCCGCCGGCGGAGTTCGTCAAGCACGCGCTGCTGTCGGACCCGAAGGTCTACGAGGAGGCGGACGCCGATTGGAAGGGGTGGTGGGTCAAGCAGGCCAAGAGCCTGTCGTGGTTCAAGGAACCGACCAAGGACCTCAACGACTCCGACCCGCCGTTCTACAAGTGGTTCGAGGACGGCACGATCAACGTCTCCTACAACTGCCTTGACCGTCACGTCGACGCGGGCAACGGTGACCGTGTCGCGTTTCACTGGCACGGCGAGGAGGGCGAGCAGCGCGCGGTCACCTATGCCGATCTGCACCGCGACACGCAGCGCTTCGCCAACGCTCTGAAGGACCTCGGCATCGAGCGCGGCGACATCGTCGGGATCTACCTGCCGATGATCCCCGAGGTCGCGGTCGCGATGCTCGCCTGCGCGCGGATCGGCGCGGTCCACAACGTCGTCTTCGGCGGCTTCTCGGTTGACTCGGTCAAGGAGCGGATGGAGTTCTCCGAGGCCAAGGCGCTGATCACCGTCGACGGCGCCCGGCGCAAGGGCAAGACCGCTCCGATCAAGCAGCAGGTCGACAAGACGATGGGCGATCTGCAGACGCTCCAGCACATCGTCGTGATCAAGTCGACCGGCGCCGACTGCGAGATGCAGGAGGGTCGCGACGTCTGGTACGAGGAGATCTGCGCGGCGGCCGATGCCGAGTGCCCGGCCGAGCAGCTCGACGCCGAGCACCCCCTGTTCATTCTCTACACGTCGGGCTCGACCGCGAAGCCGAAGGGCATCCTCCATACGACCGGCGGCTACCTGACGGGCGTCTCAGCGACCCACAAGTACGTGTTCGACCTGCATCCCGAGGAGGACGTGTACTGGTGCTCGGCCGACGTCGGCTGGATCACCGGCCACTCCTACATCGTCTACGGCCCGCTGTGCAACGGTGCCACCTCGGTGATGTACGAGGGCGCGCCCGACTACCCGCATAAGGGGATCTGGTGGGAGCTGTGCGAGCGCTACGGGGTGACCAAGTTCTACACCGCGCCGACGGCGATCCGCGCGTGCATGAAATGGGGCGTCGAACACGTCGAGAAGTTCGACCTGTCCAAGCTGCGGCTGCTGGGGTCCGTCGGCGAGCCGATCAACCCGAAGGCGTGGCTCTGGTATTACAAGGTGATCGGCGGTGAGCGTTGCCCGATCGTCGATACCTGGTGGCAGACCGAGACCGGCGCGATCATGATCACGCCGCTGCCGGGGATCATCTCGACCAAGCCGGGGTCGGCGACCCGCCCGTTCCCGGGCGTCGCCGCCGAGGTCGTCGGCGAGCGCGACGGCGAGCCGATCGACGAGGGCCAGGGGCTGCTGGTGCTGACGCGGCCGTGGCCGTCGATGCTGCGCACGCTCTACAAGGAGGACGACCGGTTCATCGAGACCTACTTCTCGAGGTTCGGCAACCGGACCTACCTGGTCGGCGATGCCGCTCGCAAGGACAAGGACGGCTACTTCTGGGTGATCGGGCGGATCGACGACGTCGTCAACGTCTCCGGTCACCGGCTGTCGACCGCCGAGGTGGAGTCGGCGATCGTCGCCCATCCGAAGGTCGCCGAGTCGGCCGTGATCGGCCAGTCCGACGAGGACACCGGACAGGCGATCTGCGCGTTCGTGACGCTCGAGGGCGATCTCGCCGGCTCAGACGTTCTGGTCGAGGAGATCCGCGCGGTCGTCGCCGAGCGGATCGGCAAGTTCGCGCGGCCGCGGCGAATCATCTGGGCCGACGACCTGCCCAAGACCCGCAGCGGCAAGATCATGCGCCGGCTGCTCAGAGACATCGCAGAGGGACGCGCGCTCGGGGACGTGACGACCTTGCGCGACCCCGACGTGATGGCCCAGTTGGAGGGCAAGATCAAGGAGGAGCAGGCGGCGGAGTAGATGACGCCGTCAGCGTCGGACCCCGTCCACGGCTCGTGCCTGTGCGGCGGGGTTCGGTTCGTCGTCACGCGACCGTTCCTGCGCGCCAACTACTGCCACTGCGAGCGCTGCCGGAAGCATTCCGGCGCTGCGGCGCTGGCCCAGGGCCGCGTTGCGCAGGAGGGCTTCGAACTGCTGTCGGGGTCGGCGCTGCTGACGGTCTACGCGCCGCCGGCCCCGGGGATGGTCAAGGTGTTCTGTCGCGTCTGCGGATCGAGTCTGTTCGGCGGCACCTGGCCGGACGGGCCCGAGGTCTCGATCAGGCTCGGTTCGCTTGATCGTGACCCCGGGATCCGCCCCCAGTTCCACGCGTTCACTGCGTCTCCCGCGTCATGGGAGACGCTCCGCGACGACGGTCTGCCTCGTTACGAGGGCCGCTACCCCAGACCCTGAGCGGCCGCTCACCCAGCCCCTACCCCAGCTCCTGAGTCAGCTGATCGGTCAGCGGCCCAGCCGACAGCAGCCGGGAGTGGCCGCTCTCGCTGGGGCTGGCGCCGCGTGACCCGAGGAAGTCGGCGTGCACCAGCCACTGCCCGGTGCTCGGGGGCGTGAACGACATCGATCCGCTGCCGTCGACGACGTTGACGCGCTCGTCTTTGTAGAACTGCCAGCCGGCGACCGGATCGAAGCGGTCGATCTCGACCGTCGCCGGCCCGCTCGCGCCCGCTGTGACGTGAACCCGGATCGACGCGGTCGTGCCCGGCGGTTCCTGGATATAGCGCGCGCCGTCGATCAGCACGGTCGTACGCGTGATCGTCCTCGACCGTCGGATCAGCGTGAACCCGCCTGAGCTGAAGTCACGCGCCTGCACGAGCGCGAAGTAGCGCCCGGGCTGGGTCGTGTACGTCAGCGTCTGGTCGCCCTCGTCGCCGCATGCGCAGTCGAGCTGCCGGCCGCCTTGCGACAGCAGCTCCAGGTCGAACGGTCGCTCCGCCCCGGTCGACAGGTTCAGCTGCAGATCGCTGCGCGAGGTCACGTCGAACCGGTACAGGCGCAGGACGCCCACATGGCTGCCGTTGAGGTAGCCGCCGACACGCTGGTAGTTGCCCAACGGCAGACCGGGGGCCGTCTGGGCAGCAGTCGCGGCCGCCAGCTGCAGGTGGTAGCGCTGCGCCCCGGGGGCGAATCCGTCGGCTTGGACGAGCAGGCTGTAGCGGCCGCTCAGGCGCGGCGTGAACAGCCGGTACCCCTGGCAGCTGAGGCCTCCGACCGGCGACGCCGACTCAAACGACGTCGTCTTCGGCGCGAAGATCGCCAGGCGCATGCACCCCTGGATTCGCGACACGAGGTTGACCTGGTACGAGACGCCCGCGGTCAGCTCCGCCGAGTACGCCGAGGAGACGTCGACGACCCGCGCCAGCGAGCCTGACGCACCCTCGGCGCCGAGCGGGGCACCCGGAGGTGTCGCCGCCGGTGGCGGCTGGAACACGTGCAGCGTGAACGTGCCGCTGTTCGAATTCAACAGCTGCGCGACCCGGATCAGGTAGGTCGTGTGCTTCTTCGGCGTGAACGCAAATACCGCCTCGCCATGTTTGTCGGTTCGCTGGCAGGTGACCGGGATGCTCTGCGAGCGCTGCTTGACGAACACGTCGACGGCCGCGTCGAGCTCGCCATTGGCCTCGACCTGGACCGCGATCGAGGGCGGCACCTGGGCGCCGACCGCCAGCTGGTACCAGACCGAGCCAGCCTCGTCCGCGCAGTTCGCCGGCGGATCCGTCGGCGCCACCGTGGCGCCGACGGTCGTGCCCGACGCGGTCGCCGGCAGCGGACCGAGGATCACCGGGGTGTCACGTGAGTCGTTAGACGGCGGTGCCGGTTGCGCGATCGCGGACGCGGTGATCGACAATGCCAGGATCGCGGTCAGGGCCACGACGATCGACGTTCGTCTCATCTGTTCTCCTCCTCGTGTCCGGCCGTGACACTCCGCGCTCGCGCGCGGTTTCGACGGACGTCCAGCCTTGACATACGGATGTGCACCACAACGGCGCCGGGGCGCCTGAGTTGCGCGGTTTGCGCCACCGCGCTGCCAGTCGCTTCGACGTCGAGTTGACTGTTCCGAGCTTGGGGTTGGCCGTGACGGACCCGGCGGACGTCTCTATGGAGGTTTCACGGGCGCCGGCGCCCGGAAACCGTGCACCGGTTACCGGATGATCGGGCGTGAGGGATGTTTTGAGGGCAGGCGCCCGCGGTGTGAATCAGGCGCGGCCTCCCGCCGCTCGGCCTCCGGTTGGCGTATTTTTCGTCTTCGGACTAGCAAAAACGCTCAAATCCCCTGTATTGCCGCGGTCCCGGCTTGACCAGGGCTTGACCAGGGCTTGACGGCGCGAGTAATATTTGATGGACCGCTCAACAACTCACGCCGGTTCCCGTCCCAAGGAGGAGTTCCCGTATGTCAACAGCCGTTATCGCAGCATCCTCAACCGAAGATCTCATTGCTGGACTCCGCAGCAAGCGGCTGACCCGTACTCAGGTCCTCGCCGCGCTGGCCGCTGCTGGCGCCACCGCTGCCGGAGCCGTGCTGCTGGTTCAGGCCGTCGAGAACTCGCCGGGCACGCCGGCGACGACGCCGATCGTGCAGAGCCATGCGGTCAAGTCGCTGGCCCCCACGACCAGCCAGGTCGCGATGCACCAGCGCCACGTCGGCATGCAGGTCGCAGGCCATTGAGCAGTAACGCGGCCGATTCCTCGGCTGCGGCGGCCAGGCCGGCCGCTGACGACCGCGAAGCCGCCGATCGCCGGCGGCTCGCGGTCGCCAAGATTATGTTGGACTACCACGACGACGCGGTCGTCAATGATCCGCTGTTCGGCAAGCCGCTTGTCGGCAAGCTCGCGATCGCGACGCATAAGACCGCCGAGATGATTGCGCTCTCGGAAATAACGCTTGAGGTCACCGACCGCTGGACGATGGGCAGCGATCTCACCGCCATCTGGGAAGTCACCGGCGTCCACAGCGGTCCGTACTACAACCTCCCGGCAACCGGTCGACGAATTTCGATCAGTGGCGCGACCGTCGTCACTCGTCGTGACGGGAAGATCACGCAGGAGACGCTGTACTACGACGCGGATGACATGCTCCGCCAGTTGTCGGCTGAAGCGGCCGAGCCCCTGAACCTGCCCGAGCCGTCCGAGATGGCGGCGCAGGTCGACCCCGAGCTCGATCTGTCCGAGCCGGCTGAGCTGGCCGCGCAGGGCGACGCCGACCAGGCGTAGCCGCTACGCCGCGACGCCCCCGCCGAGCGCGAGGTCCAGCAAAAGCTGCTTGACGTCAGTCGCGGCGATCGTGGTCCGGGCACTGGCCGCATCTGAACACAGCAGCACCGGGCCGTCCGCGGGGCTTGCGGGCAACAGCCCGTGGCTGCCGCGCACCGGGCTCGGGTCCAGCGGCACGACGCTCATCATGTAGCGGAACCCGCTCTTCTTGCGGGCGAGCGCGAGCGCCGCCTTCAACTTGACGGTGCGGTCGTTCGGATCCATGAACAGCTCCGCCGGGTCGTAGCCCGGCTTGCGGTGGATCTCCACCAGCTGCGCGAAGTCCGGAGCGCGTTCGTCGTCGAGCCAGTAGTAGTACGTGAACCAGCTGTCGCGCTCGGCGAGCGCGACGAGCTCGCCGGCGCGCTCGTGGTCGAGGCCCGCGTCGCCTTTGGTGTCGGCGTCGAGCAACGTCGCGACGCCGGGCAGCGCGGCGAGCAGCTCACGGACCCGGGGGATGTCGGCCGGATCACGGACGTAGACGTGCGCGATCTGATGGTCGGCGACCGCAAACGCGCGCGAGGTCCATGGATCGAGGTACTCCATCCCGTCCTGCGTGTAGACGTGCAGCAGCCCGGACCGGCGCAGCTCGCGGTTGATGTCGACCGGGCGTGCGACGTTGGTGATCCCGTACTCCGACAGCACCACGACCGTGTCGCCGTAGTTGCGCGCGGTCTGGATCAGGTTGGTGGCCACCTCGTCGATCGCCCGGGCAGCGGCGATCGCCTCGGGAGCGTCGGGGCCGAACTTCTGCAGGTCGTAGTCGAGATGGGGGAGGTAGACCAGGGTCAGGTCCGGCCGGTCGGTGGTGAGGATCGACCAGGCCGCCGAGGCGATCCACTTCGACGACTTGATGCTTGCGGTCGGGCCCCAGTAGTTGAACAGCGGGAACGTCCCGAAGTCGTCAGTGAGCCGATCGTGCAGCGCGGGAGGATCCGTATAGCAATCGGGCTCCTTCGCCCCGTCGCTGTAGTAAATCGGACGCGGGGTGACGGTCATGTCCGTCGTCATCCCCATCGCGTACCACCAGCAGATGTTCGCGGCGCTGAACCCGGGGCGCTGCCGGCGAGCGGCTTCCCAGACCGGTTCGGCCTGCACCAGGCGGTTGTGCTGGCGCCACAACAGGACCTCGCCGAGATCGCGGAAATACCAGCCGTTGCCGACGATCCCGTGTTTCGAGGGCAGCTCGCCCGTGAGCAGCGTCGACTGAACGCTGCAGGTGACCGCGGGCAGGATCGTCTCCAGGTTCGCGCCCCACCCCTCGTCGCGCACGCGCTGGACGCCGGGCATGTGCTCGAGCAGGCGCGGGGTGAGACCGACGATGTCGATCGCGAGGACGCCCATCAGCGCACCGGCTCGAGGCCGAGGTCCACCAGTTCTGACTCGAGCCACTGAAGCTCTCGCGTCAGGCCCTGCACGAGCGAATCGCGGTCGTGAGGTCGCAACATCTTGGGCAACACCTCCCAGGTGTAGGTCTCCAGTTCGAGATGGGGCGTGAGCGGTCGCTCGCCGCCGAACAGCGCGCCGAGCAGCGTGTGGAGGTGCGGCTGGGTCGTGTGACCGTCGGACAGATGCACGGGCACGTGGAAGTGGACGCGCCAGTCGCCGGCGGCGGGCAGCTGGCCCGCCAGCGCCGGGGCGAGGTCGTCGGTGCCGCGGATCTCGCCCGCCACGCACGTCCGGACCTGGTGCATGAAGCGCGGCTCGTCGAACTCCGACAGCAGCGTCCGATCGGTTCCGGCCACCGCGAGCGCCGCCGAGGCCTGCGCCTTGACGATCGAGACGCCGCCGTCGGTCAGCGTCTGCAGCACGTCGGGCGCCTCCTCGAACTGGACCGCGAGGTGGCAGGCGTCCAGGCAGATCCCGACCCGTTCGGGGTCGACTCCGTCCAACGCCGCGACCGCCTGCTCGGTCGTTTCGACGATGCAGCCGGGTTCGGGCTCGAGCGCGAGGCGAATCTCACGCCCGGTCTGGAGCGCGAGTTCGTCGAGGCCGGCGGCGACCTCGGTGAGACGACGCCGGGCCGCGTCGCTGTGCTCGTCGGTCCACCCTGCACGCCAGCCGAGCGGCAGCGTCGAGATGCTCCCCGAGGTCACGTCGGCCGGCAGCAGCTGCGCCAGCACGTGCGCGAGGTCGAGCGTGTACTGCGCCCGTTCGGAGGTCGTCCAGTCCGGACGGTACACGTCGAGCTTGACGACGTCGGCCTGAAACGCCTGGTAGGGAAAGCCGTTGAAGGTCACGACCTCGAGCTCGAGCTGCGTGAGCGCGTCGCGCAGCCGAGCCAGGTCATCGGGCGAGGCGCGCAGCGAGGCGGCCAGCGGCGCCGCCAACCACAGGCCGACGCCCAGCGTCGGCTCGCCGAGAGCCGAGCGGATCGGAGCCGCGAACCGCCGCAGCTGCTCGATCACTCCGGGCAGGTCTTGAGCTGGATGGACGTTGGTGCAGTACGCGACGTGGACGATCTCGCCGCTGCGGTGGCGAAACCGGCTCACGCCTCGCGGGCGCCGCGCAGAATCGAGTTGCCGGCGAACGTCGCCGCCGGATCGGGCGCGCCGTCCTGATCGTCGCCGGCGAGCTCCAGCCGGCCGCCGACGCCGTAGAACGTCACCGGGTTGTCCCACACGAGCCGCTGGACGTCGGCCTCGTCAATGCCCGCCTCGAGCAGTGCCGCGACGGTCTTGGGGACCTTCAGCGGGTCGCTGCGGCCCCAGTCGGCGGCCGAGTCGACGATCAGGCGATCGATCCCGACCCGTTCGACGATCCGCACCAGCCGGTGCTCGTCCATCTTCGTGTCGGGGTAGATCGTGAAGCCGGCCCAGCAGCCTGAGTCGAGCACCTCTTCGTAGGTGAGCTCGTTGTTGTGGTCGATCACGACGCGCTCGGGCGCGATCCCGGACTGCCGGACGAGCTCGATGCTCTTCGTCGTCCCGGCCGGCTTGTCGCGGTGCGGGGTGTGGACCAGCACCGGCATGTCGTGCTCGACCGCAAGCCCGAGCTGGGCGGCGAACGCCCGCTCCTCGGCGACCGTCATCCCGTCGAAGCCGATCTCGCCGACCGCGACGACGCGATCCTTGGCCAGGTACCGTGGCAGCAGCTCGAGCACCTGACGCGCCAACTCCTCGTCGTTGGCCTCCTTCGGGTTCAGGCCCATCGTGCAGTGATGGCGGATCCCAAACTGGCCGGCGCGGAACCGTTCCCAACCGATCAGGCCGTCGAAGTAGTCCACGAACGAGCCGAGCGTGGTCCGCGGCTGCCCCAGCCAAAAGGCGGGCTCGATGATCGCCTCGATCCCGGCGGCCGCCATCGCCTCGTAGTCGTCCGTCGTGCGCGAGGTCATGTGGATGTGGGGGTCGAAGATTCGCATGCGTCTCCTGAGGCTACGGGTTGGTGGGCAGACGGCCGGCGAGGGCGGCCTCGGCGGCCTCGCGGCGGTCGGCGTGCGGATGGTCAAGCTCGGCCTCGATCGCCGCGAGCTCGGTGGCGGGCGGGTGACGGTCGATCAGCGGCCAGACGTCGGCGGGGACGGTGCGTCCGGCGGCGATCCGCTCGTGCACGTAGCGGCCGAGCATCGCCGAGAGCTCGGGCGTGGTCCGCTCCTGGGCTCCGGTGATCTCCGTCAGCGAGACGCCGACGAACACGCATTTGAGCACACCCTGGGCGTAGGCAGCGTCATCCAGGCGTTCGGCGGCGAACGGACCCATGGCGGCGGCGATCAGGCTCACGTCGTTGGTCCGCAGCCCGTCGTCGACGAGTCTCAGGCCGAGGTTGAGGTCGAGATCGATGAACGCGAGCGCCCGCAGCACGCCGCGGCGCTCACGCGCGTCGCCGTGGCGGTACAGCGGCTCGAGCTCGGACTCGGCGTGGTCGCCGAGCGCGACCAGCAGCAGCGTGCGCGCGGCATCGTCGACGCTCCACGAGGTGACCGGGTTGCCCGTCGCGTCCGGGTCGAGCGGACCGCGCCCGACGCCGCGGCCGACCGCCGGGAACACGGTCGCGATCATCTCGGGCGTGGCCCGCACACGCGCGATCGCGTCGTCGTACCAGGCGCGCCGGCCGGCGTCGAGGCGCGCGCTCAGGGCAAGCTCCAGCGAGTCGTGCTCAAGCGGAATCACGTGACCGCCACCTTGCGTCCGAGCCGGCGCCCGAACTGCCAGGAGCCAAGTACCGCGACGGCCTGCACGGCGCGTCCCCGGGCCGCGAGCATCGCGGCCTGCAGCGGCATGTTCGCGAACACGCCGGCGCCGACGAATCGCTGCGCCGAGGCGGCGTCGCCGCCGCGCAGTGCGCCGATGCCCGCACGCGTCATGACCGAAGCGTAGACGGCGACGGAACCGAACTGCAGCGCGCGTCCGACCGTGCCGCCGGGCCGGCCGGCCCGTGCGACGAGCGCGGTCGCCGCCGCGGTGGTGAGCGCAACGCCCGCCAGCGCTCCGGTCGCCAGCTCGCGTGAGGCGCCTTCGGCCTCCTCGCGGCTGACGAGCGTGATCAGCAGCGTGTGGGCGCCGATCACGCCCGCCGGAGCAAGCGCGCTGCGCTCCGCGCGCCCGGCGCCGACCAGCACGTCGAGCGTGCGGGCGAGCGCCATCGTCCACGGTCCGGCGGAGGTCTGCTTGGCCTTCAGATCGTAGGCCCAGACCGACAGCAGCAGCGGGACGGTGATGCCCAGCGAGCGGTGTCCCCGATCACGGACGCTGGCCAGCGCCAGCGCACCGAGCGACAGTCCGATGCCGACCGTCAGCGCCGCCGCAGCGCTGATCTCGCCGGCGGGGATCGGCCGCGTGGGCCGCTCAATCGCGTCCTCGTCGCGGTCGGCCCAGTCGTTGACGGCCATTCCCGCCAGATACGCCAGCGACGACGACGCCACGCGTGCGGCGCCGCCAACCACGGTCGGATCCGCACCCCACGCCGCCCCGGTCAGCACGTCGCCGGGCACGGTGACGACCGACGGCAGGCGCACGAGTCGGACCAGCGGCGAAGCCACCAGCTAGACCCCGGCGAGGTCGTGCTGGAGGATCTCGACGGCGCGGCGGAGCAGGCCCTGGTCCATCTCGTGGACGACGATCCCTGAGCCGATCCCGTCGATCAACGCGATCGTCAGCGCGCCGCCGAGATGCTCACGGAACTCGCGCAGCCCGTCGAGCAGCCTCGGGTCGTCGAGCTCGGGGGCGCTGAGCGGGAGCTCGAGCGCACGCAGCAGAGCGATCACACGCTCCCAGTCGTCGCGGCCGAGGATCCCCGCCAGCTCGGCGTAGGTGCAATCGAGCGCGAGCCCGATCGACACCGCTTCGCCGTGTCGCAGCCGGTGCTCGGTGAGCTTCTCGAGCTTGTGGGCGGACCAGTGCCCGAAGTCCAACGGGCGAGCGGACGTCCGCTCGAACGCGTCGCCGCTGTTGACGATGTGCGAGAGGTGGATCTGCGCCGAGCGACGGACCATCGCCGACATCGCGTCGGCGTCGCGGTCCAGCAGCGCCGGGGCGAGCCGCTCGAGCTCGTCGAACAGGTCGGCGTCGCCGAGCAGCGCGACCTTCATGACCTCGCTCAGGCCCGCTCGCCAATCGCGGTCCGACAGGGTGCTCAGCAGCGACTCGTCGTTGATCACCGCGACCGGCGGCGCAAACGTGCCGACGAAGTTCTTGGTCTGGAACGCGTTGACCCCGTTCTTGACCCCGACGCCGGAGTCGGCCTGCGCGAGCACGGTCGTCGGCATCCTGATCAGCCGAACGCCCCGGTGGGCGATCGCCGCCGCGAACCCGGCGACGTCGAGCAGGGCGCCGCCGCCGAGCGCCAGCATGTAGGAGTGCCGGTCGATGCGGTGGTCGTAGAGCGCCCGCAGCAGCATCTGGACCGTCTCCGGATCGTCCTTGAGCTGCTCGCCGCCACCGATCACGAGCGGCGGGGCGACGAGCGTCAGCCGTGAGGCGTGCCGCTCGGCGTAACGCTGCACCTGCTCGGGCAGCTCTGGCCGCCGCGCGACGACGTCGCCGTCGAGCACGACCAGCAGCTTCGCCGGGCCGAGCGGGTGCTCGACCACGTCCGCGAGCAGATCGTTGCCGGGATCGAAGGCGCCGGAGGTGAAGCGGACGACAAACGAGTATTCGACGCTGAAGGTGGCCCCGAGCCGCTCAGGCGGCTGCTCGTTGAGCTCCAGCGGAGCTCCCCAGACGTAGGGGCCGTTCAGAGTTGCCCGGGCAGGGCTTTCCACACGCCCCCGCTTCCGGCGGTCGCCTGCATCGAGCCGCGGGCTGGCTCGAAGTGTCCGAAATCAACCACGTACAAGCTGCCGTCGGACCCGTACTGGACGTCGATCGGTCGCTCCAGACCCGGCGCGCGCACCCTTTCCACGCTCCAGCCGTCGGGGTCGATGATCGCCAGCGAACGGCCGGCCTTCGGCCCGGAGGGCGCCGTCATCGGCACCTCGTCGCCGAACAGCGCGAGCAGGATCCGCCCGTCGGGCATGTTGGCCATCTTGCAGGCCGCGGCATGAGTCTCGATCTCCGCCAGCGCCGCGTGGGGGGCGGGCAGCTCGTCGTGGTTGGCGAGGATGAACTCAGGTGGGCCGCCCTGCTCGGGCGTGAACCGCGGGTCGGAGACCGGCACGTCGCCGATGAAGTCCGGCCAGCCGTACCACTCGCCCTCGATGACCTCGAACAGCAGCTCGGGCGCCTTGCCGATCGGGCGGCTGCCGCGGTCGTCGGAGCCCTGGTCGGTGACGATCAGACGGCCGTCGGGCAGGAACAGCAGCCCGAACCCGTTGCGGACACCCCAGGCGACCAGCTCGAGGCCGGAGCCGTCGGGCTCGCACCGCATCACCGCCGAGCTGCACGGCAGCTCGGGCTTGATCCGGGTGCCGGCGGGGTGCTCGGAGCCGAACCGGGCGAACGGACCGGTGGTGGCCCGCTGCCCCGGATGGTCGGGGTCGTCGGTCTCGACCGACACGCCGCCGCGCAGTTCGATCTCGAGGCCGGGGACGTCCGGCTCGTGGTTGAGCAGCCCGAGCCAGCCGAGGTCGAGCGCGTCGAGTCCGATGATCCCGAGGTTCGTCATCGCACCCTGGGCGAAGTACAGCTTGCCGTCGGGGCCGAACGCGACCATGCTCGGCTGGTAGTTCCCCGGGCCGGGCAGCTTGCCGACCACCACCTCGGGGTCACCGCCCGTGACCGGCAGCCGCAGGATCTGCGACGGAGTCCCGCCGACGGTGACGTACAGGTAGCCGTCGTGGTACGTGACGCCGTTGACCGGTGGCGCGAGCGAGTCCAGCAGGACCGTTGGCTCGTCGCCGTCGAGGCGGAGGATCCGGCCGCCACGGGGAGCGCCCGCGAACGGCAACCCTGACTCGCTGACGTACGGCGTGCCGTCGGACCCGAATGTCAGCCCAGTCGGAAAGTTGAGGCCGCCTGTGAACTGATCCAGCTGCAGCGTCTCGGGAACCGTCGATCTCGTGCTCATCTTGTCGGCGAGTTTAGTCCAGCGTCCTAAGAAGGGCCGTCGCGCGGCCTGTTCGACCCGACCCATCGCGCCACGCCCCACCGGTAGGATCACGCGCCTCGATGGTCATGCAGCGGGGGTCAGATCGGTTGAGTTTCGCCTTGCACTGCCTCGCGGCGGTGCTCGTCGTGGTCGCCATGACGGCCTGTGGCGGCGGACACTCGCGGTCGTCAAGCGCGGAGGGTCATCGACCGGTTGCCGGGCGCGGATACCCGGCCACCTTCGTGGCCGTGTCGCACGCTGCGCGGGCGCCGGGGATCACCGTCTACTCGTCAGTCACCGGGCGGCCGCTGCGACGGCTCACCGATGGCGACCGCGACATCGATCCGATGCTGACCGGGGACAGTCGCTGGGTCTACTTCGTCCGGGTACCGGCGAACCTGTGCCCGGTGCAACTGTGGCGCGTCTCATTCGGCGGCGGCGCCGCCACGCAGGTGTCGACCGCGGGCTACCCCGGCGGACCCGTTGCGGTCAGCCCCGATGGGCGGATGCTCGCCTACATATCCGGGCCGCCCGGCCCGTGCAAGCTCCAGCAGTCGCCGACCTGGCTGGTGGTTGTCGATCTCGCCACCGGCCAGACGCACCGGATCGCCGGCGAGGTCTGGGGAGTCGCCTGGTCGCCGAGCGACCAGACCCTCGCGGTGGTCAGCCCGCGTCCGTCGGGCCCGGGAGCGCTGAGACTGCTGCACGACCCGCTTCGTGCCCGGAGTCTGACCGCCACCAAGCCCGTGTCCTGCCCGACGCGGCAGCCGTGCGCCGAGAACACGCCCAGCTTCGACGCCAATGGAGACCTGTTCTACACCGCCACGATCAGCCCGCGCGCGAGCGACATCTGCTGGCAGCAGCCATGCGCACCGTGGACGTATGCGGTCGTGTCGGTTCACGGCTCGAATACGAGCGAGCTGACCTCGCACGTCGTCAACGCGAGCGCGGCGTCCACTTCGAGCGCGATCGATACGGCCGGGACCGCTGCTCTGTACACGCTCCCGCTGACCAACGGGAATCTACGCGTGTGGCGGTGGAGTGCAGGCGGACCGGCGCCCGTCCCTGGGCCGGGGGCCACCGCCGCGCAGCCGGTCTGGAGGTAAGTGCTCGCCCCAGTCCACGAGCGGGCAGCGGCGTGGCGACTCGATCCTCCGTTGTACGATGATTTGGAGAGAGATGTAGGTGGAGATTGTCGACGCTTCGTAGTCCAGTCGTGATGAGCACCGCCCTGCGGTGGGCGAGCGCCGACGCCCGCGACGTGGTCTCGGTCGTCCCTCGGAGACACTTGTCGTCTGCCGTCCCAGCTCCCTCGAGCTTTGCCAAGCGGCTTGACCGGTGGCGCGCGAGGATCGCGCGCAGGCGCGCGCTCGCAGTCGTCCGCCGGCACCTGCTGGTGTTGGCGGCGCTCGTCGTCGTGGCTGAGATCGTCGTCCTTCTGACCGGCAACGGACATCGCCCGGTCTGGCTGATCGCGCCGCTGTTACTGGCTCTGGTGGACGGGGCGGTGGTGAGGGCACGCAGCGTCCCGGCTGACCGTGCCGCCCGCATGCTCGATGCCGACCTCGGACTGCACGAGCGGGTCGGCACGGCGCTCGAGCTGCAGGCGGCACCTGCCGCTCCACGTGGGCTCGGCGCCCTGGTCGTCGACGAGGCGAACAGCGCGCTCGGTGAGAGCCTCGGCTCGTCACGCGCCGTCGCGCGCGCCTCGCGCGCCGAGTGGAGTTGGCTGCTGGCGGTGATCGCGGCGCTTGCCGTGGTCGCGTTGGTGTCGTGGAGCTCGTCCAGTGGGCCGGTCGCTCACGGGGGTAGCGCAGCGGGACTGAGTAGCTCCCGACCCGGACACGGCGCACCGGGCGCCAGCTCCTCGAGCGGATCGCGCAGCGCCAACGCCTCGCGGCGGGGAGGCTCACTGGCCGACGCCCCGAAGTTGCCACGCGGGAAGAGCCTCGACGGGGGGCTTGTGAACAACGGCTCCCACGCCGCTCCCGACGACGACTACGGTCTGTACGGCAGCGGCGGCCACTTGACCGCCAGCCAACTCTCTGCGATGAGGCGACAGGGTCTTGCCGGAGCGGGCTCCACGGCGGGCGTCGGAGGGTCCACGGCTCTGGCCGGCGCCGGCCCCGCCAGCGGTGGCGGAAGCGCCGCCCGCGGCGCGAGCGCGGCCGGCGCGCAGGCTTCCGGCAAGCCCCAGTCAGGGCTGGGTGGCGGCGCGCTCTCACCGTCGAAGTCCGCGTCCGGGGCCGGGGCCGGGGCCGGGGCCGGCAGCGCGCCGACGCCCGGCGGCACCCCAGGCCGCTCTCGGTCCGCTGCCTCCGCCGTCAGCCCGTCCGCCGCCGGCGGCTACAACCGCGGCTCCGGCGGCGCGCCGTCGGGCGGCGACAGCGCCGGTGGCAGCCGCGCCGCGGCCGATTCCGGCCTGAGCCTCGTGCCGGAGTTGCAGGGCCGGTCGAGGCTGCCACTCCAAGCCAGCTACTCACCGTTCGGCTCCAAGCGCTCATCGCCTTCCGAGGGCACCTCCCAGACCGCCAACGGTGGCGGCGGACCGAGCCGCACCGCCCAGGCCGGGGGAGGAGCGCCGTCGACCTCGACCGCCAATCTGGCGCTGATCCCTCCGACCTCGAACGCGACGTCGACACCGGCGCTGGGGCTTCTGCAGGGCTACTTCGGGACGTCTGACCAGCTCAAGTTCAGCCGTTGGTGACGCGCCGGTGAGTTTCGGCGACGCGGCGGCGCTCGCAGCCCTGGTGCTGCTGGCGCCGATCATCGCGCTGCACCTACGGGATCGCGGCCGGCCGGTTCGCGATGTGCCGAGCCTACTGCTGTGGCAGGAACTGGCGACCGAGGCGCCTGCGGGCAAGCGTCGGCTGGGCCGGCCGACTCTGCCCCTGCTGCTGGCGCTGCAGGCGCTCGGCGTGATCCTGCTGGTGCTCGCGCTCGCACATCCGTTCGGCGGTAGACCACGGCCGCCGCGGACCGCGGTGTTCGTGCTGGACGATTCGTTCTGGATGGGGACCGGCGGGCGGATCCAGACCGCCGCGGCCGAGATCGCGCGGACGGCCCGGGCGCAGCCGCCCGGCACGCTCGTGCGGGTGGTCGTCGCGGGTCCGGCTCCGAGGCTCGCGTATCGCGGTGCTGCCGGCGGCGTCCGTGACGCGCTCGCTCGCGTCCGACCGACCGCGGCGCCGCCTGATCTGGGCGCCGCGCTGAGCGTCGCTGCCGGCCTCCTGACCGGGCCGCATGACCGGATCGTCGTCGTGCACGCGCCCGAAGACAGGGTCCCCGCCGTCGATTCCGCTCCGGGCGAGTTCTCCAAGCTGACGGCCGGCAGCCCGGTCGCCGACCAGGGGATCTTCGATACCAGCGCGCGCTGCGGGATCGGTCCCGGCGATCTCTGCGCGATCACGGCGGTCCTGCGCAACACCGGCGACACGAGCGTGGATGACCACTACCTGGCGACGGCCAGCGGACGGCGACCGCTGTCGCTGTCGACCCGCGTCGGTCCGAGGTCGAGCGCGGATATCGGGCTGATCGCGACCCCCGGGGAGCAGGTTGACCTGCGTCTGCAGGGCTCGGATCCGCTGAAGGTCGACGACCAGGCGTGGGTGAACGTCCCCTATCAGGGCGGCGCTCCCCGCGCGGCGGTGGTGACGCTGGTCGGCAAGCGTTCACGAGCACTGGCGTTGGCCCGCGCGTTCGCCGCCGTTCCAGGGGTGAAGCTGCGCCTGCTGACCCCGTCGACCTACCGTTCGGCTGATGCCCGGCGGACAGATCTGATCGTGCTCGACGGATGGTTGCCGCGGGCCGGCCTGCCGCCCGCTCCCAGTGTCCTGCTGGTCGATCCGCCGCGGTTGCCGGACGGCCGGGTGGGCGCGCCCCAGGCAAATTCGACGCTGAGTGGCACCGATCAGAGCAGCCCGCTGCTAGGCGGCGTCAACCTGTCGTCGCTATCGATCGACACCGGGTCGGCTCGCGATCTGACGCTGCCCGGCTGGCTGACCCCGGTCGCCTGGAGCCCAGCGGGACCGCTGATCGCCGCCGGCGGTAACGGCCGCCAGCGGGTCGCGGTCATGTCGTTCGATCCGTCCCGGTCAAACCTGCCCCAGCTCGCGTCGTTTCCGATCATCGCAGCGAACCTGGTGAGCTGGGGTCTGACGTGGGCGCCGGCCTCCGCGGTGGCCGGAGTGCCGATCCTGGTCGACGCGATCCCGGGAGCGACAACCGCGAGCCTGACCCGCGACGGCGGCGTCGTCGCGCGGTCGTCCCTCGACGGCCGACCGGTGGCGCTGCGCGCGACTGCGCCGGGGCTATACACGCTGGCCGAGTCCGGTCCGGGCGTCTCCGATCACGCGACGGTCGCCGTCAACGTCGCCGCGTCCGTTTCCCCGAGTTCGACGGCAATCGACATCCATCCTCCGCCCACCGGCGCCATCCCGGCGCCGAAGCCGTCGCGAGTGCCGTGGTTGATCGTCGCCACGCTGGTCGTGCTCGTCCTCGAATGGGCCTATTGGCTGGCGCGCCGGCGGGTAATCGCGCGATGATCGCGTTCGCCCATCCGCTCGTGCTGTTGCTGCTGCTGGCGGTGGCCGGGCTGGCCGAGCTGCTGAGACGCCGCTACGCGCGGTCGTTGTCGCGGCGAACTGTTCTGCCAGTGCTGGTGCTGCCTGTGCTGGCGCTGGTGCTGCTGGTCGTCGCGCTCGCCGATCCGCGGGTCGGTTCGACGCGACGAACGGTCCTCGTCGTCGAGCAGTCGGCCCGCAGCGACCAGCGGACGCGCGCGACCGAGCACCGCTGGACGGCGCATTTCAAGGATCACTGCCAGGCCCCCTGCCGGACGGTGCGGGTCGCCGGCGACACCGCCAATCTGGAGTCGGCGCTGGGAACGGCGGTCGGTCTGACGCCGGCGCACGGCCGCGTCGTCGTCGTTGGCGACGGCGGCCAGGCTCAGGGAGACCTGCTGGCGGTGGCTGCGGCGGCACGACGACAGGACGTTGCGGTCGACTGGGTGCCGGTGGCCGACGTGCACCGCCGCGACGCGGCCGTGACCGCGATCTCGACGCCGGCCGCGGTCCACGTCGGTGACCCCGTGCCGCTGAGCGTGACGGTCACCGCCACGGTCGCCGGCCGGGCGACCCTGCGGGTGCGGCGCGATGGCGGCGCCGCCACCGCCCAGACGATCTCTCTGCGCCGCGGTGACAACCCGTTGCTGCTGCTCTACACCGCCACCCATACGGGCTGGCAATCGTTCGAGGTGACGATCTCTGAGCCCGGCGACACAATCTCTGGAAACGACGCCGCAGCGGCCGTGACCCACGTGACTTCGGCGCCGCGCGTACTCGTTGTCGGCAACGCCGGCTCGCCGGTGCCGCAGCTGCTCGCCGGCCAGCGGCTGCGGGTGACCGCGATCGCACCCGCCGCGATGCCTGCCGACGCAGCCGCGTACGGCCGCTACGACGGGGTCGTGCTCGACGATCTGCCGGCCAAGCAGCTGCGCTCGTCGCAGGTCGCCGCGCTCGACGACGCCGTCCGCGACGGCGGCCTCGGCCTGCTCGTCCTCGGCGGGCCGCACTCGTTTTCGCTGGGTGGCTACTGGCGTTCGCCGTTGCAGCAGATCCTGCCCGTCTCCAGCCGGGTGCCGGGCAACCTGCAGCGGCGCAATCTGGCGATCGAGCTCGTGCTCGATCACTCTGGCAGCATGATCGACCTGGCGGGCGGGGTCCCGAAGATCGTGATGGCACGCTCGGCTGCACGGGAGACCGCGGGGTTCATCGCGGCGCATCACGACCAGCTGGGGATCATCGACTTCGACATCGCTCCCCACCTGCTGTTGCCGATGCAGACGGTCCTCCCGGGAGCGTCGCAGCGGCGCGTCGTTCGTAGGATCGAGACGCTGCACGCCAACGGCGGTACCAACATCTTTCTCGGGCTGAAGGCCGGACTGGCCCAGCTGCTGACGAGCACGGCGAAGGTCCGGCACCTGATCCTGATGACCGACGGGATCAGCGTCCCGAGCAACTACCAGCCGCTGTTCGCGATCCTGCGCAAGTACCACATCTCGGTGGGGACGATTGCGCTCGGCGCCGACGCCGACCGCCCGTTGCTGAAGACGATCTCCGACGCCACCGGCGGCACCGCCTACGTCACCGACAATGCCAAGCAGCTGCCCCACATCTTCGTCAAGGAGACGCAGCTGGCGGCCAAGCCCGTGCACGTCACCGGCGATCTGAAGGTCTACCTCAGCAACGACAGCCCGATCGTCCGCTCGCTCAGCGGCCGCCAGCTTCCGCCGGTGCGCGGCAATGTCGTGGTCAACCTCAAGAGCGGGGCGCAGGCCGATCTGCTCGCCTCCGGCAAGGGATCCGAGCTTGATCCGGCCCTGGCCGAATGGCAGGTCGGAACCGGGCGGGTCGTCGCCTGGACGCCCGGGGTCGGCGCCCCCTGGGGCTCTGCCTGGCTGCACGAGCGCGCGCTGTTCGACGACGCCGTCCGCTGGTCCGAGCGCGGCGTCAACCCCGCGCCGCTGACGCCCACGACCAGCGGTGCGCCGGCAGGCACCCTGCGGATCGACCTGGCGAACCTCGGCACGGCCACGCTCGGGGTGACGACGATCTCCGGCAGCTTGACGCCGGCCGCCGGCGGACGATCCCACACGATCGCCTTTGGGCGAGTCGCACCCAGCCTCTATCAGGCGAACATCAGCTCGCTGCCAGAGGGCGTGTACCGGTTCGCGCTGGCGACCCGCGGCTCAGACCGGGTGGCATCCACCGGCGAGGTCGCCGTACCCTACCCATTCACGCTCTCGCCGGTGAGCGTGACGACCTCGCCGCTTGGGCAGCTGGTCAAACAGACCGGGGGACGGGTGCTCGCCGTTGATGATCCCGGGGTCCTCGCCAACGCCGACTCGCTGCGCGGGCTGTTGACGCTGCTCGCGCTGATCGTGTTCTTCGCCGGCGCCGTCTGGCGGATGGCTCCGGACATTGTCGAGGACATCTGGCAACGGCTCGCGCGCGGGCGGCGAGCCGGTGAGCCTCGCCAGCCACGAGGCTCAGCGGATTCCGGCCAACTCGCTGGGTCAGCGATCTCTCCCGAACCACTGGCGCCCGACCCACCGGCGCCGTTGCCGGACCGCGTCTCGCAGACTCACTCGTCCGGAATGCCCGATGGATAGCTGACGCCAGGGCCGGGATTGCCGGACTTCGTGATGATCGCCCCGGTCGGCGCGATCATGTACCAGCGGCCTCCGAAGCTGTCCAGCCTCTGGCCGCTGGTGTTGCCCGCCGGCTCGGTCGCGTACCCGGTGGACGTCGACGCCGAGTACGTATACAGCGGCCAGCCGTCGTAGGTGAGGGCACGACCGCCGCTTGGGTTCGAGACACTGCCCACCAGCGATCGCTTGACCAGGTCGGAAACGGCTGCGGTGTTGCGTGGCGCCCGGACCGGGGTCCACATCTCCTGGCAGGCGGAGGTGCACGTCACGCGGCTGCGTCGATCGCGCTCGAACACGTATACGACGTCACCCTGGTGATCGATCAGGACCTGGCCGAACGGCGATATCTCAACCGAGCCCAGCTCGCCGGCCGGCAGCTTGAAGGGAGGTGCGTTACCCGTTCCAGGCCCCGCGATCGTTCTGATCACCGGCTTGGTGGTGTGCGCGGTGGTCACGCGCGCGATGGTCCCGTGCGCGCCGCCGCAGCCGCCGACCGCAAGTCCCACCAGAACCGCCGCCGACGATACGGCGATCAGCAGCCTGGGGGTCATGCGGTCGGCCGGCCCGCGCTGGGCCACTGCTAGGTGCCGCTGCCGAGCTTGTAGGCCACGATCTCGGCCTTCTGGGACTTCGACGACGGGTAGCTGCCGGCGGTGATCACGTAATCACCGTCGATCGTCACCGGCGC
>Ga0302324_100002072_pt1 | contig 47289 bp, 42 predicted proteins | sample Palsa_T0_1_FD_201949 | JGI IMG/M metagenome (GOLD analysis project Ga0302324, IMG submission 201949) | Peat permafrost microbial communities from Stordalen Mire near Abisko, Sweden - Palsa_T0_1 | ecosystem: Environmental > Terrestrial > Soil > Palsa > Peat permafrost | place: Sweden: Abisko... | reverse complement strand
CCGATGTTCTCCTGTTCGGCGGCAACTCCAACTGGCGGGGGCCGATCTGGCTGGCGCCAAATTTTCTGCTGATCGAAGCCCTGCAACGTTTTTATCATTACTACGGTGATGATTTCAAGATCGAATACCCCACCCATTCCGGGAAGCTGCTCAACCTGAACGAGATCAGCGAAGAGCTGTCTAAAAGATTGTCGGGCATTTTCCTGCGCGATGCAAAGGGGGTGCGCCCCGTATTCGGGCATTACGAGAAGATGCAGGTCGACCCGCATTTTAAGGACTATGTCCTATTCCATGAATATTTCCATGGCGATACCGGCAAGGGATTGGGCGCCTCGCATCAAACGGGATGGACCGGGCTGGTTGCCAAGCTATTGCTGCCGCGGAAAATGACGCCTACGCCTTCGGCACCGGGGCATCCGTAATACTGGTACCGTACTGGTGCAAAGAGTGGCTCCGGGACAGGGTCAAATTATTGATAATCAATCGGAAAGAAGATGCCAGACTGGTGCAGAGCCCGTGGCTGATGAAATATTTTATAGAAATTATCTTTGTGAAAGGTAGCAAATATACTACCTTTGCCTATCTGACTAATTCCTAGGTTCTTTATGAAATCAAGCGAATTTCACCGCAAGGTCAAAAGGAATGGGTGGGTCCATATCAGGACTGATGGGAGCCACTACATTTATCAAAAGGACGGCCGAACTCTTCCTGTACCTTATCATGGATCGAAAGAAATGGGTAAGGGATTGGAAAAGAAAATTAGTAAGGATATGGGGCTTAAATAGTTTCGCGTCTTTAAATTAAACTATAATAAAATGAAATTGGTCAAAGTAGTCATTGAAAAGACAAAGGATATGTATTCTTCGTATGCCGAAAATGTGCCGGGTATTTACGGCGGTGGTGATACTGTTGAGGAAGCAAAAAAATCAATTTTAGATGCGATAAGGCTTTTAAAAGAACATAATGATAAAAAGCACATTCCAGCTATATTAAAGGAAAAATATGCCATTGTCTACAAATATGACACTGAGAGTTTTTTAAAACATTATAAAGGGATATTTACCAATTCCGCGCTAGAACGTATTACCGGGATCAATCAAAAGCAATTTCAACACTATGCTTCTGGATTAAAAAAACCGCGGCCGACACAAGCCAAAAAGATAGAATCTGCTTTGCATAAATTAGGCAGCGAGCTTTTAGCGTTGGAACTATAGACTGCCTGGTATACACTGGATTTTAAAGGTGAGGCCTAATCAATTTCCGGATGACCGCGACATGCGACAGGAGTACGCAAGGCACGATAAAAGCGGGAAGCAGGACAAAGGGGAAATAGAGAATGGCCACGGTGGGTTGATCGAAGCCGAAGCGCTGGAAAGGGAAAGGCGCGGAAAGCATAGCCCGCACCACTGCATTGCTGACGCTGGCCAGGCAGATGAAGTTCCAGAGAAGCAACCCCCTCCGTCCGACGTGCCCCTTGCTATAGGCCCACCAGATGATGGGAGCGGTCAGGCCGGCGAAGAAATCAACGTTCCCGCCTTCGATAGTTACAAGAACCGACGCTTGTTTATCGATAAACAAAAAATACAGATTAATCTCGACGAGCATCCGGACGGAATGCAGCAAAGTAGCCCATTTGAGGTCGATGCTGTTTAAAAACCTTCTACCGCCGCCAGTAAAGAGAGAAATAATGATAGCCAGGACCGGTGGTACGATGGCCAGGAGGAATCTCGGTGGAAAGCCGGTGGATATGGCATAGAAACCGGACAATGCTACGACGGACTGAAGCACCAGCCAGCCGATGCATACGAACAAGACTACCCTGGAATTGTTGGTGGCTTTGGCGATGAAGAACAAGGCTACCAGCGTGGTGAGCAGGAAAAACAGACTCAGCAGCAAAGGTGTATGGGCCATAAAGGGTTGATTGAATATTCCAAAGCTAACAGATAAAACGCTCGCCTTCCGGGAAAAGTGACTGGCCTTCCTGTTTCAGCGCGCCGCCAGCCAATCTCCCAACCGTTCAGCCGTCCGCTCCAGGTTGACAGCCGTCAGGCGCAGGGCTTCGGCCAATTCAAGCGGTTCGGTGTTGATGGGCATCAGCCTATCGAAGTATTTTTTTAATCCCGGCGATATTTCCGTGGGAAGACGACCGGCCAGACCGATGACCGGGATGCCTTTCTTTTTTGCGCGCTGGGCAACGCCGAAGGGAGCCTTCCCTTGCAGGGTCTGTTCGTCGATGCTGCCTTCGCCGGTAATGACCCAATCGCAGCGATCGAGGGCGGCGTCGAAGCCGGTTATATCCAGAAAATAATCAATGCCATCCGTCAGCCTCGCCGATAAAAGACCGTGGAGGCCGGCGGCAGCGCCGCCGGCGGTGCCCCCGCGGGGGAGGGTGGCCAAGCCTGTGCGGAGGAGGGTGGTGAGATCCGCCCGGATAACCCGCGCCAGTTGCGCGAGGGCGGCGTCCAGTTGTAGTACGTCCTGCGGGGACGCGCCTTTCTGCGGGCCGAAGACGGCGGCGGCGCCCTGCGGACCCGTTAGTGGATTGTTGACATCGCAAAGCACGATCAGCTCTATTGTCGCCAGGCGCGGGTCCAGACGGGAACGATCGATCGATGCCAGACCGGTCAGGCTGCCGGGTAAGTCCTGAAGCGGCTGTCCATCGCTGTTGAGGAAACGAACGCCAAGTGACTGTAGGATGCCCGTTCCGCCGTCGACGGTAGCCGACCCGCCCATTCCGATGATGATCCGCTTAAGCTTTTTGTTCGGGGGCGCATGCTGATCTTGGTCGGAGGCGGCCTTATCATCCCAGTCGAGGGCGGCGCGGATAAGCTCCCCCGTTCCGGCCGAGTTAGCCCTTAGAGGGTCCAGTTCCTCCCGGTTCAGCAGTCGCAACCCGGAAGCATTGGCCATTTCGATAACGGCGGTGGAGAAGTCGCCGGAAGCGGGGGTAGCGTGAGTAAGGGTGGCGGGGGTGGAGCATAGCCCCCAATAGGTCTTTATCCTGCGCCCAAGAGGGTCGCGCGCTTCGGCTTCGACCCGGTGACCGCCGAGCCGTTCGATCAGCAGATCTCCCGTGCCATCGCCGCCGTCGCCGACGGGAAAGCATTCGCTGCTGTATGGGGGGTGAGTGCCCGGCTGGCCGTTTAACCGGCTGCGGTCGAGCCCGCGGCGGATAGCCTTTGCGACCTCCCCGGCGGAGAGACTATTTTTAAAGGCATTGGGAGCGATCAGCAGATGCATAGGTGAAGATTGTGCATGGGTAGGTTAGTGAATAGGGTGAATAGTATACACCGGGATAATCCATTTGACAAGATAGGCCTGGGCCAGGACCAGCAAACAGATTATACATAGCAGGATAAAGCTATGACGAACCGTGAAGCGGAACAATTCGGATTCACGTCCGACCAGGCCGCCAGCCGCTGCGGCGACGGCTATAGATTGCGGAGAGATCATTTTACCGACTACGCCGCCGCTGACATTGGCTGCGACGGTCACGACCGGATCTACCCCGATCGAAGTTGCGGTGGCCGCCTGCAGCTTGCCAAACAAAGCATTAGCGGAGGTATCCGATCCCGTTATGAATACCCCCAGCCAGCCGAGCAGCGGGGCGAAGAAAGGGAAGAAGATGCCGCTGCTTGCCAGGCTCCGCGCTATTGTCAGGGTGATGCCGGAGTCATTGACAAGGTAAGCGAAGGCCAGCACCGCCGCAATACTAAGGATCGGATAACGTAGCTGATATACTGTCGACCGAAAAACCTGCCAGCCTTCTGCCGGTCTCAATCCGGACAAAGCCAGGGATAGCAGGGAGGCGATCCCGATGGCCGTGCCGGCAGCAGACAAGTAATTGAGCCGGTAAATATGCGGTATCGGATGGCCGTTCAGATCGCGGATGGCGTTGTGCAGACCAGGCACTTCAAATGATAGCGTCCCTGTGGCGGTGAGCCAGTCTTTTACCGGCTGTAGTCCCCAGGTAATAATAATAATGGTCAATATGATAAATGGCGACAGCGCCCATAATAGTTGGCGCCCGGTATAGGCAGGCGCAAGGCCTTCCGGTTCTGCCGTCTCATCCGGGAAACGCCAGATGGACGCCGGCCGCCAGCGTCGAAGCAGGAGCAGCAGACAGACGATCGACCCGATCCCGGCGAGTACGTCGGGCAGGGCAGGCCCCAGAAAGTTGGAAGACAGGGCCTGGATGACAGCAAAAGACAGGCCCGATACCAGTGCGGCCGGCGCTACCTCTTTTGCCGACCGGTAGCCGGCCATCAACGTCACCAGATAGAAAGGCAGGAGTGCTGAAAGAAAGGGCAGCGTCCTTCCTACCATTTCGGAAATCGCTTGTTCGGGCAGCCCTGTCACCTGGGAGGCTACGGTGATCGGGATGCCGATGGAGCCAAAAGCAACAGGCGCCGTGTTGGCGATAAGGCAAATGCCCGCGGCATATAGGGGGTTGAATCCCAGCCCTGTCAACATTGCCGCGGTGATAGCCACGGGAGCGCCAAAACCTGCCGTCCCTTCGAGAAAAGAGCCAAAGGAAAATGCGATCAGCAGCGCTTGTATCCTCCTGTCCGCCGTGATGGAAGCCAGGAAATGACGGATGATGTTGAACTGGCCGCTGCGGACGGTGAGGTTAAACAGGAAAACTGCCGGCAGAACGATCCAGCAGATGGGGAAGAGGCCATAGATCAGTCCATTGGCTGTTGACAGGACGGCAAGCGATACCGGCATGCCATAGATAAGGATGGCGATGAGCAGGGCGATGCCTATAGCCAGCAGACTGGCCTGGTAGCCCTTCATTTTTCGGATGACGAGGGCCCAAAAAATAAACAGGACCGGTACAAGGGCAACCAATAGGGAGGCCAGCCGGTTGTGACAGGGATCGATGATTTGCGTCCAGGTCATATTTTCAGTTGAATATCTTGATCGCCGGGAGCTCAATGGTAAACTGGGTGCCGTTGGCCGGATCGGATTGTACCAGTATCGTCCCCTTATGAAGACCGATGATCCGCTGGGCCAGCGACAGACCAAGGCCAAATCCGCGGGAACTACCCGTTCCGCTACCGCGATAGAAAGGCTGAAAGATCTGCGGGAGCTCGTCCTCGGGTATAACATTGCCCCGGTTTAGCACCCGGACGAACACTTTATGATGTAAAAAACTCAGGTCAATGGCCGAGGTATGGTCGGGCGAGTATTTACAGCCGTTCTCTACGATATTCTTAATGGCAATATACAGCAGATCATTATTGCCAAATACGACAAAATCTTTTTCATCTTCCGGGAATTCTCCAAAATCCAGCTCTACGTTATAGGCGGTGTTCAGTTTTTTTACATCGCCAACCACCTTTAGCAGCACTTCGTCGACGCGGATCTCGTTGAGTTCAATCCCGCCCTGGGAGCCGGTCTTGGCGATCTCCAGAAGGGCCCTGGTCAATTGCCGCATCTGTTGTACATCCTCGCGGACAGAGGATAGCACCTGTTTGTATTCTTCCGCCGACCTTTCTTTCTGCAGCACGACTTCCACCTGGCTGGAGACGGAGGTGAGCGGGGTAGAGAGTTCATGGGAGGCGTTGGAGATAAACCGCCGCTGGATGGCAAAGGATTCCTGCAGGCGCCCCAGCAGCTCATTGAAGGTATTGGCCAACTGGCTCATTTCATCCTGTCCTGAGCCGGCCCGGATACGACCGGAAAGATCGAAGGAGGAGATCTCATTGACTTCCCGGATGATGAGGGCTATGGGTCGCAGCAGCTGACGGGCGAACAGGAAGCTGATCAGGGCTGTCAGGAAGACGCTGGTGACAAGCCCGATCAGGAGAATGGTTTTCAGGGTCTCCAGTCTTTCGAGTCCGTCATCATCATGACCGGCCACGACGACGATAAAGTTCCTTTGCGATGTGACGCGGTGGATGGCGATGGCGTCGCGGTTGTCCATGCGAAAGTTCTTCTCTCCTTTCTCCCGTACTTCCTGCAACAGGGTGTCGGACACCGCAAGCGGCTTGGTTCCGGGCATTTGAAAGAGATAAACGACCTTCCCGTCTTCGGAATAGATACCGACGCTCCGGGAGGTGACCGTTCCTACCATGGAGGCGGTATCCATCCTTCGCAAGAGGTAAAGTGCGCTATCGCCCATCAGGGCATAAAGCTGGGTGTTGTAATTAGCCCTGGCCCTCAGTCTTCTGTCGAAAGCCGTTACTCTTTCCAAGCGGGCGGAATAGTAGATCGCTCCGGTCAGCAGGGAGATGATCCCTGTTACCAGCAGCGTAAACAGCAGCATTATCTTGTACCGTATCTTCAATTCATATGCGGTGAACTTCGCTTCCCGGCGGCTTAAGGGGTTTCTTTCAACACATAGCCCATTCCCACTTGTGTATAGATGAGCTTGGAAGAAAAGTCCTTTTCAATTTTTTTCCGGAGGAAATTTACGTAAACATCTATTACGTTTGTTTTTGTATCGAAATCGATATCCCAGACATTGAGGGCTATATCGATCCGCGACACCACCTTATTCTTATTCCGGATAAAGTATTCCAGGAGCTGAAATTCTTTTGCCGTCAGGGGGATATTCCTGCCTTCCCGGCTGACCTCTTTGCTGTCCAGGTTCATGACCAGGTCGCCGACCTTCAGCACATTGGATCCGAGGGACGGCACATGATGCAGTCTTTTCAGGAGGGCCCGAATCCGGACCAGCAGCTCCTGGAAATCAAAGGGTTTTACGATATAATCGTCTGCTCCCGCTTCGAAGCCTTCGATCTTGTCTTCCGTCGTATTCATGGCGGTAAGCATAACCACCAGGATCCCTTCGTTGGACTGGCGGATATGACGGGCGAGATCATAGCCATTCATAAGGGGGAGGTTGATGTCGAGGATGGCCAGGTCATATTCTTTGGTATCGAACAATTTCCGGCCGATCACCCCGTCGTAGGCAACGTCTACTTCATAATGATGTTCCGAAAGGCCCTTACGGAGTGATTCGGCGATCTTTTTTTCATCTTCTACCAATAAAATCCTGGTTTCTGACATACTTGACGGTAAAGTTGAATGCTAAATATATCCAATTCGGATGACCGGGCATCGGATGACCGATTAAAATAAAATTAAACAGTTTTGAAAATAAACCGATTTAGCAAAAAAATATTCATTTTTATTCCATTTTCCCGAAAAAAAATGTAAATTTTGTAAAACCCACCCAAAACCTCTAGTTAGAAGACGCCCGATGCTCGTCATTTGAAAATATCCTGTTAACCCGGCCCAAAGGCACGTGGCATCCGATCAATAACAGTTACTCCGCCCTATTGAAGGCTATTTTTAAAATCTTAAAAAAGGGGGTTGCTATGAAATTTCACGAGTCGCCGTATATCAACCGGCGGAAGAAAACCATCGAATTTTACGTTCATCATCTGAATTCCACATCCGCAGCCCACATTTGTCTTGCAGGTACTTTTAACCATTGGTCGCCGGACGAGCTGAATTTGCAGCCGGCCGAAGATGGTTGTTGGAAGATTTCTATTCCAATGCTACCGAAAGGCAAGTATTATTACAAGTTCTGCATTGACGACAAAATGTGGATGGAGGATATTGAAAACCGGCTAAGAGAACCGGATGGTGTGACGGGGTGGAACAGCGTATTGACCGTATAGGGGTGCAGGAGCGCCAAAACAGTTTATAGCCGGTTGCCTGTGAAGGGCTGCCGGTTTTATTTTGTCAGCAGGGCGTCCAGCATGGTATCCGCGACGAGCTGGTTGCCGGCGTCATTGAGGTGTACCTTGTCTACGGTCAGGATCCCGGATTCTTTATTGCCGGGATTATTTCTCAGGTCGTAGGTATGGAAGGTCTCGCGGAGGTCGACGAGTCCGCAATGAAATTTCTGGGCAAGGTTCCTTATGATCTGGGTATAGGCGTTGAGGTCTCCGTCCTGCTGGTTGGTAAAATCGGTTTTTTCCCCGATCACGGCGGGTGTTACAAGGATCGTCCGGATATGTCTGTCCAGTAATTTGTTGATGATGGCGGCATAGAATTTTTCAAACTTATCGGCATCGGTGCCGGTGCCGTAAGTCGTCTTATGCCAGACATCGTTTACCCCCACCCAGATAAATACCACATCGGGATTTTGTGCCAGCACATCTTCGTCCATCCGGAGATAGAGGTCATATACTTTATTGCCGCCGATGCCGGCGCCGATCAGGTCATAATCGGAGCCCATCCCTTTCTTTTCCAGGGCATCTTTCATCTTCACGATATAGCCGCCGGGCTTTGCGCCCATTTGGGTAATGGAGTCGCCAAAAAAGACCACTTTTTGGGTTTTGGGTCTGAGGGAAGTCAGAACGATCATAACGGTAAAGAGGAACAGGATCGCTGTCCGCCGTGAAGTGATTCTCGACATGGCATTCATTTTTCTTGTTGTGCCAAACCTACGTTAAAATGGTCAAACGACGGATGTCAACCGACGGATAATTTCCAGGCAGGCCCTGCTATTGTGATATGGGCATTTCCAAAAGCCGGCTTTGTCCTTATCCGGCATGGGGCTGTGATCGGCCAGGATGCCCCAGTACCATTCTTTTCCTGCAACGGGGTGGCCGACAGAGGGGTGCGCGGCTGGCGGGTGTGCGGCCGGCGGGTGGCCGGCCGGTGCGCGGATATACTGCTGCACAAAATTCCAGGTATCCACGGATCGCTGCCACCAGATCTTTTCACCGCTGATCTGCCAGGCATGTAAAAATCCCACCATCGCTTCGGCCTGCGGCCACCAGTGCTTCTCCGGGATCAGCCGGTCCCCTTCTTTTTCATACCAGAGACCGCCGTCTTTATCAAGGCCTTCCGCGGCGGCGGCGGCGATCTGTAGGGCGCGGGTGCGGGTTTGGGCGATCCAGCTGCTGTCTTTGATGACCTCTGCCGCCTGCTGTAGCAGCCAGGCTGCTTCTATATCATGACCATATGATACGATGGCCGAGCGGAGCTCCCATTCTTCGTTGAAGAAGAGCCCCAGATGGCCCGAATCCTTATTGATGATATATCGGTCAAAGACGGTCAGGAGATCCAGGATCCGTTGCCGCAAGACGTCATCCGGCCAGCTCCGGTAAAGATTGGTATACGCTTCCAGCACATGGAGGTGGGTGTTCATCGTCTTCTGCTCGTTGGCGTCTTTTTCGCTGAGGCGCAGGTCTTCCGGCTGTTGCCAGTTGCGGGTGAAGGCCTCATAATATCCTTTCCGGTGGCGGTCGAAGCTATGTTGTTCGATCAGCTGGAACAGGGCAATAGCCTCCTGCAGCGCGGCGGGTTCGCCGGAAGCCTGGAAGAATTCACTCAGGCCAAAGAGAAGAAAGGCCTGGCCATAGATTTGTTTGCGATCGTTGAGGGGGTGACCGGATGCATACAGGCTCCAGAATGCGCCGCCGTTTTCCCCGTCCATAAAACAGGCCAGCAAATATTCATAGGCGCGGCGGGCCATTACGAGATAATTGCTGTTACGGGTATGACGATACGCCGAACTGAAGGTCCAGAGGATGCGGCTATTCAGAACGAGGCCTTTTGGGGCTTCGGGGTCGGGCTGGTCCATTTCATCCACACGGCCGATAAATCCGCCCTGCCGGTGGTCTGGCGTATACGCTATCCAATATTGCAGGATGGAGGACAGCTCCTTTTCCATCTGTCCCCGGTAATCCGCGGCCGTCATTTTGTCTTTTCTTTTTTCCGTTCGGGGACGGCGGCAGTAGCGTTCCGTTCGGGGACAGGGGTGGTTGCGTTCCGTTCGGGGACAGGGGTGGTTGCGTTCCGTTCGGGGACGGCGGCGACGGCGTGCCGTTCGGGATGCGCGTCCGGCGTTCGGATGCCGCCGTGGGGATCTATAAAAGGTCGATTCTTATCGATGATCTGCTGAAGGGTCTCAACGCTGGCTGCGGAATGGAGTCCGTCTTCGGGCGTATTGACACAATAGTCAATCAGCTGATCGACGGTACTGGTCGCTACGTGCATACGGGTGTCGGAGGAGGCGTAGTAAATGAATACCTGTCCGTCGTCGTCGGCGATCCAGCCGTTGCAGAATACGACATTGGATACATCGCCTACTCTTTCTTCCCCGATGGGTGCTATAAAGTAGCCTCCCGGTTTATAGATGACCCTGGTCAGGTCTTCGAGGTCGGTCATAAACAGATAGAGGGTATAGCGCAGGCCTGCGGCGGTGTTTCGGACGCCGTGGGCGAGGTGCAGCCAGCCCAGCCGGGTTTTGATCGGCGCGGGACCCAGACCATTCTTTGCCTCATTAATGGTATGATAGATCCTTGGATCGATGATGACTTCTTTGTCTACGACGGCATTTGTGATAGATGCTGCAAGGCCGAAGGCTACCCCGCCGCCGCTGCCGGCGTTGATAAAGCCGTCCTGGGGACGGGTGTAGAAAGCGTATTTGCCTTCTACCAGTTCCGGATGGAGGACGACGTTCCGTTGCTGGGGCGAGCTGGTCTGCAAATCTGCCAGTCTTTCCCAGGTCACAAAGTCTTTTGTGCGGGCAATTCCGCATTGGGCGATAGCGGCGGATTGGTCAGCCGGCGGAGCGTCGGGGTCTCTTTTTTCCGTACAGAAGAGCCCGTAGATCCATCCGTCTTCATGTTCGGTCAGCCGGATATCGTAGATATTGGTCTCGGCCTCAGCGGTACCGGGCATGTGTACGGGAGAATCCCAGAAGCGGAAATGATCGATGCCGTTTGGGCTTTCCGCGACGGCAAAAAAGGATTTCCGATCCCAGCCTTCGACCCTTACCATCATAATGTAGCGGTCTTTCCATTTAATCGCTCCGGCATTGAAGACCCCGTTGATGCCAAACCGTTCCATCAGGAAGGGGTTGGACTGCTCATTGAGATCATATCGCCAGAAGAGGGGCGCATGACCAGCCGTCAACACAGGGTAACGATACCGGTAGAAGATACCGTTGCCCGGCATTTGCCGTTCATTGGGTCGAAGGATCAGCTGCGCATAATGCTCATTGAGCCGCTCAATCCTTTCTTTAAATTGATTCGTCATCATAGTCAGTTTTAAGTTATCAATCAGTATTCATTCAGGCGATTCCACCAGGTCTTTTTCATGATCCCGATAATGATCACCAAAAGGACTACTGTTATCAGCAATGGCCCTTTCAGCCATAGAATAATATACATCGGCAGCAGGGTCAGGCAAAGCTGCCCGATTATCCCCAGCACAATATTAAAGGAGTTACGCCGGAAATTCATATTCCCGGTAAAGGACGGATCTTCTGTTATGACCTGTTGATGGACGGGCTTCCAGAAGCCCCAGGGTCTCACGTTTCGGTAGAACGATTTCAGCACAGCCATATCCGTTTGGGGGGTGGCATAGGAGCCGATGATCGACCCGGCCATCGACAGAGCAAAAAGGACGGGCCAGTAATATAGGTCCAATCCATGCAGGATACCTTCCGCTTTCAATACGGCCAGGGCGATGGCCGGCAGGATGCCGGCGAGCATCCCCCAGAAAAAGCCGCTCGCATTGAAACGCCACCAGTGCCATTTCAGCATATTGGAGGCCACATAGCCGCCATAGAGGCCCGATACGATCCATTGGAGGACGGTGTTAACGTCTTTTACAAAAAGGCCAAGTACGATGCCGGTGATGACAACGGCAAGCCCGGCGAGATAGTTCATATAGATGGTCCGGCGGTTGGAAGCTCCGGGATTGACATACTTCAGATAGATATCGTTGACGAGGTAGGCCTGTGCGGCATTCAGCGTCCCGGAGAAAGTCCCCATAAAAGCTCCCAGCAACCCGGTCAGCACCAATCCCATCAATCCGACCGGCAGGAAATTATTGATGGTTGCCGGCAATATCTTTTCGAAATCCGTACCATCGGGTGTTTGGAGCTCAGCACCGATCCGGTTGTAATACAGCAGGGCGAGGACGGTAAGGCCGATGATCATCGAATACCGGATCGGCAGCAGGATGATCGATACGAAGCCGCTCATCTTGCTGGCTTCTTCCGGGGATCGGGTGCTGAGTACTTTTTGCATGTCATAATTGGGTGCGGGGCCGGCGAGGCTGGCGAAAATCCCTTTAAACAGCATCATCATAAAAAAGATCCCGAAAAGAGAAAAGCCGTCGTCTTTTATCTTCTTATTGGCGTCGTCGAGGATCGAATGCCAGTCCAGGTGCAGCCGCCAGCCAAAGAACGGGTTGAACCAGCCATCGGGGACGTTGAGGGCATGGCCGGAGACGCCCAGGGTCTGCTGCTGATGATGCAGGTGGTACATGGCAATACCGCCGATGCTGATGCAAGCCACCGTCATGATCACATATTTGATCACATCGCCCAGCACGATACTGTGCATTCCGCCAAGGATGGAATAGAACATGGCAAAAAAGGTAAAGACAATGCCGTAAAAATGGGGGACATATTCCCGCGGCACGTGAAAAGGAAGATATGGCTGGACGTTATCCCAGGGGATGAAGATCTCCATAAATTTTCCCAGGCCGACAAAACCGTAGGCCATAAAGCCGAGACAGCTCAGCAAGGCGAATGTTACGACGATATTGTGTGAGGCCCGGACGCCGGGCCCGGACTCGCCGAAACGGCTGGCCAGCCATTCGGCGCCGGTAGTGGCATTGGACCGCCGCAGCCAGCGGGAAAGGTATACCATCATGAATACCTGGTTAAAGACCGGCCATAGCCAGGGTATCCAGATGCTTTTCATTCCATAAACAAAGCAGAGGCTGACCATCCACATGGTGCCGGAAATATCGAACATGTCCGAGGCATCGCTGAGTCCCAGCATATACCAGGGGAGTGATTTCCCGCCCATCAGATAATTGAGCTTATTTTTTCTTGCTTTTTTACGCAATACCCATCCTATCACTACCATGGTGATAAGATATGCGACCAGAATGGCAAGATCCGGTATTTGTAGCTTCATACAGCTGTCGTTAATCTGTCGGGCCTTCTATAAAAGGCTATAAATTACGGTAAAATAGGCAGCCGGACTAAAGGAACTGGCAGTCGGCGCCGAATCCCAGGTGGGGGTGACCATATTCATGGTGCCGCCGTCCCCATTCCAGGCCCAGCCCAGAACTGCCCAATGTTTTGTTTTAGCATAGCCGACCATGCCCATCCAATCCACGCTGCCCGAGGGGTAATTGCCGAATTCGCCAACGATACAGGCCCTGCCGGCCGAGGCCATACTGTCCAGGTCGGATTGCTGAAAGGTATGATTATTCGCCTGGTTGTATCCGTTCGGATAGATATGAGCGGAAAGAATGACATTGGTATCGGCCAAGGTCACGCCTCCCGTCCCTTTGACTGCATCGGCCGCAACCGATGTTTCCTGACCGTATCCGGGGCAATCCAGGATTATGGGGCCCTTGTAGACCTGGCGGACGATGGCGATGGCCTGGTTATAGGCCGTCGCATAGGTAGCGGGGGTTTGACTATGGCTGCCCCATTCGTTCATGAGGTTGACCGTTACAGGTCCGGAGGCGGTAAGGGCGTTATAGTTGGCGGCCCACCAGAGCGCTGCCGAATCGAGCTGGGTGGTATCGTCTGTGCCAAGTACGGTATACTTGTGGTAGGTGGCGATCACCCTGTAGCCGCTGTCGTGCGCCGCCTTGATCCAGGAGGCGGCCAGACTGATGGGGACAGCCGGTTCGATCTCGATCCGGACGGATTTGATATTCGGGTATTGCTGCATCAGCGAATACCCAAAGATGACATTACCGCCATTATAATAGGAAGGCTGGAGGTCTACGCCGTCGCCGATCAGGGTATCGGTATTGAACGGGGCGGAAACGACGACGGGGGTGACCGGCGTGTCGGGTTTTACGGTGACGGAGGTATCCGGCGGGGCAGTGAGCAGGCTGCTTTTGTGACAGCCCGTCATCAGCACGAAATGGAAGGTCAATATGAGCAGCAGGCTAATGGTACAGATTTTTTTTAGTTGCATCTTTTTGAAATAAGGTTTGTGGATCGTTGTAAAATTTGATAAAGTCGGGTGCGGAGACCTGCCCCTTGTAGGGCACATAATATTCGTGATGGCCGCCGGGCCCATCTCCGGCATTGCGCCAGGCCATGACATAGGCGACGGGATGTTCTTTTAGTGTTTTTAAGAAAGTGGAAGTCCACCAGTTGCTGTCGGGCAAACCGTTGTAGCCGAATTCGGTCACGGCGGGGATTTTACCATGTGTCGACGCTATGGAATCCAGGGTGGTCAGCATGTGACCGAATTCGGTTGAAAAGGATGCATTGTCGCCGCGCTGGTAGATATCGAAGCCCGCTATATCCGTCCACTGGTCGCCGGGATATTTTTCCAGCCAGGCATCGGCGGAAGCAAATCGATCCGTATTATAGGCATAGAGCAGGTTATGTACCTGTTTCTCATCCCGCAGATAGCTTACCGTAAAATGCCAGAGCTGTTTAAGCTCGTCGGGGGTGCAGTTCTTTCCGCCCCACCAGAACCAGTTGCCGTTGAGCTCGTGAAAGATGCGGAAGATGACGGGTATATACCGATCGTGATCGTCTTTCAGGCTGAGCATGAAGGCGGCGACTTTGTCGAGCCAGCTTTTATACAGCGCGTTTTTCTCTCCACCCGGCAGGATGGAGGCGACGGTGCCCGGAGCCGGTTGCCAGGCCGTTCCGCCGGTCAGCGGGTTGTTGAGATGCCAGCTGAGTGTGATAACGCCACCTCGTCCGTAGGCTTCTTTGATGAACTGCCGCATTTTGTCGAAGGGCACGCTGTCGATATTGACGGGATGGTCCAGCTCGATGCGTCCCAGCTCCCAGCCATACAGCGCGGGATAATCGCCGGTCACGTCTTTTATATCGCTGCGGCCGGGAATATATTTCCAACCTACTCCATAGGCCAGGTCGTCCTGGTGACCGAAGAGGAAACCGCGGGATGGCAGTGCTTTCAGGTTCCGGTAGAGGCTGATGGTTTCCTTTGTCGCATGCGCGTCAACAGGAAGATGCGTGTCGGCAGGAAAGTCGGTGCTTTGTCCAAAGGCGGAAAATGCTGCAAGAACGGGAATAACGTTTATTGCAATCCTTATTTTGCGGGCAAACATGGTGTTAGGTTTTTAAAAAAAAGCTCTGCGAAGCAGGAGTACTTCGCAGAACTAATTATACAGGACAGGAATGCTTACTTAACAAAAGCCACCTCGTCAACATAAAAGGTTTCATTCACACCATTGGGCCCCGGAATGAACCAGGACAAATAGTCATTCCCCGCTGCATTCATCGAGGTCTGCGCGCTGGCCGCCGGGAGGAAGGGAACCTGTCCGGAGCCGGCACCTATCGGGATCTTGAAATAGGACCATACACCGGGGGGGACAGAAATAGTGAAGATGCCGGCGACTGTCGGCTGCTGCCATGCATATGGCAACTGGTTGGCCGAAAGAGTCACTGTCTCCGTCTGCACGCCGCCAAATATCCAGAAAGTGTAATACGTGTAGTTGGAAAAGATCGGTTGATTGACGGCAGTACCGGTGCCGAAGCCTTCCATCTGCCAGGCGCCATTGGGGAAAACCAATTCGAAAGATTGCGTTTGCCCATAGGAGTGAGTCGGTCCGGTCGCAGGATTTCCGGAGGCGGGGTGTGTCCAGGACCAATCACCAAAACTGTTCTGGAAATTGCCCCAGGCAAAAAGGTTATAGGCATTATCCAGGTCGACCAATTCCTGACTTGCCGTTTGGGTGAGCGAATTGCCGACTGACGTATAGGTAAACACCAGGCTGCCCCTGTTGATGGTTACCGACGGGAACTGCAACAGCATCGTGGTATCGCTTTGGCTGACGATGGTGACGCCGGCAGAGCTGCCGGTCAACCCGATGGCCGTTACCCCGGCGAAGCCCACGCCTTTCAGGCTGATCTGCGAGCCACTCCAGAAGTCATAGTCCGAGTAGGAGGACGGGGTCGGCGGCGGCGGGATGACCGCAAATTTATAATAGGCGGTACCGTGCAGGGTCGTGACGACAAGGCTATCGGTGGCCTGCGGACCGTCGTAGGGCGTATTCGAGGGTATCGAAACGATAATCGTATTATCGGTCATCAAGGCCCGGTTAAAATAAGCCGAGACCCCGTTGAAAGATACAGCCGTAGCGCTGCCCAGGTTAGCCCCTTCGATAACATAGTAATTCCCCAGGTTGCCTGCTGTAGTGACGGAATCGGAGGCCACTGTCGTGGTCTGAGTCGCCCGGGTGGTCTGCGTTGTGTCACCGGAGGAATTGTATGCGACTATCGTGTCATTGGCATTGACCGTGTCGGCCTTGGTCAGCGTATGCACCGATGTGATGACCGGTGCGCCGGAACCGGGCGTATACCCCAGGTAATTATATTTTCTGCAGGAGATAGCCGCGGATACGATCAGTACCGCTATCATCCAGCAAAGGTTATTTGTTTTAAGAAGTCTGCTTTTCATTTGAATAATAGTTAAAATTTAAAATTTATATGGTACCGGGGGCTGTAATAACATCGGGTCAGCGGCAGATTCCGTTGCGGGAGGCGGCAGCAGGAAATTAGCGTCCGTCGGCGTAATATAGAGGGTGTTGCGCTGATAGTCGGTGTAATTATTCGCTGCTGTACCGGCGCTGGTGGAATTGCCCCTGTTTTGAGCGCCGATGATGGCTTCTGCGATCGGGTGATGAGGGTTATTAAATCCATCCAGCCGTTGGAGGTCATACCAGAATTCCCCTTCGATAGACAATTCCAGTCTTCTTTCGTTGAATAGCTGCTGGTAAGTGAAACTTGTCCAGGCCTGCAGACCGGCCCGTTGACGGACCAGGTTCAGGTATTTGAGCGCTGTCGGGTCCGTAGACGTGGTGGAAAGAGGAATGGCCGTTCCGGGTGTAACGCCTGCTGCTTTGCCGATGATCGCCTCGGCCTCGATGAGGTAGATATCCGCGTAACGCAGAATATAGGTATTATTGGAGGTAGCCTGTTTTGCGGCCTCGCCGTTATTATCCGCCGGCGTACCCACCACGTATTTTTTAAGGGAGGCATGCACTCCCTGGGCGTCGACGGCAAGCGGGACCGTATAACCGCCGGCGGCCTCATGCAATTCCGGGTAATAATCGCCGGGCAACATGATGCAGCCATGACGGCGGCCGATATTGGGGTAGGTGCCGGTGTCGGCGTCAGCCACGAAGGCATCCTGCAAGTCCCAGCTAGGCCCTAATTCGCCATAGCCATCGCCGGTGCCGGTGAGGTAATTTCCGTTCTCACCGTCGGCTATCACCGATTGGATCTGGTTGCCGAAGCCGTAACCGCCGTTGGAAGTCCATTGCAGGGCTATCATCGACTCGGCATCGTTGTTGCCGACCAGCTCGAATTGATTCACATAACTTATATTGGTGAAGTCCAGACCGGCCAAACCGAATTCACCGCTGTTGATCGCTTTTTCGGCTTCGATCCGGGCGCTGTCGTAGTTCTGTTCATACAGGTATACTTTCGCCATCAAGCCGGATGCCGATGCGCTGGAGACATGGCCGGTATGGGCCACGCCCGGGGTACAATTCGCTTCTCCGAACTGCAGGTCATTGATGATGAATTTATACACATCGGTGACGGGGTTGGTGGGAACCGTCTGAAAGTCGCTGGTGAAGACCGTAGGGTTGGTGATGATCGGAACGTTGCCGAAATTTCGTACCAGGTAGAAATAAGCCGCGGCGCGCAATACCCGGGCCTCACCCAGGGCGTTGTTGACGGCGGCAGTCGGAACGGCAGCCGGAACGGCGGTAGGCAGGTTATTCAACAGGGCATTGGCCTGCGCCACGACGGTATACAGTGAGTTCCAGGCGCTCTGTACGGCAAGCGTCGCATTTCCTTCTGAAAAATTGTTGAAAGCATCGAATTCCCCGTCTGTCCCTGCATAACAGACGGCATTGCCGGCTTGCAGGTCGCCGATTGCCAGGAGCGCCTTACCGTTAAGACCGAACCAGGGCGCCGCGTAAAGTATATCGGTGCTGGACTGAACTTCGGCGGTCGTCTGATAATAAGTACCGACAGTGGACTGATCTTCGGGCGGCCGGTTGAAGAAGGTTTTTTTGCAACCCGCCGCGGCAGTGGCGAGCAGTGTGCCTATTCCTATTATATATTTAAAATGCTTTTTCATATTGTGTTAAGTTGAGCGGTTAAAATTCGGCGTTCAAACCAAAAGTGAGGACGCGGGGGGCCGGATACCTGCCATAGTCTACATTCTGCAGCAGTGGGTTCTGGTTTAAAGAGCCGACTTCAGGATCCAGGCCTTTATATGGGGTAATCACGAATAAATTCTGCCCGCTGAAATATGCCCTTAAGTGCTGTAGCTTAGCCATACTCGCCCATTTTGCCGGCAGATTATAGCCGAAGCGCAGATTTTGCAGTCTCAGGTAAGAAGCGCTCTGTAAGAACCGGTCGGACATGACGAGGTTATTATTTCCAAAGCCGGACCGGGGTGTGGGGATATGTGAATTTGGATTAGCGGGTGTCCAGAAGTTGGCTGCCTCGGCCAATTGATTTTGGTATAATCCATACAGGCCTTCGATCTGGTAGTCGACGGCATTTAATATTTTGCCGCCATAGGATCCGATAACGAATATGGACAGCTCAAATTCCTTGTAATTAAACGTGTTGGTCATGCTATAGGTGAAATCGGGATTTGGATTCCCCAGGCTATATTCCTGATTGGGCCCTCCTTTACCGGTATTACCCGCATAATAGATGTCCCCCGTATATATGGCGTTACTCAAGGTGCGGTCGCTGCTGATGACTTCAGGTGAGCCGATAACGTTTTGCGGATTCTGGGCCAGGTAGGCCAGCTGCGCGGCAGTGGTGATAATGCCTTCCGACTTATACCCGTAGAACTCTCCTATCGGTTTGCCGGCCTGGGTATAGGTTGCGGGGATCTGGGGGCCGAATCCCGTCGATACGTTGCCGATCAGGGCGGGGAATCCATTCAGGGAAACGACTTTGTTGGTATACTTGGAGAAGATCACATTCGTCGTCCAGGTAAAATTCTTATTGACGATATTCCTGCTCGTGATGCTCAACTCGACGCCTTTATTTTCTATCTGACCCGCGTTCACCCAGGGCGGTTGGACGATGGCAGCGTTGGAATATTCGGCTGTTCCGCCGGAAAGGAAGGCGGGCAAAGGTTGTTGGAAAAGGAAGTTTTTGGAAGTTTTGTCATAAACGTCCACGGAAGCGTCGATACGATTGCGGAACAGGCTAAAATCGACGCCGGCATTTTTCTGGATGGCCGTTTCCCAGGTAAGATTAGGGTTTGGAAAGTTAAAGACGCTGAAACCGGTCCCCAAACCCGTCACTACGGGCTGTATCGCCGAGCCATATTTATATCCCCCCTGGGTATTGGAGTTGCCTGTAGTACCATAGCCCAACCTGACTTTGAGATTGCTGAATACCTTGTTCACCTGGTCCATAAAGGACTCCTGCGACAAGCGCCAGGAGACTGCCACACCGGGAAAATAGCCGATCTGATGACCGGTGGCAAAGTTGGAAGACTGGTCCCGGCGGTCGGTAGCGGTAATGCTGTATTTTTCGTCATAGGTATAGATCAGCCTTGCGATATAGGATTCCATTACACTGCTGCCTTTACTCTCGCTTTCGGTGTTATTGGCCTGTGTACCCAGACCCAGGGTCTGGATGGTATTGCCGGCCGTGAACCCCTTGGTGCCTGCCGAGACACCATCATAGGTAGATTCCCAGACTTCACGGCCTATCAGGGCCGTCACCGAATGCTTGCCATAGAATGTATGGCTGTAATTCAAATGCTCCAGCCAGTTCCAGTAGTTATCGAGGTAATCATATTCATTTAGAACGGCCTGTGTGTTGACAAAGGCAGCGGATGAACCGGTAGCGCCATAGGAGTAGGTAGGGAAAAATGTTTTCGCCTGGCTCCAGTTGAAATTTCCGTCGATTTCGGAGTGCAGGGTCAGGTCTTTGGTGAACAGGATATCGCCGTGCAGGTTACCCTGGATATTTTCCCTCGCCAGGTTATTAGTAATATTTAAAGCTTGTTGAACGGGATTCAATCCGCCTTCGATGATGCCATTCACCACCGCCGGTCCCGCGAAGCTGCCATCTGCATTGTAAACGGCGGCGTCGGGCGCCTGTAGAAGGGCGTTATAAATAATACCATAAGAGTTGCCCAGTCCGATATCGGCCTTATTCTGGTTGGCAGAGATGCTGGTACCTATCTTAAACCAATCTTTTACCGTTGAATTGACGGCTGCGTGGAAGGAGTAGCGGTTAAAGTCGGAGCCGATGACGGTACCTTTCTGCTGGAAATAACCGCCGGATATGTAATAGTCCGTCTTACCATTGGATCCTGAGAATCCAAGGGTATTGCTGGTTTCGGGGGCGCGCCGGAAGATCGCTTCCTGCCAATCCGTGCCAGGCCCTAACTTGCCCGGATTGGAAAATTCGATCCGGGGAGTCAGCCCGAAATAGCCGGCAAGCGAATTCTCATAAGCGGCATACTGCGGGAGCTTCATTACTTTCAAAAATTTCCCCTGCTCCTGGTCGCCGTAATAGCCGTCGTAGGTGAGCTTCGCCTGGCCCAGTTTAGCCCTTTTTGTCGTGATGATGACGACGCCGTTAGATCCGCGGCTACCATAGATGGCGGTAGCTGAAGCATCTTTTAAGATGTCGATGGATTCGATATCGTTCGGATTCAATGATGCCAGGACGCTGGGGCTCGTCTCCTGTTCGCTGGGGCTGGCAGGGTTCGTCAGCTGTTGTCCGGTATTGGCATTACCGTCTATCTGAACCCCATCGACAACATACAGCGGCTCACTCCCCGTGAAGGACGTGATACCCCTTACACGAACGGAAACTGCCGCTCCCGGCGCGCCGGAGTTTTGCGTAACCGTTACGCCGGCAGCCTTACCCTGCAGCATCTGGTCGATGCTGGGCTGCGGAATATCGGCAATATCCTTTGAGGATACCGACGAGATGGCGCCGTTGACGTCTTCCTTTTTCTGCGTGCCATAACCGATCACCACCACATCTCCCAGGGTGGAGGCGGATGGTCTCAACGTAGCGGTAAAGGTTGTCTTGTTTCCGATCGTTAATTCCTGATCCTGCATCCCGATGAAGGAGACGATCACGGACTTGGCGGTGGAGGGGACGGAAAGCGTAAACTTCCCGTAAACATCGCTGGTAGTGGCAGCTTTGGCGCCCCTAGCCGCAATGGTAGCTCCCGCCAGGGGCTGTCCTTTTTCATCGTAAATAATTCCGGTAATGGTCTTACCCTGGGTGTAAGAGTGGGAGAAGATAAATACCCCTATTATGAATAGGAGCATCCTGTTAAACACTTTTTTTCTCATATAGCAAGCCTATTTTAGAAAAGTAAAGTTAGGGGAACCTCTTGCAGCTAAACTAATGCTATTTTATCCTATAATTGGTGTTTATTCACTAGTTCACTTTCATTTGATTGATTTTTATTATGTAATAATCTGATTATTTGCGCTTTATTTGAATATCCTTAATTGCATTTATATGATACTATTTTATCCTATTTTTACTCATTTTTGGCTCTCCCCGGGAAATTGTATATTTAGCCGGCTAATCTTAAATAACCTTGCCATATGAGCACCAATATTATTCGGGAGATCACTCCGCTTACGCAAAATGATTGCTTCACCATTTTTTCCCGCGTCAAAAAGGAGTTCAGCTTTCCGCTTCATTATCATGAAGAGCTGGAATTAAACCTGATCATAAATGCCAGGGGCGCCAGGAGGATTGTGGGTGATCATATCGATTCGATCGATGATCTGGAGTTGGTGCTGGTCGGTCCGAATGTCTATCATGCCTGGTTTACGCATCACTGTCAAAGTCGGGAGATCCGGGAGGTAACGATCCAGTGGCATAAGGATCTGTTCGACGACAAATTGCTGCGGCGGAATCAGCTGAGCTTTATCCGCAGCATGATCGAGCGGTCGCAAAAGGGCATCCTGTTCTCGAAGGAGACTATAACGGCGCTGGCGCCCCGCATCCTTTCGCTCAATCAGAAAAGTGGTTTTGATTCGGTGCTGGAGCTGTTATCGATCCTGCACGATCTGTCTACTTCCCGGAATATGCGGACTTTGTCGGACGGATCGTTTACCAACCAGCATTTTACCTATAACAGCCGGCGGATAGAGAAGGCTTTCGAGTATATGAATAACAATTATGACAAGCCGATCACGCTTGGCGAAGTGGCTAAGCTGGTGAGCATGACGGAAGTGTCCTTTAGTCGATTTATCAAGAAACGGACGGGCAATACATTTATCGACAGTCTGAATGAGATCCGGCTGGGCCATGCCTCCCGGTTGCTGATCGATACGACGCATTCCATTGCCGAGGTCTCGTATCACTGCGGCTTCAACAATATCTCCAATTTTAACCGCATCTTCAAAAAGAAAAAGACCTGCACGCCCAGGGAGTTCAGGGAAAATTTCAATTCAGGAACACGGGTATTTATTTAGACGGTGGTCGGGGCCGGATCATGGTCAGCCGGGGCCGGGGCCGGTTAGACGCCGGCCGGTTCATGGGCCGTCGGGGCCGGGCGGGACATCTCGAGATCGGGTATCGATTGATCTGTCAACGCGACCTTACCTCTCTCTTTCCGGACAACGCGGGAAAAAAGGGAGATTTCCTTATCGAAGAGGAAGCGGAAGAAAAGTTTAGTCCACGACATGTGGTACTTCAGGTTGTCGTAATAGCCCGGAGCTGTCTTCCTGATCTTTGGCAGTTTGTTCCAGGGGATCGATGGGAAATCGTGATGTTCGTTATGATAGCCGACGTTGAAGGCCACGATATTCAGGACACCATAATAGCTAAAGGTCTCCTGTTGTTCGTCATGCGTAAGATAATGCTCCTGTATCCAGCGGGCGCCCAGTGGGTGAAGACCGACGGAAAAGAAGAAGCTGATCAATAAATAGCAAATGGCTTTGGGGCCGAAGAAATACCAGATGGCCGCGATAAAGACGGCTTCTGCGGCGAAATTGAGCGCCACCCATCCATCGAAGGGCTTGATCTCGCGGAGTCTGGATATCCTGAAAATCTGGAACAGGGGATAGAATAGCAGCCAAAGCACTTTACCGATAAAGTAGTTATTGATCAGTTTGGCTTCCCAATGGTTGGGGAGGTCGGCATCCAGTTCATGTACACCCTGGAAGGAGTGGTGTTTGATATGGTAGCGTTCGAAGGAGACGGAGCTGGGGAACAGTTGGGGCAGATTGGCCAGGATGCCGGAAAGCCGGTTGGCGGCACGGCTCTTGAACAGCAGATGATGCGCGCACTCATGGATCATCACAAAAAGGGAGTGGTCTGCAAAGGCCCCCAGCAGGTAGGCTGCGCCGACGATAATCCACCAGGAGCTGTCTCTTACCAGCCAGGCAAGGGTGCATTGAAAAAGGACGATGCCAAGGACAGCAAAGAACGTGTACTTGTTCTTTCCGATCAGTTTTCTCACTTCCGGGTGCTGCTGCAGAATCTTTTTTGTGCGGAGGCGATGAGGCTCCTGCTTCTCGGAATAGACGAAGTCAGTTCTTTGTAACATATGTAAAAAACAGGTTTTAGCGCGCGGTAAGATACTAAAAAAACGGCAATTCCCGCCTCCTTCCCTTGCGTGGGCGCGGGAAGGGGTGGTTAAAGGAGCCCCTCATACAGAATTTTAAGTGGTTTACTACCGCTTTTTTGAAGTAAGTTCCTAAAGTATTAAGAACCATAGGAGAAAAAACGTCTCCCTGAGCTATATCTCCGTAAGTTTGTCTTTTCATAGGATAAGGTTTAATGGTTAAAAGCACTTTGATTAGTAAGTCCCCGGTATTCTTACCGGGGATTATTTTTTTGGCTGCCGCGGCAGGTTGGGGCCGGAGTTGTGGCTCGTGTATGGCCATTGCGGGCCGGCCCTACTTTTTACCCGGCTCCAGGATATGCATATCCCATAGCCAGTCGGCCATCAGCTGCGGCCAGTTCCTGACAGCCTTTAGATTGCTGCGGTATCCCATATTGAATCCGTGATTGCCCCCGGAGAGGATATGCGCTTCTACGGGCGCCCTGGCTGCCCGGTATTTATCCAGCAGGCTCACGATAACCGGGGATGCGCCCTGATCATTGTCGGCGACAAGCAGGAAGGCCGGTGGAGTGTCTGAAGGAATGATGGCCGGAATTCCCAGCGGGCCCGGATAAACCAACAGCTGAAAATTGGGTCTGCCGTTGAGGCGGTCGATGGGATCGGGGGCGGCGGGATCACCCATTCCTGGTGTATAGGCCAGCAATGCGGCTGTCTCTCCTCCGGCCGAAAACCCCAGCGTTCCTATTCTTGCCGTGTCGATATTCCATTCGGCGGCCCTGCTACGGACCAGGCGCATCGCGCGATAAGCGTCTTCGCGCGTCTGTTTGTCAAAGCTATAGATAGCGGAGTCTTCTCTGAACAGGCGATATTTTACGATAAACGCGGCCACGCCGATACTATTCAGAAAGCGGGCCGGCTCCCGGCCTTCGGCATTAAATACGAGCAGCCGGTGGCCACCGCCGGGAAAGATGACGACGGCGGCGCCCGTTGCCTTATCTTTTGGCGGGAGATAGACCGTAATAGAGGGATTGTGGATATTCTTCACGTAGTAATCTTTTGCTTCTTCGGGTTCGTTTCGCCGGCTTTCAAAGCCTGGTGCGCCTTTTGGCCAGAGCGGGATCTGTATGGCGGTGTCCTGGGCTGCGGCTGGGGCATTCTGAGCTGCGGCTGGGGCATTCTGGGCTGCGCAAGCTAATGGGAAAAGACTGGAAAGGAGGAGAGCAAGGGCGGCTGTCGATCGAATTATATTCATCTTTTCAGTTTTATGATTAAAAGGTACTGAAGATTGGGAGATGCGACTGGTCATGCATAACTAAATATTTACTTACTCACGCAGAAAGAAGAGAAATGAGTATGCTAATTAGCTCTTTATAAGAACCTCTTCTTACTGCGATGTTCATCCGGTCATAATGTAAAAACAGCGTACCGGCCACCGGTGGCCATATGCAAGTTTTTCGGGCTGTAAAATCCCGTTTTTATGTCATGGAAAGCAAAAGAAAGCCCAGCATTACGCTGGGCGACATCATCAAGCCAACCCGGCAGTATGCCGGGCCAAATAATAATTTCCGGTGATAGCTAAATTCACACTCGCCATCCTTCGACTTTTGTTGGAGTGATGGCGAAAAGTCGGAGCTTGCAGCTCCGGCTTTTTATCTTGAAGTTGACTGCTTCAAGACGGTGTAAAGTTACACGGTTTTTTAATTTCTTAAAGCTATTTTTTATTAGACCGCTGCCGGGAAAACGGAAGCATCAAAAGGATGATGTAACCGGACAACGGGCGTATCGAAATCGGACAGTTCGAGGGAGCGGAATCGCATTAAAGTTATGGTTCTCAATAGGCGGGGCAAAAGGCATCCTCTTTGTGGAGGAACTTTCACTAAAACTCATCCCATGCAGCTGCATCACTACTTTATCACCGCCTGGAGAAATCTCATCCGGCGTAAGGGGGCTAATTTTCTGAACATCCTGGGGCTGAGTGTCGGCCTGGCCGGCTGCCTGGTGATCTTTCTCATCGAGCAGAACGAGTGGGGTTATGACCGGCAGCAATCGAACTACCGGAACATCTATCAGCTCGTCAAGAATACCAGGACGGCGAAGGGAGATAATTTCCATGTCAGCATACCCTTTGAGGCTGTGAGGGCGTTGCGGCAGGATTACCCGCAGATCCGGTGGGCGGAGACCTTCGTCGACGACGGGGAGCAGGTGACGGTCATGAAGGATGCGGCAGCGGCCGGCAATGGCAAGTATATAGAAGATGGGGTATGGTATGCCGGACCCGAGTTGTTCGGGATATTCGATCTAAGCTGGATCAATGGGAATGCGGCGGTGCTGGAGGAGCCGAATACGGTCGTACTGTGCCGATCGCTGGCCGATAAATATTTCGGTCATTGGGAAAGTGCGGTGGGGCAAAATCTCCGGCTGAACAATGTCATGACGGTCCGGGTTTCCGCGATCGTCGCCGACCCGCCGGCCACGACCGACTTTCCTTTCAGGGCGGTGGTCTCTTACAAGACCTTTTTAGCCAACAGCCGGACCTGGGGGCTGAACGACCTGAGGGGGTGGGGATGGTCGATATCGGAGCATCAGGTATTCGCCCTGCTGCCGGAGAAAACGGATGCGGCGGCCATCGATAAGAGCCTTCCGGCCGTCATTTCCAAATATTTCACTGATGATAGGACCAGTAAAAAGATCTATTTCCTTCACCCCCTGAGTGAAGTCCATTTCGACACCCGCTTCGACAACGACGGTGATCATGTCAGCAGCAAGACCTCGCTGTATACCTTGGGGCTGATCGGCGGGCTGATCCTGCTCATGGCCTGTATTAATTTTATCAATTTGTCGACGGCCCTTGCCGCCACCCGCAGTAAGGAGACCGGTGTCCGCAAGGTCATGGGCAGCAGCAGGCTGCAGCTGGGTTTGCAAGTGCTGGCCGACACTTGTCTGATCATGATCGTGGCGCTTGGGTTCTCGATCCTGCTGGCGCAGCTTTGTTTGCCGTATGTAAGGTATATCTCGCCCATCGAGACACCTTTACACTTGTTGAATACGGGGACCGTCCTGTTTCTTTGCGGCGCGTTGTTGGTAGCGACTTTGCTGTCAGGCATCTATCCGGCGTTGCAGCTTAGCCGGCTCAACCCGATAGAGGCCATCCAAAACAGGTTTTCCACCACGAAGTTCGGCGGGCTATCGGTCCGGCGGGTGCTGGTCGTGCTGCAATTTTCTTTTTCGCAGTTGCTCATTATTGCTACGCTGATCGCCGTCAGCCAGATGGATTATGTCAGCCATGCGGATATGGGATTCAATAAGGAGTCCGTACTGATCCTTCAGGGGAACAGCGACAGTGCGTTCCGGGCCCGCCAGGTAGCATTTAAACAGGGGTTGCTCACACAAAAAGACGTTCAGGCGGTGAGCTTTGCGGAGAACACTCCCGTAAACGGCAGGCACGAGACCAATTTCTCTTTTGATCATATCGATGCGGATCAGCCTTTCTATGCCACCCTGAAATACGGCGATCTGGATTATGCCAGGGCTTTCGGGCTGCAAATGGCCGCCGGGCATTGGTATGCGAAGAATGACACGTTGGGTGAGGCGGTGATCAACGAGACCATGGCCCATAGGTTGGGTATCCCGGACGTGGAAAAAGCGCTGGGTAAGCAGATAAGGATCGGGGACGGTCCCTGGCGGTCGATCGTTGGCGTGGTGAAAGACTTTAAGAACAGCTCTCTCAAGGAGGAGATACCCGCGAATATCATCCTGCGTAACAGGGGCGCATCCACGCTCACTGCCATCCGGCTGAGCGGCAATAACCCCGGCCGGAGCGTTAGCGAAGTCGAAACCGTATGGAACAGTTATTTCCCGGAGTATGCCTTCAATTCTTCGTTTTTAGATGACCGGATCGAAAAGTTCTATCGCCAGGAACAGCGGCTCAGCGCCTCCTACAAAGTCTATACCCTGCTGGCCATTCTTATCAGCTGTCTCGGGTTATACGGCCTGGTCTCCTTTATGGCAGTACAGCGGACGAAGGAAGTGGGTATCCGGAAGGTGCTGGGCGCGTCGATCGGGAATATCGTCTATTTATTCTCCCGCGAGTTTACCGTATTGGTAGCGATCGCTTTTCTTATCGCTGCCCCCGTGGCCTATTATATGATGAATAAATGGCTGCAGGGTTTCGTCTACCGCACCCATATCGGCGCCGGCATCTTTCTTGCCACTATCGTTATCTCTGTCGGCATTGCCTGGCTGACGGTGGGTTGGCGCTCCCTGCGTGCGGCGCTGGCCAATCCAGTGAAAAGCCTTCGGGCAGAATAATTTGCAACGGCGTAACAAGCTAACACCCTTAGGTCCGGGCCTCTTGCCGCTGGTGGTGCCGGGCAGCCGTTCGTCGGTCCAAATCTACCGATCAGACCTGTATTTTAACACTCAACCGCCTATTTTGCCGTTCATCACAGGTCCTTTGCCGCCATTAAACAAAAAAAGCCGTCCATGCCGGATCTGCTAACGGTGTTGAGTGGGCCAACCTATCTTTACTCCATCAAATCAAACGGAGCCTGTCTCCTACTAAAATGAGAACATCAATGGAGTTTTTGTCGACCTTTTTTACTGAAAGGATCAGACCAACGGAAATCCTCCTTCCGTAGAATTCCCAGCAAGAAAACAATCCCGTAACCGGTGCTATATCCAAACAAGATATGGGTGGCCGTTACTTCCTTCTTTTCTAACTGACTTAACATGAAAAAGTTAATCGGAGTGATAGCCATCCTGCTCACTCTACTCGTATGCATCATCTATCGTCATCTGACGAGCCAGCGGGCAAAGGATAAGCCGGACATGGTGTATGTCCCTGAGCCGCTTCGAGGTGGATTGTTCCTTACCTCTCTGCTGCTGCAGTAATCCCATTCATACCCGTATCGCCGCTATGACCCGCAATGGTCATAAAGGCCATGCTATGACCGAAAATGTCTCATCATTCTTAACTAAAAAATACAACTATGGCCAGATTAGGTAAAAAATTGCTCTCCGCCTTCCTGGAAGTAACGGAAGAAGAAAACGGGGTGAAAAGTTCGCAAAATGCGAACTCTGCGCCTCGCTCCGACCAACCAGCACGCGCAGGAGGGGATGGGCGCGACGAGGGTGCTACGCGCGACGGGGGTGCTGCGCAAGCGGATGACCGGTACGCCGGGCACTTCGACAAGCTGCTGAGCGAAGCGAATATCCCCGGCCCCGACTATTATGAATTCGCCCGGATGATCGGCGTCATGCGGGGCATACCCGACGATGCAGCCAGGTATAACGCGGCCTTTGCCGGTTTGCAGGTACAAGGGCTCGATAAACAACGGCTGCTGGAAACCGCTGCCGAATACCTGCGGATCCTGGCGACCGATGCCGGCCAGTTCCAAAAAACTGTGGATAGCACCCTACAGGAAAAAGTAAACGGTAAGGAAGCGGAGGCGGAAGAAAAAGCTACGCGCATCCGGGCGCTGTCGCAGGAGATCCTGCAGTTACAGCAACAGATCGGCGTCTTACAGGAAGAGGTCCGGGCCAATAAAGAGAAGCTGACCGGCGGCAGCAACGCCTACCATGCCGAGAGCAAGCGGCGGCAGCAGGAGATACAGCGCGACATCGAGAAAATCAATCAATATATCCACTAACAATAAAACCTAATGATCATGAACAAGCTGATTCAAAACACAAAGACGCCCGGCTGGTGGAGTGAGCCAAAAAATATCGCCACCGCCGTCGTCGTCCTTTCCCTGCTGGTGGGGCTGGGTTATGGTTTCTTCACCTATGTACTACCCTGGCTGGTGAAGGCGACCTGGAGCCTCGTGAACCTGGTGATTGCCGGCGTATGCTGCGGATTCCTGCTGATGATCGTCAGCAACCGGAAGTTCTGGCGGGCGCTGAAATACTTCTCGGAGTTCATTGCCAACTACTCTATTGGTCTGGCCATCGAACTAAACCCCTTTAATATCCTGCAGGCGAAGATCGAGCAGGGGTATAAAGACCGGGATACGCTGTACCGGCAGTCGGGAAGGCTGAAGGGCAAGCAAAGCGAGCTGACAGAAAAGCTCAGCGAAAAAGAAAAGGAGTTGCAGCTCAACATCCAAAAAGTGAAGATCCTGCAGTCCGAAGGAGGCGCTCACCGGCAGATCAACCTGTACACCAACAATGTGATGCGTTGCCGCGAATATATCGACAATGTAACGCCGATCGTCGGCGACCTGAACAAGCTGATCCTCTTCGCGGATGCCGCTTATGAAGAGAGCGGAATCATGCTGGAAGACGCCAAGCTGGATCTTGAGGCAAAAAAAGACCTGTATTATTCGGTTACGACCGGTCTCTCCGCGGTGACGAGCGCTATGCGCGCCTTTAAAGGCGACGACGAGCTCAACCAGGACGCGGAAAAAGCGCTTGCCTTGCTGAAGGTAAGGATCGGCGAAAAGATCGGTCATATCAAATCTGCCATCGACGTGACTTCGCGGTTTATGGATGACCAGGTATTGGAAGACAAGGCTAAATCTGCCCAGGCGCTCGAACTCATCAACCGGTTCGATCTGGGCAAGGATTTCCACTACGCCGGAACCGTTCTTAGCGAAGGCGGTAAAGGCAGATTGAAAGATGTGTCGGTAGACCGTTACAAGGGATTACTGGATTAATTATTCATTAAACAATAAAAATTTATTTATATGTCAGTCAAATTAAAACCCGCCGGAAAAGTCTTAATCATTGCCATCGTTGTTGCTGTAGGCATTATCAGCGTAAAATGGTACCAGGGCATGCCCAAGGAAGCCGGCAAGGCCGTTGAAGTGGGCAAAGTCGTATTGCCCGATGCCCCGGAAGCCTCGCTGAACGATCGTGCCGTTCTGCTCCCGATGCCTTCCTCAACCGAAGCCGTCAATGGCGGGAGCGCCATCACCTGGGAGCGTATGGCCTGGAATGCCCAGTTTTCCGGGATGTATGCTAACGGTGGGGTCAGAACGACAAAGGGGAGTCTTTTCGATAAGGCGCATCTCGATATTACCTATTTCCGCCAGGACGACTGTAACAAGCAGATGGCCGACCTGGTAAAATTTGCCGGCCAGTACAAACGTAGTCCAAATGCGCCGGCCGTGTTTGTCTCCTTTATGGGTGACGGGATGCCGGCCTTTATGACCGCCCTGTCCAAGGAACTCGAGCCGCTGGGTGCGGAATATCAACCGATCATTTTGCCGATCGCGCATGGCAAGTCTTTTGGCGAAGACCAGATCATGGGCCCTGTTTCCTGGAAGCAGGATCCGCATAATGCCATTGGCAGATGTGTGGCCGGGGTGTTAAGGGACGGCGATGTCAATATCCTCCTCAAATGGGCGGGTGACAATGGTATCAAGGTCAATCCCGATGAGACGACCTATGATCCCGAAGCCGTGAACCTGATTGCTGCAAGCGACTTCCTGGATGCACCGAATAAATATATCACGGGCTATACGGAAAGCAGGAAGATCATCGCGGACGGAAAGACGACCGGCCGTGATACGACGGTTGGCGTGGATGCGGTGGCTACCTGGACGCCCGGCGATGTCAATGTCGCCACGAAGAAGGGGGGATTGGTGACGATTGCCAATACGAGACAGTATGCCTCGCAGATGCCAGTCCAGACGATTGCCATAAAAAAATGGGCCTATGATCACCGGACGGATATCGAAAATATGATCATCGCGCTTGCCCAGGCGGGCGACCAGGTGCGGTCCTTCACCGAAGCCCGGAAGTTCGCCGCGCAGGTCAGTGCATCCGTTTACCAGGAGCAAAATGCCGACTATTGGCTGAAGTATTATAACGGCGTGGAAGAGCAGGATATCCAGGGCTTGAAAGTCAACCTGGGCGGTTCTGCCGTCTTTAACCTGGCCGATATGGCCAATACTTTTGGACTGGGGCCGGACAAGGTAGATCGTTATAAGGCCGTGTACAATACGTTTGGCAACCTGATGGTCAGGATGTACCCGGCCCTTATGCCAGACTTTATGCCCTATGAAAAGGCGGTGGACAAGTCCTTTCTGTTAAGCGTGATCTCCAATCACCCGGAACTACTGGAGGGGAAGGCTATCGAGACCAAATATGCCAGCGAGATCACATCGGAGGTCTCTTCGCGGTCCTACCACATCGAGTTCGAGACGGGATCGGCCATCATCCGGCCCGAATCCTACCGGATGCTGGATGAGATCTTCGAATCCGCGGTTGTTGCGGAGGGCCTCAAGCTGGGGGTTTATGGTCATACGGACAACAACGGTTCGGATGATATCAATATCCCTTTGTCGGAAAAGAGGGCGGATGCCGTAAAGAATTATCTGCTTGGCAAGGGGTTGGGGGTTAACCGGATCGAAACCAGGGGTTATGGTTCGTCCAAACCGGTGGCCGACAATAGTACGGCTGCCGGCCGGGGCCGCAACCGTCGCGTGGAGATTGTGTTGGGGCAATAGGATCGGCTGGAGGTCGATCGGCTTCTGGACAATCATTAGATAATAGCAGGAGGCAAAATGCCTCCTGCTTTAAAAAAATTAAATATGTTTTCACCATTCGAGCGACTCAACCGGCAAACAATCCTGATCCTCATCACGTCGCAGGCAGGCTTGACCCTGCTCATCTGGCAACTCAGCGGCGGCGGGTTGATCCCTCGTCCTTCGGCGGTGCTGGAGGCGCTCGGTCATCTGCTGACGACGAGGCTGTTCTTCGACAATTTACTGGCAAGCTTGCTGCTGACGGGCCAGGCGCTGCTCTATTCTGTCCTGATCACGCTTGTGTTTGGCTATGCATCGGTCATTCCCTTCTTTCAGCCGGTGGCGCAGTTTATCGTAAAATGCCGCTATCTGACGCTGACGGGGTTGATCTTCATCTTTACGTTGCTGACGAAGGATGGCGGGCAGCTCAAGCTATCACTATTGCTCTTTGGCATCGTTCCTTTTCTGACCACCTCTTTTCTGTCGGTCATCGGGCATACTCCTGCGCAGGAATTCGAGCTGTGCCAGACATTGGGCTATAACCGCTGGCAAAGTTTGTACGAAGTGATCATCGTCGGGAAGGCCGACCAGGTCTTCGAGGTCGTCCGGCAGAATTTCGCTATTGCCTGGATGATGATCACGATGGTGGAGGGATTGAATATGAGCGAGGGCGGCATCGGCGCCCTGATGATCAAATACAATAAATACAATGACCTGCCGCATGTGTTGGCGTTGCAGTCGGTGATCCTTGGGATCGGGCTTTGCTTCGACTACCTGTTGGGGGTGCTGCGTCATTGGTTGTTTCCTTATACCAAAAGATAAAACATGACTCCTTATACAAAAAAAGAGGTGCTCTTACGGGTGGAAGACGTCAGCCTGTCATATGACCGGGTATGCGTCCTGCAGGATATCAATTTCAGTGTCCACGACATTGTCCGGCCGGGGCTGCAACAGGGGCAGGTCGTCTCGCTGGTGGGGCGGAGCGGTATCGGCAAGACACAGCTGTTCCGGCTGTTGTCCGGGTTGCAAAAACCCGCGACGGGCAGCATTACGATCCGGGAACGGATGCCGGTAGAAAGAGGGAATGGGGTGATTGACCTTTACCGGGAAAGAGTTGTACAACCGGGAGATATGGGCGTGATCTTTCAGAACTATTATCAACTCGGCTGGCGGACCGTCCGGCAGTCGCTGCTACTGGCCGCAAGGCAGAATAGGCTTCTGTCCGGGAAGGAAGAGGATGCCATCCGGCAATACACTCTGCAATTCGATGTCGCGGATGTTTTACAGCGGTATCCGGCGCAGCTGTCCGGCGGTCAGCAGCAACGGGTGAGCATTATCCAGCAGCTGCTGAAGGGGAGTGATTTTCTATTGCTTGACGAGCCTTTTTCCGGGCTGGATGTTTGTGTGCTCGACAAGGTGGTGGAATTGCTGTTACAGGTATCCATGTCCGATGAGCTGAAGACCCTGATCGTCGTCTCGCATGATATTGCTACGGCGGTAACTATTTCGGACACCGTCTTTATCCTGGGTAAAAAGCCCGGGCTGGAAGGCTCCACGATCGTCCGGGAAATCGATCTGATGGAAAGGGGACTGGCCTGGCAGCGGGAGGTGCGGCAGGAGAAAGCATTTGTCGAGACCGTCCGCGAGATCAGGGAGTGTTTGTAGCGGGGGGCAGCAGCGGTCTTGGGTGGGGGGTGGCGGTATGGCGGAGTTAGATTTTCAACAGGACCCGGATCCCGGAGTAGGCGATCTGTATCCCGATGCAAAAGACCAGGAAGGCGCTCAGGCGGTTGACGATCTGTTCACCACGGGGTCCGAGCCGGTGCATAAGGCGGGGCGTATTGGCGTAACAGATATAGATGAGCAGACAGTTTAAAAAAATGGCGATAAAAAGAGCTCCCAGATTAAACATATGGTCCCCGAATGTCTTTTCGTTTTCGTGGGCGCTCAGGGTAAGGATGATCGAGATGGTCCCGGGCCCGGTCGTCATGGGGAAGGCGACAGGATAGAAGAGGATATCGGCTATATCTCCGGTCGAGTTATCGGGATGGGCCGTTTCTTTTTTGGTTTTTACTTCGTTATCGGAGGTCAGCAGCAGCCAGCCCATCCGGCAGATCATGACGCCGCCCGCCAGTTGAACGATGGGGATTGAAATGCCGAACAATTTCAGGATCCAGCTGCCGATCAGGCCAGTAACGATGCATATGGCAAAACAATAGAACGCCACTTTTTTCGACGCATTTCTTCTTTCCTGTGTGTTCAATCCGTGGAGAAGGGGATCTACGATAAAAGCCGAACCTACCGGGTTAACGGCGGGGAAAAGAGAAAGAAAGGCAAAGAAGATGAGGTGCAGGAATGGCAGGTCGAATTGCATAAACAATATTACGTTAATTTGCGGGTCTGAAAGTCAATTATGAGAGCCTCTCTTTTGTGTACGTTGCTGTTACTATTGTTGTTTTCGTGTCATTCCGCGCATAACCCGGACGCCCCGCATGTGGTGATCAGGACGCAGGCCGGGGACATCGAAGTAGAACTGTACCCGCGCCAGGCTCCCCGCACGGCCGGAGCCTTTCTGTCCTATGTCGATTCGGGATTTTATAAGAACTGTTCTTTCTACCGGGTGCTGAATGAGGATAACCAGGTCACGGGCGCCGGCGCTGCAAAGCTGATCCAGGGCGGCATCTGGAGGACAAACCACAGCAAGGCGGTCTCGCTTCCGGGCGTGCCGCACGAAACTACGCAACAGACGCATATCTTACATGCCGATGGTGTGATCTCGCTGGCGCGGACGGCGCCGGGAACGGCGACCACGGAATTCTTTATCTGTCTGGGCGATCAGCCGGGGTTCGACTATGGCGGTGATAACAATCCCGACGGACAGGGATATGCCGCCTTCGGTAAAGTGGTAAAAGGAATGGATGTCGTGCGGGTAATCTATGCCATGCCGGAAAACGATCAGTCCTTTACGCCGCAGGTGGCTATTCTTAGTATTACGCGGGAGTAACCCGGTTTATAAAATGAAACCGATTCATTTTTCGAAAGCCGGGAGAATAAATCTTGCCAGGAGATCAAAGGCTTTTTTGGCTTTCCAGGAGTTGTAATTTCCTTGGGTGAAAACGACAACCATACCCAGGCGTTGGATAATCATAATGTATTGCCCGCCGTTTCCGGAGGCAAAGAGCACATTTTCCCGGAAGGCGTTGGTCCTGATCTCTTCTCTGTACCAATAATAGCCATAATAAGTCGGCTGTGGAATGGCGACAGCAGACCTGCTGAACTTCACAAACGAGAAATCCGGGATGGGAACCGGGGTGCTGGTGGACTTCTCCAGCCAGGCCTCTGAAACGATCCTATGGCCATTCCACCTACCTTTTTGACGGACCATTTCCCCTATTTTCATCATTTCGGAGGGCAGGATATAAAACGAACCGGCGGTCATTCCATACCCGCTGGGGTCTATTGTCCATCTGTAATGTCTAATTTCCATTGGGTCGAAAAGATACTTTTTTGCGAAGGCCATTATGGACATTTTTGCGACCCGGCTGATAATGCCGCTTATGATCATAGGATCACATGAAGTATAGGCCCAAACTGTGCCGGGCTTGTTCTTCATTGGCAGGTTCAGGGAAAATCTGACCCAGTCCTTTGTCGCCGTCATATCTGCTTCGCAGTCTTTTCCATCGTTAAACTCCTCGCAGTCAAACCCGGATTCCATTCGAAGGAGATTTTCAATCGTCATGTCCTTTTTCCAGGCATTATTGTTTGCAAAGTCCTTAAACTCAGGAAAGAAAGCATATACTTTCCGGTGGACATCCGGGATAAACCCTTTATCGACGGCGATGCCGGTCAGCAGGCTGGTAATGGATTTAAAGGACGAGCGGGAATCGTGGAGTGAATCCTTGTTCCACCCATTGAAATACTGTTCATAATTCAATATTCCATTTTTGGAAATCAAAATACTATGAAGACCGGAATAAATATTCCCGGTGACGGCTGTCGTCATGCTATCCAGCAGTTTGAGCTTTTCTCCGTCAGGTGATTGGCTATTGGCGTGATAAGTCGTGGCCAGCATGGATAGAGTAATGAGAAGCCGGCCGTATTTTATCTTGTCGCTTACAAACATATAGGAAGATTATTGATAGAATGATGAGTATTAGTATAGTAAAAATAGAATCCTCCATACCAAATTTTCCGCCGATGAATAGCACAGGTCCATCAAATTTTGCCTTAATGATATGGCCAGCGTTTTCTTCGCCGGATAGCGTTGAACCGTAAAGTGGCATGGAAAAATTCCATCCCAAATGAAACGAAAAGGGAAGCCATAGTTGTTTGGTTAAGCTGTACATCAAACTGACTACAAAACTAAAGAGTATAAGTGTCAAAACTGTCATCAACGAGACGTAATTATTAAATAGATGTGGTACTGTGAATGTAACACAAATCACCAGGAGCGCCCAAAATGTTCCTAACCACTCTTCTAAAATTCTGTAAATAATTAGCCGAAAAAAAATTTCTTCCAACAGTGCAGCGGTAAAGAGAAATGAAAACGGTGCGAGGAGATACGAGTAGTTTTCGATCTTTACGATTCGGTAGTATCCCATAACAGATAACAGGAAAACAACGAGCGAAAGTGATAGAAGACCCAAAACGAACCCACCTATAAATTGTTTTGGCAATTTCTTTGTCGATAGTTCCGTGATGTTTCTTTTTTCATAAAAGCGAAAAAGGAAGAAATAGCTGAAGATTAAAACAAATGCGGAAATATAATTTTTTATTGCTTCTGATATATTTTCAGTGAAACCTATATTGTTCAAGATTGGCTTTGTAATAAAAGCCTTTACTGCAAATAGCATGGCAAGACAAACAGCAATACTTAAGATGATTTTGGTTATTGGGAAATACAGCACTTTGGGGATCGAAACACTCATTATTTTCTTTGATTTATCGTATTTAAAGTTTTTGTAAATAAAGGTATTTAATACCTTTATAGCAAGTACAGACCAAAAAGTAGATTACATACCAAAACTATACTATTGTTGATTATCAGTATTTTAAATTTATAAGAAATGAAGAAAAATAGTAAACAAGCTAATTGTCCCGTTGATTATGCTTTTCAACGAATAGGCGGAAAATATAAGGGACGAATTTTGTGGGTATTAAGAGATGGTTTTTTGAGATATGGAGAAGTAAAGAGAGCCGTGATAGGTATTACACCAAAAATGCTTACTCAAACGCTGAAAGAATTGGAAGCTGACGAACTGATTACAAGAAAAGTTTATTTGGAAGTTCCGCCAAAAGTCGAATATTCACTTACCGAGACGGGAAAAGAATTAATCCCGTTTATTAATCAAATGCGAAGTTGGGGGGAAAAGCAAATGTTATCAAATTGAAACGTTGAGTTATGAAGCGGACAATTAAAATATTATTGCTGTTATCAGGCCTTACGGCTCCGCAGTTGCGATGCGTGGAGAAATACAACAGCCCCTATGTGTCACCCCTTACCGGTTACCTCGTGGTGGAAGGATATATCAGCGGCAATAGTCCAACTCAATATACTTTGAGCAGGACCATCCCGTTGCCCGGCGACATGGCAGCCCCCCGGGAGACGGGCGCAAAGGTACAGGTCGAGGGTACTGACAATTCGGTCTATCCCCTGACGGAACAAAGCACCGGAGTCTATGGCGTCGATACCCTGGCGTTGAACAGTACCACGCAATACCGGCTGCGGATCACTACCACTGCCGGTGAGCAATATCTTTCCAGTTACGTACAGTATAAACCGACGCCGCCTATCGATAGCGTCAACTGGGTCAACAATTCCGCCGGGGTGCAGCTATATGTCAATACCCATGACCCTGCGAATGCTACCCGTTATTACCAGTGGGAATATGAAGAGACCTGGGAATACAATTCTGCCGAACAATCCTCCTTTGTGTATGATACGGCGGCCAACATAGTGGTGAACAGGCCGACCGCCAATCAGATCTTCACCTGCTGGCACCTGGATTCCTCTGCCAATATCCTGATCGGCAGCTCGGCAAATTTGGCGCAGGACGTCATCTATCTTAAGCCGCTGACCCTGATTCCGTCAGACGGCCAGCAGCTCAGTAAACTGTACAGTATTTTTGTCCGCCAATATGCGTTGACAGAGAACGGATATAACTTCTTATTGCTTATGCAATCGAACACCGAGTCCCTGGGCACTATCTTCGACCCCGAGCCTTCTCAGCTGACAGGGAATATTGAATGCCTGACCAACCCGAGCGAGCCGGTGGTGGGATTTGTGTCGGCCGGAACGGTACAGCAACAACGGATCTATATCAGCCGGAGCCAGGTGCCTAACTGGTCTTATTCGTATTCCTGCCAGTTGCCTGATTCGCTGGTGCCACCGGGTCCCCCGGATGCCCTGAAATATTTTTTCGACCAGTATGGATATATCCCGATATACCCACTTATTGCACCTTCAGGAACCGGAGTGCTCGGATGGTATTCCAATTTTGCATTTTGTGTGGACTGCAGGTTGCAGGGAGGGACAACCCAGCAGCCGGCTTTCTGGCCGAATTGAAGACACAAAGCAAGGGCCGCAATGAATGCGATCCTTTGCCGGCGATCAGCAGGAATAGAGGTATATAGATTTTCATTCCTGAGGCAGACAGCTGGTTCAGGCAGCAGGCCGTTTACACGGACTCTGTCCTGAATACTCTTAGCGGAAGGTATGAACTGATTGCTGAATGGAAACAGCTTGAAAACGCACAGTCTTACGCTGGATCATCCGGACTGGTTGAATGCCATAGCCCACGTTCGTGGAGGCGGTGAAAAAGGAGAGGCCTGGCATCAGACAGGTTTTTAGACCAGCAAGCCGAATACGTGGAAAGATTTTATCAGTTGCGCCGAGTACGTGGTTGCGAATGGTTATACCTCGCCGGAAAAATTGGCAGGTACAGGCGAACCGCAAATATCCCTGAATTGCAAATTTGCGGCCGCAAAAGTGAACACCAGCGAGTAGGGCTTTCACTTTATGAGGCATGGAGCAGATACGTTATGTGTTAACCTAAAATAGAATTTATTTTTTTGAGCTCCTCTTCTGAGAATAATAAATTATTTAGACATTGAAGTGAGTCGGTAAGCTGTTCGGGTTTGCTTACACCAATCAATACAGAGGTAATCCGGTCATCTTTTAAGATCCATGAAAGTGCCATTTGTGCCAGGTCTTGCCCGCGTTTGACGGCAATCTCACTAAGCATAATTACTTTGGCAATCTTCTCATCTGTAATGGCATTTTCCTCAATGGCGCCATTTCCCCGATGGCTTGCGGCCCTTGAGCCTTCGGGTATGCCTTTCAAATATTTGTTGGTTAGAAGGCCTTGGGCAAGCGGTGAAAAAGGAATACAGCCAACTCCGTTATCTCCAAGTACATTCAACAAGCCCCCTTCGACCCAACGATCAAACATCGAATATTTTGGCTGATGAATTAAGCAAGGTGTGCCCAGCCTGTTCAAAACCGCAATTGCAGCTTCCGTTTCCGATGCGCTATAGCTTGATATACCCACATATAAGGCTTTTCCCTGTCGTACAATCAGGTCAAGGGTCCCCATTGTTTCTTCCAATGGCGTTTCAGGGTCGGGGCGGTGGTGGTAAAATATATCCACATAATCCAGTCCCATCCGATTTAAACTTTGATCCAAACTGGACACCAGGTATTTTTTAGAACCCAAATCTCCATATGGCCCTTCCCACATTCTCCATCCTGCTTTCGTAGAGATAATAAGCTCATCGCGGTAAGTTTTGAAGTTATCTTTGAAAATTTTACCAAAGGTGCTTTCAGCGGAACCGGCAGGCGGCCCATAATTGTTGGCTAAATCAAAATGCGTTATCCCGCTATCAAAGGCCAGCTTTAAAATATTGCCGGCATTTTCAAGGGTATCAATGGCTCCGAAATTATGCCACAGCCCCAGCGATACTGCCGGCAGTTTTAAGCCGCTTTTGCCACAACGACGATATGGCATATTTTTGTAACGGGAAGGATTGGGTAAGTAAGTCATATGGTTATGTTTTGGCGATGTTTTTATCTTCCTCATTTTGCATATAAGCAGGTCTAAGGTTTTCGATCCCGGTAAACATTGTACCAATGATCGCATCCAGTCTTTGATTTTCCATCTGCAAGATATGAAGTAATTTTATGTATGCTTGTTACACCAATTGGCCGGTTATCGTAAATTCGTTGTGTGAAATTAGATCTACTTTAAGTAAAATCCAAGAGCAGTTCTAACAGAGCGGGTTTTGGCATTTTGGCACCCGGAAATGGGTTAGCGCGCTGAATTTTGCCGGAGAAGTAAATTGGCGAGTTAATAAAATCGAGCTTAAATAATACCTTGATAAATCATAATTGATAGTAATGAATTTCAACCTGATAAAAGCGTCGCGAGAATATATAAGTGTATTTGAAAATTTATTGCAGTTTTATATCTATGACTTTTCTGAATTTGTCGAGCTGGATGTTAAAGAAGATGGATTATTTGAACCCTATTCCAGTTTAAGGGAATACTGGGAAGAAGAAAATGAAAGATTCCCATATTTCATAAAGGAAGGCGAAAAATATTTGGGTTTTGTTTTAGTCAGATATATCACATTAAGCGATAGAAGTTATTTTTCAATGGCTGAGTTCTTTATAATGAGACGATATAGAAAAATGGGAATTGGCAGATCAATAGCCGAACAGGTATTTAATTTACATAAAGGGCAATGGGAGATCTATCAAAAAGAAAGCAATAAACCTGCCCAGGATTTTTGTCATTTGCTGGTGACCAGGGTGAGTAAATATTCGTCCAGATTGCATATTGAGCTCACTGCAGAAGATATGCAATTTTTAGGCTAAATTAGCCATCCCTTATCTGCAACTGACAGGCAAACCGTTGGGTATTGAACGAAAGCGGGGAATAATGGCAGAAGCGATATTGGACCCATTTTCCCCGAAAACCATGCTAATGTGATTGCCGGGAACGGTAATGATCTCCATAGCATCAAAAAAAACCGACCAGCCCAATGCAGGATCCTCGTTGGCTCTTTTGTCACTCTCATCAGACGCTAAGAGAAGCAGTAATTTGCCGTTAATTTTACCTTCTGGTAAATAGCGTATAAATGCATTATGGACTCTGAGGTTGACGAGCCGCATAACAAGGTTGATCAATCTTCTTTTAACTTTTAATTCCCCGTGAAGAAAGTTTTCTATATAGGGCGCGAACTTTCTTATATCCATTCCTGATAGGGCCGGTCTTAGTTTTTTGCTCCATTCTTTATTCCATGCACTGAATACCCTGAAGTCAATACAATAATCAACCGTTAGCCGCAAAACAGACGTTACGGGGTCGTATTCGGGCCTTAAGATCGGTTCAAGTGGCGCCTCCTGATCGAGTATGATTACCGATGACGGGTCATCTTCTTTAAGGGAAAGCTGTTTAACCATCTCACATGCCACAAATGCGCCGAACGAATGCCCTGTAATAAAATAGGGGCCCTTTGGTTGAATTTCTTTCAGCCAAAGGAGATTTTGTGCAGCAATGCTTTCAATACAGCAGAGTGGTTCTTCCGCCTGGCAGGTACCCACCATATGGAAGCCATAAACCGTGCATTCCTCGCCAAAATGATTTGCCAGGCGCCGAAAGCCTTCACACCGCCCCCCTGTGCCGGGGATAATAAAAAGAAAATGGCCTGATTTTCCTTCATTTAGTAACAACGTATGATTTTTACATCCTGTGGATACCATTTTTTCTGATTATCGGATTTTCTTCATGAATTCACGACTTTCGTAAAACGGGAAGGGACTCCTTCTTTTAAAACCCGACCGTCATTTATTTCGTAGACATAATCGAACTCATCAAGCGAGTTTAAGCGATGCGTAACGAAAATTATAATGGAATCGTGGTAGTATTTTCTCAGATTGGTCATAATTGTCCGCTCAAGCTTATAATCAAGGGCTGCGGTCGCTTCATCGAATATGATAATGGAAGGGTTTTTCAGGAGGGCCCTTGAAATGGACATCCGTTGTTTTTGCCCGTCTGACAGGGAGGTGCCTGTTTCATTAATGATTGTTTCATACCCTTCCGGCAGGTTTTTGAGTACTTCGGTGAATCCCGCATGATTAGCTGCTCTAAGGGCCTCTTCGTTTTTTTTATAAAAACTCCCATATCGGATGTTACCCATAATGGTATCATGGAAGAGTTGGTTTTCCTTTTCAATCAACCCAACCTCTTCGCTCCAGTCGCTGAGATCGGAGATTTTCAGGGATTTGTCCAGTAAGATGGCTCCCGAGGCAGGCTGGAAAAAGCCGCATAACAGATTAATGATTGAAGTTTTGCCCGATCCGCTGGGCCCGATGATTCCATATACGCGACCCTTTTCAAAAAAAAGATTGATGCCTCTTAGTATCTCGACATTATTGATAACCAGGGATACATCTTTGAAGGATATACTTCTAAAATCGGGCAGGTCATGGGCGGAATGCTCCCGCTTTGGAGCATGGTCCGCCGGAAGGTACTCAGAGACCCTTTCCATAGACACGACGGCTTTGGTAAGATGATTGTAACTTTCCATGATCGACACGGTAGGAGCGTAGAGCCTGTTAAGATATTGGATAAACGCAATCAGGCTGCCGATGGTCATCGCCCCACTGAATACGCTTCTGCCGCCATATATCAATACAATTACCGGCCCTGTCGCGACAAAAAATGTCGTTATATTGCTATTCAGCGAATTCAGCATGGTGTTTCGGATACTTCCCATTCGGACCTTTTTTTGTAGAACTTCCAGCCTTTCTGTTTCATAAGTCAGCGTGTTATAGGATTTAACCACCCGGATATTGCGCATGATCTCCAGAAAAAAATCGCTTATTTTTTCCTGCGATTCCTGGATGCCCCGAAAGCTTCGTTGCAGCTGCGGAGTGAATTTTCTGATGCTGAACAGGATAAAGGGCAGGATCAGCAAACTGATCAGCGTTAACCGGAAGTCCAGGATGCCAAGCATAACAATAATCCCTACGATGGAGATAATATTGTTCAGGAAATTCAGGATCAATGAAGATAGGGCCGTCTGAATATTCTCGACATCGTTCATCACCGTAAAGATAATCTCGCCTATTTTCGCCGATTTAAAAAACAGCAGCGACCTAGACAACAAATTTGAGAAAATATCAGCCCGAATATCGGATACGATACTTACACTAACTTTAGTATACATGATATCCGTAATCACTGCGCAAAGGATACGGACAATGTAGATCACCATAAGGGCGATCAGGATTTGAACCAGATGTCTGTAATTCCCAGACGGGAAAATATCATCGATAATTATTTTAAGGAAATAAGGAGAGGCCAGTGACCCGACGCCGGAAATGATCATTAAAAGAAGGATCAGTACTTCTCTCCAGATGTAAGAACGAAGATATTGCAGGTATCGCTTTATTAATTTGAGCTTATTCATGCAACTTGACCAGGAGTTGTTGGGTTATTTTTTCTACCGTGATGTCTATACCCTGAAATAAAACGATATCTATTTCATCATCTTCTAATTGGATATTGAATTCATCCTCGATGGAGGTGACAAAAATCAGCGCCTGCAAAGATTCGCTGAGTATAATATTGATCTTCTCATTATCCGATAATTCTTCCCCGTCGGGCAGCATATTTCCGACGATTCCGTCTGCAATTTTCATAACGGTCGCCCTGATGTTATTCTCGTCCATAGTCACCGGCATCGCATGTTGTCGTTCAAAGAGGTCATTTTTTCGATTATTTCTTTCCTGTTAAGGAAGGAAGGCTATTCAAGTTAATTTATATCGTGTAAAACGGTCAGGGTAAAAATGCTACTTTTTGTGCGGTTTTTACGACTATTAATTATTCATCAGATATTTCAACATTCCAATGGTGGATTTGACACCAAGTTTATCTTTGATCTTCTGTCTGATCTTTTCTACGGAGCGAATGGAAGGCGGATTATTTTTATATCTCTGTCAGAAAGCCGGGCACCGCCTTTGAAGGAAGATTGTTTCATGCTATTCTTCTTCCAGGAAAGAGCTGATAAAGCCTGGATCGGTACTTGACGACAGCAAACAGTAAAATTTCAATAGAGGATTTCTTCAAGTTTGTCACAAGGTTATCGTAATCAGCGCTTGTTACCAATACATTGAACTCCTTTAGGCCCGTAAAATACATTTTTAGGGCTTTGCCAAAAATGACATGATCACAGGCAATCGCGATGTTAATGGATTTTACTGGCATACGCAATGGTCGTTTTTGCATAAATATTTACAGAATGTACCTCGCCATCATCAACCATGTATATAATTTCCGGGCTCATCTTTTCTAAGTCGTGGTGATCGCCTTTTGTGGCGGCCTTTTCGTTGAGGACGGAAATACGATACATTGTCTTAATATACCGGTATTCGATAGATACAGAACCCCAGCTATCAGGCAGGCAAGGTGAAAACCTTAATGTGTTCCCTTCCCGTTCAAGGCCGAATATATAGTCCAGAATAAGTTGGTACATCCAACCGGCCGACGCCGTGTACCAGGACAATGCACCCTGCCCTTCGTGGCCGCACGTGGTGTACATGCAGGCTGACATTACATAAGGTTCCGCCTTATATAGTGCCGCTTTTTCGGCTGAATCCGAATGATAAATCGGATTCATCATGGACAGCAAATCGGCTACGCGATCCTTGTACCCCATTTTGGCAAAAGCCATCGTCATCCAGATTGCAGCTATCGTAAGGTGGCCGCCATTTTGGCTTATGCCAGGGGGATAACTGCTGAGGAATGCCGGAATGCCGGCTGATTTAGAAAATGGGGGATCTATTATTTTAAGGAGGGCGAGGTCTTTGCGGACAAGGCGGTCATAAGCAGACGCCATGGCTGTCGCGCCGCGACTGGGCAGGGTCGCTTCAGACAATACGGCCCAGCTTTGACACGTAGAGTCGATTGTATTTTCCGGGACAGGCGCCAGGGCGGACGGGCTGATGTTTCCCGAACACAACCGCCGGTACCAGGAGCCGTTCCAGCCATGCTGGTCGATGCTGAAGCGGAGCCTCTTTGCTTCCTTTATGCAATAAGTTGAAAATGCGGGGTCGTTGCAGGAAGAAGCAAGGTCGGAGAAGCAAGTAAGGACGTGATAGAGGAAGAAAGCAACCCAGATACTTTCTGCTTCCGTGGTGGTCTGCACTCTGTCGATACTGTCATTCCAATCGCCGGTACCCAGAAGGGGCAGGCCATGATCCCCAAGTATCAGCCCGTGGACGATCGCCCGCTTGCAGTGCTCATAGAGGCTGGCTGTAACGGGAGAACGCTCATAGAGATCATAATAGGATTCTTCTTCCGGTCCCAGCGGGCCGCCTTCCAGAAATGGGACAGACTCCTCTAATATGCTGAAGTCAACTGTCTGCCTGACATACCGGCAAGTTACGAATGGCAGCCACAGCGCGTCATCTGAAGAGCGGGTGCGGAGTCCCCTGCCGACGGGGGGATGCCACCAGTGCAGCACATCGCCTTTTTGGAATTGCTTGGAGGCGGCCAGCAGTATGTTGTCGCGGGCCATTTCGCTGAGTGGATGCAGTATCGACAATGCGTCCTGTAAGAGATCGCGGAAACCCAGGCGGCCGGCTGACTGGTAATAACCGCTTCGCCCCCATAGCCTGCTGCTCAGGGTCTGATAAAGCAGCCATCCGTTGGAAAGGATATTAGTGGCGGGATCCGGTGTGTTGACGTGGGTAGCGTCGAGCACATCCCGCCAATGTCGATGGACCTTTTGCAAGGCGCCAAGCGCATGCGACGGATTTTTGCAGTGAATCGCCAGCCTGCTTGCATCAGCTGTATTTTCTGCGGCGCCCAGCAGAAAGATTATTTCGGTATCTTCTCCTTTTCGAAGCGCTACCGGCGCTTGGATAGCGGCACAGGGATCGAGCCCCGCGCCTACGCTCCCGGAAAAAGTTGCTTTGCGTAAGGCTTCCGGTCGTTGAAGGCTGCCGTTGCGGCCGATAAATTCTTTCCTGTCGGCCGTATATTTTCTTTCCGGGACATTGGTATCGAAAAAGCAGACGATGCCGGAGAAATCATTGCTATGTGGGTTCTTTGCCAGGAGTGTTCCGTTTTGCTTATCTGCTTCCGTAACAATATGTGGTGCCGTTGTTGAGCCCATGTTCCCCAAAGTCCATTGCACATAGCCGGTAATGGAGAGCTGCCGGTCGATATCAGAAACGTTGCGGAGTTTTAACAGTGTGTATTTGACCGTCGCCTCCATATCCACGTAGACCCACATTTCGGAATGGATACCATGTTCATTACATTCAAATACGCTATAACCAAATCCGTGACGGGTAAGATAGCTGGCAGATGTTTTTGCCGGCAAGGGCGTTGGCGACCAGAAATGCCCGTCCTCCTCATCCCGGATGTAGAACGCTTCACCGGATATATCGCTGACTGGATCGCTGGTCCACGGAGTTAAACGAAATTCGAGTGAATTTTGCATCCATGTATATGCCTGACCGCTTTCGGTAACCACTGCCCCAAAATTCGGATTTGCGAGTACATTGGACCAGGGCATTGGTGTGACCCGGCCGGGTCCGGTAGAAATGAAATATTCCTTGCCGTCCGCAGAAAACCCGCCGTGACCGTTTGAAAATAGCAGGTCGGGCAGCGGCAAAGCCGGTGTTGACAGGGGGATGTACGGTCGGGCGGCTATATAGGGTGGAATCGATTCCGGGCTTATGGCATGTCGCCTTACCTGGTCTGCGAGGGAACCATTGGCATCGGAAATCACTACGCGGGCAATCGCTTTCAGCAGCTCATGGTCTTCGCAAGGAATCTGTGCGGTATCGATGACGAAAATATTTCCTGTACGTCCCTGCACATCCGTTCCTGCGTCTGAGCCGACTATTTCAAGAATACAAGTTTGCAAAAACTGGTGATAATTCCCTTTATTCGCGTTACAGATGACTAAGTCAGAATGCAGTCCTTGCATCTGCCAATAATAGTGCGCATGAACAAGTTGTCTTACAAGATCTATATGGGCGGGATCGCTGATGCTGAGGAGCATGACCGGGAGATCGCCGGAAATACCATGATCCAGTGATGTTACCTGTTTTATCCTGTTGGCGGTGACACCCTGACTTTCTGACCGCCAGGAGGTTATAGGATAAAGGATAGCCGCTGCGAGGCTGTCAAATAAGCGGATGTCCGATCCTGTTGCCTGCGTTTTATTAAATATTGCCTGACTGTGGGTATGTGCGAGCGTAA
>Ga0302324_100002070_pt1 | contig 47328 bp, 39 predicted proteins | sample Palsa_T0_1_FD_201949 | JGI IMG/M metagenome (GOLD analysis project Ga0302324, IMG submission 201949) | Peat permafrost microbial communities from Stordalen Mire near Abisko, Sweden - Palsa_T0_1 | ecosystem: Environmental > Terrestrial > Soil > Palsa > Peat permafrost | place: Sweden: Abisko... | reverse complement strand
TCCGTATAGCCGACCATACAGACATTTGCCACTGAATTGCACCCTTTCGCCTTTATGCTGGAGACGGTTGAGGGACGCGCTGAGTGGGGGAGTCTGACGAGATTCGTAATGATGGGCGACCTGCAATTTACTTGGTCTTTTCAGGTGCCGCGACTCTTCTTTTTCTCTTCTTCGCTGCCGAAATGCTCATAGTTCCGGGCTTCATGCCCGCCCAGAAAATCTGGCGGCTCTCGATTGCGGCAACGGCGCTGGCCATATCGCTCGGATTGGGCCTGTGGAGGTCCCCAACCGGGGACACTCCCATCACGGAGTCTCGCCTCCATTTGCTAGTAGGCGTGATTCTTTTAGTCCAATTGCTGTGGTCCGCAACGGGGATCGTGACAGCGGTTGTCGAATTCCGGCGGTGAGTTCAACCCCGCAGGACATCGGCGTCCCCGATCTCATCCGTGGTTGTGTCACCGGCATGCCGGAAGTTCCAGGACGCGGGTCGCCCAAAAGGGTCAAACCTTCCGGACTGCCGACGATCCGTCCGAACTGCGTCAGTACGAGACGCGTAGGCTCAACACTTCACCATTTCAAATTAGGATGAAACGGGGCCAACATCCATCCCATCGTAACTATCTAGCTCTAATTGATCGGCCAATTTGTACAGAACTTCGTTTCGTGCGAATAAAGTCTGAGGGGAATGCGCCTCTACCCGTTCCACATGCAGGACTCGCGTGCTACCGTCGTCGGTTTCGCGAATCTCAACCAGATGATAGCCTTGGGCCGTTAAATGAGTCGCCGCCCGTTCGAGTTTCTCTGCACTGCTATCCGTGAAGAAGTAGCCCCAAAGCATCGGACCATCCACATTCCATTTTGTCTTGGCTCGTATGCCGGAAAACATGTCTTCCAACATCCCCAACTCGATCATCACGCTTGCTCCAAATAATGTTCTGTAGGCTACCAGAGCGCGGAGTTACTCTGGCCGTATGACCGGCAAACCGGAAGTTTCAGGTTGAAATGTCCGTATTGCCGACCAACGGGAAAGAAACATGGCAAGCGTCAGGGGACTGTGCTGCAATCAGGGGCACGACCCGCGGTTTGATGAGGACTCGTTCCCGGTAAGTAGTCATCCGTCTTACCTGGATTCTGCGTAAAGAAATGCAGGGAGGGATTGAATAGTGAAATCGAGCTACAAATTCTCAATCGCTCTACTGGCCGGTCTTTTGGCCGGCGCAGCGGTGGATCGTGCCATTCACGGCCAACAGGTGAAGCCAACCCCTGTCTATGTCATTTCGGAGGCTGACACCATCACGGACTCCGCGGCCGTCAAGGACTATGGATCGAAGGTCCTGGCAACCCTTGCCCCTTTCGAGGGGCATTATCATTTTGTTGTTGCCGGTGGCAAAACAGAAAGCCTCGATGGCGCCGCGCCGCCCCAGGGACTTGTGGTGATCGCATTCGACAGCTCCGAGGAGGCACATGCCTGGTACAATTCGCCCGCCTACGCAGCAATCAGGCCGATCCGGCAAGCTGCTGTGAAGGGCCGCATGTTTATCGTGGAAGGCGTCGCCCAATAGCGACCGTGCGACATCCCACCTGCACTTGCAATTGACGGCGTTCGCCGTTGTGGATGCATTACGGCAACCCGGAACATTCGAGGTCTGGACAGGCCGGAGCGGCCAAATTGCCATGCTGTTGACCACACGCCCACGACCGCGAGTCGTTATGTTTCGAGACGTTCAGCACATTCAAGTAGTTGCTCAGGAAGACGACCGAAGTTGCGGGCAACGTCGGGGCTGTCAACCGTATCGTGCAAAGCCTCGCCCATTTTCGCCAGTACATCATGGAAATCATCGGGCAAGTTTTGCTCCGACCAATCATGCTCCCAGTCGTCGGAACTGATGAACAGGTCAGCCGCCCAACAATTTGCGTTGGTCCCGCACGGTTAGCCCCAATCGCGGTTCCTGCTCGCCACGGCTCGCCTTTTTCGTTCTGCGCCTTCGCGCTCAAAGATAGTAGCCATCCGCCATCTGTGAATGCTAGCCTGAGCAAACCCGAGCGCAGAACTAAGCCGAATCCCCCCCGCGTTCGCGCCTCTTCGCCAGGCGAAGGAGGCTAAATCCGCAGTGGAGGAAACTGTACCATGCGAATTTGCGATGCAATGAAATTCCTGCGGGTCGCTGCCGTGCCGGCGATCCTGACCATCATCCTGATCCCGGCCTTTGTCTCTGGTCGAGCGCAGGAAAAAGCCTCGGCCGCCGCCACGACGAGCCCCGTCCAGTTGGAGCCCTATACCGCACCCGATCAAAGCGCCTCTGCGGGTGTGCCGCAGGGATGGAAAGTCACGGCTGCTGTGGGCGGTGCGATCGCAATGTCCGGACCGCAAGGCGAATCCATAACCCTCGGAGAATTATTCGTCGCGCACGACGGTCCATTTGAATTGGGACAGAAGGGCCCCGGAGGCGCTTTTATGACCATGCCCTCCTCGGCCAAGCTTACCGACAAGCTGGTCATGATTCTTCAGCAGATTGCGGCGCTCAACGGAAAGCCGGTCGGTCAGGTTCAGTTCCTTTACGCGGTGCCTCTCCAAGTGCCGGGGGCCATGGGCCAATGCGGCATGTTTGTTGCCGAATCGACCGGCGGCGCCCAGCCGGAAAAGGGAATGGGGATGTTCTGTTCGCTCCCCGACGACAGCGCCCAATTCTTCAAGAGCGTTTTGATCATTGGATCGGCGCCCAACGCCATAGCAGTGCAGACGGTGCCGGCCGCTGAGGCTGTTCTTAAGAGCTACAAGCTAGCTCCCGGCTGGGCGCAAAAGCTGTTCTCCCCCTACACAACCGCCCCAGCCTGGACGGCGCCCCCTGGGCTCGGCGGCCCGGACGAGACCCAAATGATCTTAAGGGCGATGGCGAACAACCAGCGTGCAATGGATACAGGCTTCGCTTGCGCAGACGCTAACATCATCGGCAACGGATCGAACTGGCAGACTCCGCGCGAGTGCGGTGGATATGCGCCAAACCCCTAGGGCAGATTCCGGTCTTCCCGATTCTGCTGCAGGCATTCCGGCTCGGGCTCCGCAATCACCAACGGGTGTACCACCGGCGATACGGAAATAACGCCCCCCGGCTGGAATTGGGTGCGGGTTATTTGTCCAGCTTTCGATGAGAGACAGCGGAGGCTTGTCGGGGCAGTGCCTGAGGCGCGAAGGGCCCCAGCGGGCATTGTTCCGCTTTTCACGGATATGTAAACGGACGTTAACAATCGGAACGAAAAATCGATGCAGTCCGTCTGAGGGGGAAAGTCCGTGAGAAAGAGCATGCTTATGGCAGCTGCGGTGATTGTGTCTGCAGCTTGCACCGCCGGGGCGCAGAAGATTAATGGAGCAGGGGCTTCATTTCCGTATCCGATCTATTCGAAGTGGTTCAGTGAATACAGCCAGCAGCATCCGGGTGTGGAGATCAACTATCAGTCGATCGGCTCGGGTGGCGGCATTAATCAGGTGACGAAGGGGACGGTGGATTTTGGGGCCAGCGACATGCCCATGACCGATGGCATGCTGTCCCAGTCGAAGATCAAGCTGGTGCACATCCCCACCGTGCTGGGCGCGGTGGTCCCGGTCTATAACCTGCCCGGCGTCAGCCCCGACCTCAAGTTTGCGCCCGATGTGCTGGCCGACATCTACCTGGGAAAGATCAGCAACTGGAACGACGCTCGCATCGCCAAGGACAATCCTGGCGTGAAGCTGCCCAACCAGGAGATCTTCGTCGTTCACCGTTCTGACGGCAGCGGAACTACCTTCATCTTTACGGACTACCTCTCCAAGGTCAGTCCGGACTGGAAGAACAGCGTCGGCAGCAACTCGGCGGTGGCATGGCCGAAGGGCATTGGCGGCAAGCAGAACGAAGGCGTGGCGGGGCTGGTCCGGCAAATGCCGGGATCCATCGGCTATGTCGAGCTGATTTACGCTTTGCAGAACAAGATTCCCTACGGCTACGTGCGCAACCAGTCGGGAGTTTGGCTTAAGGCGAGCATCGAGGGTGTAACGAGTGCAGCGGCGAGCGTCAAGTCGATGCCGGCGGACTTTCGGATATCCATCACCGACGCGCCGGGCAAGGACGCCTATCCCATCTCCAGCTTTACCTATTTGCTGATCCCGACCCACTCCCAGGACGCAACCAAAGGCAAGATAATCAAGGACTTCCTGAACTGGATGCTGGCCCAGGGTGAAGGCCAGGTCGCGACCCTGGACTACGCGCCTCTACCCCCATCCGTAGCCGAGAAGGTGAAGGCGACTGTGGAAAAGCTGCAGTAAAGAGGCCGGCACGCCAGCGCCTTGCGGCATCGAAAAGGGCCGCGTCGGGGGCGCACCCCCAGGATGCGGCCCTTTTGCGTCCGAAGGAAAAGACGTCCGGAACCGGGACAAAAATCGTCCCTGCGGATGCTTTATTTCCTTATTTTTCATGGCGATTAACGTGGCGTTCAAAATGCCCGATTAGGGTAAACGAGTTGTGAACCTGCGCATTCAGGAACCCCGCGCACCGAAATCCATCGACGCGGCTGCCCCGCTGGGTGGTCTGGCGCCGGTGGCCGTTCCGGCGCCTACTTCGCAAATTCGGACCTTTCTGCAGAACCGGGGAAACTCGAGGCTCGCCGACTCGACCTTCCGCTGGCTGATGCTGCTGTGCGCTCTCAGCATCTTCGCCATCGTCGCGCTGATCGCGAACGAACTGGTGATGAGCTCGAAGCTGACGCTGGCCAAGTTCGGGTTCAAGTTCTTTGTGGGAAGCGCGTGGGACCCGGTCAACGAGAACTTCGGAGCGTTGCCGTTCGTCTACGGGACGATCGTTTCGTCCCTCGTGGCGCTGGTTCTGGCGGTGCCGCTGGCGGTGGGTGTCGCGGTCTTTTTGACCGAGATGTGCCCGAAGGCGTTGCGCGGGTTCTTGTCTTTCGTGACGGAATTGCTGGCCGCAATTCCAAGCGTGGTCTACGGACTGTGGGCGATCTTTGTTCTGGTCCCGCTGTTGCGCGGCTATGTGGATCCGATCCTGATCAAGCTGCTGGGCTGGACTGGCTTGTTTGCTCCGCCCGACTTCGGCATCGGGATGTTCGCGGCGGGCGTGATTCTCGCCATCATGATCTTGCCCATCATCTCGTCGCTGACTCGCGAAGTGATGACGGCGGTGCCGTACACGCAGCGAGAAGCTGTACTGGCGCTGGGAGCAACGCGGTGGGAGATGATCCGCATGGGCGTTCTGCGCAATGCGCGGATCGGCATTGTGGGTTCGATCATCCTCGGACTGGGGCGCGCCCTGGGCGAGACGATGGCGGTGGCCATGGTGATCGGCAGCAGCCCAACCATCTCTAAATCGCTGCTGGCGCCGGCGGCGACCATGGCCAGCGTGATCGCGAATGAGTTCGCGGAGGCTTCAGACGACACCTACCGGAGCGCGCTGATCGAGATCGGCTTGGCGCTGTTTTTGGTCACGATCGTGGTGAATATTTTTGCGCGGCTGCTGGTGTGGGCTGTAACCCGCGGCACCCCGGCGAGGGCGGCGTAGACAGCGAACTATGGCAACTCAGCTGAATTCGAGCACCTTGAATCGCCGCTGGCGATGGTTCACGAACCATCTGGCGACCGTGCTCGCCGTGGCCAGCACGATTCTGGTGGTGGCGCCGCTGATTGCGATTTTTATTGACCTGGTGGTGAAGGGCACGAGTTCGCTGAACCTGAACTTCTTCACGAAGATTCCAGCGCCAGTAGGAGAACAGGGCGGGGGCATGGCGAACGCTATCGTTGGCTCAGCCGTGCTGCTCGGGCTGGCCAGCCTGCTGGGGATTCCGATCGGCATTGCGGCGGGGATCTACCTATCCGAATACGGGCGCGGGAGCAAGCTGTCGAACGTGGTGCGGTTTACCGCCGATGTGCTGAACGGCGTGCCTTCGATTGTGATGGGTGTGGCGGTCTACGCTCTGGTCGTCGTACCTGCGAAGGGGTATTCGGCCTTCGCCGGTGGCGTGGCGCTGGGGATCATGATGATTCCGACGGTGGCGCGGACCACGGAAGAAATGCTGCTGATGGTGCCGCACTCGATTCGCGAGGCGGCGCTGGGGCTGGGCGTACCCAACTGGCGCTCGATGATTTCGATTACGCTCAAGACAGCAATGCCCGGGGTAATCACCGGCTGCATGCTCGCGTTCGCGCGCGTGGCCGGCGAAACGGCGCCTCTGATCTTTACCGCGTTCGGCAATCAGTTCTGGAGCACAGCGCTGAATCAGCCGGTCGCTGCATTGCCGCTGCAGATTTACGTTTATGCGCTGTCACCTTATGACGAGTGGCATCGGCTGGCGTGGGCCGGGTCGCTGGTGTTGATTGTTCTGATTGTGGTCTCAGTCGCTCTGGTAAGGTTTGTGACGACACGCGGCGTGTTGAAAGGGGCCAGCTAAGGTGGGAGTCGGGATTGAAGTGAACAACCTGAATGCGTGGTACGGCACGAATCACACGCTCCAGGACATCACGCTGCATATTCCGGCGAATGAGGCGACGGCGCTCATCGGACCCTCGGGCTGCGGCAAGTCGACCTTCGTGCGCTGTCTGAACCGGATGCACGAGACCAATCCCATCGCCAAAGTGACAGGCGAAGTGAAGGTCGGAGGACAGGACATTTACAGCGAGACGTCGGCTGTGGAGGTGCGGCGGCGCATCGGGATGGTGTTCCAGCGCCCCAATCCATTCCCGACCATGTCGATCTACGACAACGTTGCCTCCGGGCTGCGGCTCAACGGATTTCGCAATCGTCGAGTTCTGGATGAGGTTGTGGAGCGCTCTCTGAAGAATGCGGCCTTGTGGGACGAAGTGAAGGATGATTTGAAGAAGAAGTCGGGCGCGAGCCTTTCGGGCGGGCAACAACAGCGGTTGTGTATTGCGCGCGCGCTTGCGGTCGATCCCGAAGTGCTGCTGATGGATGAACCCGCTTCGGCGCTCGATCCGGTATCGACGGCGAAGATTGAGGACCTGATTTTTCAATTGAAGGTGCAGTACACCATCGTGATCGTGACGCATAACATGCAGCAGGCGGCGCGTGTGGCGGAGCGGACGGGGTTCTTTCTCAACGGAAAGCTGATCGAATTCGATTCGACCCACAAAATATTCACAAACCCGACCGACAAGCGGACGGAAGATTACATCACGGGCAGGTTTGGATAATGGTGCGAATCCGGTTCCAACAAAACCTCGACGATCTGAAGGAGAAGCTGCTGGTGATGGCCGGTATGGCCGAGCAGTCGATCCAGAGAGCGGTGGAGGCGTACCGTGTCCGCGATCTGTCGATCTGCGATCTGGTGGATCGCGGCGAGATGGCGATCAATCGCCTCGAGCGCGAAATCGATCAGATGTCGCTGGACTTGTTGGCCATGGAGCAGCCGATGGCCATCGACCTGCGATTTATCCTGGCCGTGATCAAGATCAACGCAGACGTCGAGCGCGTGGGCGATTCAGCGCGGGCCATCAGCGATCGAGTGCGCGAGCTGCAGGCGTTTCCCGCAGTCGAGCTCCCGATCGATATTCCGCGCATCGCGAATCTCGCAAGTGGGATGGTGAGGAAGTCGCTGCAGGCTTTTATCGAAGGCGATGCGGACATGGCGGAAGCAGTGCTTTCGATGGACGACACTGTGGACAAGCTGAACAGCGGCGCGCACTACACGCTGCTGGGCCTGATGAAGAAGGAGTCGGCGGTGGCTCCGCAGGCGCTGAATGCGCTGATGATTTCGCGGGCGCTGGAGCGGGTGGCCGATCACGCGACCAATATCGCCGAGGACGTGATCTTCTGGGTGCGCGGCGCGGATGTTCGCCACAACGTTGGAGCTGCGGCGGGCAACAGCCGGCGGGGCACGAAATCCCAGAGCTGACCTAGTCGGGGTCCGGATCCCAGTCCGGATCCCAATAATCGAGCGCAGTGATCGCCGGATAATAGAGCCCCAGGCGGATTGGGGTTTCAGACCCGTAGAGAGCGCGCACCGCGCGTGCATAGGCCTGGAGCTGCGGAGCGTAGAGGGCGCGCTCGGCGGCGAGGAACAGAGCGCCGGACGGAGTTCGTCCGCTGGTCTTGTAGTCGACGATCCAGAGATGATCGGAGCCGGCTGCTAGAGGCTCGGGTCCAGCGCGGAAGACGCGGTCGGCACGCAGGGTGCGGAGGCGGCTGCTCTGGCTCGCGGCTGTGGCCCCGGCGAAGCCGGTCCAGGACGATTCGGACTTCGCTTCGGGGTGGGGCGCGAGGATCCATCGGCAGACCGGGTCGGCGGCGCAGGCTACCAGCCATTTCGTAACAATGTCAGTTGCAGATTTGAGAGCCTCGCCGGTGAGGGCCGAGGCGCGGAGGACAGCGGCGGCGCTGGCGCGGATCTCAGCAGGGGTAAGGCCGGAGAGCTGAGGGCCGATGCGCTCGAGGAGCGCGTGGACCGCGGATCCGATGAGGCGGGCCTGGCGAGAGCCTTCCGGGCGGAGAAACTCCGGCGCATCGGGGTCGACGGAGAGAATTGATCCAGTGACGGTTACATTTTGCGGAGATGTCGGCGGTTCGGCGTCGAGCGGCAGGCGACGCGGTGCGACCCGAGCGGGCGAATCGGCGACGGCGGCGACTTCCTCAAGAATGCCTGTCGTGGGGAAGGCGAGGACGCGGGCGCGGTTCGCGGCCAGCGCCGCTGCGAAGTCCGCCTGAAGCGCCGGCCATGCGGTGTCGAGCAGGGTGTTTTGGTCCGGTTCCCGGATGCCGGAGCTGGTGACGACCGCGGTGCCGAACAGATGCAGCTCGCGGCGGGCGCGCGTGCAGGCTACGTAGAGTAACCGTTTGCGTTCCTCATCGAAACGAATCTGGCGCTGTTTGCGAACCCATCGATAGAGCTGATGGGTTTCCTCTTCCTGGGGGCCGAGTGGGGCGACGAGGAATTCGGGCTCAGCGGGATTCCCCGACCCTTGCCCCGACCTCTGCCATGGGTCAATGCGCTCAAGCGAACAGATGAGCGGGTTGCCGTCGCCGGAGGATGGGCGGTCGAGGCCGGGGACGATGACGACGTCGAAGCCGAGGCCCTTGGCCTTGTGGATGGTCATCAACTGAACGCCGGTGCGCTCGCTGACGGAGGGATCGGGTTGGGCGAAGAGGCGGTCGAACTCCGCATCGAATGCGGCGGTCGAAGGAGCGATGCCGTCGGGCGTGACAGCATCAAGCAAAGAGAAGAAGACCTGGGCGTTCTCGTAACCGGCCGCGTCGATGGTCGAGGGACCACCGAGGGTGCGCCACGTCCGCTCGATCCACGATGCAAAGGAGGGCGATTCCGACTGGCGCCAGCGCAGGTCGAGTGCGCGACGAAGAATGGCGATGGTGCGCGCGAGGCGACGCTGCCCATCGGCCGAGAGCACATGTTGATGGCGGTCGATGAGTTCGAGGACGGAGAAATCTTTGAAGACCGGATTGTCGGCGCCGGTGAGGAGATGGAGATCGGCAAGCGTGAGGCCGCACCATGGAGCGCGCAGCACGGAGAGCCACGCGATGCGATTCATGGGATGCAGCAGAGCGCGGGTGAGCGCGAGGAGGTCGAGAAGTTCCTGGCGCTCGGAGAGGTGCTCAATCTCAACAGCGCGAAACGGAATTTCGCGATTCTGCAGCAGAGGAACAATCTGCGCGAGATGCGTGCGGGCGCGCACGAGAATGGCGACACGATATTCCGCGCCCGTGGCCCGGGCGCGCTCGATATGCGGGAGGTGTTGCTCGAGGACGCGGAGGACGTCGAGAGCTTCTTGCTGTTGCGCGTGATTGGTACCGGGCATGGTTGGCCGATGGTCCGCCGAGCCGATGAGCTGCGCGTGGACGTGGACAGACTTTTCGGGAAGCGCGGGCGCGGAGGCTGTCGCTTCGACGAAAGGCACGTCGGCGGCTCCGCGAGGCGCATCGCCGGCGCAGATGGCGGCGAACATCTGGTTGATGGGTTCGGTGAGGCCAGCGTGGGAGCGGAAGTTGACGGACAGTTGCACGGGCAGGCATGGGACGCAGCCGAGACCGCGTTCGCGCACCTGCGTGAAGAGCTCGACTTCGGCCTGGCGAAACATATAGATGGACTGCATGGGATCGCCGACGAGGAAGACGGTGCGACTTTCATCGGCGTCGGCGGCGTCGCTCCATGCAGACAGAAGCTCGGTGACGAGTTCATGCTGGTGGCGGGATGTGTCCTGGAATTCGTCGATGAGGAGATGACGGATGTTGCCGGCGAGGTCGAGGATGCGTTCGGGACTTTCTTTGAAAACTTCAAGGGCTGCGATGGAGAGCTGGATGAAATCGACTTTGTTGTTTTCGGCGAAGACGACGCTCAGTTCGGCGATGGCCTGGCGGAGGACGGTGAAGATGTGGCGGAGGGTGGTCCACTGGCCGTCGGTGTAGACGTCGGGGGGAAGATCGCGGATGGCGCACAGGGCGAAGAGAAGTCCAGGTATTTGCTGCAGACGCTGGAGGAGGTCCTGCATTTCGCTCTTGCGCTGTTTTTGTTCCCGTGTGCTGGAGGGGAAACCCTGACCTTTATTGACGTCTCTTCGCCAGTTGCTGTCTTTGGTCAAAAGCAAGGAGCAAACGCTGCGCCAATGGTCGGGGGGCATGGAGGGCGAGAGCGCGGAGACTCCGGCGAGGAGGGCGACGTCCTCGAAGCCCTGATCGGCGGCATAGTGGGCCAGATCAAGGAGCTGATGTTCGAGAGCGGGTTCAGCGGCGAGCAGGCGGTGGGCTTCGGCGAGGACGCGGTGATTTTCGCGACGGAAGGGGGCTTCGAGCTTCGCGCGGCCCGCCTGCCAGTCGTTCTCAGTCATGGTGGGCGACAGTGGGAAGGCGTGCTGCCAGTGGTCGCGGACCTTGAGCATGTCGGCGATGAGCGACTCGCACTGCGAGAGGCGATTGTCGCGGAGGTCGAGGAGATGGTTCAGGGCTTCGTCGAGTGCGGCATCGGAGCCGCCGAGTTTCTCGATGGTGCGGCGGGCGGCGGCAGCGTAGAGAGGCTCGGCCTGCTCGGTGGGATGGAGATGGCCGCCGAGCCGCGCCAGCAGCGGGCGATCGTGCGCAATGCGGAGGCAGAAAGAGTCGATGGTCTCGACGACGAGGCGATCGGGATGGTCGAGGATATTCCAGCCGCGGCGCTCGGAATTGGCGAGGGCTTCCCGGGCGAGCGCGATGCGGTCCGCTTCTTCGGGGCGCGGGTCGCGGCGACCGGCGGCGGCTTCGAGGTCGGCGAGGATGCGGGACCGCATTTCCGCGGTAGCGGCGAGTGTGAAGGTGATGGCGAGGATTTCTTCGGGCTCGTCGACGGCGGCGAGCAGGCGGAGATAACGGCGGGTGAGGAGGTCGGTTTTGCCGGAGCCGGCGGGTGCCTGCACGATGACGGAGCGGCGAATGTCGAGCGCGGTTTCGCGGGCGCGCGCATCGGCGGGAGCTTCGATGAGGAGATCAGGATGTGTCGACACCCTAGTCATCGGCTTCCTTCTCGTCTTCGTCAACGGTCACAGCAACGAAGCTAGACTCGGCGATGCGGCAGAGGGAGTGATAATCGCAGAGGCCGCAGACCTTTGGTTCGCGCGGCGCGACGGCGGCTTCCCCTTGCAGGAAATCGTCTGCAAGGTTGGCGAGGACGCGGGCCCAGCCATCGCGCATCGCGTCCGTGTAGGGCTCGGTGACGAGGTCGTTCCTCGACCCGATGTTAGCGCTTAGCTGTGATTGCGCATCGCGCACGCGGCCTTCAAAGCCGGTCTCTTTCGCCTTAATCTGCGCGAAGAGAATGCCGCTCAGGTTTTCGACGTTGCCATAGGCGGCGTAGAGCGGGAGCTGCGGATCGCCGGGGCGTTCGCCTTCCCAGAGCGCGGGGGAGATGGTGCCGGTTTTGTAGTCGAGCAGGAGACGACTGCCGTCGGCGAGGAGGTCGATGCGGTCGGCGCGCAGGTTCAGGCGGAGGTCGCCGATGTTGACGTCGTTCAGGGGGCGCTCGGTGCATTCGACGGTGAAGGGCTGGCGGTCTGCTTCGATTCTGAGCCATTGGCCGAGTCGCGCGCGCAGGCGGCGCTTTTCGGCAGCGAGACAGGAACGCTGCCAGGGATCGGAGGGATCGAGGCCGGGGAGTTCGGCGAGCGCGGCGTCGATGTGGGGGTCGAGGACATCATTGAGTCTATTTGTAGCAATGACGGTGACTAACTCGTCGCGGCTGCGGACGGAAACGGAAAACAGGCGCTGCAGGACAGCATGGAGCAACCTGCCTTTGTCGGCGGGGCTGAGGCCCCATTCATTTTTTTCCAGCGCGCGCGCGGAGAGGCGCTTGTTGGCGAAGGCCTGGAAGGGGCAGGCGGCCTGACGTTTGAGAACTTCAGCGCCTCCGGCATTTTTGTCGGACGGCCAGGGAAGGGTGCCGTTGTCGTCGGGGATTTCCTCGCGCGACAGCATCGTTGCTGCGTCGGCGGTGATGAGCGCTGCTGCGGATTGTGGGCCGGCGTCGGTTGCGAAGAGGCTGGCGATGAGCGGCGAAGGGCGCAACTCCGCATCTTTGTCGCGCTGGGCGTAGCTAAAAACGATGCGAGGCGCGGAGTTGAGTAGGCGCGACGTGACGATGTGGGCGAGGTTCCAATCGTCATCGTGCGCTGCGTGGGGCATATTGAACTGGCGCTGAATAGCGGGCGGAAGCAGGGGATGGAGGCGGCCGTGACGGGGCCAACTGCGGTCATCGGTCGAGAGGAACCACACTGCGTCGAATTGCTGACCGGAGGACTCGAAGGGGCCGAGGATCTGGATCGGCGCGTCATGGGACTCAGGCGCGAAGATGGTTTCGCGCGCGTGGTGCTCGAGAAGACGGACGAAATCGGACCACGTGTACTGCGTGCCGTCGAAGTCGAGGAGTGCGATTTCGTCGAGGAGGCGCTGCCAGCGCTGGAGGGCCTGGAACTGCGTGGAGTCAGCGGAGCGAGGGCCGGGCCACGCGGCCTGGTCCAGGAGCAGAGAGACGAGGTCGGTGAAGGCGGAGGGCTGGCGGGTGGAGTCGAGGACCTTGTTGGCTTCGACGGCGCGTAGCACAGCGTTGAGATGAATGCGGAGCGGATGCAGCGCGGACGATTCGGGGAGCGAGTCGGCGTAACCGGCGAGGGTGCGATGCGGGGTGATGAGGCCGGCGCGGCGCTGGCGGGCATCGTGATGCGCGAGGGCGAGATGATTTGTAACTGTGCCGGCGACAAATCCGGAGAGGACGAGCCAGGAGATTTCGTCTTCGTGGAGAGGCTCGGCGATCCAGTGCAGGATAAGCAGCGCAGCACGGATGGCGGGGATGTCGGCGAGGGGCTGGCCGAGGGAGAATTCCCAGGGAAGCAGCGGGGACGGGGCGAGAATGTTTTCGCTCGCGGGCATGAGGACGCGGCGGAAGGTGCGATCGATTTCGCCCCGTGCTGTGGCGATGGCCGGGACGATGACGCCGATGCGCGCGGTTGGATTTTGCAACAGGAGATCGCGCGCCCAGGCAGCGCAGGCGGCAATTTCATCGCGCAAATGATTGGCGGCGATCCAGGAGCGGTGGGCCTGATCGGGGGGGAAGGACGGCTCGGGCCGAAGGTCGTTGACGATGAGGCCGCGATTTTCGAGTGCGGCAAGGAGATCGCGCTGGGCCGGCGTGGTGCGGTCGAAGCCGACGGTGAGAATTTCGGGAGGAAGGTTGAGGCTGGCTCCGGAAGCGACGAGCGGCGTGAGGGTCGACTCCAGCTGGCTGGCGCTGAGCCAGGCGTGGCGCATGCATTCGCGCTGAAAGTCCGCGGCCCAGGTGCGGAAGCGTTCGGTGTCGGTGGGGTCGTCGATGGCGCTCCAGGATTGGCGGCGTGCGGCATGGGCGTTGTACGCGGAGAGCAGCGACCAGGCGTCCATGGTGAGCAGGGCCAACGACTCGGCAGAGACGACGGGTGCGGCGTCTGCGCGCTGGATGCGGGTCCAGAGCGTGCGCTCCTGGAGCGAGGTGAGGAGAATGGGCGCGGAAGGAGTGGCGAAGGCGTGGTCCCGCCAGAGGTCGCGGAGCCAGGAGTCCCAGTCGCGGATCGCGGGCGAAGGCCAGATGGTTTGGCCGGCGGCCCGCTTGGCCTCGGCAAAAGCAAGAAGCAGGGCGCGGGCTGCTCGGGGGCTGGCGGCGACGATGGTGGCGCCGCGCCGGAGCGCTTCGGCGATTGGGCGGGCCAGCGGCATGGGGGGATCGAAGTACAAGTGTAAACTGGCGGGTGAAGCGACTTCGTGCGCACATTTCCACCGCTTGTGTTCTGGCGGTGGTTGTGTTTTTTGTGGGATGCCGCGGCGGTGGCAAAAGCAATGCGGCCGGGCAGCAGGCGGGGGCGAAGAAGTATTCCATTCGCGGGATTGTGGTTTCGAGCGATGCGAAGACCGGCGCGGTGACGTTGGATACGGACGCGATTCCAGGCTACATGCAGGCGATGACCATGCCTTACACGCTGGCGCAACCGAACATCGCGGCGGAGCTGCATCCGGGAGACACGATCAAAGCGACGCTGACGGTGACGGCCGATGCCGACACGCTGGACGAAATTGTGGTGATCGCGCAGGCGAAGCCGGATTACAAGCCGGCGGTGACGTACAACGATCTGGAGCCAGGCGAGGCTGTGCCCGATTTTGCGTTTCGGAATCAGGATGGAAAGACGGTACGGCTCGGGCAGTGGCAAGGCAAGGTGGTGCTGCTGACGTTCATCTACACGCGGTGCCCGCTGCCGAATTTCTGCGTGCGGATGAGCCGGAACTTCGCAGAGATGGACGAGGAGCTGGCGAAGGATCCAAAGCTGTACGCGAAGACGCACCTGCTGAGCGTGAGCTTCGATCCGCAATACGATACGCCGGCGGTGCTGCGGAGCTATGGCGGGGCCTATACGGGCGAGTTCACGAAGGAGACGTTTGCGCACTGGGATTTTGCGGCGCCGACGGCGGAGGAGTTGCCGAAGGTGATGGAGTTCTTCGACGTGGGTGCGACGCCGGAGAAGGACAAGACGATTACGCACTCGTTGTCGACCGTGGTGATTGGGCCGGATGGAAAAGTTTTCAAGTGGTACCCCGGCAACGAATGGACGCCCGAGCAGGTGCTGGCCGATGTGCGAAAGCTGGCGGGTTGAGACTTGTATGATGGTGATGAAGTAAGTGGTCTGACCACGCCGCAAGCCAAAGGCGAGCGGGAAATCAGCGAGAAACGACCGAAAGGCGAGCCGGGGCAGCGAAGAAGCGGTCAGCTGAACGCGGTTTCCAGAAAAGCCCACGAGCCCAAACGCGCGCATCGCAGGCGCGCAGAAAATTTCCGAGGAAGGAAAGATTCGATGAGTGGATTGGCAATTCGCAAAGAGGGTGAGTTGGATTTTTTGTCGCTGGGAGCGCTGGTGCACCGGCTGGATCCTGGGATTATTCCGTTTCGCAAGGCCACGGAGTGTGCGATCCACGTGAGCGGCGGCGAGTTTAACGTGGCTGCGAATTTGTCGGATTGTTTCGAGATGAAGACCGCGATCGCATCGGCGATGGTCGATTATCCGATCGGCGACCTGATCGCGGAGCGGGTGCGGGCGATGGGGGTGCGGCCGTTCTACAAGCACTTCAAGCACGATGGCGTGACCGGGCCGAACATGGCGACGGTCTACAGCGATCGAGGGTATGGCGTGCGGGCGCCGGTCGTATTCTACAACCGGTGCAACGAGGCGGCGGCGCAATTGAAGCCTGGCGATTTCGACTGGAAGGCGATCTTTGCGGGCGGCGTGCGCTGGGTGCATTGCGGCGGAATCTTTGCGGCTCTGTCGCCGACCACCGGTCAGCTGGCAGTGGAGATGATGACGGCGGCGAAGAATGCGGGCGCGGTGACGTCGTTCGATCTGAATTTTCGCGAGAAGCTCTGGAGGATTTCGGGCGGTGCGGACCGGGCGGTCGAGGCGATCGCTCGGATCGTCGATCACGTGGACGTGCTGGTGGGCAACGAAGAGGATTTGCAGAAGGGACTGGGGATCGAGGGGCCGAAGGTCGAGGACAAGACGAAATCGAAGCTCGACCCGAGTGTGTTCTTCGACATGATCGGCAAGGTGGTGAAGAAGCAGCCGCAGGTGAAGGCGGTGGCGACGACGCTGCGCGAGGTGCACTCGACCAATCGGCACAGCTGGAGCGCGGTGGCGTGGGTGGATGGAAAGACCTACAGCGCTCCGACGGCGGAGCTGGATGTTTACGATCGCGTGGGCGGCGGCGATGGATTCGCAGCGGGCTTCATTTACGGGTTGCTGTCGGGCGCCGATCCGGAAGAGGCGGTGAAGCTGGGCTGGGCGCACGGTGCGCTGCTGACGACATTTCCCGGAGACACGACGATGGCGACGCTCGAGCAGGTGCGGGCGTTCGCGCAGGGTGGATCGGCGCGGATTCAGAGATAGAGAACGGCGAGCGAACTGCGAGCGAGAGAGCAGCGAAAGGCCAGCGAGAAACGAGCTAACAGCGAGTGAAGAGCCGGTCTCCAGTAGACTAGGGGGACTGGAGGGCCGATGGCCAAGGTGACCATTTTGTTCGGGCTGTTGCTGATCATGCTCGGGGTGGTGGGATATGTCGGGACGGGATGGCGCGCGTCGACTGCTCTGATCCCGACTTACATTGGCATCGTGTTCACGATCCTCGGATTTCTGGCGCGGAGAGGCAGCCAGAAGAAGCGGATGACGGTGATGCACATTGCTGTGACCCTGGCGCTGCTGCTGTTTCTTGGAACCGTGAAGAGCATCTGGGATTTCATCCAGATGGAGCGCGGGCACGCTATGCTGCGGCCGATTGCAGTCGAGGACAAGGCCGTGCTGTCGATGATGCTGCTGATTTATGTGCTCCTTTGTGTGCGCTCGTTCATCAAGGCCAGAAGGACTCCAGCGGAGCCGGTGGCCACGAGCTAGCAGCGCGTTGTGGCTTGACGGCATGCGAACTACACAAGCCTGGGGCTGGAAATTTGGTGCACACCTATGGGTTCGATGCGAACAGGATCGGTGACGGGAATGAACGCGGAGCGCGGTAGTCGCGGTGCGCGCGCACGCGCCGATCTGCCGAAGAAAAAGCCTGACTTCAAAAAGGTGATGCCGGAGATCTGGAAGCTGGTCCGGCCACGCCGCTGGCTGCTGGCGTTCGGGTTTCTGCTGATGATCGTAAACCGCGTCGCCGGTTTGGTGCTGCCGTTCTCTACGAAGTATTTGATCGACAAGGTTCTGGGCACGGGTGGCCATGCAAAACTGCTGCTGCCGCTGGTGGGCGTAGTGTTCACGACGACGGCGCTGCAGGCGGTGACCTCGTTTTCGCTGACACAGCTGCTTTCGAAGGCTGCACAGCGCATGATCACCGAGCTGCGGCAGCAGGTGCAGCAGCATGTGGGACGGCTGTCGGTGGCCTTCTACGATCAGAACCGGACGGGGCTGCTGGTCTCGCGCATCATGAACGATGTTGAAGGCGTGCGGAACCTGATCGGGACCGGGCTGGTGGAGTTTGTGGGCGGCATGCTGACGGCGGCCCTGGTGTTCAGCTACCTGGTCTACAAGCAACCGCGCATGACTCTGATTGTTTTTGGCGTGGTTGGAGTTTTTGTCGTCGTTCTGCAAAACGCGTTCAAGACGATCCGGCCGATTTTCAGAGAGCGCGCCAAGATCACGGGCGAAGTGACGGGTCGGCTGACGGAGAGCCTGGGCGGCGTGCGCGTGGTGAAGGGTTATCACGCGGAGCAGCGCGAGGCGAGCGTCTTTACGATGGGCGTGACGCGGCTGCTGGATAACGTGATGAAGTCGCTGACAGCAACGAGCTTGCTGAGTCTGGCGGCGACGACGGTGCTGGGTGTGGTGGGCGGACTGGTGATGCTGATCGGCGGACATCAGGTGATCAGCCATCACATGACGACGGGCGATTATTTCCAGTACACGATGCTGCTGGCCTACATGATTGCGCCGATTTTCCAGATCGTGAACATCGGCACGCAGCTGACGGAGGCGGTCGCCGGCCTCGATCGCACTATGGAGATCCTGGGCGAGAAGGACGAATTTGCCGATCCGGCGCGGGTGCGGACGCTCGACAACATTGTGGGCGAGGTGCGGTTCGACGACGTGCGGTTCGCGTACGAGAAAGACAAGCCGGTGCTGCATGGGATCTCGTTCGATTCGCAGCCGGGAACGGTGACGGCGCTGGTTGGGTCGTCGGGCTCGGGCAAGTCGACGATCATCAGTTTGATTTGTGCGTTTCACAAGCCGGACTCGGGACAGGTGCTGGTGGATGGGATTGATCTGTCTACGATCCGGCTGGACAGTTATCGCTCGCAGCTCGGTGTAGTGCTGCAGGAGTCGTTCCTGTTCGATGGAACGATTAAGGAGAACGTGATGTTCTCGCATCCTGGCGCAACGGATGAGGAGTTTTTGAATGCTTGCCGGATTGCGCGTGTCGACGAGTTTGCGGAGCGGTTTCCGGAGGGATACGACACGATCGTGGGCGAGCGCGGGGTGAAGTTGTCGGGCGGACAGCGGCAGCGTTTGTCGATTGCGCGCGCAATTCTGGCGAGTCCGCGGATTCTGATTCTGGACGAGGCGACTTCTTCGCTCGATTCCGAGTCGGAGGCAATGATTCAGCATGGTCTCAGTTACTTAATGCAGGGGCGAACGACGTTTGTGATCGCGCACCGGTTGTCGACGATCCGGAGAGCGGAGCAGATCCTGGTGGTTGAGGGCGGACTGATCGTGGAGCGGGGCACGCACGCGAGTTTGTATGCGCTGGGCGGGCGGTACTACGACCTCTACACGCGGCAGCACGGGCTCGAGGAGAATTTGTTTTTGGCTCCAGGCGAAGGCGACACGGTCGAGGAGCCGACGAAGTAGGGACTGCGTGGCGACGAAGAGGTCGCGGTACGGCTGCGCGGCAAATTCGAGTAGTTGAAGACTCGGGGACGAGGGTTTCGGCGACGGCTTTTAGGTCGATGACGTAGTAGCGGGTGGCTTGTTCATCGAGTGAGAGCAGAGGCAGCGGAGTGGCGCTGCCTTTTGCTTTTTGGGGCGAAACTGTCACTTTTTTTGGGGTGACAGTTTTTATCTTGATTGGAATGTGATTCTCCGTCGTCGTTACAGACTCGACAACAGGGGAACAGGGTACAGGTGGCAGGGTACAGGTTTCAGAACTGCGGCTGGGCTGGTTTCGTACTATCCCACTCTGCTGCGCAAAAAGCCGCGCACCAGAATGGGGCACCCGGGTTCGCGGCGCTTCTTCGGCTACGGCTTGGAGGTCGAGGTTGTTGCTGTCTCTTTTCAGGCGGCAGGGTTCGCAGGGAAATTGCTGGTCGGGGCCTCCGCACCAACAGACTCCGTTTTCTTCGTCGGGGCAGGTCATGGGGACTCCGGGGATGGGGAAGGGTGGCGGTTCTTTCGCTGTGGTGTCCGATGTCGGTTCTTTCGCTGCAGCTTTGGACTGATTGTCGGCCATGCGCCGGAGGTCGCTCGCGGTGAGCTGGCTGGCCGGCTGAACGGTGGTGGTTGCGTGTTACTGTGTCGCGGGCTCGACCGGGGCCGGGGCTGAGGCGGCTGGCTTCTTCTCTGGGGCTGATTCGGGGGCACCATTTTGGAAAAGCAGGGTCTCACTCCTCCCACGGCGCTTTTTTGCTGGTTGTTCAGCCGCGCCAAAAGGGCCAACGAAGAGAAGCCAGACCTGAGCCCTTGATATCTCAAGCCACCTTAGAGCCAAGGCCCGAAAAGGGATTGGCACGATCCGTGACGAGGAACGACTTCGGTCGGACCGAATAGAGCCACGCAAGACAACGGCCTGCCCCAAACCAGCGACGGCCAGGTTCACCCCACAGCAAGAAGCGTGATCCCCTGCCGCCCGAATATCAATGCGATTCGACTCCGCGTTCGTCTCGAAAGTAATGCTCTTGCACCATTTTGGAAAAGCAGGGCCAACTCCGCCCATACCACTTCTCCGCCAGCCGTTCAGTCGCACCGAAAAGACTCAACAAATACCGCCCCGGAGCCCTGACACCTCACGCCACCTTAGAGCTAAGGCCCGGAAAGGGAATGGTACGATCCCGACGGGCGCGACTTTGGTCGGACCGAATAGAGCCAGGCAACGGCCTACCCCAACCCAGCGACGGCCAGGTTCACCCCACAGCGACGCAACGCATCAAAGGTGGGTTCTCATTCCGTTTGAAGCGCGAGACCGCCCATTCCGCCGAAGGTGTGGCAGCCCGGTTTCCCGGATCACCGCGTCGGGGACGTGCGGAGTTTCCAAAGCCGCCGCCGCTACATCGCTGGCAACCCGGTTCACGCTGGCCTCGCGACTGCACTCTACGAATTTCCCTGGTGTCTTACAGCCCTCGCGAAACAAAAATCCGCAAAAAGCGCGCACCTCCAATCCTGAGTTCTCCTTCTGCTCGCCTTGCCAGGCGTCCTCGGCATCGCATTCGCTGTTATCCTGTCTCTTGACTGAGTAACTGAACTTCACACCCGCCCACCCCGCGCCAAGAGCCTGCCCCTGAGCCAGCCGCTGGCGCGATCGAGTCGAACCGGCGCTTGCGCCGCGAAAGATATAAATGGCCGACGCAAAACTACAAATCATCCCCTTAGGTGGACTAGGCGAGTTCGGTATGAACTGTCTCGCCCTCCGCTATAAAGACGACATCATCGTCATCGACGCCGGCCTCATGTTTCCCGAGTCCGAGCTCCTCGGCGTCGACATCGTTGTCCCCGACATCACCTACCTCGTCGAGAATAAAAACCTCGTCCGCGCCATCATCCTCACCCATGGCCACGAGGACCACATCGGCGGACTCCCCTGGATCCTCTCCGAGCTCAACAACGTTCCCGTCTACGGCACCGAGTTCACCCTCGCCTACGTCGACGGCAAGCTCGAGGAGCACGCCCTCGACGACGTCGATCTCGTCGAGATGATGCCCGGTGAGAAATTCACCCTCGGCGCATTCACCGTCGAGCCCATCCGCGTCACCCACTCTCTCGTCGACTGCGTCGCCCTCGCCATCGAGACTCCTGTCGGCGTGATCGTTCACACCGGCGACTTCAAAATCGACCTCTCGCCGCCCGACGGCAAAGCCTTCGACCTTCACCGCTTCGCCGAATACGGCAAGCGCGGCGTCCTCGCCCTCCTGCAGGACTCCACCAACGTCGATCGCCCTGGCTATACACCAAGCGAATGGGCCGTCAAGCCGCGCCTCGACGAAATCTTCGGCCGCACCAAAAAGAAGCTCTTCTTCAGTTGCTTCTCCTCATCGATCTACCGCATCCGCATCGCCACCGAGCTCGCCCGGCTCCACAATCGCAAAGTCGCCATCGTCGGCCGCTCCATGCTCGAGTCCTCAGAGATCGCCCAGGACCTCGGCTACCTCGACCTCCCGTCCTCGCTCATCATCCATCCGGGCCAGGTCAACGATTACCCCCCGGATCAGGTCATGATCCTCATCAGCGGCACCCAGGGCGAGCCGATGAGCGCCCTCAGCCGCGCGGCCGTCGACAACCACAAACACGCCCGCATCGCTGCCGGAGACACCGTCATCCTCAGCTCCCGCGTCATTCCCGGCAACGAGAAAAGCATCTTCCGCGTCATCGACCATCTCTGCCGTCGTGATGCCGAGGTCATCTACGACGATGGTTCCAATGGCCTCATCCACGTCAGCGGCCACGCCAGCCAGGAAGAGCAGCGGCTCATGATCAACCTGCTTAGGCCCAAATTCTTCATCCCCGTCCACGGCGACTACCGCCACCTCAAAAAGCACGCCCAGATGGCTCAAAGTCTCGGCGTCGTCGACCTCGCCATGGTCCTCGAGAACGGCGAGATCCTGGAGCTCGACCGCGACAACGCCCGCAAGGGCGGCAAAGTCACCGCGGGCCGCGTCTGCATCGACTCCGGTTCGGCCACCGACGTCGTCGAAGACCTCGTCATCCGCGACCGCCGACACCTCTCCGAAGACGGCTTCGTTCTGCCCATCCTCACCATTAATAAGTTGAGTGGAAAAGTGGAACGCCAGCCCGAGATCGTCAGCCGCGGATTCGTCGGCGCTGAGCCAGAGCTCATGGAAGGCGCACGCCAGGTCGTCACCCAAACCCTGGACAACTCCAGCGCAGAAGAAAAAGCCGATTACGGCGTCATCAAAGAAAAGATTCGCATCGACCTCAAACGCTACATCCAGAAAAACACCAGCCGCCGCCCCCTCATCATGCCGGTGATCCTGGAAATCTAACCAGATTCCATCGGACACAGATCTGGGTGCCCCATATCTGCCTGCTCTTGGCAGATGTGGGAATCGCGCAACGCGCGCCGCCTTTCTTTTTGCGTTGTCATCCTGAGCGGAGCGAACGGACCTCGCGTTTCCATCGCTGGAGCCACCGCAAATCTCAATAGAAAAGAAAACACTGTCATCCTGAGCGAAGCATCCGCAAACCATCGCGCGTTTTTGGCGCCATGAATCAATTCAGGCGCGAGCCGAAGGACCTGCGGTTGCTTTGGCTTTGGTTTTTACGCTGTCATCCTGAGCGAAGCGAAGGGACCTCGCGTTTCCATCGCTGGAACTACCGAAATATCCCAGGTGCCCCATAACCGGGCCTGATCCAGCGACGCGAGTCGACCAACTCGGCCTGCTCTTGGCAGATGTGGGAATCGCGCAACGCGCGACCCCCTTCCAGACCGGGCACGAACCGTGAAGGGGCACGATTTTACTCGTGCCTAGACCCGCCCAAATAGAGAGGGCTTCAGCCCCCGAGTACCAAGTCCTACCCAACCAGGACGACGCCTCACTTCTCCGCGTAAAACGTGTACTTCGCCAGATACGGGACGCGCGCCGTCTTACCCACGTCCTCGCTTCCCTGGCATGCCGACGCATCCGCGCCACCGCCCTCGGTCTCCGTTCGCCGGATATAGACCACGTCCGCCAGTTGTCCCGTCGCGGTCCCGGGCTTGGCCCGCAGCAGCAGCCACGGCACAACACCCGCCTGCGTCGCCTGCTCGCTCGCCACCACCGTACCCTGCACCTGGCTGCCGTCAGTCAGCTTCCATGTCGGTCCCGCAAAGTGCGTGCCAAGCTGGATCCCATTCGCATCCAGCAGCTTCGCGTCCGGGCCCTTGAGTGTCCACTGGAAGCCCCCGTTCGCCGCCGTGCAGCGGTAAATCTGCACACCGGACCCGCGCACTTCCAGCACCATCCGCGCACCTGCGGGCACTTCAATCGAGCTTGCCGTCTGCCCACTTGCAGCCATCGCCGCGCTCGCCATGCCCGCCGCCGCTATCATCCAAAGCCATCGCATGGCCGGAAGGATAGCATTCCGCCACCGCCTTCGGCCTCCATCTTTCTGCCGATACCTTTCTCCAAAATTCATGGGAAGTCGAAGTCTCCCCCGACAAGGCACGAACCGTGAAGGGGCACGAGTTCACTCGTGCCGTTGAGCCTCCCAAAAGAGAAGAAGCTTCAGCCCCCGAGCACCAAGCCTCCCCGCTTCTGCCTGTTCCCTATTGCCTATTGCCTGTTCCCTCAAACCGTCGCTAACTCCGGCGACACACGAACCCCAGCCAAACCCGACTTCCTCCGCGCCCACACATACCAGATCAAACAAGCCGTCCCGCTCCACGCATACGCCGGCGAGCTCAGCGGAATCATGCGCAGCAGCAGCAACACCGCCACCGCATTCACCACGGCCAGCGCCGGCACCGTCTTCGTCCGCATTCGCGTCGAGCAGACATGAATAATCGCCGGCAGCATCAGCAGCTGATCGAAAGGCCAGGAATACGGCGAGACGATCGTCGAAACCAGCAGCAGCGCCGCCCCATCGATCCGCCAATTCCACACATCGCGCCGCCGCCAGTAATACCGGCAGCAAAACGCAATCCCCAGCACCGACGGCACCGCCTGCACCCACACCGGATGTCCCGGAACCATGAACCGCAACAGGAAGGACAAATTCGCCAGGTACTGCCCCTCAATATGCTCCGCGCGAATCGCCGCCAGATAATGCGCCCAAATGTGCGGATCAAAAAACAAAGGCAGGACACCCGCCACTGCCAGTCCCGCCCCAAAGGCCCCGAGCAGCCGCCAGTTCTTCTTTCGCACGCACTCAATCAAAATCACCGGCCACAGCAGCAGGAACAGATGCGGCTTCATCGCGGGCATCAGCAGCGCCAGACCCGACAGCACCGGACGCTCCTCGTGGTACTTGAAGAAAAACGCGATCCCCGCAAGCAGAAAAATCGAAGTCTGCCCCGCCATCGCACACCCCAGGATCGGTGCGAACAAAAACACCACCAGCGGCGGCGGCCTGCAACCCATCCGCAAACACTTAACCGACAGCAGCGCCAGCGCAATCTGCGCCAGCAGCCAAAGAAACGCACCCGCCGGCGCGGTCAAAAATCCCAGCGGAGCCACCAGGCACAGCGCCCCTGGCGGGTTCCGCATGATGAACGGCTCGCGATACGCCGCACCAGCCGCGTTCTCAATTTCGAGGATCGCCTGCCCGGCGTAAGGATTCTGATGCGAAAGCAGCAGCTTCGCCGAACTCCAGTAGCAGATGAAGTCGCGATCCGCCGCGTTCCGGTAAAGCACCGAACTCAGCAGCCCAAGACTCGACAGCAGCAGAATGATCGCCGCAGCCGTCTGCATTGGCTTCGCCAAGCGCCCTTTCCGCGATTCCACAATCCTCACCTTGATTCAGGAAGTGCGCTCAGTCTATTCCGCACAAAAACGCCGCAAAATAGCACTTTCGGGCCTCGATACTGGCTCCCCCCAAAGCCGCATCCACCGGCGGCATCACCGCTTCTTGACTCCATTTCTCTAATTCCATTTCTCTATTTGCTGTCCCGCCTTCCGTTCTCAATCCAAGCCACGCATCCATGAGGCATGAACAGACCCGCATCGGGTCCCAACCTCAGAGCCGGCAAAAAAACAAACAACCCCCAACCCAGCGAACGCCAGGTTCACCCCATAGCAAGTAACGGACTCCCATACGACCCGAACGTCCATACAAATCGGTTCTGCGTCCACCCCAAAGTGCTGTCCTGCACCATTTCGGGAAAAGCAAGCCTCAAACTCCGCCCATGGCGCCCCTCCAAAAGCAGTTCAGTCGGGCCATAAAGGCTTTCAAAACAATGCACTGCAACCCCCCGGATTCTTCTCCCTTGCGCTGACTTTTCCGCAACCTGTTTAGGCATCCAACCACCTGAGGACCACCCATGCGTAAATCCGTACTCGCCGCCACCCACTCCGCCGAGCCCCGCCCCTCCCTCGATGTCTGGCTTGACCTCGAGTCCCTCGCCTCGGCCGAAATCTCTTCGGAAGATCCTGCCCACCCCTTTGAGCACGCTCTTCGCGGCGCGGAAGCCGAAGGCTGGAAATCCGCCGACCCCGGACCCCAGACCATCCGTCTTAAATTCGACGAGCCGCAAACCATCCGCCGCATCCGTCTCGAATTCCAGGAGACACAGCACGAGCGCGCCCAGGAATTCAGCATCACCGTCATCACTAACGGCGAAAAACGCCAGATCGTTCGCCAGCAATGGAGCTTCAGTCCCACCGGCTCCACTACCGAAGTCGAGGACTACACCGTTGACCTCGCCAACGTCTCCGCCCTCGAACTTGAAATCGATCCCGGCCGCCACGACAAAAGCGCGCACGCCACACTGCGCTCCATCGCCCTCGCCTGAGCGCTGCCGGCTACCGGCGATCGGCCGCTCCAACCACAGAATCAAACAACCTCTGCGCAGCGCTCGTATCGACATTCTGGTGGAGCAGCGCCCGCATGATTAGCGGCGCCGTCAGCATATTGATCATCAGATCCGGATCCACCGCACCCGGCAGCTCCCCCGCGTCCACCGCCTCCCGCACCACTGCGCAACCTTCAGCACGCCGCGGCACAAACACCTTCTCGTAGAAAGCTCTGTGCAGCGCAGGATTCTCCTGGATCGCCATCAACAACCGCAAAAACACCCGACCATTTTCGCTGTTCAAAAATTCCGCAATCCGCAGCGTGTACTTCCTCAGTCGCGCCAGCGGGCTTCCCCTCTTTCCGTAAGGCAAAATCTCGCGTGTCGTTTCCAGATAAGCATCCAGGAGAATCGCCTGCTTGCAGTCCCACCACCGATATAAAGTCGCCGTGCTCACGCCCGCTTCCTCCGCAATGTGCTGCGCGGAAACTCCATCAAATCCATCCCGCTTCAACAATGCGAACGCCGCCCTCAGAATCGCCTTGCGTGTCTTCTCACTCCGAGGACGCCCTGCCGCGTGCCCCGCCGCCCCCCGTACTCGAACGGCCTTCGCTTTCACCGCGCCCTCCAAATCTCTTTGAGTCGCCTGAGACCGTCCCCGCATCGACTACAATAGTAACGAAAATGCTCGTTTCGTAATTCCCAAACACATCGCCCACGATTACCCCAGACAGACCACCCCAGACAACCGTGAGCACCACAGTCGAAAGACCGAATCCCGCCTCCGCGTGGACGCCGAAAGCCAACCCCTGGCTCATCGCCTGCGTCGTGTCGCTCGCTGCGTTCATGGAAGTCCTCGACACCTCCATTGCCAACGTCGCCCTCCCCCACATCGCCGGCAATCTCGGCGCCTCCTCTGACGAAAGCACCTGGGTCCTCACCTCCTACCTCGTCTCGAACGCGATCATCCTCCCTATCACCGGCTGGCTCGTCTCCCTCATCGGACGGAAGCGCTTCTTCCTGATTTGCATTTCGCTGTTCACCGTCAGCTCGTTGCTCTGCGGCATCGCACCCACGCTGCCGTTTCTACTCATGGCGCGCGTCATCCAGGGCATCGGCGGAGGAGGCCTCCAGCCGATGGCCCAAGCCATTCTCGCCGACACCTTCCCACCTTCCAAACGCGGCCTGGCCTTCTCCGTCTACGGCATGACCGCCATCGTCGCCCCCGCCATCGGCCCCACCGTCGGCGGCTGGATCACCGACAGCTACACCTGGCGCTGGATCTTCCTCATGAACCTTCCCGTAGGAATCCTCGCCCTCTTCCTCGTCTTCACCTTCGTCGAAGATCCGCCCTTCCTCCGCCGCACCACTTTGCACGAAAGCAAAATCGACTACTTCGGATTCGGCCTTCTCGCCGTCGGGGTCGGCTTCCTCCAGATCGTCCTCGACAAAGGCCAGGAAGATGACTGGTTCGGGTCCACCTTCATCGTCACCCTCTCCATCATCTCCGTCGTCTCGCTCGTCCTTCTCGTCCTGCGCGAGCTGCGTATCGCGCAGCCCATCCTCGACGTTCGATTATTCAAGAACGTCAATTTCGCGACGTCGAGCGTCATGATGCTCATGGTGGGCGCAGCCTCCTTTTCCACCACCGTCCTCATGCCGCAGTATCTGCAAACGCTCATGGGTTACACCGCGGAAAGCGCCGGCATGGTGCTCTCCACCGCGGCGCTTATTCTCCTTGTCGAGCTCCCCATCGTCGGACGCCTCACCGCCGTCATCCAGGCCCGCTACCTCATGGCCTTCGGCTGGGCCGCGCTCACCCTCGCCATGTTCTATTCCACCCAGCGCATCGATCTCCAGATGAGCTTCGCCTCCGCCACCTGGCTCCGCATCGCGCAATATGTCCCCATGGGATTCATCTTCATCCCCGCAACCATGGTGGCTTATCTCGGCATCCCGCAGGAAAAAAGCAATTCCGTCGCCGGCCTCATCAACTTCGTCCGTAACATCGGCGCCAGCATTGGAACTTCTGCCGTCACCACCGTCCTCGCCCGCCGCGCCCAGGTTCACCAGCTCATGCTCTCGAATCACACCGGCCTCTCCGACCGCGTCTTCCAGAGCACCACCAGAGCCCTCTCCGGCGGTGGCCCCGTCCACGCGGGCACCTACGCCCGCATGTACCGAACCATGCAGACCCAGGCCTCCACCCTCTCCTACATCGATACCTTCTGGCTCCTCGGCATCATCACCGGCATCATGTTCTTCCTCTCCTTCCTGCTGAAAAAGAACCATCTTCACAAAGCCGACGCCCAAGCCCTGGCCCACTAAAGAAGGCTTTTCCGACTTATCAGCCGCTAATAACTACGAACTAAGACAAACTCGGCCAGCCAGCCCTCCCCAACCAGGCACGACACGTGAAGGGGCACGAGTTTACTCGTGCCGTTGAGAGACCAGAGAAACCCGGCTTTCGCCCCCGAGCACCAAGCTCTCCCCAATGAGGCACGACACGTGAAGGGGCACGAGTTTACTCGTGCCGTTGAGAGACCAGAGAAACCCCGGGCTTTAGCCCCCGAGCACCAAGCTCCCGACGAGGGCCGGAACCACAGCTCCCAGCTCCAGGCTCCCAGCTCCTCGCTATTTTTCTGAGTAAAAACTGTAAGTAGCGCTGTAAGGAACCTGCACCGTCTTACCCGCGTCCGCCGTAGTCAGGCAGCCAGCCGGATCCGCAACCCCACCATGGGTCTCCGTGCCCCGGATGAAGGCGACATCCGCAAGCCGCCCCGTCGGCGTCCCGCTCTTCGCGCGCAGCAACAGCCACGCAACCGAGCCGGCATCCGGCGAAGGACGGCTCGCGATCATCTCTCCCACCACCTGGCTACCGTCCGTCAGCTTCCACGTCGGCCCCGCGAAATGCGTTCCAATCTGTGTGCCCGCATCGTCGAGCAACCGCGCATCCGGCCCCTTTAACAGCCACTTCGATTGATCCGCCGCCGCGCTGCACGTATAAACCTGCGCGCCCTCGCCCTTCGCCGTGAGCACAATATGCACACCCGCAGGCACATCAATCGAACCAGCGTTTTGTTGGGCCTGTAAAGACAGGATCGGACCCACACCAACAATCAAAGCAACCACCATCAAGCGCATTCCGCGAGCATAGCGCAACGGCGGAAGGGCGTAAAACCTTCGCCACAGCTCTCGACAACCGCCCACCCCTCGTCCGCTTCCAACCCAATGAGGAACGGCCCATGAATGCACCCGACGTATTAGTAGAGCGCCTCATCGCCTGGGGCGTTGACACCGTCTTCGGTCTCCCCGGCGACGGCATCAACGGCGTCTTCGAAGCCCTGCGCCAGAACAAAGACCGCATCCGCTTCATCCACGTCCGCCACGAAGAATCCGCCGCATTCATGGCCTGCGCCTACGCCAAATTTACGGGACGCATCGGCGTCTGCATCGCCACCTCCGGCCCCGGCGGCATTCATCTCCTCAATGGCCTCTACGACGCCAAGCTGGACCATGCCCCCCGTGCTCGCCATCACCGGCATGCAGCACTCCGACCTCATCGGCACCTTCACGAACTTGTCTGACTTTTTCCGCGGCAACCTGAAATGCGCGTCGCCGTGCGAAGACCGAAGTGGCCGGACCCCAACCTCCGGCCGCACGTGGCCCAACGCTCCCAGATCAAAATGCCCAAACGAGCGCCGTCCATTCCCCCGGCGATGATGCGGTTGAATGCGGCTGGAACCGCGTCGGCCTTCATGACATTGCGGACGACGAGGAAGCGGATCGTTCGACCGAAAACCAGGAGGAGTCCGCGATGCGGTGTGGCAAGCAGTCCTTCTTTGGCCCAGTCCGATCAATTTCGCCCTCTGAGCCGAAGTGCTCAGCTTCTGTCGTCACTGGCGAAGATAATCGTCGTGGAAATGCCGGAAAACAGAGAAGGAACCACGTCGATGGTTCCTCATTCGCCTGCTTCGGCGCCGAGGGTGAGCTCCCTCGTGGACAGGCCGCCTTATCGGCCGCATACCGTGCGTGATTGAAGATCGGAAGCGGGCGCTGCCCAAAGCAGTCTCGCCTTGTACAAAGCGGCACTCGTTCCAAAAGGAGACGAAGATGAAGATTCTCGTTACAGGCGGTACTGGTCATGTCGGCTCAGAAGTAGTGAAAGAACTTCAGAAACGTAAAGCGGATGTTCGCATCCTCGTTCGCAAGCAGGAAACGCCTCCTCCCGAAGGGGTTCAGGTTATGGTGGGCGACTTGCTCGATCCAGTCTCTGTAGAGAAGGCGCTTCATGGTGTAGACAAGCTCTACTTGCTGAACGCCGTCACTCCTGACGAGTTGACGCAAGGCCTTATTGCCTACGATCTGGCCAGGAAGTTGAAGCTGAAGCACATCGTTTATCACTCGGTCTTTCGCGTTGAGCGCTTCAGGGATGTACCGCATTTCGCCTCGAAACTGGCGATCGAAAGCGCCTTGCGGGAGTTTGATGTCCCGTTCACGATCATCCGTCCCAATTACTTCTTTCAGAACGATGCATCGCTGCAGGATCCACTGACCAAGGCGGGAATCTACCCGATGCCCCTCGGTACGGTGGGCATCTCGGCGGTCGACATACGAGATATCGCCGAGGCAACAGCGATTGCTCTTACTTCCGACGGCCATATTGGAAAGACTTACAACCTCAACGGTCCAGAGGTGCTCAGTGGTCCTAAGGTCGCGTCCATCTGGAGCCGGTTGCTGGGCAGGGAAATTCGCTACCCTGGCGACGATATGGACGCCTTTGAAGAGCAGATGCGAGCGCACGCGCCATCCTGGTCAGCATTCGACATTCGCATGATGTTTCAGGGATATCTGGAACGCGGCTTCGTAGCGGAACCTGGGGATCTCGAGACTTTGACCGAGTTACTTGGACATTCGCCTCGCCGTTATGAAGACTTCGCGCGAGAGACCACACTCGCGTGGCAACAGACCCCGGAACTCTTACTGGCCTCTTAGCTGTAACCAGGCGATGAGCACGACGAGTCGTCGTTTCACTCCTGCAAGCTGGGGTGCTGCGGCAACGATGCTTGCGACCGCCGCATTGCGGACTCCATTGGAATTCGGTTTCAATCGATCAAAACCAGCAGAGCCGGCGAGAAGGAACAACACCATCAACGCCAGCTCAGCCATCTCGACACCGCCTGGCAACCCAGCAACAAAAAGAAGAACCCAAACCCAGCGACGGCCAGGTTCACCCCACAGCAAGCAGAAGACTCCTCCGCGCTCCAAACTTCAACGTAAATCGAGGCTGGACTCACACCGAAAGTACTGCCCCGTACCGTTTTGAAACCCACAGTCCCAAAATGCAAGCCCAACGACCTGCGATTCGTTATTCCAACCTCACAGCATCGTGACATGACTCAAATCCGGGCTTGGCTTGAGCGGGCCAGGATGCTACCCAAAAGTGGTAAAGAGAAAATCTGGCTACGGACAGCCTCAGCCACGCCCTCGGGCATCCCATTTCCCGTCATGATTACTCCCATGCCCAACCGGCGACCCAAAACTCACGCCCACATCATTACTACAGGAACTCAACTCGCCCGATTCATCGACGCTCTGGAGCGCATGGGCGATATCCCCGCTTTCCGCCCGCCCGCCGCGCAGCCCGAACTCATCCAGGCATCGGGTCAACCTGCCCTGAGCGAGTCCGCGAAGACGGCGAGTCGAATGGGTCCGCGCCCGTCACAACCGTCCCCTGATGAAATAAAATCCGCCACCCCTCGCCAGTCTTCTCCCAAACGGTCGCGCGCCGCGTAATCCGCCCCGCCTGATCGAGCGTGTACGTCAGCAAATAAATCTCCGCCCCCAGTCGCCGCAATCCAAAATCAAGGCACTCCCACCCCGCGCCCGCCGCGTCCACCGGCGGTTTCTCCTCAAGCAATCGCAGGATGAACTCCCGGCTATACCGCCGCCCCGAAGCGCCCACCTCCCAATACCCCGGAGCCACCACGCGCTCCCGCTCCGCCGCCGTCAACCCAAATGCAGCGGTGTGAAAAATCGGCTCCCGGGCACGCAATTCCCTGAGCACCGCCTCCAACCCGTCCTCCACCCGCGCAAACACAGGCTCGCTCCGCATAGCACCAATTCTTTCACCGCCGCGTCGACCGCAGTCCGCTACCGGCTACAGAATTTGACTTCCCGCCCCGCCAACATTATTTTGATCAAAGCGCGAAGGGCGCATCCAGTCCGCGGAAAGGGCCGTGCCCACCTTAGCAATTCACAACCTGACGAATCTTCTTTCAGCCTGATTGCATGCGGACTTCCCAGGCGCACCCGAAAGGAGCTTCGTATGCCCGACGCGCAAATCCCTGACCGCCCCAGCCTCGAACAATATAAAAAACAAGCCAAGGATCTGCTCCGCGCATCCCTGGCCGGCAATCCCGCCGCCCTCGAGCACATCCATCGCCATCCCCGCTTCTGCCACCTCACCCACGAGCAATTTTCCGCCCAGCTCCCCAACCTGGTCCTCGCTGACACGCAGCTAGTCCTTGCTCGCGAACACGGCTTTCCCTCCTGGCCTAAATTCGCCGCCCACATCGAAACCCTCCGCATCGTCCGCTCCCTCGAAAATCCGTCCAGTCCGGACGAAATCCGCGACCCCCTCTCGCTCTTCATCGAAGTCGCCAGCGTCCCTCGCCACGGCTGGCACGGCTCCGGCTCCCTCGAGCACGCCGAGCTCATCCTCGTCCGCTACCCGCACGTCGCCACCGCCAGCATCTACGCCGCCGCCATCCTCGCCGACGAGCCCACCGTCCGAAAATTCCTCTCCCAGGATCCATCCCTCGCCACAGCAACCGGCGAACCCTATCAATGGGATGCCCTCACCTACCTCGCCTTCTCCCGCTATCTCCGCCTCGACCCATCCCGTTCCGATGCTTTCGTCGCCACCGCCCGCGCCCTCCTCGATGCAGGAGCCGGCCCCAACACCGGCTGGACCGAGTACATCGACGAACCACCGCATCCCATCCAGGAAACCGTCATCTACGCCGCCGCCGGCATCGCACGCCACCCCGGCCTCACCCGCCTCCTCCTCGAATATGGCGCGGATCCCAACGACGGCGAGACCTGTTATCACGCACCGGAAACCTACGACAACACCGTAGTGAAAATCCTCATCGATTCCGGCCGCTGCAACGACCGCTCCCTCTCCTGGCTCGCCGCCCGCAAAGCCGACTGGCACGACGAAAAAGGTCTGGCCCTCGCCCTCGACGGCGGGGCTAATCCCAACTACATGACCCAGTGGAGCCACACCCCCTTCCAGCACTCCATCCGCCGCGACAACGGCCTCGTCATGATCGAAATGTTCCTGGACCACGGCGCTGACCCCTCCATCCACAACACCGAAAACGGCCGCAACGCCTTCCAGATGGCCGCATTCCACGGACGCGGCGACATCCTCACCGCCCTCGAACAACGCGGCATCGCTCTGAACTTCGAAGGCCCCGATGCCGACATCGACACCCTGATCGCCGCCTGTGCACAAGCCAACCTGCCCCGAGCCCAGTCCCTCATCGCCCAAAATCCAGAGCTGCAACAACGACTGTTACAAATAGGAGGCTCCCTCCTCGCCCGCTTCGCCGGAGCCGCCAACCTCGAAGGACTCCGCACCCTCCTCGACCTCGGCATCCCGCCCGACGCCCTCTGGCCCGAAGGCGACCCCTACTTCGACATGACCCCCAACTCCACCGCTCTGCACCACGCCGCTTGGCGCGCCCATCACGAAGTAGTCCGCGAACTCATCGCCCGCGGAGCCCCCATCCACGCCACCGACCTTCGCGGACGCACCGCCCTCCAGCTCGCCGTCAAAGCCTGCATCGACTCCTACTGGCAACGCCGCCGCAAACCCGACTCCGTAGCCGCCCTCCTCGCCGCCGGAGCGACGGTAGAAGGCATCGACCTGCCCACCGGCTACGAAGCCATCGATACATTGCTGATGACGAGCGGGTCAACCTAAACCGAAGTTATTGGGCTTTCGCTCTTTGTCCATCGCATCCAGGTCAGGCAGCCCGTGGAACCACTCGTAGAACGCTGCGTCGAAGTTGTAGTCCCTTTGGAAGTCGAGTTCCGGTAGGCGATCATCATCCGGTATTACCTTCAGACGGGTAGTATTTCCGCCACCATCCGGAGCCATTCCTCTGACTAAATAGGTTCGCCTACCGCGAATCGCGTTGAGCGCCAGACCCTTGCGCCCGCGGAGACCGCGTACATCGATCCTGTCATCCGAGAGCATAACCCTGGACCCAAAGGCATCCAGAACCCACACAATTCCGGCGGCGAGCAGAACTAACGATGCAACCGGCCAGAGAAAGCTCGGCTCACCCTCTCTCGTGATGGCCGCTCCCCAGGTCTTGATCGCGAAAGTGGCGCCCAACGCGAAAGCTATGATGCTCGATGCTCGAAACCACCACTTCATTCTGTAAACGCGGACTTGACGCATGCGGATCGTATTCTGACCCGCCCCGTGTCGCTCATCTCCTTGTATGCCCGCCACAGTCTCGTCTCAGTTATCTTGAAGTGATCCCGGAGAATCAGCCCTATGCTACTCCCGAAAGCTTCACTCGCTTGCCTTTGCCTGTTCTCTTTCGCCCAAGCCCAGCAGCGCACCTACCCCACCCGCGATCCCCACACCCCAGGCTACGTCCGCGCAACCGAACTCCCCGACTCGACCCTCCCGCCCGCCAACAAAGACGGCAACTTCATAATCGGCCCCACCCACCCGCCAGCCCCCGAGACGACCGTCAACCCATCCGTCCCACAGGGCACCGTTACCGAAATCACCATGACCTCCGCCGACAGCAAGCTCTACCCCGGCATCGCGCGCGACCCCGGCACCTCCGTCGCCTCCGATCCCGACCACCCCGAGCGTCCCGTCGTCACCACCAGCCGCTCGCATCCGTGGACCCGCACCGTCGCCGTCTACGTCCCAAAGCAATATGTCCCCGGCACGCCCGCGCCCTTCATCGTCGGAGCGGACGGCCCCGACCGCAGCCTCTTCACCGCTCTCGACAACTTAATCGCGGCAAACAAGGTCCCCATCATGATCGCCATATCCATCCAGAACGGTGGCGGCGACGCCCAGGGCTCCGAGCGCGGCCTCGAGTACGACACCATGTCCCCCCGCTATGCCGAATGGGTCGAGTCCGAAGTTCTCCCCCTCGTCGAATCCAAATGCAGCGTGCAACTCACCCACGACCCCAACGGCCGAGCAGCCATGGGCGGCTCCTCCGGCGGAGCGGTCTCGCTCATCATGGCCTGGTATCACCCCGAGCTCTACCACCGCGTCCTCGCGTACTCCGGCACGTGGATCAACCAGCAGTGGCCTTGGAATCCCGACACACCGCACGGAGCCTGGGGCTTCGTCGACAACTTAGTCCCTAACTCTCCGCGCAAACCCATCCGTATATGGATGGAAGTCGGTGACCGCGACCTCTACAACCCCAATTCCATGCACGACGACATGCACGACTGGGTCCTGGCGAACGAAAAGATGGCCGCTGCCCTCGCCAAAAAGCATTACCACTACCAATTCGTCTTCGCAGAAAACGCGGGCCACGTCGACCACGCCACCAAACTACAAACCCTGCCTGAAGCGTTGGAATACCTCTGGCAAGGCTACCCAAAGCACTAACTGCCTTTGATGTTGTTTTTGAGCTGTCATCCTGGCCCTGAGCAAGCAAAGCGCGTCGAAGGGGAATGGACCTAGCGTTTCTTTCTCCATCGGAAAACAAATCCGGGTGCCCCATCCTGGTGCGCGGCGCTTTTCCGTGCAGCAGGGTGGGATACCGCCACACTTAGCAAGCCCATAGAACTCCAATCCATGCACTCACTTTAGGCCCCCAGCGACCAAACCCCTCCTGCGCCACTGTCTCCTGACATTCGACTTACTCGCCAAATCTCCAAATGTGGAAAATCTGTCAAGAGCGATCCTCAAACTCCAAAGTAATAACGCCTGACTTACAAGCACTTACAAGCCAGCTAGCTCAAAGATATTTGGCAGGTTTTATATCCAAACTTGGTATTCTGATAATAGGGAGTAAAAAAGAAAAGCCTCGCTCACGCGGGGCTTTCTGCTTTTGAAAGGAGTATCGAGTGCTCGACTACGCGAACAACCCGGCCGCCCGATTCTTTTCGTTCGCTCCATCAGCGACCAGATCGAGATCCTCCCTCAGCACCCGCGCATCTGCGCCCTTCGTGAGTACGAATGATGCATTCGTACTCACGAGTGCATCATTCATGCGTACGAACGCGTCATTCGTGAGCACCAATGACGCATTCATGCTCGCCAGCCATCTGACTTGTCCTCAATCATCAAGGCCTTTCGTGAGCACGAATGCAGCATTCATGCGCACCAGTCCATCATTCATAAGCATCAACGCAACTGACTTGTTTTCCAATGCGTGCATCCATCGCGAAAACCCTCCCGCCCGCAACCGCTTTGCAATCAATCACCTCATTAAAAACCAAAAAAAGGAATGCCCCCGACAATTGCTAAACTGGTCCTACCCATGGCTACCGCTGTGACCCTCTCACCCGAAATCCGCGCCAAATACGAGCCTGTCATCGGTCTCGAGGTCCACGTCCAGCTCCTCACCGAGACCAAGGCCTTCTGCGGCTGCGCCAACAAATTCGGCGCTCCTCCCAACACCAACGTCTGCCCGGTCTGCCTCGGCCTCCCCGGAGCGCTCCCCGTTCTCAACCAGCGCGCCGTCGAATTCGCCACCCTCGCCTCGCTCGCCCTCAACTGCCAGGTCCGGGAACGCTCCATCTTCGCCCGCAAAAATTACTTCTACCCCGACCTGCCCAAGGGCTACCAGATCTCCCAGTTCGATAAGCCCCTCGCCGAGTTCGGCCACATCGATGTCCCCACGCCCGCAGGCTCGAAGCGCATCGGCATCACCCGCCTTCATATGGAAGAGGACGCCGGCAAAAGTCTCCACGATGGTTTCCACGACTCTGCCACCCGCACCTACGTCGACCTCAACCGCTGCGGCACTCCGCTCATTGAAATCGTGAGCGAGCCCGACATGCGTACTCCCGACGAGGCCTTCGAATACCTCACCCGCCTCAAGGAAATCATCGTCTACACCGGCGTCAGCGACGGCAACATGGAAGAAGGCTCCCTCCGCTGCGATGCCAACGTCAGCATCCGTCCGCGCGGCCAGGAAAAATTCGGCACCAAAGCCGAAGTCAAAAACGTCAACAGCTTCCGCTTCATCCGCGCCGCCCTCGAATACGAAATCGAGCGCCAGATTGAGTTAGTCGAATCCGGCGGTCGCGTCGTCCAGGAAACCCGCCTCTACAACGCCAACGAAGGCCGCACCTACTCGATGCGCTCGAAAGAGCAAGCCCACGACTACCGCTATTTCCCCGAGCCCGATCTTCCGCCGTTGATCGTGACTGAAAAATGGAAGTCCGAGATCGCATCGCGCATGCCCGAGCTCCCCGAAGCTCGCCGCGCACGCATGATCGCCGAGTATTCGATCACCGAGCAGGACGCGCACACCCTCACCGCCACCCGCGCCTTCGCCGATCAGTTCGAGTCCGCCGCCCGCGCCGCAAAAAATCCACGCCGTGTCGCCAACCTCGTCCAGAGCGAGCTCACCATGCGCCTCAAAGCCGCCAAGCTCGAGCTCGAGCAATCTCCCGTTTCTATGTCAGGAATAGCTCAAGCCGCCGACTTAGCCGAAGAAGGCAAGCTCTCCTCGAAGCAACTCAAGCAGCTCTTCGACCTGTGCTTTGAAAAGAGCGAGGACTTCGGCCCCGTCTACGAACGCGAGAAGCCGCAGCAAATCAGCGACGCCTCGACGCTCGAAAAAATGATCGACGAAGTCATCGCCGCCAACCCAGCGCAGGTCGACCAATATCGAAAAGGAAAAAAGACCGTAGCCGCCTTCTTCGTAGGCCAGGTCATGAAAGCCTCAAAGGGCCAGGCCAATCCCACGCTACTCAATGAGCTCGTAACAAAGAAACTCGATGCCTGAAAGAATCTGGGTGCCCCCACAACCTGCCCTGAGCGAACGCCGAGCGACGCGAGGCAAGTCGAATGGGTCTCGCTTCTGAGATGTGGGATCGGATGACGCTTGTCCGACTAGTCCCCCGCGCCCACAGCAACAACCGCTTCGTCTCGAATCAAAGCGCTGGCCACCCGCCAAACCCACATCGCCGGCCACGCAAAATAGGTCGCCGTCAGCTTCGGAATCCGCCGCACATCCATCCCCATCGACTCCGAATCCTCGCCCACCAGCAGCACGCCGTTCCGGATCATATGCCAGTGAAAGGTCGCCGACAGAACCGTAAACACCAGCGCCGCCAAGCCCAGCTGCCGCGTCTGCCGCCCGTCAAGCCAGAAATGCAACGCGCCATCGCACCCCAGCGAAGTCAGCGGAACCACCACCACGCACGCCAACCACGCCATCGCCTCAGACTTGATCGCCAGCGACTGCTGCTGCAGCGCCGAAAAGAACCCGCACGTCAGCAACACAAACGCGGCCTCTACCACCCCGAAATGGTTCCGGGCATGCGTCTCCATGTGCCGCAGCGCCGCCACGCATACCAGCCCGCGCAGCACCGAGGTAATCAGCGCAACCTTCCAGTTCCAGTGTGTCAGCGGAAACAACCAGCTCGACGTTTCCGCCGCGCCAATCCCGGATTTTCCGTCGCTTTTCATCCTGTGCAACTTTCGTGTTATGCCCTGCTTGCTGCGGCAGAATCGCGTCCTGCTTTGCTCTGATGCACCTTCGCATCCATCCGCGTACTGCACCGTCAATGAGTCATTACATTTCGCACAATTTCATCGGCATCGGACCCATTTCGTAACCGCCCCCGACGCGAATTTCTTCAGATAGTTACCAACGTGTCGAGTATTTCCGAAACTTAGCCCCCATCCCTGTGTTCACGATTGCGACGGCGAACTTAGCCGATCAATATCATCTGACACCAACAGCGGTTCACGGGCACGTCTTCATCGCGTTCTGCGACCGCCGCTTTCCGAGGATCACAGCCTGGCTGCACCGAGCTTCGCGCCTCTCCGCGCGCACCCTCTCCCTGCGTCCAGGCCCTGATCTTCCGTCTGCGGTCTCGCAGTCTCGACCAGTCACCCCAACCGCGGAAAGCGAATCATCCCGATGTCCACCAACGCACCCCTTCGCCACGCACGCATTCGCACCATCATTTCCGCCCTTTGCATGAGTGCCGGTCCTCTGCTCATCGCCCTCTTTTTGCTCGTTGGCTGCGGCATGACCTCCGGCAACCCGTCTTCCGACTCCACCGCGCCTACCGGCTCCGCCTTCGTCATCGGCACCGACGCGCCCGTCGCCAGCGTTGTCTCTTTTAACGCCACTATCCAATCTCTCGATGCCATCGATGCCAGCGGCAAATCCGTCTCCCTCGTCAGCGGCAATCCCACCGTCGACTTCGCCCGCTACAACGGCCTCCAAACCCTCCTCGACATGAACGACGTCCCGGCCGACACCTACACCCAAATCGCCGTCACCTTCTCCAGCGCCACCATCGGCTATCTCCAGACCGGATCCGGCGCCCCGACCATCGCCACCATGCCCGCGACCTTCACCACGCCGACCTACACCCAGACCCTCACCAACCCGCTCGTCGTCACTACAACGAGCCCAGTCGGCATCCACATGGATTTCCGGCTCGATAAATCCATCCAGGTTTCCAGCGGCCAGATCACTGGCTCCGTCACACCCACCCTCGAGATCAACGCCGTCGGCACCACAGATCCCGGCGCTTACATCGATGAGTTCATCGCCGGCGTCGTCAACCCCACCGCCTCCGCGCAGTCCTTCACCATTCAGGGACCCCACGGCCGCATCTTCACCGTCAATGTCACCGGTCAAACCGAGTGGGATAACGGCGACACTCTCGCCAGCCTCACCTCCACCAGCATCGTGCAGATTTCCGGCGTCCTCGACCGCGCCGACTCCACCATCGATGCGGACGAAGTGGCCATCCTCACCCAGGACGGCTTCTACGCCGCAGGCCAGATCACCTATGTTCAGCCTTCCTCCGGCCCAGCCACCGACTTCCAGCTCTACGTCCGCGGCACGCTGCCCGCCAGCGGCGACGGCGTCAGTCTCGGCCAAATTGCCCAGGTCAACCTCACTGGCTCGGAGAAATTCTTCATCTACTGGATGCACAACCCGCTCACCCAGTTCCTCTTCAACCCCTCAACCCTGCTGCCGGGTCAGCATGTCTCCGTCGGTGGAACCCTCGCCGGCGCCGCCAATGCCGATGCCCTCAGCGTCAAGCGCGTCGTTCTCCGTAACTGGGGCTTCAACGGAACCTTCGTCCCCAATTCCGTCAGCAACGACACCTTCCAGATGAACATCAACGGCTTCGCAGGATTGCTCGTTCCCGGCCAGCCCGTCACGGTCTATGTCGGTGCGGGAACGAAATTCCGCAGCGGCTTCAGCGCGATCGGCGATCTCAGCACCAGCACCAACATCCGCGTCGTCGGCCTCCTCATCAAGGACCCCACTTCAGGGGACTCGGTGATCCTGGCTCGCTACATCGACGACATGGATTAAACTCCCACGAACTTCCTCCCCAGCTGTACCCACGAAAGGCGGCGAGCTCGACTCTGAGCTCGCCGCCTTTGTTTTCCTCAACGCTATCCGCTGTCCGCTGTCCGCTAGGGTTTTCCGTTATACGCTGACTTCATATACTTCCGCGCCTGATCCCCCTGCGCTGTGTCGCCGCCCGTATTCAGCACCGCCTCATATTGCTGCACCGCCTTGTCGTGCTCCCGCATCAGGTCGTACGTCTTTCCCTCTTCCAGCAAACACCGCCGCCTCAGCTCCAAACTCGACGCTGCTTCGCCTGCCCCTTCCCGATACGCCGCCACCGCCTCGTTGAATCTCTTCTGTCCCCGCAGCGTGTCGCCCAACCCGTAATACGCCAGTTCCAGATGCGCGTTCGGAAAATACCCGGGCCGCTTTGCCGTCTCGATCAGCCGCTCGTACGCCGCCACCGCCACCATCCCCTCGCCGGCATCCTTCTCCAGGTTTCCCACTTCCAGCCAAAACAAATAATCGTGCGGATACTCATCCGCCAGTCCCTGCGCAATCTTCACCGCCGCCTCATACCTCGCCTCGCGCCGCAGAAACAGCATCATCGAAGTCCGCGCTTCCACTCGCGTAATTACTCCGCGGTCGCCATCGTCTCGCAACAGTGCCATCCCCGCGCCCTTCGATCCGTGAATCCCCACGAATCCCGCCAACACCTTAAACCCGATCGGCAGCGCGCCCACCACATACTGATAAACACCCGTCACCAGTTCCGCATCCACGTAGTTCGGGTCCAGCTGCAGCACCCGATCGCAGTCCCCGCGCGCCCCCAGCGCCTGCTTCAAGCCGCCCGTGAACGCCCGCTCCACCATCGCCGCATACGTCGCCTGCAGGCTCCTCACCCATCCACGCGCAAACAACGCGTTCACGTCGTTAGGATTTTTCCTCAGCTCCGTGTTCGCCTCGTTGATCGCCTCATCTCCAAGCATCCGGATCCGGTCCCGCACCTTCGGATCCTCAACCACCGTGTGCTTCCCCGTCAGAAATCCATCGTTGGCGTAGAACGTCGTGTCCAGCAGATCCAGCCGGTTCAGCTCCCGGAACAAAACCGCATCCAGCAGATACGCCGTCGCCATCGGATCGCCCGGGTGGTCTCCCTGAATCTTTTCAAATCGCGGAAGCGCGCCATCATAGTCCATCTCGTAAAAGTGCTGGAACGCCTCCTGCACTTCTGGCTGGCGGTTCAGCGGATTCGTATCCACCGTCTCCGCCGCCCTCGCACGCAGCCCTCCCATCATCATCAGCAAGACACAAACCGCCGCCGAAAAGCGGCCGGCATTGGACAAGCACAACATATCTTCACGGATTGTAGACGCACCCCTGCACACCAGGCCTCAATCGCACTTGCTCCAATACCGCAACGGCCGCGCTTCATCCCGCCCGTGGAAAAAGCGGACCTCTAGTTCCCGGTTACCAAAGTAAAGCCGTTGCCGAAAGAGTAATTCCGGCGAGAGCAATTGCAGTTTCCCCAATATCGAGTCAATCGTTGGCTAAACCGATAGCTCCCGCGAGCCGCGATCTCAATCCGCTCGCCAACTCCTTCACCTGTAGGGTCCAACCCGCCCGTCCCCGGCCCGATATCCCAGCAGAAGAACGAGATCGTAGCGTCGAACCTTCGACGCCCATGAACGGCTCCGCCTCTTCGGGCCCCAGCAGCAAAAATTAGACTTAATCAGTTGGTTATCCACATAGATCCATCCGGAGCCTCGGCTCGAACCCTCCGGCACCAACCTAATTAACAGATGGACTCCATTTTCCCCTTGCCCGAGGCACCGCTTCTGCATTACCTTTGGGCCCACCGAGAGCGGAACCGCCGGGTGTTACCTCAATTCCCCTCCAAAAAATCCCATGACTCGTAAAGAACTCATTCGCATCGTTGTGCTTCGCGCTCGTGTGCACGGCTTTGAGTTCCGGCAGTGGTACCAGACCTGCCTCGAGTCCGAATGGCCAGGCTTCGAACCCGCCATCGGCACCCTCGCTTCCGGCCGCCGCTATTACGCCCTGCTCTTCTCTCACGAGTTCGCCCGCCACTTCTGGAAAAAAGGCACGCAGATCACCTTCCTCCTCCCGTCGCAGGAGTACACCCGCCTCGACGCCCACGGAAAAGTCGTCACCATCAAACGGAAGTCCTTCACCCGCCGCTCCTCGCGCTCGACCTCCAACACCGTCTGGCAATATCACCTCGAGCAAATGGCTGTCTGGGAAGAGCCGCTCCGCTACATCCGCCGCTTCATCCTCACCGACGAGGAACTCGAAGCCGCAGGCGAGCCACCCTCGCCCACCGCCGATCGCGTAGACCACACAGAGCCCGCCGCGCAACTCGAAGCAATCGAGTCGAAAGAACCCCACACCCTCCCACGCCGCGCCGACTGGGCTTGAAACCGCCTGGGCCTAAAACGGCCTCCCTCGTCGCCCCCAATCCACCCACGCCTCAGCCCCGCGCCCCGATTGATCAGCCACATCGAAACTGCTATTCTCAGAGAAGTCTGCAGCACCCCACAAACCCAGTGCGCCCTTAGCTCAGTTGGATAGAGCGACTGACTACGAATCAGTAGGTCGGGAGTTCGAATCTCTCAGGGCGCACCATCTAACCCTCCCCGCAGACCACCCACCCGGTTGTCATCCCGAGCGAAGCGAGCGGACCTCGCGTTTGCCCCCGTCCTTGTCTTTACGTCCCCCTGAGCAACAAACAATCCGCAGACTTATAATCGGGTCTCCCCCTCGAACCCCCGCTCGTGCGAACCAATGACCTCTGCGCCAGGCATGGACGACGATCCCACACTTTCGCTGGACGGTAGCCTTCGTGCCCCTGCCGATCCCACGCCGGAAGTCAAAGCATGGGGTGAATTCCGCCTCCTCGAGCGTGTCGGTCACGGCGGCTTCGGCGAGGTCTACCGCGCCTGGGATCCACGCCTCGAACGCGAGATAGCCCTCAAGCTCCTGCTCCCCAGCTCCGTCAGCGGCGACGAGGAATACAAAGCCCTCCTCCGCGAAGCCCGCGCTCTCGCTTCCGTGCAGCACCCCAACATCGTCCATGTCTACGGCATCGACCGCCACGACGGCCGCGTCGGCTTCTGGACCGATTTCGTCCACGGCAAGACGCTCTCCGCGCTCATCCGCGCCCAGGGACCCTTCGGCTATCGCGAGGCCGCCCTCATTGGACTCGATGTATCCCGCGCCCTTAGCGCCGTGCACAAGACCGGTATTCTCCACCGCGACATCAAGCCCGAAAACGTCATGCGCGAAGAAGGCGGCCGCATTCTCCTCATGGACTTCGGCCTCAGCACCCTGCCGCATCTCCAGGGCAGCATCTCCGGCTCACCGAACTTCATGGCGCCCGAGCTCTTCCAGGGCACCGCCGCCTCCGTCGCCTCCGATATCTACGCCATGGGCGTGCTCCTCTACTACCTCGTCACCGGCGAGCATCCGGTTAAGGTCAGCAAGCGCCCGTTTGCGGAAGTAGTAGCAGCCATCAGTGAGCGCAGACCTCTGATCGATCTCCGCCCCGATCTCCCCGAGTCGTTCCTCCGCACCGTCAACGTCGCCACCGAAATCGATCCCGCCAAACGATTCACCACTGCCGGCCAGTTAGCCACCGCACTCGCAGAATCCCTCGGCGCCTCGGTCCCGTCGGAGATCCTCACCTCTCCCGCTCCCAAACGAAACCGCATCAGCCGATGGGCCCGCGAAGCGATCATCGCAACATTAGTCCTCGCCGCCGCCATCGGCTTTGGCGTGTGGACAGGAACAATCCAGCGCTGGATGCATCCACAAACTGCCAGCGTTCCCGCAGGAACGCCCGCCAATATTTACGACGACTATCAAAAAGCGCAGGACCTCCTGCAGCGTTCCTACAAGGATGCGAACATCGACGCCGCCGCAAAAGGTTTCCAGCAAGTGCTCCAGCAGGATCCATCCTTCGCGCTGGCGGCCGCCGGCCTCGGCAACGCCTGGTTCCTCCAATACCGCAACACGAAGGATCCCAAACTGCTCGACCAGGCGCGCGCAGAAACCATGAAAGCCCTGCAGCTCGACCCGAACCTCGCGCCACCCTACGTAACTCTCGCCCGCATGGCCGCCATGCAAGGCCAAATCGCATTGGCCCGCCAGCAAGTACAAAAAGCCATCGCCCTCGATCCCCACAGCGCCGACGCCTACGGTGCATTAGCAGAAATCGACCAGGCAGACGGCCGAACTCAGGACGCTATCACGGCGGTGCAGAAGGCGATCGACCTTGCTCCGAATGATTCGCGATGGCCGGTGCGACTGGGAACGATCTACTTCCACAGCGGGAAGAAATTGGAAGAGGCCGCCGTGGAGTTTCAGAGGGGTGTAGACATCGATCCACAGAATACCTTCGGACTCTACGATCTCGGTTTGTCCCGGATGCAGCTGGGTCAGTTCGATGAGTCACGAGCGGCTCTCGCGAAGGTTCTGGCAATCCAGCCGGACGCGGACGCCTACAGGACACTGGGATCTTTGCTTGAGCTTCAGGGCAAATATGATGAAGCGGTCCAAATGGATCAGAAATCGATCGCTTTGAGACCGAGCGACTATTTTTCCTGGGGGAATTTGGGGAGTGCCTACGTGTGGGGCGGCAAACACGAGAAGTCGATGCAGGCCTACCGCAAGGCAATCGAGTTAGCTGAGGCGGAACGCTCTAAGTCTCCGGACGATACAAGTCTGCTCGTCCAACTGGGCGATTACTATGCATCCAGCGGGCAGGCGGGGCAGAGCGAAGTGCTGCTTCGGAAAGCATTGGCGCTCGCTCCCGATGATCCGAATATCGAATACCGCGCCGGCGAGACTTACGAACTTCTGGGCCAACGAGCCAAAGCAATCCCGCTGATCTCGAAAGCCCTGGCGGAAGGCTACAATTCTGTGGAATTCCAGCGCAGCCCTGAGCTGGCCTCGCTGCGTACCGATCCGGCGTTCCAAACGGCACTAAGCCAGGCGAAAGCGGAGAGTTCGTTGGACAAATCCAAACAATTGCAGTAACGTGGCCGCCATGGCAAGCACGACGATTACAATCTCCAGCCAGGACGGTGTCCTCGTTCCCAGCCAGCCTTCCGTTCCCGCGGTAAATGGCGACACGGTCACGTTCTCCGCCCAGGGCGTCAGCGCGACCCTGTTCTTTTCGCCCGGCGCGATTGCGATTCTCAACCCCTCGCCCTCCGCTCCGGTAACGATCGCCGCCGGCGGCAACACATCGTTCACCTTCACCTCGTCGAGTCAAGGCGCCTACAGCGTCTACTTCGAGCCGGACGCCTCTTCGCCGCCAGCCAGCTTCCCGGTGCAGTCGTCGAATCTCCTGCTGCTCGAGATCGATACCAGCCACGTTGGTTTTGGCGGCCCCGGCGACAATACAAAGGGCTGAGCCCACCGGCTTCCCTACTGCAAATCCCCAATGCGCAGCCGAGCGGCCGGATCCCCCAGCACAATATAGTTGCGCGCATCGTCGCGAGCGATCGTCAGCGCGGTGCGCGCCGCATCATTCAAAGGCTGCGGCGCGTTCGGATCCGTCGACACCGTCCGGGCCTCCGCCTCTATCAGCTGCGAGCACAAATGGCTCCAGCGATCGCTGAGACAATCCGCCGCATACCCAGCCCGCCTCCCCAGCATTAAATACGTCAGCGGATCCCGCACCGCCTGCACCTGCGGCGATCCCGTCACATCCTGGAAAGCATAAGGAAACGCGAGATCGATGTGCGCAATCACCGCCAACGTCCCATGGCTTAACAACGCCTGCGGTAAAGCCGCAATCATCGGCGCGGGCGCCACCGGAAGCGCCGCCCCATTCGGCCCGAAGTAATAGTTATTCACCGCCGGACACCCTCCGCTGTAACACGCAAACAAAAACGACATCGTCCCCTGCAACTGAGCATCCGCCGGAATATCATCCGCCGACATCAAATTGTTCTCCCCCGCCGGCGTCCCGCGCACCCACTCCTGCGTGAACAACGACCCCTGCATTCGCCGCTGCAGCGCCGGATCGCTGATCGAATATTCCGCCCCATGCGATCCCGTAAAAATCACCGCAGGCGCTCCGCCAGGAACCTGCCCGCGCAGAATATCGATGAACTGCTGCTTGGTCGCCTGCTTCGGCGTCGTCGTAGTAAAAGCGTCCAGCGAGAATTTCGCCGCCCCACACCCGAGCGGCTTCTGCGCATCCAGAAAATTCGGGCACAGCGCGTTCGTCAGCATCCCCGTCGCAAGATCGCCATCGTTGTGTGTAATCCAAACCGCTGCGTTCTTCCGCTGCACCGGCTTGAACGTTGGGCTCTCATACTCGACCAACGCCTGCGCGTACCGCCCGTAATCCTCAACGTTGTCGAACGCCAAACGCCCTACCGCCCACTGCATCTTCAACAGGTTCTGAAAATCAAATGGAATCCGGTCCGGCCCTCCAACGATCAGCACGTAATAAGGAACCCCCGCCGTAGGATCCACCTGCGCCGTCAGCGACACGCCCCGATACTGCACCCAGTTATCCGCCGTCTGCCCAGGACGCACGCCCGCATCGTTACCCTCAAAAACCTTGAACAGATTGTCATCGGCCACCTGCGCATGACGAAGATCGATCAGTGGCTGCAACTGCGTCTTGATCGCCGGATCGGCGTCCGAAGCAAACAAAATCGACCACCCCGTCTGTGTCAGATCGTTCGGATCCCCCACGCTCGAGTCCGCCGACAAATGCGTTGAGTTCACCGCCCGCTGATTCGCCCCCGGCAGGTCGCCGGCAATGTGCGGCATGCTCTCCGGAGGAAGCACCGGCGCAGCCGCGCCCGTTTCGGCACTCACTAACAATGGAATAGGGACCGCAGAATTCGTGTTAGCAGCATTCGTACTCATGCCAACCTCTTTCATCGCTCAGTGCGGGGGGAGCGCCGGCAGAAAACAGTATGGCCTCGCACAGCCCCGCACGGCAATTCCGTATGGTAGCGTGTCACCATGCCGGTTTACCGCAAGACGGCCGTAGTCCAGTTAGAGCTGCCCAGCGGCGCGATGGAGACCAG
>Ga0302324_100002069_pt1 | contig 47340 bp, 39 predicted proteins | sample Palsa_T0_1_FD_201949 | JGI IMG/M metagenome (GOLD analysis project Ga0302324, IMG submission 201949) | Peat permafrost microbial communities from Stordalen Mire near Abisko, Sweden - Palsa_T0_1 | ecosystem: Environmental > Terrestrial > Soil > Palsa > Peat permafrost | place: Sweden: Abisko... | reverse complement strand
CCTTGCGCGTGTAATCGACTGGCTTGCCCGATGACTCTTCGATGGCACGGACGAATTCGGGATAGAGTCTTAGGCTTTCTTTGGACAGCGGCACTAGTTGGCGGTCGCGCGGCGAATCGGGCGCAGGGGAGAGCATGCCGGCGGCGGCCCAGGAGGCTTCGCGACCGGGTTGCTGCCGGTCGAGAACGGCAATTTTCAGTTTTTCGGCGGCGAGTTGAAAAGCGATCGCGCAACCGATGACGCCCCCGCCTACGATCGCCACGTCGAATTTTTCCACGCTCCGATGTTAGCAGCAAATCGTGGGCTGCACGACGACCGCGCGCCACGAGTAACGGCAAACTGCAAAAGGCAAGAGGGATCGCTCGAAAGGCGAGCGATGGAGAACCGTACTTCGCTGCGCTCAGGACGACTGCCGCTAGGCGAGGCGAACGGCTGCGCAAAGGTGACACAAAAACGCCAATCGGGAGGTTGGCGTTCCTGGGGGCTACGCCCTCGCGCGCGCAAGCTTTGATGGGCGGGAATGCCCCACGGCCAGGGAGACACAGAAGACCGACCCTTAACACCGAAGGGTCGGGCACCCGCAAAGGCAACGACAACAGCAACAACAAAGGCAACGCAACTGCGAAAGGCAAGAGGGATTCTTCGCTTCGCTCAGAATGACTGACAAGAAGAATGACCCGGTCAGAACGACCATTTAAAATGACCGTTCAAAAGGAATTGATGAGTTCGGTCGAGAGGAGGCGGGCTTTTTGGGCCAGGTTTTGGGCGCGGGCCCAATCGCCGCTCTTGCTGGCGTCTAGGGATTGCGCTAGGAAGCTGCGAATCTTTTCGAGAAGATCCTGCTGGGCGGCGTTGAGCTGCTTGCCCTGGGCGGCTTGGAGATTTTTTCTTGCGGCGGAGACGTCTTCGTTGGTCTTGCGTTCGTAACTGGCCTGGTCGACCTGCGAAAGCTGCGGAGATATTTGCGGAGCGGGAGGCCGGGACGCCGTCTCCGTCGCCGCCTCTTGCGCCGGGGGCTCGACTGGTTTTCGTGGAGCCCGGGCGGTCGCAACGGGAGCAGGTGGAGGTGCCGCATCGTCCGCTACTACGGGGGGAGCTGCGGTGTCCTCGACAGGAGGTACAGCGTCGGTATCCGGCGCGATCGTCATGGGGCGTTCGGCTTCCGCAACCGCCGGAGTGGGCGGAGCCGGCACGGGAGCGGAGGCGTGAACGGTCTTGCGAGCGCATCCTGTCGCCGAAAGCGCGAGGCAGCAGGCCAGCACGAGCCATCGTGAGTTCAGGGGTGCATTCGTGGCTGGATTCGCGGGTGCATTCGCGGGCGCATTCATGGGGTCGTGGCTGGACATCACCGTTTCTCTGTGGCGAACGGCTGGCTGAAGTCGCGGACCTTCGCCAACGGCAGGGGTTGCGCGGATGACGCCGGCGATGCCGCTTCGGTCCGGGCCAAAGGCAGCTCGACACGGAAAGTGGTTCCAATGCCGGTCTCCGATTCGAATTCTATCCGGCCGTTGTGCAACTGCACAAACCGGAACGTGTTGGCCAGTCCGATGCCGGTGCCGCCGGGCCGCGTGGTGAAGAAAAGCTGGAAAATCTTGCCGCGATCCTCCGGGGAGATTCCCTTCCCGGTGTCCGACACGGAGACGACGGCATAGTCACCCTGGCGCTGCAGATTGATCGTGACGCGTCCCCCGGGCGGCGTGAAGCTGCTCGCGTTCAAGAGCAGGTTCAACACACATTGATGGATGAGCTGGCGGTCCAGGATGACGGCCGGGAACTTTTCGGGCAGATCGACAGATAATTCGAGACCCGCTTTGGCGATCGAGGGCCGCGCTGCATCCAGCACTTCCTCGATGAGCGCGCGCAGATCAGTTTCCTCCAGATTAATCTCCACCGGCTTCGTGAAATTTAGGAAGGTCTTGACCGCGCGGTCGAGACGATCGATTTCGCTATCGAGCATTTTCACGGCTTGCTGCGGCTCCGGATCGATGGGCATATTGGCTTTGAGAACTTCGAGCCATAGTCGCATCGAGTTCAGAGGATTCTTGACCTCGTGGGCTACCCCGGCCGTGACGCGGCCCAGGGCAGCGAGGCGCTCGGACACCTGGAGCTGGTTGCCGATGCGCTCTAGGGTTTCAATGTCGTGCAGCGTCACCAGGGTGCCCATGCGCTTGCCGTGCTCGCGGATTACCTGCGCGCTGGCGCGGATTCGCAAGGGATGCGAGCCCCGTTCCAGGGTCACCTCGGTGCTTTCCACCGATTCGATTTGCTCTCCCTCGACGCGCAGGACGCCCCGCAGCGGATGCCGCGCGGGAAAAATCTCGCTTGCGAACCTGCCGCGCAGGTCTTCGACGCGCGCTCCCAGGAACTTTTCCACCGAAGGACTCACGAGTACGGCGCGGCCTTCGGCGTTGAAAAGGAGAAGGCCGTCGCCGAGCCCCTGCATCACCTGGTCGAGATTCTCTCGCAACGTGCTGAAAATCTCGCGCACGTCATGCAACTGCTTCCCGATGCCGGTGATCTTGGTGCTGACGACGCCGAGTTCGTCGCCGCGCGCGACGGCGGGCTCGAAATCGAATTCACCGGCGGAGATGCGGTCGAGCTGCTTGGAAATTCGTTCGAGGGGAGCGAGCGTGATCCGGCTCACCAGAAGCGCGAGCAGAGTGGAAAGCAACACCGAGGCCAGCGCCCAGTAAAGGGCCGAGTGCAGGCCGGGTGAAATCTCGTCGCGCAAAAGCGTGGAGGAAAGGCCGATGCGGATATTTCCGAACGGTCCCGAACCCAGGCTGAAGGGCAGCGAGTATTCGTAGGTTTGGGGAGGTCCGTACAACGTGCGCAGCTGATTGATGAAACCACCGTGGACGAGCAAATCCACGCTGGGACGCGCGGGCGCCATCTGGCCGCGCTTGGAGGCGTCGCTCGATACCAGAACCGCGCCATCGTCGCCGCTGATCGTGATTTCATAGATGGTCGGCGAATAACCTACGGCCGATTCGATGAGGGAGTTCAGGGGGCTGCTGTTGTCGAGAGTGGTGCGGACGTACTCGCGAATGTCTTCGGGCTTGAGGGAACTCGGAGCCCGGCCCGTTTCCGAGGCGTCGGCAAGGGCGTTCTGGCAGGCGAGAAAGACCTGCTGGGCGACGAAGCGCGCGCGGTCATCGGCCTGGTGCAGCACCTGGCTGGTGAGGCGTCCGAGATAAAGCGCCGAAACGACGGCGACCACTGCCAGCACGAGCAGCGAAGTCGCCAGCGTGAATTTAGTTTTCAGGCTGAGACGCATCTTTCCGCCCCGCCTCGTATTCCTTCAGCTTGTTATGCAGCGTTTTGAGACTGATGCCGAGAAGTTCAGCCGCGCGCGTCTTGTTCTGGCTGGTGGAGGCGAGGGTTTGAAAGATGAGCTCGCGCTCGACGTCGTCGACCGTGGTGCCGATCGGGAAGCGAAGGCCGCCCAGTCCGGAGGAAGTCACTGCCGGTGCGTGGCCGAAATCGGACGGGAGATGCTGACGGTTGATCGTGCCACGATCGGAGGCGATCGCGGAACGTTCCAGCACGTTGCGGAGTTCACGCACGTTCCCAGGCCAGGGATAGGACTTGAATAAATCCATCACGTCCGCGCCGACGCCGGTAACCTTTTTTCCGTGCTTCTCCGAGATCTCCGCGAGCAGATGGTCCACGAGGGGCGGCAGATCGCCTTTATGCTCCCGGAGGGGCGGGAGATGAATGTGAAACACGTTCAGGCGGAAGTACAAATCCTGGCGGAGCTTTCCGTCAGCGACGGCCTGCTCGGGATTCTTGTTGGTGGCGGCGACCACGCGAACATCCACCGGCGTCTCCACTTTGCTGCCCAGGCGGCGCACCTTGCGGTCTTCCAACACGCGAAGGAGCTTGGCCTGCGTCTGCGGAGGCATCTCGCCGATTTCGTCCAGGAGCAGAGTGCCGCCGTGCGCCAGCTCGAAGCAGCCGATGCGGCGTTCCGCGGCCCCGGTAAACGCCCCCTTCTCGTGGCCGAAAATTTCGCTCTCCATCAGGGATTCGGGGATCGCCGAGCAGTTGATTGCGACAAAGGGACGGGAGGCGCGTGGCGAGAGCATGTGAATCGAGCGCGCGACCATTTCTTTGCCGGAACCGGTTTCACCGGTGATCAAAACAGAGGCGGTGGAGGGGGCGGCTATTTCGACCTGGCGCATAACATCCTGCATGGCCCCGGAGGCCCCCACCAGAACGCCCAGCTTCCCGGCTTCGCGAAGCTCGCGCGTGAGAGCGGCAACGGCTTGCTTGTCTTGCACGCGTTCGAGGGCGCGCTTTAGCAGCGCCTGCAAAACGGGGAATTTCAAGGGCTTTTCGATGTACCAGTAGGCGCCGGCCTCGATGGATTGCACGACGCGTTCATCGCTGCCGCGACCGGTAATGATGATCACGGGAATCTGCTTAATTTCCTCGGACAGATGGCCCAGCAATTCAAGGCCGTTCATGCCGGGCAATTCGACGTCGGCGAGAATCACATTAGGGGCGAATTCGGGGAATTTGGCGAGGGCATCTTCGCCGCTGGCGACGCCCAGCACTTCGTAATCGCACTTACGGAGGAGGGCTTCGTAGCCTTTGCGGGCGTTCTCTTCATCCTCGACGATCAGGATGCGCTGCATGGAGTGATTATCGGAGGCCATTGCATCGAATCTACCAGCTGTGCCAGGGAATTCCAAGAAGCGGCGGAACAAGCCGCTCCTTGAGCGAGAGTCTTCCTGCGATAACCTTAGCTGCGAAGAATCAGAAGGATAGGGTTGTCAGAACCGGTTCACGTAGAGGGGCCGGTCGAGAATGATCTCGAGCTTGGTGCCCTTGGCCAGCGCCAACTCCTGGCCAAGTCCAGAGGCGGCCATAAATGCGGTGGCCGCACCCGCAGCGGCGCCCATGGCCGCATCCTTTCCATTGTGCGCGGCCACGCCGCCGGCCGCTCCTACGAAAGCACCCGCTGCCGCTGCCTCCGCTTCCTGCTGATGCTTGCTTGTCCGCGCTTCGATTTCGCCCTCGCGGTCGTAGTCGACCTTTACGGAGTGAACGCCCGGAATGTCAACCAGATCGGCGACCAGCGGGGACCAGCCTGCGGGGGTTCTAACCTCATCAAAAGTCAGCCAGATGCGGGCACGGCCGGTCTTGCGAGCCGCTTCCACCTTATCGACGTGACCGCGGACTTCCATCCCCGGTGACAGAACGAATCCACTGGCCGTCGCAAGCGGTTCCAGCGTGCGGCCGTGAAAACGGTCGCCGCTCTTGGAGTTCGCTGTAGACAGGTTATCCTGCAGTCCGATAATGAAACGGGTTCCCGCCGAGACGGTATTCGGCGCATTCCATGCCGTGGACCCGGCGCTCGAACGGTCTTGTCCGTGCGACCGGGCTTCGCCGCCAACCAACAGAATCGCAAACACAGCAATGCAAGTGACGCGTCTCATCGCGTGCCTCCTTGGACTTGGTTCTAACCCGCTGGCAATTGGCGTACTACGAGTTTCTAGGATGACGGGACATCCCCGGAGGGTGGCCTGGCGGAATCGAGTCATTTGCGGTCATTTACGGGCATCTACGGGCCATTTCGGGAATAACGGTTCCCGATCCCGCATCCAGAAGAAAAGATTAGCGGGTATAGATATCCGTAGTAATACCAACTTGTTAAAAATCCCGATTAGGAACTACACTCCAGTCTTCGATGGCAGGTATCGGGAGTAAGGGCTTTCTGCACAGCGAGGGGAAGTGTTCCCAATTGGTTCTTGCGTTGCTCTGAATTGGAAATACGGAGTGTAAAAAGGGGAATGGACTTGGCGAGTGCCCCAAGAACTGCAGTCGCAATGGACCGTCCGACACCGATTACGGTGCTGATCGTGGACGACGAGGACGACGTTCGCAACCTTTGCCGCGACGTGGTGGCTGACTCTGGCCTTCGCACGCGGACAGCTTCCACAACCGAACAGGCCCTGGAAATACTCGACCAGTACGCGGTCGATATCGTGATCACGGACCTCCGCGTGCCGCTGCTCGGCGGCTTCGAATTGCTGAAGCGCATCCGTGAGACGTACCCGCAGACGGCAGTGATCGTCCTGACGCAATACGGGACGATTGAGGGCGCGGTAGAGGCCACCCGGATGGGGGCTGTCGATTACCTGACCAAGCCGTTTCACGTGCCGGAGCTGCGTGGAAAGCTCGATCGCGTGGTGCGTTTGCTCGACATCGACGAGGAAAACCGGGTGCTGCGCGAGCAACTGCGCACGCGGCCGGGGTTCGGCGGCCTGATCGGCGTCTCGGCAAAAATGCAGCGGGTATACCGGTTGATCGAGAAGGTGAGCCAGCACAATTATCCCGTGCTGATTCTCGGTGAAAGCGGGACGGGGAAGGAATTGGTGGCAGGCTCGATTCATTTCTGCGGGCCGCGCCGGAGCCGGCCTTTCGTTCCGGTAGATTGTACCGCACTGGTCCCGACGCTGATCGAAGCCGAGCTTTTTGGCTATGTGAAGGGTGCGTTCACAGGCGCTTCCCACAATAAGCAGGGTCTGCTGGAGGCAGCGGGAAACGGCACGCTTTTCCTGGATGAAATCGGCGACCTGCCGTTCGATCTGCAAGCCAAACTGCTGCGGGCGCTCCAGGAGAAGGAAGTGAAGCCGGTAGGGTCCACCGACCGCGTTGCTATTTCCACGAGGGTGATCGCGGCCACCAACCGCGACCTGGAGACCTCGGTCCGGCAGGGGACGTTCCGCCAGGACCTTTACTTCCGTTTGAATGTCGTACAGATCAAGATCCCGCCTTTGCGGGAACGCAAGAGCGACATCCCTCTTTTGGTAAGCGCCTTCCTGGAGAAGTTCAGCGACCACGGGGGACCGACGCGGACCATTTCCGAAGACGCCATGGCCCGCCTTATCGCCTTCGATTGGCCTGGGAACGTGAGGGAGCTCGAAAACGCGATTGAGCGCGCGGTCGCGCTCGGCTCAGGCCCCATTCTTCACGTGGGCGATTTGCCAACGAATCTGCAGTACGGAACAGGGGAAAGAATGCCGCAGAGCGATGAGCTCCTGCCGCTCGACGAGCTGGAGCGCCGGGCGATTCTGCGGGCGCTGCGGGAGGCGTCCGGCGACAAACTCGCGGCGGCGCGCTTGCTCGGCATTGGCAAAACAACGCTGTATCGAAAGCTCAAGCAGTACGACGCTCAATCCCGCTCACAGGCGGGTTCCTGAAATCTTCGCAGCTCTTCGGGTTCATCGAACAAGGGATAGAATCCCGTAATTCCTAGACACGGACGAATACGTATCGAAGTGGGAAGCCGTTCGCTCCATCGCAGAATTCCGATCGCTCCAAACGCTTGATCGTTCGGCACTTCGCTTTTATTTCGCTGCATGGCCCCTCTGTTTGCATTGATCCGTGGGACATGCGTGTACATTCTCGCAGTCCCTATCAGTTTTATCAGCCGCCAACCGGCCCGTGTACAACCTTTCACCAGTACTCTCCCCGCGGCTTCCCCCGGGGCCTTTCCCCGGCGCTTCGCCGCGCGCTGGAATACGGCGTCGCGATCGCCCTAGCGCTTCTGTGCAGCCGCTGGATCGTTGGAGGGGGTTGGTAGGAGTCCATGGCCGATCCGCGATGACCGAATCACGCCGAGGCGTGCGCACATCAACGTCGAATCCGTCAGCCGGTGTCATCGGCGGGTTTGATGAGGGATCGTTCGCCGCTGTTTTCGATACCAGCGGAGAGGCCCTGCTGATCATCGACGCGAGGGGCGTCATCCAGCGGGTGAATCGGCGTGCGCGTGAATTGCTGGGCATGCCCGACGCTGCTTCGCGGCAAAACGAACTAGCGGATTTTCTGCCGCAGAAAGGCACCGGCCGGTTCGCATTCCTGCCGGAAACCTACGCGGCAGGAATGCCTCATGGTATGGATGCGGCGCTGCGGAGCGGCTTGCCGGTGCGCGTCACGCTGCGCTCGATCCTTTCGGGATCCCTCCATTTACTGCTCTGCGTCGAAGAACGCGGTTCCCAAAAAACCGCGGAAACGGAGCGGCATCCACTGAACGCCGCACTGCGCTCCGCTCTCGATTCCATGGAAGCGGGCATCGCCCTGTTCGACTTGAGCGGCGGAGTGCGGTACTTAAGCCCTCAGTTCGGAGAACTTTTCGGGCTGGACACGCCGCAGCTGGAGAAAATAAACACGTTCGATGAACTCTCGGAAAAGGCTGCCGGGCGGTTTCGATCGCCGGAAATCTTCTCCGCACGATGGAAGGCATTCCGAGCGGGAAATCACGAGTCGGCCAAGGAAGAAGTGGAGATACTACTTCCGCAACGGCGCGATCTGGAGCGGATCTCGAGACCGGTACTTGATTCGAGGGAGCAACCGACGGGATGGCTGGAAATCTACACGGATGTTACCGATTACCGGCAGATCCAATCGAAGATGCTCCAGACGGAAAAGATGGCCGCGCTGGGGGAGATTGTTTCGGGGATCGCGCACGAGTTGAATAATCCCCTGACGTCGATTATGGGCTATGCGCAGTTACTGCTGGGGCACGGACTCGCAGGTCCCCAGCTGGCGGAGGCCCGCAACGTCTATCAGGAAGCGGACCGGGCTCGCCGGATCGTGAAGAATCTTCTGTATTTTGCGCGGGAAAACAAACCGGAACGCAGCGCCGTGGACCTGAACGAAATCGTGGAACGCACGCTGGCGCTTCGCGGTTACGAACTCAAGGTAGAGAACATCCAGGTTCAGTGCGATCTGGCCCCCGGCCTTCCCAAAACGATGGCCGACCCCTATCAACTGCAGCAGGTGGTGTTGAACCTGCTGGTGAACGCGGAACAAGCGTTGACCGAAAAAGGACGTGAAGGCCATATACAAGTCCGCACGCATCACTTGAAGAACGAAACGGGGAGCCGGATTTCGCTCGAGGTCTCGGATGATGGGCCGGGTATCTCTCCCGAAATCGCCCCGCGAATCTTCGACCCCTTCTTCACGACCAAGGCACCGGGGATAGGCACGGGGCTGGGACTTTCCATCGTTTACGGAATCGTTCGCCAGCACGAAGGGGATGTCACGTTTGAAGGTCAGCCCGGGCGCGGAGCGAGGTTCCTGGTGGAGTTGCCAGTGATTCCGGCGCCCGCGGAGCAGCGAAGTTTGGGAACGTCACGGGGTGAACTAAGGAAGCCTGCGCCGGGGCGGATTCTGGTGGTCGAAGACGAAGCGACGGTGGCGCAGTTGATCGTCGATATCCTGCAGGAAGAGGGTCATCGGGCCGAAGCGGTACTCGATAGCGAGGAGGGCCTGGCACGGATCTCGCGTGATCCTTACGATCTGGTGATCTGTGATTTCCGCATGTCCAGCATCGACGGCCGGGCGTTTTATCAAGCATTGGCGCAGGCCGGAAGCCCGATGCAGAACAAACTCGTCTTCGTAACCGGCGATACCGTTGCTCCGGGAACCTTGGAATTCCTGGAGGCAAATCACCTGCCGTACCTGGCAAAGCCGTTTCGGGTTGAGGAGCTTACGTCCATCGTGAATCGTCAACTGGTTGCAGCTCACGAGAGCGTCTCGAAGTCACGGGAGATGCAGGCAGGAAGTATGCATTCGTAAGACTGCGTCGCGGGGAAAAGAAAGCGGGCTTCTGTTCTGTCGTCTGTTGAATTGTCTGTTCCGGGGAGACGAGCCAAATGAACTTCACAGGAAGCAAGGAATCGCCAGTAACCCCGGGTTCGCGCCAGGCACAGGCCCACGGGACTGTGAGCGCAGATGTTCTGGCAGGTGCGGCGCGCGCCGCCGTGCTGGGCACCGGTGACTCGGCTCTGGCGCAGCGGCTGTCGCGTGAACTCGGGATAACCGCTCCGAAGCAGACCATCCTCGTGGCCGGCACCTTGACTCAGCTGCGCGAGCTTTTGAAGACGTGCACCCCTGGGGTGATTTTTGTCGACAGCGATTTGCTGGGGGGAGTGCCCCTCCCCGATGCGGTGCGGCGGATCGCGTCTGCCGGACCTGTCCTGGTGCTCGCTCCGTTGAATGCCCAGGCGGATCTCGCCAAACTGGTTGCGGATGAAGGCGTGGATTTCATTGCGCGCGTGGGAATTTTGTTCCGCTAGCCTGCGCGCTGATCACGCGCAGGCTGAAGCAGGCCCAACGACCGGCTTTGGATCCATGCCGGCCCGCGGAGCAAAGATCTTCGGGCATGGGGGAAATATTCCGGCACGAGATCAATAACCCCCTGACGGGGATTGTTGGAAACGCCGAATTGGTATTGGCGTACCGCGAGCATTTCTCCGGAGTTGAAATACAGCGGCTCCAGACCGTGGTGGATCTTGCGGTGCGGTTGAGGGAAAACATCCGCCGCATCAGCAATAGCTGGGATGCCAATCGCTCTCCAAAAGCGTCCTAGGCTCTTCTTTTAAACTACTTTCCCCTTCTCTCTCCTGCGTCGCGCAGCCGTTTCCCCCTGGATTCTGTACGCTGGTTCGAGTGGAGTCATATCAGCGGGGTTTACTTCGGGCCGCAGTTTCCATACGATGAGCGGGATTGCGGACCTGTGTTCGAAGGCGGTTCGCTTCGTTGAAGGGACCGGGAAGAAATGCCAGCGAGCAGCCGCCTTGTGGTAATCGAACCGAACGGACCGCGCCGGGAAGTTCCCCTGGAGGGCTTTCCCTTCCGCATCGGGCGGCAGGCGGGCAACGAGCTTACCCTGCGCGACAGCCGGATCAGCCGCCAGCAGGCGCAGATCCAGCAGACGAACGGCGTTTTCGTTCTCGAGGATATGGGAAGCCGCCACGGTACGTTCGTGAACGGCCAGAAGATCATCCGCCATGAGCTGAAGGCCAATGACACGATCGAATTCGGCGTGGCCGACTCCTACCGCCTGATTTATGTCTCGGAAGGGGCGACGATCGAGGAATTGGTGGGACGCGTGGAAGCACCGGCGCCAGCCGGAGGCTCGCGCGAGCTGTATCACCTGGGAGTGCTGCTTGAAGTTGCCCGGGCCCTCGGCACGGGGCTTTCGCTCGAGGACATATTGACGGTGGTCGTCGACGCTGCAATTCAGGTAACGCGCACGGAACGGGGCGTACTTCTGATGGCGGGCCCGTCCGGCGAATTGCAGACTCTGGTGGCGCGCAACGCCCAGAAGACGACGCTGCGCCCGGAGGATTTGCAGGTATCGAAAAGCGTGGTCAAGCGCGTGGCAACCACACGCCGCGAGCTGATCGTGAGCGATACGGGCGACGACATTCCTATGAATCCGCAGGAAAGCATGGCGCGGCTCGCGCTGCGAACCGTGGTGGCGATCCCCATCGATAAACTGCCGGTGATCGAAGCCGTGGATGTGACGATCGCGACGCGGCAAGGCGAACTCCTGGGGGTTCTCTATCTCGATAGCCGCGCGCCCACGAGCGCGTTTTCCGCGCTCGACCGCGAGGTTCTGCGGACGCTGGCTCGCGAAGCCGCCACGGTGGTGGAGAACGCCCGACTTTTTGCATCGTCGCGCGAAAAGGCGCGACTCGATCACGAGATACAGATCGCGAGCGAGATCCAACAACGGCTGCTGCCCAAATCGCTGCCCGACCTTCCCGACGTGGCGATAGCAGGCTTAACCCTGGCCTGTTACTCGGTGGGTGGAGATTGCTTCGACGTGATTGAGTTGGGCGGAGGACGGCGCGGATTTTTCGTGGGCGATGTTTCCGGCAAAGGAATATCGGCGGCCTTGCTGGCGACGCTGCTTCAGGGCGTGTTTTTCACCACAGCCGCGATGGACATTCCGATCTGCGATATTTTTTCCCGGGTCAACAAGTACTTGTGCGAGCGCACCATGGAAAGCCGCTATGCGACGGTCTTCTACGGGGTGCTCGACAGGGACGGGAACTTCGAGTACGTCAATGCCGGGCACGTGCCGCCGCTGGTGCGCCGAAAATCCGGATCGCTCGAGCCGCTGGCGTCGGTGAATTTCCCCGTTGGGTTATTTGCCGAAGCGGAATATGAGAGCGCACGCGTGAAGCTGGAGCCGGGAGATTTCGTCGTGATCTACACCGATGGCGTGTCCGAGGCCGTCGACACCCACAACGAGCAGTTTGAAGAAACGCGGTTGAGAGAGGTATTGCAGGAGTCCCCCGCACGGACAGTGGATGAAATGGCCGGCGCGATTCGCGACAGCGTGAGGGCCTTTACGCAGGGCGCCCCGCAGTCGGATGACATCACCGTGCTGGTGATTCAGTACAAACAAGGTTCAGCCTGAGCGGGCGGGCGGCGATCATTCGCCGATTACTTTGACGATCACGCGCCTGGGGCGCAGGCCATCGAGTTCGACGAACAGAACGAGTTGCCCGGGGTCAACGTCGAGGCGGCTCTCGGTAAACGGCACGCTGACCTGGTGATGCAGGAGCAGTCGTAACAGCGGAGACGTCGCGCCGGCTTCGAATCTTCCTTCGTTTTTGTAGTCCACGCCCACGGGCGCGAGCTTCTCCAGCCAAGCCTCCAGATCCTCCAACAATCCAGGTCCGTCGTCGCTCACGATGACCGACGAGGTCGCGTGCAGCGACGAAACAACGATGATGCCGTCGCGAAAGCCGCTCTTTTCCATGGCGGCTTTTACCCGCGACGTAATGTTGAAAACTTCGCGGGGCTTATTGGATTGCAGAGTGATTTGTTCGTTGTAGATTTTCATCACACCCGCGACTGAGAGCAATTTCAACGCCGAATACGCCTGAATGTGCTTCCCCAGCGTCCAGCCGGGGGAGAATGAATACGATGCTGAACACAACTGGCATCCTGACCCCAGGGCGTAGCATCCTTGTTTTATGAGGCTTGCAGCACATCCGCGCCTGTTCGCATAGGCAAGTCCCGAAGCGGTCTGTTACAATTTTGCGGTCTCAAGGGCTGGCTGGGCGCGCGACCGCGCCCGACATGGCGGAAAACATCAGACAAAAAAAAGTCATTCTGCTGGTGATAGCGGGCTTGGCCGTTTTGCTTGTGGCAGTGATTGCGCTGCGCAGGAAGCCGCCTGAGGTGGCGATTACCGGCGTCGCCCAGGAAGATCTGAGCGAGACGATCACGAGTAACGGAAAAGTCGAGCCAATCGCTCCGGATACGGCCCATGCTGAGTTTCCGACGTTTGTGGCGAAGGTGTTTGCCAGCGAAGGACAAGCGGTTCATCGCGGGGAGCAGATTCTGACACTGGACGCCGGCGACGTACAATCCCAACTCGCGCAGGCAAGAACCAGCTTGCTTGCGGCTCAAACCGATCTGCGCAACGCCCGCGCAGGCGGCTCGCTCGACGAGGTGGCGCAGGTGCGCGGAAGCCTCGAACAAGCGCGGGTGGATGTGGAAAGCCTGCAACGCACGGAGAAAGCACTCGAACAGCTCGTAACCCAGCATGCGGCGACCGAAGACGAGCTTTCCCAGAATCAGGCTGCGCTGGCGAAAGCCCGGTCGAGGGTTCAAGAACTGGAGCAGAGGAAAGAGGCACTGGCCCAGAAAGCCACATCGATGGCGGAGAACTCCGGCCTGGTGGCGAAGCAGGCGCAGGAGCAGGTTACGTCCCTCGAAGAAAAACTTCGCTCGGCCGATGTGATCGCTCAAACCGACGGTACGCTCTATTCGCTTCCCGTCCGGGCCGGGGATTACGTCAAAGTGGGAGATGTACTCGCGGAAATGGCTGATCTGCACCACGTGCGCGTGCGGGCTTTTGTGGACGAACCCGATCTGGGGCGGCTTGCGCCGAATCAGGCCATTCAGGTTACCTGGGACGCCAAACCGGGCCGGACGTGGGCCGGCCGAACGCAGCAGATTCCCAAGCAAGTGGTGCCGCACGGAATGCGCAGCGTCGGCGAGGTTCTTTGCTCGGTGGAAAACGACAAACTCGAGCTGCTTCCGAACACCAATGTCGAGGTGACCATTTTAATTGTCGAGCGCCGCAACGTGCTGGTGGTGCCGCGCGCGGCGGTGCGGGAAGATGGCGGCAAGCGCTACGTGTTTGTGGTTCTCGGCGACAGCATTGAGCGCCGCGATATCTCTGTAGGGATCGCGAGCGCATCGAAGTATGAAGTGCTGTCGGGCTTGCAACTGAATGACCGGATCGCGCTGCCGGGTGATCACAACTTGCGCGACGGCATGACCATTCGCGTTGCAGAGGGTACTTAGAGTGCGGCGTTATCAGACTAAGACGGCGATCATCACCGGGGCGGTCCTCTTCCTCTTCAGGCCGCTCTTCCTGCCGGCAATTCGACCGGCTTTCGCGGCACCGCTTTCCAACGACGTTGGCGGGATTCTTCAATCGGCGCAGCACGAGTTCGATCTGGGAAACTATGCAGCCGCCATCAAGACCTTGCAATCCGCCGTTGCGCTGAATTCCGCGAGCGCCGAAGCGTATTACTGGCTGGGGCGCAGCTACTACGAAATCCGAGATTACGATAACGCCATCACGCAGGGCGAGAAGGCCGTGGCGGTGGACGTCAAGAATTCTCTGTATCATCAGTGGCTGGCCCGCGCGTATGGCGGCAAAGCGGACCGGGACCGAAGTTTCTTCCTGGCTAAGAAAGTAAAGAAGGAACTGGAAGAGGCGGTCCGTTTAAACCCTTCCAATATCGAGGCTCGTCTGGACCTGGAAGACTTCTGCATCAACGCTCCGTGGATCGTGGGCGGTAACAAAGATGAGGCGCGAGATCAGGTGGACGCCATCTCGGCTCTCGATCCCATCGACGGCCACGTGGCCCGCGCCAATTTCGATCTGCAGGGAATCAAGCGGCCCGATCTGGCCGAGACCGAGTACCGCCAGATCTTGAGCTCCAAGCCAGCCCGGCTGGAGCCGTATTTCGAAGCAATTACGTTCTTCCAGAAGCAGAACGATCTGCCGGGCATGCAGACGGCGATCGACGGTGCGGCGCAGGTCAACGCAAAAGATTCCCGCGTGCTGTATTTTCAGGCTGTGGACTGGGTACTTTCCGGATCCGAACCTGTCCGTGCGGAGGAGTACCTGAAGTCCTACCTTGCGAGCACTCCCGAGCGAAGCGACTGGCCCCCGCACGCCGCCGCTCGGGAATGGCTGGGAAGGCTTTACGAATCGCAAGGCAAGCGCGCCGAGGCCGCAGAGCAGTACCGCGCGGCTCTGCAACTGGAGCCGGGAAGAAAAGAGGCGATGGCCCGGTTGCAGAAACTCGAGAAGACCTCCCCATGAAATTCCCCTCTCGCGGCGCCGCGCTAAAATTCTTTGCGCATGCGATCGGAGCCGCCGCGCTGGCTGCTCTCGCGTATGCAAGTTCAACGTACGCCCAGACCAACGAGAAAATGACGCTGCGGCAGGCCGTCACCCTGGCCCTGCAGAACAGCCGCGACCTCAAAATTGCGCGCCTGCAATATACCGTGGCGCTCAACGAGGCCGGCCTGGACCGCGCCGCCTTCCGGCCAAACCTCTACACCGGCGCCGGATATGTCTACAGCTACGGTTTTCCCGCGCTGCCGGGTGGCGGGCCGCCTTCCCTGTTCCAACTGGACTACACGCAGGAGATTTTTAACCCGCTGCTGAAGGGCCAGCAGAAAGCGGCCGAGGATCGGGCGAAGAATCAGAAGCTTGAAATCGACCGGATGCAGGACGACGTGATCGTCCGAGCAGCAACAGCGTACCTGGAGCTTGCCAAGGTGCGGCATTCGCTCGAATTGATTCAGAACGAACGCGCCAGCGCGGCCAAGATTCTGGAAGTGCTGCGCGAGCGTGTGGCGGCCAATCAGGAACTTCCCATTGAAGTCACTCGTGGAGAACTTACAATCGCCCGCACGCAGGAGCGTTTGGTAAAGCTCGCGGATCGCGACGTAATCCTTACTGAACAGATCCGCAACCTCACCGGCACTCCCGAAACACAACCGGTGGAAGTGGAAACCGTGGCCCCGGGGTTTACAACCGACCAGACGGAAAATGAAACCGTGAGCCTGGCGACGCAGAATGATCGAGACATTCAGGAAGCCGAAAACGAGCGGGCCGCGCGCGAACATATCTTTCGGGGAGCCCATTTGAGCTACTGGCCGACGATCGACATCGTGGGACAGTACAGCGTGCTGAGCAAATTCAACAATTACTTAGACTTCTATAAGACTTTCGAGCGGAATAATCTCAACGTGGGGGTCGTTCTCACGATTCCGCTCTTTGCCGCCAAGACGAGCGCGACCGCAGCCCTGGCGAAAAGCCAGCTCGACGTGGCGGAAGCGACAGTCAGCAAGAAACGGCAGGAAGTGCGGCTGGATGTCGTACAGAAGTCCCGCAGCGTGCGCGAACTCGATGCCGCTCGGGAAGTAGCGCGGCTGGACCTGAAACTGGCGCAAGAGACGGTGCAACTGGCGCAAGCTCGGTTCGACCAGGGGCGGGTCACCCTGCAGGAAATCGAGCAGGACCGGCTGGACGAGAGCGACAAATGGATCGCCTTCCTGGATGCGGATTTTGCCCGCGAACAGGCGCAGCTTACGCTTCTGCAGGCTACCGGCCAGCTGGCGAAAGTACTTCAATAGAGCGAGATAAGGTATTGGGGGAACGCCGGAAATCAAGTAGACTGAAGGCTGCAAGCCGGGTTCCTTCCAAAAATCCTGAGGGGGTTTGATGCCGTCCGTAATGAAAACGCTGTTGTTGAATCCTCCGAGCTTTGAAAAGTTCGACGGAGGCGCCGGCTCGCGGTGGCCGGCGACGCGTGAAATCGAATCGTACTGGTATCCCGTGTGGCTGGCATATCCCACCGGGATGCTCCCGGGCAGCCGGTTGCTCGACGGCCCCCCGCACCATATCAAACCGGCGGAAGTCGTACAGATTGCGCAGGATTACGAGTTCGTGGTGCTCTTCACGTCGACGGTGGGCTTTCATAGCGACCTGAAGATGGCCCGGGCCATGAAGGAAAAGAAGCCCGATATCAAGATCGCCTTCGTGGGGCCGCAGGTGCAGATCAAGCCGGCGGAGAGCCTGCTCGCCAGCGCCGACCTTGATTTTGTGGTGCGCGGCGAGTTCGATCATGCCGTCGTGGAGTACGCCCAGGGAAAGCCGGTTTCCGAGATTCAAAACGCGAGCTACGTGAAGGATGGCAAGGTGGTGCATAACCCTTCGCGTCCGCTGATGGAAACCAAAGAGCTGGACGAACTTCCCTTTGCCACCGATGTCTATCAGCAGAACCTGACCATTGAAAATTACAACGTTCCGTTCCTGCTGAATCCCTTCGTTTCTTTCTACACAACGCGCGGCTGCCCCGCTCTCTGCACCTTCTGCCTGTGGCCACAGACGTTGTCAGGCCATACGTGGCGCACGCGTTCGGTGGAGAACGTGGCGCGGGAGTTCCGGCAGGCCCACAAGATGTTCCCGCAGGCGAAGGAATTCTTCTTCGACGACGACACCTTCAATATCCGCAAAGACCGCGTGCTCGCCCTTTGCAAGGAATTCAAGCCGGTGGGATTCCGATGGTCCTGCACGGCGCGCTCGCACTCCGACTATGAGACGCTCAAAGCCATGGCCGACGCGGGCTGCCGGCTGCTGATCGTCGGCTTCGAATCGGGCGATCCGCAGATTCTGAAGAACATCAAGAAGGGCGCCACGGTCGAGATGGGCCGGACGTTCATGAAGAACTGCAAAAAAGTCGGCATTCACGTGCATGGCGACTTCATCATCGGGCTGCCCGGCGAGACGAAAGAAACCATCGAAAAGACCATCAACTACGCGAAGGAACTGGACTGCGAAACGATCCAGGTCTCCATGGCGCACGCCTATCCCGGAACGGAACTCTACGACCAGGGCATGAAAGAAGGCTTCCTAGCGGGCGAGGCCATCACAGACGCCGGCGGGCACCAGTTACCGCACCTGCAATACCCCGGCCTCTCACGCGAATACATGATCGACTCAGTGAACCGCTTCTACGACAGCTACTATTTCCGGCCGCGCGTCGCATGGCGCATCGTGCGGGAAGCGCTGTGGGACGGGCACGAGAGGAAACGGCTCTATCACGAAGCGGTCGACTTCATGAAGCTGCGGGCTGACCGCAAGAAGGTGGCGCGGAAGGGCGTTGCGAAAAAGGCGATGGTGAATGTGCCGCACGTCGAATCGCGCGTCGAGGCAAGCGAGTCTCCCAGCGCATGATGCCGTCGGCGGGCCTGCGTTTTAAGACCTATCTGCTCATCTCCATGATGGTGGTGTTTGGTCCGCTGGGTGATGTGCTGCTCGGCAAGGGCATGAAGCATGTCGGCGCTTTGGCCGATTGGACTCCCACCGGCCTTTTCCGCTTTTTCGACACCGCCTTCGGCTCGACCACTATCTGGCTCGGCATCGGGTCTCTTTTCGCGTTTTTCATGGCCTACATTCTCGTGCTCTCCTGGGCCGACTATAGCTTCGTCCAGCCAGCTTCTTCGGTGGCCTACGGCGTGGTGGCGCTGCTGGGTTACCTGGTGCTCCGGGAGACCATCACACCGACGCGGTGGGCGGGGATTGCGATTATCTGCGCGGGCGTGTTTATCGTGGGACAAACCCCGCCCCGCACAACGGAGTCCTGAGAATCGTGTTGCGAGAAACTGTTTTTTACCTGCTGATCGTCGTCGCCGGAACCAGCGGCGAGCTTTGTGTGACGCGAGCGATGAAGACGATCGGCGAGGTGACCGACTTCCGCCCGGCATCATTGCTTCGCGTGGTGTTCCGCGCGATGAAGGTCGGCTGGATGTGGATCGGGTTGGGACAGATGACGCTGGCTTTCTTTGCGCTGCTCGGTATGCTCTCGCTCGAGAATGTGAGCATGGTCATTCCGGTGACTGCTATGAGCTATGCCTTCGGAGCGCTGGGCGGCAAGCTCTTCCTGGGCGAACGCGTGACACCGCAACGATGGGCGGGAGTGCTGCTGGTCTGCGTTGGTGTGACCCTGGTATTCATCGGCAAAGGCTAGGTGCGTGGGAGCGGGAGCCATCATTCGTGATGGGCTTTTAGTTCTGGCGCTCGCGCCCTTCGGCTACTATCTCTCGGCAATTGTCGCGGCCTTCCGGTTTTATCGCAATCCGCCGGTTGACACACCCTTCTTTCCTCCCGTAAGCATCCTGAAACCGATTCGCGGCCTCGATCGCGAGACGTACGAAAACTACGCGAGTTTCTGCGCGCAGGACTATCCGGAATTCGAAATTATTTTCTGCGTTTCCGACGAGAGGGAACCTGCCATCCCTGTGATCGACAAGATCATCCGAGACTTCCCGAAGCGTTCGATCCGTCTTCTTGTAGGCTCCGAGCCTTTGGGAGTGAGCGACAAGGTGAATAAGATGTGTCGCATGGTTCGCGAGGCGCGGTACGACTTGCTGCTCGTGAGCGATAGCGACGTGCGCGTGGAACCGGGGTTTCTTCGCGACGTGGTGGCGCCGTTTGCGAATCCCCGGGTGGGCGGCGTTACGTGCCTTTATAAAGGACTCACGGACGGGTCGCTGGCGGCGGATATCGAGGCGCTCGGCAACAGCGCCGATTTCGCTCCGGGCGTCCTGGTGGCGCGGCTGATGGGTGACCTCGATTTCATGCTGGGCGCAGTCATGGCCACAACGAAAAACCGCCTCGCGGAAATCGGCGGGTTTGAGGGCCTGGTCGATCATCTCTCGGACGACTACGAGCTTGGCAATCGAATCGCCGCGAACGGGTATCGCGTGGAGTTGAGCAGGCGTCCTGTGTCGATTGTTTATCCGCACCAGAATCTCGCCGATGCGTTTCGCCACCAGCTCCGCTGGAACCTCACCATCCGGTGTTCGCGCCCCGGCGGACACCTGGGCCTTCTCTTTACTCAGGGCTTGCCGTGGGCGCTGCTGGCCGCGGCCATAGCGCCGTCCGCGAAGATCGGCGTGGCATATCTGGCCGGCTACGTGATCCTGCGAACGGTGACGGGTTGGGAAGTGGGCGTTTCTGGAATGCACGACGCCCTGATGCGGCGCGAGTGGTGGATGCTGCCGCTGCGCGATGCGGTCGCGTTCATCGTCTGGTTGCTGAGCTTTTTCCCGCAGCGAATCCACTGGCGGGGACAGGAATTTTATATTCGCGATAAGCGACTTGTGCCTGCGCCGCCTCGCCACTCCTAGCTTGAATGCCTGGTTTCAATGCTGCCATTCAGGGCACGCTTGCCGGAATTTGTGGCTGTGAGCGCCCGCCCCGCGTGACAAAATTGAAGTTCATGAGCGACTCAGGAATTCAGGTTGCGCCGGTCCGGCGCACACAGCGCGTCCAGATTTCGATGCCGGTATTGGTGCGGGGCAGAGCTTTCGAAGAATTCACCACTACGATCGCTGTGAACGCTCATGGATGTCTGGTGCTTCTGAAAACCGCGGTTTCGCGGGACGATGTGGTCTCCCTAGTGAATCCGAAGACCGCCGAGGAATTGCCCAGCAAGGTCGTTTCCCTTGGAAAACCGGAGGACGGGAAAATTCCCGTGGGGATTGAATTCAGCGAGGCATCGCCGCTTTTCTGGCAGATCAGCTTTCCGCCCGACGACTGGCTCACTTCTTCAGAGCGCAAAAGACCGGGCGCCACCGCAAGCAAGAGATAAATCGGCCGCCCTTCATCTGTTCCGTCCCCGCCCGCGCGTTTCGTTGTCACGAGATCATGGTAACCAGATCATGCTTTCGTCCATCCAAACAATACGGTTTCCGCCCTGCGTGGGTCGCTATCAAGGTTTGGTTTCGGGTGGATGTGTGGTATAAAAAGCGCGAAAAGACGGCTTCTGGAGCGTGCATCGTGAAGAAAACTATTCTGGTTCTAATCGGGTTGTTCCTGGCAGCGCCCTACGGCATCGGTCAGGCGACGAAGGATTCTGGCGTCGGCATCCGGCGGATTGTGATTACCAAACGCCATGCGGCCTTCGGGGGCACATCCTTCGGAAGCGCGGGCCCCTACGAAATGCTCGTGGGCACCGCGTACGGCGAGCTGGATCCGAAGGCTCCCATGAATAGCGGAATCGTCAATCTTCAATACGCTCCCGTGAATGACCGAGGCCACGTGGAGTACAGCGTGGATATCACCATCCTGAAACCGGTCGACATCGACAAGGGAAACGGGCGGCTGATCTACGACGTGCTCAATCGCGGACACGAGAAGGCGCTCTCCGATTTGAACCTCAGCAAATTCAGCTCGATCGGTCCTGACGAAGTGGCCGATCCGGCGACGGCATACATCATGAAGCGCGGCTACACGGTGGCATGGAGCGGATGGGAAGGGGAGGATTCCGCCGAGACGTCCCGGCCGGGACTGCAGAAGGCAAAATTTCCCATCGCCATGCGCGACGGCAAGCCCATCGTGGGCATGAGCCACGAAGAACTGATGAGCTTCCCCGCCGGGCCTTCTTTCACTAAGAAATTGACTTATCCAGCGGCCAATCTGGACACTTCCGCCGCCACGCTGACCGTTCGCGAGCATTTGAATGACCCGCGCAAGACGATACCGTCCTCTGACTGGAGCTACGTGGACGCACAGCATGTACGCATCAAGACCGTCCCAGGGATGGGCACCGAGGCAATTTACGAACTGTTTTATCCGGCCACGAACCCCGTGGTGGAAGGAATGGCTTTCGCGTCGGTGAGGGATTTTGTGCTGTTTGCGCGCAGCGCCGAGAAGGATTCCACCGGCCAGCCCAATCCGCTCCATCCCTCGACTCCGTACAAGGCGGTGCTTGCCGTTGGAATATCCGAGAGCGGGCGCTTCCTCCGGGATATGGTGTACCAGGATTTCAACGTCGACGATTCGGGACATATCGTGTTCGAGGGGATGCTGAGCGCGGTGACCGGTTCGCGCAAAACCAACGTCAACACCGAGTTTTCGCAGCCTGGCCGCTTCTCCCGCCAACACGAGGACCATCTTTTCCCCGGCGACCAGTTCCCTTTCACGTACGCCACGACCAAAGATCCGATCAGCGGCAAGACGGATGGGATCCTGGTGAAGTGCACGGCGTCGAAGTCCTGCCCGAAGATTTTCCACATCGATACGAATACCGATGTGTGGCAGGGACGCGCGTCGCTCGTGGTTACCGACCCTACCGGGAAGTCCGTTGCCATCCCTGAAAACGTCCGCGTTTATATTCCCACGGGCATTCCTCATGAATCCGACGCAGGCGACCCGACGAACGGGACACCCGAGGGCCTGGGGATTTGCAAGTACCGCAAGAGCCCGCTGCAGTATCGCTACTATGTCCGCGCGCTTTTTGCGGACCTCGACAGCTGGGTCACCGACGGAGTGGCGCCGCCGCCGAGCAAATATCCGAATGTGAAGAACGGCACGTTGATCACGGTGGCTCAGGAATCCAAGTTGTGGCCGTCGATCCCCGGCTATCCCTTCGAGCCGGTGATCAACAAACTGCACCTCACCGACTACAGCAAGGTTCCGCCGGACGACTCGGGACCCGAGTATCCTGTTTTTGTCGCGCGCACCAACGCCGATGGAAATCCGATCGGCGGGCTGGAGCCGCCGGAAGTGAGCGTTCCGCTCGGGACTTACTCCGGGCAGAACATCCGCGGCGAAGGATATGGCGAGGGCGACTTGTGCGGCCTGAACGGAAGTTACGTTCCGTTTGCAGCTACGAAGAAAGAGCGCCTGGCGACACACGACTCACGGCTTTCCGTCGAGGAGCGCTATCCCAGCCAGGAGGAATTTACCGCCAAGCGCAAAGCAGCCGCCGACCGGATGGTGGAGCAGCGCCTGCTTCTGCCTGAGGACGCCGCGAAAATATCCGCGGAGACCTTGCCGAAAGAAGCGGTGACGGCGGGCGGGAAATCCAAGTAAGGGCGGATCGTCCGGAATTCGCGAGCAAGTAAAGCAACAGGATCAATGTTACGTGCTTCAAAAGGGCCGCCTCGTGCGGCCCTTTTCTTTTTTGCGGGAGTCACTCGCGAGCTACTTCGCCAGAGGGTCGGGACGGATACGGAAATGCGCGAGTTGGCTGGGCATGTTCTTGCCGCCCTCGGTGAGTTGGGAGCCGGTCGTCTCGTTGGCGGCCCATAGCCCGCGCCCCTTCCATCCCGTTTTCGGATCGTCGATGCGGGCGTCGAAGAAGTGCGACGAAAAACCCATCGGATAGGGCACCTGCAGGCGAACCCACCTTTTCGTGTCGGGAATAAACGCAAGCAGCGAATCCGAGTCGGCCCCATCCACGATGGGAATATTCCTGCCTAGGCCGAGTGAGTTGAAGCGATCCAGCCACATGGAAAACGGAAAATCCGCTTTCACATCGGGCTGATTCTTGAAGGGGGGGCCCGGAATCGGATAGAACGTCCAGCCCTCCCGGCAGCGGCGCCCCGTGGTGAGCGCTTCGCCGGTGACTGCCTTGCACTGGCGGCGGTCAAAGCGAGCCAGAACGCCCTCGCCGGCCAGTGGCGCCCAAACCACTCCGTCGGTGCCGATATCGATTCCGCGCGGATGAGACCCGCCCATTCCGGGGCCCTTCGGATCGTAGGGCAGCTCATACACTTCCGCATTGCAGGTGGAAGGTGGATTGGCGCCCTTCACCATGCGGATCAGCTTTCCAGGACGCGGATTCAGAGCCGTGTACCATACGCTCCCATCGACGGGACTGTAGGCCACGCCATCTCCGCCAGGCGACGCGATCGCGCGATCGAGTTTGGGGTCGAGCGGTTCCGGGGCCGTGGTATAAGCTCCGATCCTGCTGTCGTGGTTGTAATCAATCACGGGGGGACACCAGCCCTGCGACTTTTCCGAGTCGTGCGACTCATCCCAGACCCTCGTGTTAATCCAGGCGAGGCCTCCCTCCTTAATGGCCATGTACAGCGTCTGGTCTTTGTCGTCTGCGAAGACAAGGCGCTCGGCTGTTACGCACAGGTCGAGGAATTCGAATTTGTGCGTCTTCGGATCGTAGACGTCGACACCCTTGCCGCCGGATTCTCGCGGCGAGTATTTCGCGTAGGAATTATTCGATCCCGACTTGCAGTAGCCGGGGAGATCGACGCGGTTCTGCACGTTGAGCCACACCCGGCCCCGGCCGTCCATGGCGAGCGAGCCTGGATTCAGCGGGGCGTTCCAGACTAATTCATCGCCAAAATACACCGACGGGTGGATCTGCGTTTGCGGCGCCCAGGAGGGGAGCCGCTGGCGGTCTTCCTCGTTGGGCAGCGGAATGCGAATCATCGACGCGGTATTCGCGACTGGATCCACCGCCGCGAGGGCTCCGGCGAACCAATCGTCTCCGTAGACCGGGCCATTCGCGTTCACCGAGGGATTTCGCCTGTCCGTGCTGATCACAGCATGAAGAAACGAAGCGCGCACAGACCAGTCCCACACAGTTGCCACCACGTTCCGGTCGATTCCCTGCGGACGAGGCGGCGTGGGCGGCAGCTCGCCTGCAGCGATACGGTCGAGCCAATCTCCAAACAGCACCGGGCCTTGCTCGTGTCCCAGAGAATTCAGCAGACGGGTCATATGCGACCCAAGCTGGCCGGAGGAAATCAATCGCTCCCAGGCTTCGCCGCTCGTTTTGAATGTGCCCAGGCTCGCCGGAATCTCGCGCGTCGGCTTGTTTCCCAGCTCATGGCAGCCCCAGCAATTCTTTACGGCATACAGCCAGTCAGCCTGCGTCGGGATCACGGCAGAGGGAGAGCCGGAGAGCGCCATGGGAAACGCGCTCTTGGAAGGCACGTTCAGCAGCGAAACCCAATAACTCGCCGGATAGTATTCCGCCGCCGCGCGCGGCGTGCCGGCGACCACCGCGGCGAGCGCCAATTCCTGACCGGGCGCCGCATTCACGGGCGTTGAATCCACCAGGCCGTAGCCGCGTACCCAGACTTTGTAATTCGCTTTCGGGAGATCGGGAAGAAGGTATTGTCCTCGATCGTTGGTGATCACAATCTCGCGGAACTTCGTGCCGAGGTCAGCTGTTTCCGCGATGACCCAGACTCCCGCTTCGGCTCCGTTGGAGCTTGTGACGACGCCACCGATGTCGTCCGCGTCGATCGCTACGTCACTCGACGCCGAGGGCAAAGCTCCGCTCGGACGGGGTCGTGCCTCCGACCGGCAAATTGCAATTCCCGCGAGAAGCACGAACGCAGTCGATGCCACGCCGGCCCATCTGCTTGATCTGGTTTGCATCGGGGTTTTTCTCAAAGAGGATGGCGCTACTTTTTCAGACCGAAGGCGTAGACCCGACCGTCCCACGTAGAAATGTAGACTCTGCCTCCGGCGATCACGGGCTCGCTAAAATGGGTCCAGCTATCGATGAGCTTTTCGCTCGAGAACAGCTGCTGGCCTGTTTCCGCATCGAGAGCGTACAGAACCGCATTGGTGGCCGGAACGCTCCCCATTTTCCCTGCGGTGCGAGACTCCGTGGTGTTCTTCCCGGTCTGCAGCGCGTACACCACCCCGTTCGCTATCACGGGAGGATCGGGCGAATGCATGTCGCGGGAGATCCACGTCGGCACCAGCATGGGGGTGTTCTTATCCGGATCGAGCCGGACTTCGAAGGCCATGATGCTGCCACGGTCCGCGCTTCCGTAACTGTGTATAAAGGCCGGTGCGCCTTTCGATGGCGGGCCCGCCATCGGAGACAACACCCATCGGCGGCCTTGCGCGTCCTGCCAAGTGGCCATTGAACCCCAGACGCCGCGGTTATCGTGAAAAGCTTCGTCATTGCCCCAGCGCGGCGACTGGTAAAGCGGCGTGTGATGATCGGCGCCTCCGAGGTTGTCAGCGTCCAGCAGATAAATCACCGACTCCTTGCCTGCCGACGCGAGCAGCGTCCATTTCTGGAACGGGAAGAGCGCCGGGTTCGCAGAGCCGATGTCCAGGTCCTTCTCTTCGAGAAACGCCCAATTCGACGGCGTGTAGGAATCGAGCAGGCGGAAATTGCGGAGCGACATCGCCATCACGGTATGCGAGAGCTTGCCGGAGGCCGGATCGTACGGTCCGTCGGCCGTTTGCGCGTAAATGCCCTTCGGCCCGATCACGACGCCGCCGCGACCCCACGCGCCCGCCGGCCTTCCTGAGCTGGTGTAATATTCCGTGACGCGACGGGAGGGATCCTTCAGATCGAACGCTATGAAGTGGGCCATCACGCCTCCGCAGCCACGGCCTGTCGACGAATAGATCACTCCATCGACGAGGTTCAGGCTCCAGTTGCGCGAGAAAGGACTGGTGAAGTCCACCGGCGCCATGCGCTCTTCGCCATTCTCCAGGCTGAGGCCTCGCAGCTTACCGTCGCTCGTAGACACATAAATTGTGGCGGACTGTTTGTCGATCACGGGCGTGGCGTTTTGTGTGTTGGAGCACTGGTAATTGGTAGCCTGCTTGGGAGTCAGCGTATTCGGAAATTTCTTCTGCCAAGTCACTTCGCCCGTTTCCGAATCGATGGCGTACACCGTGTTGTCGCTTCCGACGATGAACACGCGCGTCTTCGGCCCCTGCGGCCCGTTCACGGTGGCTACCAAGGGAGCGGTGAGCGTCGATAGAACCAGTTCACTGGGAGCGGTGGAAAGCTGGGATTTCCACTTCAACTCAAGATGCGAAACATTTTCTTTGGTGAGGGTAGTCTCGGACTGGTTCCAGCCGCTGCGCTGCTGATCGTAACCCCACGTCAGCCATTCGCTTTGGGCCGCCGCAAACCGCGGAGCCAAGAAGAACGACAGACCGAGAGCGAAGCCGGCGGCTTTGCCCCATTTCGTGAGCGCTGATCGGTTCATTTCGCCAGGGGGTCGGGCCGAATCTGAAAGTGCACCGCGTAAGGCCGCGTGCCCCAGCCTCCCTCAGTGTGCCAAACGACGCGGCTCGCGACAGCCGACCACAACCCGCGGCCCTTCCAGCCGCCGTTGGGATCGTCGATACGGCCATCCATGCTGCGCGTATAGAAGCCCATCGGATACGGGACTCGCAGCACAATCCATTTCTTTGTCGAAGGCACGTAGGCGATGAGCGAGTCGGACCCGGTTCCGGAGACGAGCGGTACGTCTTTGCCAAGGCCAAAGGTGTTCTCGCGGTCGACCCAGTCGTTGTAGGAATAGTCCGCGCTTACGTCGGTGCCCTTAAAAGCCGGGCCCGGTATCGGGTACAAGCTCCAGCCCTCGGGGCAATGCTGGCCGGTGGCTGTGGGGCCAATGAGCACTTTGCATTTACGCCGGTCGAAGCTGGCCAGCTTTCCGCTGCCGGTGAGGCTCACCCAAACCACGCCCTTGGAATCTACGTCAATCCCCTGCGGGCCGTAAGCCAACTCATCCTTCACGGTGAAGGGCGGCTCGTAGACTTCCGCCTTGCAGGTCTGCGGAGGATTGGATCCGACCTCCATGCGAATGATTCTGCCGGGAATCAGGTCGGTGGTGTGATACCAAACGCTGTTGTCGACCGGACTTACCGAGAGGATATACCCTGTCGCGACGGCGCCGGCGCTGGAAGCGGCATATGCGCCCGTCGGGCTCGCCAGCATGCGGTCCAACTTGGGATTGGCCGGCTCGTCGTTTTCGGTAGTGTATGCGCCGATCTTGCCGTCGCCGTTGTAGTCGAGGATGGCCGGGCACCAGCCTTGCGATTTCTCCGCGTCGTGCGTCTCGTCCCACACGCGCGTATTGATCCAACCGATCCAGTTGACGCCACGGGCGCTCATGAACAGCGTCTCATCCTTGTCGTAACCGAATGCCGTGTGGGAGGCCCCAAAGCACGTGTCGATCAGCGTAAAACTGCTGGTCTTGGGGTCGTAGAAAGCCGCTCCGGCGGCGCGGTTGCGCATTCCCTTCAACGGCACGGGGCTCATCGGAAAAAACTTGGCGTATTTATTGTCGGAGCCCTTCAGGCAGTAGGAGGGTACGTCGAGCCTGGTCTGGACGTTAAACCAGGTGCGCAGCTTGGTGTCCATCATTCCCGGACCCGCGTTCACGATGTCGTTGCGAACGTTGGTCAATTCTTTTCCCCAGTAGGGAGACGGGTATTCGGGCTTCACCTGTGGCTCGAAAGCCGGCAGGATCTTCCGCCAGTCCTCGTTGCGGAGAGGCACTTTCGCCACCTGGGCGGTGTTCTCCGTGGGATCGACGATGCTGATGAGCCCCTCTCCCCAATCGACAATGTAGAGATGCCCGTTGGGATTGAGCGTGGGCTTACGCTTGTCGGTGCTGATCAGGTCATGCGGGAAGGCGGCGCGGTCGGCGAAGTCCCACAACGTGAGAACCAGATTCCGCTCGATGCCTTGCGGCCGCGGCGGCGTTGGAGGAAGCTCTCCCTTGGCAATGCGGTCCGCCCAGTCGGTCCACAGCCCCATCGCGGTGGGATTGTTGATCCCCAAAGCCAGGGTTTGATGAAGCTGGCGGCCTCCCTGGCCGACCTCAAGCTTTCTCTCCCAGGCAGCTGCCGTCGTGTCGAACGTGCCGAGTTCCGGCTCGATTTCGCGGGTCGCCTTGTTGCCCATTTGGTGGCACACCTGGCAGCCTCTTCGGAGTCCCCAAATCCAGGCCGCCTGCGTTTCGATCACGCGGCCGGTGCGCAGATAGCTGAGCGCGCCTTCGCCTGGAACCGTCAGAGGAAAAGCATCCTTGGGAGGAACCTTCAGCATGGAATACCAGTAATTTGCGGGATAGTATTGCGCCGCCTCCTTCGCGCTCGGGGCCACCACGGCGGTCAGCGCCAGGGCCTTGCCCGGAGCAGCGGTCACCGGCGGGGAATCCACCAGGCCGTAGCCGCGGACCCAGATCTTATAATTGGCTTTGGGCAGATCGGGAATGAGATAACGGCCGCGATCATCGGTGACTACGATCTTGCGAAACTTGGTCTGGAAATCGGTGGTTTCCGCGAGGACCCACACGCCGGCCTCGGGACCATTGGCGCTGGTGACCACGCCACCAATGTTGTCCGGATCGACCGCGACACGGCTAGCATCTGCCTGCGCAACGGCCGCTTTTGGTTGAGGTTGAGGACGAGCCTCCAGGCGAACTCCCGCGATTGCTCCTATCGCTATAATTCCCGCCACAACGATCCACGCGCTCCAAATCCGGCCGATTGATCTCCACGTACCCGTTTTCATTACGGATTCTCCCTGATGGTCCCTGATCACAGGCTGAGCGGCATCGCACAAGCTGTCGCCCCACCCGCTTTCGTGGCTCGTTATATCACACATCCACGTCAAACTAAATCTCGATGGCGCACATGCCAGGGTACGCGGAGGCGGGGGGAAAGGCGTTCAAATAAGCGCGGTAATAAGGGTTTAGGAAACGTCTCAGGCGGAAATTCGGGCTTTCAACTTCACGCGGCCTTCCTGAATCGTCACGCTGTATTCCACCTCACTGCCGCCCTTGTCTTTGAGTTCCTGCGTTTTCTTGCGGACGAACCTCTCGAAGGCCTGCAGATTCGGAGCGGCGGCGCTTTCGCCGGATTCGTTGTGGGCTTCGATCAGCTTCTGATAGAGCTGCACGATCTTTGTCCGCTCGCTTTCCGGGTTGGTGAAGGAGAGGGCAAATGACGCGGCCTCTTCGCGCTCCTGCGCCGCCTGGATCACGGAACTGGCAGCCGCCTGGGCTGCACTTTGTCCGGCACCAGCAGGCGGCTGCTCCCGCAGGGCCGCTTCCCGGGCGCGCGCCGCCTCGATTGCCTTGGCCGCCGCCCCAAAATGATGCTGCGAAGCGCCGCCTTCCTTCTGCATCGTCTTCTTGCGCCACATGTCGACATACTTGGCGTAGGTCTGGGACAGGGTGTTGGACCGGAAGCGCTGGCCGAAACTCAATTCGGCGGTGCGCTCGTTATAGCGGCGCATCAGGCTTTCCAGCCGCCACTGCGTGTCGGCCGGCGGACGCGGGCGGCCCCCGCCGAAGAATTGCTCATATTCGATCTTCAGCCGCCGGACATCCTTTTCGATTTGTCCGAGGTCTTCGTCGATGGTAGCCATAATTGAGCGACCTTGCGCTGGTTTCAGCCTACGGGCGGTGGACGGCCCCGTCAATGTGCGCGTCGCGAGGCTTGTCGCAAAGGGAAAGCCTCGCATTTGCCGCGCGATAGCACCTGTGCTCAAATAGGTTCGCAATGACTCCTCCGGCCGATTCTGCCACGGGCGGCTTACAAGCCGTTTCTGCTCGTCTGCGAGCGCTGCCATCGGTTGACGATCTCCTCGGCCAACCCGCCATCGTTGCGCTTGTCGAGAAGGCCGGACACGGCGCCGTTACGCGGGCAACGCGAAGCGTTCTCGATGAGCTGCGCGCGGAGCTGAAAATCGCGCCAGCAAACGATGCAAATGGCGTCGATGGCATTGCCGCTCGCGTCATCGTTCGCATCACTGCTGCCGTCGAAGCGCAACTCGCCCCATCGCTGCGCCGCGTGATCAATGCCACGGGTGTGATTCTGCACACCAACCTTGCGCGCGCCCCTCTGGCCCCGGCTGCGATTGCCGCAATGGCGGAAACCGCCGCGCGCTATTCGAATCTGGAGTACGACCTGGACCGTGGCGAGCGTAGCAAGCGCGATGCGCACACTGCGGAGCTCCTCGCGGAGCTTACGGGCGCGGAAGCCGCGATTGTTGTGAACAACAACGCAGCGGCCGTGTTTCTGGTGCTGAACACGCTCGCCAAAGGCAGCGAAGTAATCGTCTCTCGAGGGGAGTTGATCGAGATCGGCGACGGGTTCCGCATCCCAGATATCATGTCGGAAAGCGGCGCGGTGCTGCGCGAGGTGGGTACCACGAACCGGACCCGCATCCGGGACTACGAGACCGCCATCGACGAGCGCACCCGGCTGCTCCTGCGCGTGCACCCTTCGAACTTCCGCATCACCGGATTTACCGAACGCCCCGCGCTCGAACAACTCGTCGCGCTCGGGCGTCGCAAGCAGCTTCCGGTCTACGAAGATCTCGGCTCGGGCTGCCTCGCCGATCTTTCGGCAAGCGGCATCTCGGAGCCCATTGTACGGGCGAGCATTCAAGCGGGAGTTTCGGTTGTTTCCTTCAGCGGAGACAAATTGCTCGGCGGCCCGCAGGCGGGCATCATCGCGGGACAGAAAGAGCTTGTCGAGCGTATTCGGCGCAACCCGCTGTTTCGCGCGTTGCGCGTCGATAAACTCACGATTGCGGCGCTCGAAGTGACGCTCAAAGCCTATCTGCGCGGCGCGTTCGACGAAATTCCCGCGCTGCGTATGATCCGCATGTCCGCCGGTGAAATTGTCCGCCGCACGGTCCCATTCGCGGAGCGTTTGCGTGCTTCCCTGCCGGACGACGCCACGGTCGAAGTGAAGGAAGGATTTTCTGTGATCGGCGGCGGAGCCACACCCGATCAGAAGCTGCCCACGCAACTGATTTCCATCGTAAGCCAGCGCGTTTCACCTGCCGCACTCGAACAGCGGCTTCGCCAGCCGGAGAATGGAACGCCTGTGATCGCGCGCATCGAGAACGATCAGGTGCTGCTCGATCTCCGCACCGTATTCCCCGATGAAGAGGCCGCGCTCGCCGCAGCCCTGGCGTCCGCACTCCGCTAGGGGCGCTAAAGGCGATTGATGGCGCTCGCCACGCGCCCGGCGCCAAAGCCGTTGTCGATATTCACCACGCTGACGTTGGAAGCGCAGCTGTTCAGCATGGCGAGCAGCGCGGTAAGGCCGCCGAAGCTCGATCCGTAACCAGTGCTCGTGGGGACCGCGATCACCGGCGCCGAGACGAGGCCGGCCACGACGCTTGGCAGCGCTCCCTCCATTCCCGCGACGCATACGATCACGCGCGCCTCGGTCAGCCTCTGACGATGTTCCAGAAGGCGATGCAGGCCGGCGACGCCGACATCATAGATACCTTCCGTCTGATTCCCCATGGCCCGCGCGGTGACGAGCGCCTCTTCGGCAACAGGGATATCGCTCGTGCCCGCGCTCACGATCAGGATGAGACCCTTGCCGTGAATGGCATCGCTGCGCTGAATCAGGATCGTGCCGGATAATTCGTTAAATTCGGCGGGCTTCGCCTTGGCGGCTTTTTTTCCGGCTCCGTTCTTGCCGACGCCAATGTTCGCCACTTCCTTCACCGCGGCAAACACCGAGCGGTCAGCCCGCGTGATCAAGATGTTGTGCGAGCCGTTCGCACGGAGCATCCCGCGAACAATTTCCGCCACTTGTTTCGGAGTTTTCCCGCGAGCGTAGACGACCTCCGGAAATCCCTGGCGCAGCGAGCGGTGGTGATCGATCTTGGCGAAGCCAAGGTCTTCAAACGGCAAATTCCGCAGCCGCTCCACGGCATGCTCAACCGTAAACTGCCCGCCCTTGAACTCATCCAGAAATTTCCGAATCTCTTGCTCGTCCATAAGCCCTTTCACTCCGCTGCCCAACCCTAACGATTCTAGCATTCGCACGAACAGCGTTGCCGTCTCGCCGATGGGTGGTGGGCCAGTTTCCGGTCACCGCGCAACCAGGACTTTGGATCGATCTGTTAGTAAAAGCAGTCGTTTCGAATCCAAGATTGCTGCTATTGAAATCATGTGCTGCCGGATGCTCAACTGTGCGTGCTTCCCTGATCTCGTCGGCAAAGGTTCCCGATTACACTACGTTACTGAGGAACGTGTGAAATGAACCTACGCGCTAACCTGAGAGATGTCTTGAGAGTGCAGGAAAGATCGCGTGGCGAAGACGCGATGTCCCGAACACTCTCGTGCGGTAATCCAGTCCGTAACTCCCGAATAAACCGTGACTACGTTTTCAACGTGTCACTGGTGCCAAAAACTTGTCCAGAGTGATTTGTTGATTCGAAATGGCTTATCAAACAGGTTTCTGGGGAGTCAGATTAGCGTCTATATGAAGTAGTGCTTTACTTGTCCGAGTAGGGCAAAGTGCGGTTTGCACGCGGGGCAGTCCGTAATCCCCACTCCACAACGGGTTGCCCCGACGGCCTTTTACGCTGCGCCAGTTTGCTCCTTCGTCTGGTTCGCCAATTCCAGTCTTTTCCCAGGGCCATATGCCGTGGCGCCTCCTTTCGCAAGGAGGCGCAATTCAGCTTCGGGCACAACGAATTTCGCAGTGCCACAATCCAAGCAGACAACCAGTTCCGGGAACACCCAAGCAATGGGTTCGTGAATGTTCTTCAGTCCGGGGCGGTGGAGGTCCATTTCCCCGATGAACTTGTCTTGGTTAACTGATCCGCACGAAGTGCATGGCATACCCACCTCCAATCAGAAGTCCCGACCAGATTTCTGGCGGATACTATCATTAAACGTCGTCGAGCATCAAACTTTCTGCGGTATTAACCAACTTGCAATCTTCCTTCTTAAAATGGCTTGCCTGCTAAGCCCCGGTCCGGTAAGTCGAATTTATCGGACAAATGGTGGGCCAGTAACTTCAAAAGTCCGGCAAGCGCGTTGTCTTCATTTTCAGTATAAAGTATGGCCGCAATGTACGTGCGAAAGCGAGTAATTCTCATTGGGGCTAGCTTTGTCTACCGTTCCACATGTCCCAGGCTAATCTGCACGTGGTCCTTTGGCACCGGAGGAAATTAAATACGGGGCTTGTGAATTAACAAGGCGTTGTTATACGCTTTTCAGCCCCTGCAACCAAAAGGAAGCACTTGTTGCCAGTAATTCGCATTCTCGTAGCAGATGATTACGGAGACTGGCGACGCCAAGTCCGTTTGCTGCTTCGAGTACATCCAGAATGGCAAGTCATCTGCGAAGTGTCGGATGGATTGGAAGCCGTTCAGAAGTCCGAAGAACTCGGGCCGGACTTGATCCTGCTGGACATCGGTCTCCCAGGACTGAATGGAATCGAAGCCGCCCGGCGGATACGACAACCCTCTCCCAACTCCAGGATCGTCTTCCTGAGCGCGGACAATTCCCTGGATGTGGTCAGGTCGCTTTGAGCACGGGCGCTCAGGGTTACGTCTATAAGACACGCGCCTCCAATGACCTGCTGCCTGCTATCGACGCGGTTCTGCGGGGTGAACAATTTGTGACCGCCATGCTAGGAGGCTATAGGTTCACCGGTACCCCAGGAGAAAAAGTCTCTCACCGCCATGAGGTTCAATTCTATTCTGACGATGCAGTCTTTCTGGATAGCTTTACTCGTTTTATCGCAGCCGCTCTGGAAAGCGGTGATGTGGCTATCGTTGCCGCTACCAAGTCGCACCGGGATAGTCTTGTCCAGAAATTGAAGGCACAGGGCTTGGGTGTTGAGGCAGCGATCAAAGAAGGGAGGTACATCCCGGTGGATGCCGCTGACACACTCTCTACTTTCATGGTCAATGATATGCCTGACGCGGATCGTTTTTTTGACGTTGTGGGTGGCCTCGTTAGGGCAGCCGCCAAGGCAGGGAAACAAGAGCATCCCCGGGTTGCGGTTTGTGGAGAATGTTCACCTCTATTGTTGGCGGAAGGTAAAAGAGACGCTGCAATTCGATGTGAACAACTCTGGGACCAAGTTGCCACAACCTACGAGGTTGATATCCTCTGCGGATATGCGTTGAGCAACTGTCACGGCGAGAAAGGCGAACAAGTTTTCCAAAGCATTTGCGCTGAACACTCAGCCGTTTATTCCCGGTGAAACTCACCGTAGGATGAATGCTTTAAGAATTGAATTGCAAGTCATCCCGCTGCAACTGCCTCGCTTTTTTTGCAAGTAGCTCCAATTCGGTTTCGGGCACAACGAATTCCGCCCTGCCACAATCCTGGCAAACAATAAGCCCGTGGAGTACCCAGACAACGGGATCGCCAATGTACTTAAGTCCGGGGCGACGGATGCCCATCTCCCCGATGAACTCTTGCTGGTTGACTGATCCACACGAGTTGCATTGCATACCAGTCCTCCGAAACGTCCGCTTAGCGAGACAGACGTCGCTGCCGGAAGTGAGTTTAGCGTCATCCGTCCAGCCAGCTATTTGTTATGTCGGCTGCTCGGTCTTGCAAGCAACTGCGACCACAAGCAAACCCCCAAAATTCAATGCTTTCACTTGCTGAACCAGCCGCCGGAAAGTAGTCTATCGCCTGATGACTCCTGATTTCCTTGCGCTGGGCCTTATCTGGTATATCGTTTTTCTTTTTTCGACCACATGCCATGAAGGGGCGCATTCCCTTGTCGCGCACCTCGGCGGCGATCCCACCGCTTTTCAGGCGGGCCAGGTGTCGCTCAACCCGATCCCTCACATCCGGCGCGAGCCCATCGGGCTTCTGGTTGTCCCCATCATTTCCTACCTGGCGGCGCACTGGATGATCGGCTGGGCCAGCGCGCCTTTCAACCCCGCGTGGCAGCAGCGCTACCCGCGTCGCGCGGCGTGGATGGCGCTGGCCGGGCCGGGCGCAAACTTTGTGCTGGTGATTTTGTCGGCTGCGTCGATTCGCATCGGCATGGCGCTGGGATTTTTTCGCATGCCGGATTCGGTAGGGTTCACGCATATCACCGAGGCGGTCGCGCCCGGTATCGCCGGCTTTCTGGCCACTTTTCTGAGCATCCTCTTCGTGCTGAACCTGCTGCTCGGCACGTTCAACCTCCTGCCGGTGCCGTCGCTCGACGGAAACACCGCCATCACCGTGTTCATGAGCGATCGGGCCGCTTTGCGATTCGTCTCCTGGACGCGCAGCCAGGGCTTCGGCATGGCGGGATTGCTGCTGGCCTGGGTGCTTTACGATCGAATCTTTGGCTCCATCTTTCGCGTAGCTCTGGCGGCACTCTATCCCGGCGCCCACTGGGGATAATCTCAACACCTGCCGCCTCGACCGATCTGATCCGAATGCAAACAGATGTAGCGGATGCGATTCGATCGCGCCTCGAAAAAACCTTCGCCCGCGCGTAAGTTCTGACTTTTGAGCGCCTGCGAATCGTGCGCCTTGGCATCTCCCATGCATTCCCACCCTCGGAGGTAGCGATGGATTCGATCGACAAATTGCAGACCAGCTATCGTGTCGAAGTTTCGGGGTGGGACGCGTCGGAAGCGTTCTTTGTGGAGAAGACTACGCTCAATTGGCGCGGCGGGGACCAGAAGGAAATCAGCCTGCGTGCGGGCCTGCGCGAAGGATGCGTCCTGTTTGTGCGCCTGCTGCAACCGATCGCGCTCGTGAACAATATTCCGATCGCCTATCAGGCGGCAAAGGTGATGAAAAGAGATGCCAAGGGCCGCACGCGCGTGAGCCTGGCTCAGCTCCGCCCGAAGGACAGGGGCGCGGCAGCGGAGATCTGGCAAGGCGAAGCAATGCAAGAGACGGCCTGACCCGGGCTGAACCGTTCAGCTTTCTTCTCTCGAAGTAGCGACTCCGCATTCCGTACCGGTTTGGGACTTCGATACCACTCCGGCACTCCCGACCTGGCATTTAGGCGAGAACGAAGAGGTAAATCAATTCAAGCCTCGTCGCAGGCCCAGAACACCCGGGCGAATAATCGAAACAATTCAGAACATTTACCCACAATCGGCGTCTCAATCGATTGTCGAACCAATGCTTGAATGGCACACGTGTCCCCCGCAGGAACTGTGGCCCTGGCCGTGCCTTATGCCCCTGCACTATGGCTACTGCTCTTCAAGACACCGCAATCAACCTTGCTCGCAGGAATCTTCCCATCTGCGTCCTCGATGACGATCCGGACCAGGTGGAAATAACATCCAGCCGGCTCGACCGAGACGGCTTCCCCGTCGTGGGAACCACCAATCCACAGGACGCTCTTCACAAAATTCGCCTCGGCGGCTGCCGCGCCGTGCTGGCCGATTTTCGAATGCCGTCCATGGACGGGCTCGTTTTTCTCAAGAAGACGCTGCAATACGACCCGGGCATTTACGTCATTCTGATGAGTGGATTCTATGACGTCGAAACCGCGATCGAAGCCATCAAGGGCGGGGCGCACGATTTTCTCTGCAAGCCCCTCGACTATGCCCGCCTGGAGAGAACTCTCGACGATCTGGCTGCAATCTTCACGCAGCGATCGGAGGTCCGCGAGCTTGAAGAACGCCTGTTCAAGAACTCGCAGTTTCAGGGCATCGTCGGGAAAAGCCCGGCCATGCTGGAAGTGTTCGATCTGGCGAGAAAAGTGGCCCGCCATTTCACGAACGTGCTCATCAGCGGCCCCACCGGCTCGGGAAAAGAACTGGTGGCGCGCGCGCTGCATGAGTTAAGCCCCGTCTCGCAGGAGCGGTTCGCCGTCTGCAATGGTTCGGCGCTGGTGGACACGCTTCTGGAGAGCCAGCTCTTCGGGCATGTCCGCGGCTCGTTTACCGGAGCCACCGATACGCGCCCCGGCCTGTTTGAATACGCCAATGGCGGCACCGTGTTTCTCGACGAGATCGGCGAAACGTCGCCGCAGATGCAGGCCAAGCTCCTGCGCGTGGTCCAGAACCGGGAAATCCAGCGGATTGGCTCGCCGGAGCTGAGGAAAGTGGACGTGCGCGTGATCGCGGCGACCAACCGCGATCTGCGCGCCGAGGTACTGGCAGGCCGCTTCCGCGAGGATCTATTCTACCGGCTGAACAGCATCGAAATCCGTGTCCCGGCACTAGTCGAGCATTCGCAGGACATTCCCATGCTCATCCAGCACTTCCTGAAAAAATACAGCGAGGCGTACGGAAAAACCTTCCGGGGGCTTTCGCGGCGCGCCCAGATCGTGCTCATGCAGCATGACTGGCCGGGGAACGTTCGCGAACTGGAAAATGTGATTTCGAGCGCGGCGATCACGGCAACCGCGGAGTTCATTGACGTATGCGATCTCCCCGAACATCTGCAGAAGCCCCGGCATCGTGTGTCGATGGCGGACCACGATTGGCGCGCCGTTCCGCTGGACGAAGTCCGCCGAGAACACATCGAGCGCGTTCTTGCGATGTGCAATGGTAACCGCGTGCGCACCGCTCATACGCTCGGTATCGGGCGCACCAGCCTCTACCGGTTTCTCAAACGCTCGCGAAAGCAATCGTCCGCAAAGGGCGCCGCTTAGGGCGGCACCGCGATGTTTCAACTGCGCACTTCGTTCCATTTCGCAGCATCCCGCGATGGGACGGACCCGCGTAATCTCCCCCGCCTGAGGCGCTCGCCCGCACGGCAACTGGGCGTCTGAATGCACTGGAGAATGCTGGAGAGCGCGATGCAGAGAATGAAACTCGAGGGGGAAGATCCGAATTTATTTGGCCCGTCCAACCGCCGGCGTGAGCCGCGGCTGCCGCTGACGTTTCCCATCGAGGTTTCCGGGCTCGACCGGGCCGGGCACTTCTTCACCGAGCAGAGTTCCTGTTCGGATGTGGGCGAAGCCAGCTGCGCCTTCCGGCTTCGTGCGGACCTGGAAGAAGACGCGGTAGTCGCGATTCGCTCGTTCCACTGGCAGAACCACAACGTGCTCGATTCAAGGCCGGTGCTCTTTCAGGTGGCGCGAATCGAGAAGGACGGCGAGGAATGGATCGTCGCAACCATCCGGCTGCAGCCACAACTCTCCCAGAACAGCCAGGGTATCTCGAGCGAGCGGTCTCCTGAGTTCCCGCCCAGCTCCCCGCCAGCCGCAGTCGGGGAACGCCAATCTCCCGATTGGCAGATTTGCCGTTTTGCCCCATGCGACGGCAAAGGCTCAGAGGGATCGTTCGTAGCTGCGTTCCTCAGGATGGCAACGAAAAGGAAAGGCAAAACACCACGGAAATAAGGGCTGAAGAGTCCCTCAGCCGCTGCCGGGCGCGAAGCGCCTACCGCTCGCGGCGCCGTTCCCACGAGCCTCCGTCATCTGCTTCCTCTGCCTCCTCTGCCTCCGGTTGGTTAGTTCCCGCTGCCGGTCGTGTAAGAGGCGTTATGCAGCAAAGACGCCGGCAACGACACGTTAGAGTCCATGCGCACGAGCATTCTCGTCTCCGCCGGGAGTTCCACATCTTTGCCCTTCTTCGCAATCACATAAGCGGAGCCGCCTACCAGGCCGATGATCGTGCCGCGCATGATGCGGCTGAAAATCGCTCCGGCCACCGAGCCGCCGGCGGTTCCGATGGCGATATCTTCCACGTCCGTCTTCACGTCATGGCGTTCCTGCACCACGACGCCTTCCACTGTGGAAATATCCTTGCGCTGCTTGCCGGTGTCCATGCCTGCATCGTAGATCGAGAGAATGCTCATGCGCGCCGGAAAGATGCGGCTCTCCACTTCCACGGAATTGAACACCAGGTTCATCGACGCGCCGCCGCGAAACATCGAAATCCACTTGGGTCGCTGCACGCTGCTGACCGTGCCGTGAATCTTGGCGCCAGCGGGCAGGATGATCGTGTTGCCGCTGAAGACGGGCTCGGCGACGACGGCCGTGAAGGGATCGCCATTGTGGGCCACCGTGGTGGTGAGGCCGTTCGAAAGCGTGACCCGCACCTGGGTTCCTGGAATCACATTCTGCGTGGCCTGCGCGTTGACCGAAGATGCCGCAAACAGCGCCAGCAGCGCCGCCGCGAAAATACTCGCAAAGCTCTTCATTGAATCCTCCTGTATCGTGAGCGGGACGCTGTGCGTCCGCGAAAATTTTTTGATGGATTGCCAGTGAAAAGACCCGCGCGAAATTCGAGAACGTATAGCCTGCGGCGAAGATTCGCGAAGGTGTTAAGGGCAGGCTGCGGAATGCACACGAGCCCATGCCCTGTCCGCCCCCATTTCGTGGGGGTTGCCGCTGGCGCAGCGGTGAGAGTGCGGAGGACGCACTCGGGCGTTACGTTACATCATGAATGGAAATCGTCGCGAAAAAAATCGCGCGATGGTTCGTAAGCGGCATACAGCGTTTCAGGGACGTCAGGTGAAAACGTAGACGCTGCGCCTGGGATGACGCAGCGTCTCTCCGCAAAAGTACGGAGTTGGCGAGAGATCTGAGCCGGGCTTTCGCCACCTCGTAGAACTACTTACCGGCTGGGCGTCCCTTGGAGGCCGCAGCAGCAGCCATGGCCGCGGGCTTCTCCGGTTCAGCCGCCGGCTTGGCTTCCCCATGATTCCCGTTGAGGGAGACGAGACCCAGCGCCTTACGCAGCTCGTTTTCTATCTTCCCGCGGATATCCTCGTGCTCTTTGAGGAAGATACGGGCATTTTCGCGACCCTGGCCGAGGCGCTCCCCCTTGTAGGAGATCCATGTGCCGGATTTTTCGAGCACATTCTTCATGACGCCCACGTCCAGCAGATCGCCTTCGCGGGAGACTCCTTCGCCGTAAATAATGTCAAACTCCGCTTCGCGGAAGGGCGCCGCGACCTTATTTTTGACAACTTTGGCGCGAGTCCGCGAGCCGACCACGCGGTCGCCTTCCTTAATGGCCTGAATCCGGCGGATATCGACGCGGATCGAGGCGTAAAACTTGAGCGCGCGTCCGCCCGTGGTGGTTTCCGGATTGCCGAACATCACGCCGATCTTTTCGCGGATCTGGTTAATGAAGATCAAGCAGGTCTTCGATTTAGAGACGATTCCGGTCAGCTTGCGCAGCGCCTGCGACATCAGGCGGGCCTGCAGGCCCATCTGCGGATCGCCCATTTCGCCTTCGAGCTCGGCCTTGGGCACCAGGGCGGCTACCGAGTCCACCACGACCACATCCACGGCGTTCGAGCGAATCAGGGCTTCTGCGATCTCCAGGGCTTGCTCGCCGTTGTCGGGCTGCGACACCAGGAGATTGTCAACATCCACGCCGAGCTTGCGCGCGTAAACCGGATCGAGCGCGTGTTCCGCGTCGATGAAAGCGGCCTGTCCGCCGAGCTTCTGCGCCTCGGCGATCACATGCAGGGTCAGGGTCGTCTTGCCGCCCGATTCCGGGCCATAGACTTCGATCACGCGGCCGCGCGGAAATCCGCCAATACCCAGGGCCGCGTCGATCGAAATGGAGCCGGTGGGAATCACACTTACTGGGACGAGCACATCCCTGTTGCCCAACCGGATGATCGAGCCTTTGCCGTGCTGCTTTTCAATCTGCGATATCGCCAAATCCAGATTTTTAGACTTTTCGTCGTTCATCGATGCCACCTCGAAGGCTTTCGTTTAGGTCCCGCCTCGGCGGGCGGCCTGATTCTACCAGAGTGCAAATTGCCCGGCCTCGGCATTTCTGGAGGAGCATCCTAGCACAAGGCGAACATAAAGCGAAAGTGTTATTTTGAGTCACAGGCTGCTCTGAGGCTGATTCCAATCCCATAGCCGAACTCGCACCGTCGGGCAGCGATTGACCGCAGCCCGATAGAAATAGGAGCGAGAGGCGAGGGATGCTAGAATGCAATATGAGCAACGCCTACCGATTCGTTTTTGAATGCCCCAATGGACACAACATCAACCTCCAACGGAAGTGCACCAAAGAATCGCTTTCCGAATCCGAAGCGCTAGAGCTTTTCGGCGAAATCGAAGTTTCGTGCGACAAACTCAAGTGCGGCTGGCACGGCAAGGCCTCGAACGCAAGGCTTCTCCGGATACTGCCTTTCAACTGGATTCTTTCGCCGGTCTCTTGACGAAACCCAGCGTGCTCGCGGACTCCCAGTCCTTCCCGATCAGGCAGATGTTGGTCTTCCCGGCAGCAGGCTGACTCTCTATGAAATCGATTGCAGTTCGAACGGGGCAGGAGCGCCAGAAGGGTCCCGGCAAATTCCACGAGATCGCGACCGTCGCGTGCGATAAGTGCGATGCGGAGTACGTGATCAGCCACAAACGGAAGCTGCGCGCCAGCCCCACGATTGCGGCCGGGCAGGCGGTGGAGTTGAAGGCGATTCTGTCCGAGGATCACAGCCCCAAGGACAGACGTGAGCATCCGGACCTCGTCGAATTCGACTGAGGGTTCGCTTGAGCTTCTATCCCGTTCCACGATACCGTAAGCCGCGTCTGTACCCGCCCGCCGAACGCCATGCAATCTCGATGTTCTGAAGCCATGGCAGTATGTACGGGCGCTCCGTGAATACAAACTCGTGCGGATGGCATCCAACGATTTGACAGCCAGAGCAAGCACATGACCCGTAAAACCACGCCCAAATCGGATCAGCCCTTCGCCGGCAGCCAATTGTCAGAGCCGAGGGGGCTCGACCTTTTCCACGCGCCGGTCCGAGACTGGTTTTCGGCGGTTTTTGAGAAGCCGACACGTCCGCAGGTTCTCGGATGGCCCGTCATCGCCCGCGGCGATTCCACGCTGATTCTCGCTCCTACGGGCACCGGCAAGACGCTCGCAGCATTTCTCTGGTGCATCGACCGCCTGATGTTCAGCCCCGCTCCGGCTGAAGCGGAGCGCTGCCGCGTGGTTTACGTTTCACCGATCAAGGCGCTGGCCGTGGATGTGGAACGCAACCTTCGCGCGCCCATCGTGGGCATCGCGCAGGCCGCGCAGCGGCTCGGTGTGCCACTCCATGAGCCCAGCATTTTCATCCGAACGGGAGACACGCCGCCCAACGAGCGCGCCCGCTTTTTGCGGCATCCCTCGGACATTCTCATCACCACGCCGGAATCGCTCTACCTGATGCTGACTTCGCAGCCGCGCGAACTGCTACGGTCGGTCGAAGCTGTCATCGTGGACGAAATCCATGCCATCGTGCCCACCAAGCGCGGATCGCATCTCGCGCTTTCGCTCGAGCGCCTGGAGCATGTGGCCGGAAGGCGCCTGCAGCGCATCGGGCTTTCGGCCACGCAACGGCCGCTGGAAGAGGTGGCCCGTTTCCTCGGCGGCGCGGATGCCTCGGCATCGGCACAAAATGCGGTGGCGCCGGCTGCCGCAGACTCGCCACTCGCGGAATTCGAGTCACCCATCACCGCGCCCGTGTATCGCCCCGTCGCAATCGTGGACGCGAGCGAGCCTAAGCGCCTCGATCTGCACGTGGAAGTTCCCGTCGAGGATATGACACAGCTCGACAAAATCGAGCCGCTTCCGAGCGGTTCCGCTTCTCAAGGCCCCGCGCGGCCGTCCATCTGGAGCGCCATTCATCCCAAACTGCTGGAGTTGGTACGCGCACACCGGTCCACGCTGATCTTTGTGAATAACCGACGGCTGGCCGAACGCATTTCCGGCGCGATCAATGACCTCGCGGGCGAGACCCTGGTGCGCGCTCATCACGGCAGCGTGGCCGTCGCACAACGCAAGGAAATCGAGGATCGCCTGAAACTCGGCACGCTGCGAGGGCTGGTGGCCACTTCGTCGCTCGAACTGGGAATCGATATGGGCGCGGTGGATCTGGTGGTACAAGTGGAATCGCCGCCCTCCGTGGCGAGCGGCATGCAACGCGTCGGGCGGGCGAGCCACCGCGTCGGCGCGGTGAGCAATGCGGTGATTTATCCGAAGTATCGCTCCGACCTGGTGGCGTGCGCCGCGATCGCGCGCGCGATGTACGACGGGCAGGTGGAATCGGTTCACTATCCGCGAAATCCCCTGGATGTTCTGGCGCAGCAGATCGTCGCAACCGTGGCGTTCGATTCGTGGACGGTGGAGCAGCTTTTTCAACTGGTGAGGTCCGCCGCTCCGTATGCCTCGCTCACCCGCGCGGTTTTCGATAGCGTGCTGGACATGCTTGCGGGCCGCTATCCCAGCGATGAATTTGCGGAATTGCGCCCGCGCCTCACGTGGGATCGCGTGACCAACCGCCTGACGCCCCGCCAGAGCGCGCGCAACGTCGCAGTGATCAATGGCGGCACCATTCCCGATCGCGGGCTGTATGGCGTCTTCCTAGCGGGCAGCACGAAGGGATCTCGCGTGGGCGAACTCGACGAGGAGATGGTCTTCGAGAGCCGCGCAGGCGACACCATCATCCTGGGCGCCACCACGTGGCGCATCGAGGAAATCTCGAACGATCGCGTCACCGTCTCACCGGCTCCCGGCGAACCCGGCAAGATGCCTTTCTGGCACGGCGACACTGCGGGCCGCCCCGCTGAATTTGGCCGACGGATCGGCGAGATGACCCGCCAATTGCTTGCGATGCCCCGCCCCGCCGCCTTCACCACGCTGGTGGAAGCGCACAGCCTGGACGCGAGCGCTGCGACAAATCTGCTGCGCTATCTGGAAGACCAGTCCCTGGCCACGACTCGGGTTCCGAGCGACCAGGACATTGTGATCGAAACCTGCCGCGACGAGCTCGGCGACCGGCGCGTCTGCGTGCTCACACCCTTTGGAAGCCGCGTGCATGCGCCGTGGTGCATGGCGGTGAGCGCGAAGTTGCGCGCGGAACGCGGGCTGGACGTGGAGTCCATGTGGTCGGACGACGGGTTCGTCCTGCGAATTCCAGACAGCGACGAAGAAATTCTTTCCGAGCACCTGCTTCCCGATCCCGCGGAGTTTCAACAGCTGGTGCTGCAGCAGCTTGGCTCGACTTCCCTCTTCGCCGCGAAATTTCGCGAGGCCGCCGCGCGTGCCCTGCTTCTTCCCAAGCGGCGCGCTGGGATGCGCGCTCCCCTCTGGCAGCAGCGCAAACGCGCCTCGGACCTACTGGCCGTGGCCGCGCGGTTCTCGTCGTTTCCCATAATTCTCGAAACGTACCGCGAGTGCATTCGCGATGTGTTCGATCTTCTCGCGACGGTCAACCTGCTTTCCGAGATTCAACGGGGAGCCATCCGCGTTACGAGCGTGAGCTCCGACCGGCCCTCGCCGTTTGCATCCTCGTTGCTTTTTTCCTACGTGGCCAACTACATCTATGAAGGCGACGCGCCGCTCGCGGAACGGCGGGCGCAGGCCCTTTCGATCGACCAGTCGCAATTGCAGGAAATTCTTGGCGATACCGACCTGCGCGATTTGCTGGACCAGGCCGCGATCGACGAAGTGGAAGGCCGCCTGCAGTTTCTCGACGAGGAGTACCAGGTCCGCCACACGGATGGCGTGCACGATCTGCTGCTTTCGTTGGGCGATCTCTCCGCGTCCGAAATCGCCTTGCGGTCGGCAAGCCCTGAGGCCGCCGCCACAATCGATGAGCTCGTCGACGCGCGGCGCGCGGTGCGCGTGCGAATTGCCGGAGAGTTTCGCTTTGTGCCGGTGGAATACGCATCCCGTTACCGGGATGCGCTCGGCACGCCCCTGCCGCCGGGGCTCCCCGAAATATTTCTCGCGGCGGGTGATGACCCGCTGCGGGAAATCGCGCGCCGCTACGCCCGCACGCATGTGCCTTTCACCACGCAGGAATTTGCCGAACGCTACGGTTTGCAGCCTTCCGCCGTGGATTCCGCACTGCGCGCTCTCCACGCGCGCGGCAAGCTTCTGGAGGGGGAATTCCGGCCGCGCGGGATTCACCAGGAGTGGTGCGACCCCGAGATTCTTCAGCAGATCCGGCGCAAGAGCCTGGCGCGGCTTCGCCGTGAAGTCGAACCGGTGGAGCAACGCACGTTCGCGCGATTCGCGGCGCGGTGGCAGGGTGTCTCCACGCGAAGGCGCGGCGTGGATGCGTTGCTGGACGCCGTGGAGAATATTCAGGGCGCGGCGCTGCTTGCGTCCGAAGTGGAGCGCGAGATTCTTCCCGCGCGCCTCGCCGACTACCGCTCCGGCGATCTCGACGCGGTGATGGCTGCTGGCGAGGTGGTCTGGGTCGGGCTGGAACAGGTGGGCGATCGCGATGGACGCGTGTCTTTATACCTCACCGAATCGCTGCCCGCGCTCCTGCCGCCTGCGGAATTACGCAAAGAACCAGCGCCGCTCTCCGAAAAATCGCAGCGGATTCTGGACGCGCTCGCCAGGCTGGGCGCTTCGTTCTTTGGCAGCATCCACGCCGCGATAGGCGGTGGATTCCCCGGAGACACGCGCGATGCGCTCTGGGAACTGGTGTGGGCCGGGCGCGTGACCAACGACACGTTCTATCCGCTGCGCGATTTGCTTCGCCCTCACGACGCAAAGCGCGAACGGCCTTCCGCGGGTGACGGGCCTCCGGGTTCGCCGGAATTTCTGCGGCGGCTTCGTTCACGAAAGGCAGCGGGCGGCCCCGCGCAGGGGCGATGGTCGCTGGTAGCCGCGGCGCCTCTGCCCGTGACGCAATGGAGCGCCAACATTGCGCAACAACTTCTCACACGCCACGGAATCGTGATGCGCGAGACGGCCGCCGCCGAAGACGTCCCGCGCGGCTATAGCATGGTTTATCCGGCATTGAGAACGATGGAAGAAAGCGGATGGGTGCGCCGGGGAATGTTTGTGGCCGGGATGGGTGCGGCGCAATTCGCGGCCCCTTCCGCCGTCGATATGTTGCGGAGCCTGCGCAGCGAACCTGCGAACCCGGAAACGCTTTTCCTTGCGGCCAGCGATCCGGCCAATCCATATGGAGCGCTGCTCCCCTGGCCTCGCGGCGACAACACGGACGGTGAGGCCGCTCACCATAGAATGGCCCGCACCAGCGGCGCGGGCGTCGTACTCGTCAACGGCGCCCTGGCGGGCTTTTTGCGGCGGCGCAATCCGGCACTGCGGGTCTTTCTGCCCGAGAATGAGCCGGAACGAACGCTTGTATCGCGCGAGCTGGCGAGAAAACTAGCGGAGCTCGCCGTGCGCCGGCAAGGGCGACGCAGCGGTTTCTTCATCGGCGAAATCAACGATGCCCCGGCGCGCGAGCATTTCCTGGCGCGCTTTCTGGAGGAAGCCGGATTCGTGAATACAACGCTCGGCTTCCAGATGCGCGCGGTGATGCCGGTGGTGCCGCGGCGCGACGCCGCGGATGCCTCCGATGAAACGGAGCACGATCTTTCGGAGAGCGCGTAGTGCCGGAAGGCGACACAATATTCCGCGCCGCGCGGACGCTGCACCGGGCGCTGGCCGGCCAGACCGTTACGGGATTCGAGAGCGTGCTGCCGAAACTCGAACGAGTGGAAGTGGATTCCCCGGTGACGGGCCGGCGCGTGGAAAAAGTGGAAGCCAGCGGAAAATGGCTGCTCATTTATTTTTCCGGCGGCCTGATTCTTCTCACGCACATGCTGATGAGCGGCAGCTGGCACATCTACCGTCCGGGCGAGAAGTGGAAGCGCCGCGCCGGCGATATGCGGATCGTCATTCGCACGGGAGAAATTCATGCGGTGGCGTTCACGGTGCCCGTTGCGGAATTTCACACGGCCGATTCGCTCCGGCGGCGCCGCGGGTTCAATGAGCTGGGCCCATCCGTGCTGGCGGAGGAATACGATGCCGACGAAATTCTGCGGCGGCTGCGCAGCCGTCCCGAAGCAGCCGTGGGTGAAGCGCTGCTGGCGCAATCGCTGGTGGCCGGCATCGGAAACGTTTTCAAATCGGAGATCTGTTTCGCCTGTGGAGTGAATCCCTTCCGCACGATCGGCTCGCTCAGCATCAGCGAGCTTTCGTGCCTCGCAACCACCGCGCGAAAGTTTCTGCAGGCCAATGTGACCGACACCTCAGGCGACCAGATCGTGACCTACATAGGTATCCGCCGGACGACGGGCCGCGCGGATCGCGAGGAAAATCTGTGGGTCTACAGGCGCCGAGGCGAACCGTGCCGGCGCTGCGGCACTCCCATCGAGTCGCGCAAGCAGGGTGTCGACGCACGCACCACGTTCTGGTGCCCCGTTTGTCAGCCCGAAAAGGCTTACGTGGGAAAGGTTTCTACGTAGCCATTCTTCACGGCATATTCGCTGCCGGA
>Ga0302324_100002067_pt1 | contig 47350 bp, 45 predicted proteins | sample Palsa_T0_1_FD_201949 | JGI IMG/M metagenome (GOLD analysis project Ga0302324, IMG submission 201949) | Peat permafrost microbial communities from Stordalen Mire near Abisko, Sweden - Palsa_T0_1 | ecosystem: Environmental > Terrestrial > Soil > Palsa > Peat permafrost | place: Sweden: Abisko... | reverse complement strand
AGTACCTGCTCGGCGCCTACCTGCGCGCGCACGCGCGCGATCAGGTCCTCGATGATATTGCCGGCGGTCCAGCGCGCCTCGCAGCCACAGATCTCGCGCACGAAGCGCTCGAGAATAGCCGCACCCTGGCGCGTGTGCGTGACCTCCGGATGAAATTGAACGCCGTAATAGCGACGGCGCTCATCGGCCATGGCCGCAAAGGGAGCGTTGTGGGTACTTGCGACCGCACTGAAGCCCGGCGGCAACGCCTCGACTCGATCGCCATGGCTCATCCAGACATCGAGCAGCGCGTGGCCGTCGCGCTCACGATCAACGATGCCCTGCAGCAGGCGGCATGGGGCGCCCAGGGACACCTCGGCGTAGCCAAATTCCCGCGTCAGGCCGGCGGCGACGCGGCCGCCGAGTTGTTGCGCCATGGTCTGCATGCCGTAGCAGATCCCGAGCAGCGGTGCCTCCAGCGTGAACACCGCGGCCGGCGCCCTGGGCGCCACCATATCGGTCACCGATTCGGGACCACCCGAAAGGATGACACCGCGGGCGCCGAACGCACGCACTTCGGCGTCGCTGATGTCCCAGGGATGGATCTCGCAGTAGACCCCGAGTTCGCGCACCCGGCGCGCGATGAGTTGGGTGTATTGGGCGCCGAAATCCAGGATCAGAATGCGATGCGCATGAATATCGGGGCTGGGTGCCGTGCCGTCGCTGGCCGCCACGGCGAGAGGTTCAGGAGACGCGGTAATTCGGCGCCTCTTTGGTGATAGTCACATCATGCACATGGCTCTCGCGCACGCCGGCCGTGGTGATGCGCACGAACACCGGCCGGGTACGCATCTCATCGATGCTGTTGCTGCCGGTGTAGCCCATGGCCGCCCGCAGACCGCCGGCGAGCTGAAATAAAATCGTGACCAGGCTTCCCTTGTACGACACACGTCCTTCGATGCCTTCGGGCACGAGCTTTTCCAGCTCGGTCGAGGTGTCCTGGAAATAGCGGTCGGCCGAGCCATGTTTGTCAGCCATCGCCCCAAGCGAGCCCATGCCGCGATAAGCCTTGTACGATGCACCCTGGTAGAGTTCGACGTCGCCGGGCGACTCTTCCGTGCCGGCGAACATGCCGCCGATCATGACCGCGTGCGCGCCGGCCACGATGGCCTTGGCCAGATCGCCGGAATAGCGGATGCCACCGTCGGCGATCAATGGCACACCCGTGCCCTCAAGCGCTGCGGCGACGTTGGCCACCGCCGTGATCTGCGGCACACCGACGCCGGCCACGACGCGGGTGGTGCAGATCGAACCTGGACCGATGCCCACCTTGACCGCGTCGGCGCCTGCGGCGACCAGATCGAGCGCGCCTTCGCGCGTGACGATGTTGCCGGCGATCAACTCCAGATCGCCCCATTTCGCTTTCAGACGCGCCACCATCTCGAGCACGCCGCGCGAATGTCCATGCGAGGTATCGACTACGATCACATCGACGCCCGCTTCGCGCAATGCCGCGACACGCTCGAGTGTATCGGGCGTGGTGCCCACCGCGGCGCCGACACGCAAACGTCCGCTGGCATCCTTGCTGGCGCGTGGAAACTCGGTGGCCTTCTGGAAATCCTTGACCGTGATCATGCCCTTGAGCTCGTCATCGCCGTTGACGACCAGGACTTTTTCGATGCGGTGCTTGTGCAGCAGGCGCTGCACTTCTTCCTTGGGGGCATTCTCGCGCACCGTGATCAGCCGGGCTTTGGGCGTCATGACCGAGCTGACCGGTGCATCCAGCGCGCGTTCAAAACGCAGATCGCGATGCGTGACGATGCCGACGACCTTGCTGCCGCTGACTACCGGAACCCCGGAGATGCCGCGCGCGCGCGTGAGTTCGATGACCTGGCGTATGGTGGTCTCGGGCGGCACCGTGATCGGGTCGACGATCACGCCACTTTCAAATTTCTTGACGCGCGCCACTTCGCGCGCCTGACTGCCGATAGGCATGTTTTTGTGCACGATGCCGATGCCGCCTTCCTGCGCCATCGTGATCGCGAGGCGCGCCTCGGTCACCGTGTCCATGGCGGCTGACACCACTGGCAGCCCCAGCCGTATGTTGCGAGTCAGGGTGCTGGACAAGTCCACTTCGCGAGGCAACACGTCGGAACGCGCAGGAACCAGCAGGACGTCGTCGAAGGTGAGCGCCTCTTCGAGAATTCGCATTGCGCCTCGGGGGGCATCGAGAAGAAGCGCACCATTGTACGGCGTTGCGCTCGATTGCGGTAGACTTGAGCCGATGAAGACGCGCCCTGCCGACCGCAGCACCAACAGCCTGCTGCCGGGCTCCGGCGCCACGCCGCCGGCTCGAACCGTCTACTCCGTCTCGCGGCTGAACCGGGAAGTGCGCACACTGCTCGAGTCCGGGCTGGGAACCATCTGGATCCAGGGAGAGATCTCGAATCTCTCGCGACCCTCCTCGGGACATTGGTACTTTTCGCTCAAGGATCGCGACGCGCAGCTGCGCTGCGCCATGTTCCGACAACGCAACACGCTGGCGCGATTCGCCCCCAAGGAAGGCCAACTGGTGCTCGCCTATGGGCGCGTGAGTCTCTACGAGCCGCGCGGCGACTACCAGCTGCTGGTGGAACTCATCGAGGATGCCGGGCTCGGTGCGCTGCAGCGCGCCTTCGAGGATCTCAAGGCGCGGCTGGCGGCCGAGGGGCTGTTTGCGCTTGAGCGCAAGCGAGCGCTGCCGAGTGCGCCGCATCGAATCGGCGTGATTACCTCACCGACCGGCGCTGCTATTCGCGACATCCTGCACGTCCTGGCGCGGCGCTTTCCAGCCGCCGCCGTGCTGATCTACCCCGCCCCGGTACAAGGCGCGGCGGCCGCCGCAGCGCTGGTTGCAGCGCTGGAGCTGGCGGCCTCACGCGCCGAGTGCCAGGTGCTGATCCTGGCGCGCGGCGGTGGTTCGCTCGAGGATCTCTGGGCTTTCAACGACGAGCGGCTCGCGCGCGCGATACTGCGCTGCCCGATCCCGGTGGTCACCGGCATCGGCCACGAGATCGATTTCACGATCGCCGATTTCGTCGCCGACATGCGTGCGCCGACGCCCTCGGCGGCCGCGCAGCTGGTGGTTCCCGATGCCGGCGTGTGGCTGCATCGACTGGCACAGCTGGCGGCGCGCTTTGCGGCCGCCGCGCGCCGAGCACTCAGGAGCGAGCAGACGCGCCTCGATGCGCTGCTGCGCCGCCTGCAGCAGGCGCATCCCGGCGCTCGTCTGCTGCAGCACAGCCAGCGGCTCGATGAGCTCGAAACGCGGCTGCGGCTGGCGCTGCGCTCGCGCCTGGCCGGTAGTGCCGCGCGGCTGGATAGTGCCGCGCGCGCGCTGCAGGCAGTCAGTCCGCTGGCCACGCTGGGACGCGGTTTTGCGGTGGTCACGCGCAGCGCCGACGGCGCTCTGATCACGGCCGCAGAGCAACTCGCGGTGGGCGAAAGATTCGATGCGCGTCTGGCTCAGGGCAGCGTGCGCGCTGCAGTGCTAGAGCGCCGTTCGTGAGGCGCGCCGGCACCGCGCTGCTGGGACTCGCGGCCAGCGCCTGTATAGGCGGCGCAGTCGCCGCCGCGGCTAGCGCAGGCCTCGAACTGCCGCGTGCCAGTCTGGTTCCCGGAGGCGTCGCACTGCTGCAGATTGCCGATGCCGATACGCGCGATGCGGCGCCCGCCGTGAGCTATGACGGCAAGCGCGTCATGGTGCTCAAGGCACAGGATCACTGGCTCGCGATCGTCGGCATCCCATTGAGCGCGCTGCCCGGACAGGCGGCGATCACCATCCAACGCGGCGCGGGTGCACCCGCGCAGATGCTGCAGTTTCAGATTGCGCCCAAGCAGTACGAGGAGCAGCGGCTCACGGTGCCGGCTGCACAGGTTGATCTTTCACAGCATGACCTGGATCGCTATACACGCGAAGCCGAGCGGCTGCACGCCGCGCTGGCGAGCTTTGCCGAACCGCCGCCGGTCAGCTTGCAGCTGCTCGCTCCGGTAAACGGCGTGCGCACCAGTTCCTTTGGCCGACGCCGCGTGTTCAACAACGAAGCGCGCTCGCCGCACTCGGGCATGGACATTGCGGCAGCGACCGGGACGCCGGTACGGGCGGCGGCGGATGGCAAGGTGATCGATACCGGCAATTACTTCTTCAATGGTAATACCGTGCTGATCGATCACGGCCAGGGTTTGATCACCATGTACTGCCACCTGTCAGTCATAGGCGTGCAGATCGGCCAATTCGTGCACAGAGGGGCCATCATCGGCCAGGTCGGCGCCACCGGCCGGGTGACCGGTCCGCATCTGCACTTCGGTGTGGCGCTCAACCGCGATTTCGTCGACCCGGCATTGTTCCTGCCCGCCGCGGGGGCGGCCCCTTCCCCGCCTTGAGGCGGTCATAGGGGTTCTTGTCACTGCGAAACTCGATTGCCACCGGCGTAGCAAACAGATCGAACGCGTCGCGATAGACGTTGGCCAGATAGCGGCGGTACGCCTCGGGCACCGAATTGGTCTGGTTGCCATGAATGACGATGCGCGGCGGATTGCGGCCGCCCTGATGCGCGTAGCGCAGCTTGATGCGGCGACCGCGCACCAGCGGCGGCTGATGCGCCTCTAGCGCCCGCTCGAGCGTGCGCGTGAGCGCCGGGGTCGGCATTGCGCGCATGGCGGCGTCGTAACCGCGGATCGCATCGCGCGCCAATTCACCGACGCCGGTGCCGTGTCGGGCCGAGATGAAATGCAGCGGCGCGAACGGCACGAAGTCCAGCTTCAGCGACAGTTGCCGGCGGATATCCTCGCGCTGATCGCTGGCAATACCGTCCCATTTATTGATTGCAATCAGCAGCACGCGGCCGCGCTCGAGCGCCTGCCCCAAAACGCTTGCATCCTGCTCGCCGACGGAGTCGTGCGCGTCGAGCATCATGATCACGACGTGCGCCTCAGCAATCGCTTGCAGTGTCTTGGCGATGCTGGCGCGCTCGACCGCATCATCGACACGGGCACGGCGGCGCACGCCGGCCGTATCGACCAATATGAAGTCGCGCCCGTCGCGTGCAAACGGCACCAGGATGCTGTCGCGCGTGGTGCCGGGCAGTTCGCTGGCGATCACGCGCTCCTCTCCCAGCAGGCGATTGACCAGCGTCGACTTGCCGACGTTGGGCCGGCCTATGACCGCGACCCGAATCGCTCCCTGATCCTCGCTCTCCGGTGTCTGCGGTTCCAGTCCCAGTAGTGCGGCGTCCATGAGTTCGAGCAGGCCCTGACCGTGACCAGCAGCGATGGCCAGCGGCGCACCCAATCCCAAGGTATGAAAATCAGCCGACACCAGATCCGATTCCAGCCCTTCGGCCTTATTGAGCGCGAGCACCACATGCTTGCCGGTACGGCGCAACTCGCGTGCAATGAATTGATCCTGCGCTGTAAGGCCGGCGCGCGCGTCGGCTACCAGCACGATGCGATCGGCTTCCGCCACAGCCTTCTCGGTCTGGATACGCATCTGCGCATCCAGACCCTTGGGATGCTCGATCAGTCCGCCGGTATCGATCAATACACAAGGCACGCTGCCGAGGCGCGAGTAACCGTACTGGCGATCGCGGGTGACGCCGGGAACATCGGCGACGATCGCGGCGCGAGTGCGCGTCAGTGCATTGAACAGAGTCGACTTGCCGACATTAGGCCGGCCGACGATGGCGACGATGGGAAGCATCGGCAACGATCACTTCGCCTCGAGCGCCGGAGCGCGCAACGCGTTGAGCTCGCCGCCATCGCCGAATACCAGCAGCAGATCGCCGGCGATCACCAGCGGGGTGCTGATGCGTTGCTTGCCCACGGAGATGCGGGCGATCAGATCGCCGTTGGCGGCATCGATCCAGTGCACTATTCCAGCCAGATCGGCAACCACGACGCGCCCGCCGTACACCACCGGCGCCGAAAGCTGCCGCCGTTCCAGACTCTTCTGGCGCCATTGCTCGGTGCCGGTGCGCCGATCCAAGCGCACCACGTCGCCTTCGGCGGTCGATACGTAGACCGCATTCGTATCCACCGCCAGCCCGCGAAAACTCGACAGGTCGCGCGCCCAGACGATCTGTCCGTTCTCGCGCGCGATCTTGGCTACGCGTCCCTGGTAGGCGACCGCAAACAAATCCTCGCCATCGGCCACGACGGTGGCATCCACATCGATCAGGCGCTGCAGTTCGGTACTGCCGTGAGACTGGCCCACTGCCGTCTCCCAAGCGGTACTACCGTTGCCGGCAGCGACCGCTACCACGCGGCCATTATCAAAACCGCACACCGCCAGATCACCGATCAAAATCGGCTTGCTGGTACCGCGCAGCGACAGACGCGGCACCTGCTGATCAACCACCCAGTTCTCGCTGCCATCGCGCGCCGACAGGCCATGCAGTTTCCCGTCGACGGCGCGCACCACCACCAGGCCGTTGCCGATGGCTGCGGCCGAGAGAATCTCGGAATTGATGCGCACGCGCCAGCGCGGCGCTCCATCCTGCTGCGACCAGGCGATCACATCGCCTTTGGAGCTGCCCATGACCAGCAAGCCGTCAGCAGCGGCCGGGCCGGCCGACAGCGGCGCGCGCAGCGGGTGTTGCCACAGCACTTTGCCGGAGGCCACTTCGTAGGCGATGACCTGGCCCTTGTAACTGGCGGCAAAGGCGCGCTCCCCATCCACCGCCACCCCCAGACCCAATCGCAGTATCGGTTTCTCTCCGCCGACCTTGGTGTGCCAGACGGACTTGATGTCGACCCGATTGACTATCGGCACCAGCACCGCCGGCTTATCGGCCTTGTCCTTGCTGCAGCCGATCAGAAACGCCGTGGCGCACAGTCCCAGACACAAGGCACGTTGCACAGCTTTCACGAGTGGGCCAGCTCGTTGATCTTCAAATCCAGCAACGCGGGATCGACCGTGTCCGCGCCCTCGGCGCGGGCGGCACGATATTGCTTGAGCGCGCCGTCGCGATCGCCCTTGACCAGCAACGCATCTCCGCGCAGCTCGGCATAACGCGCGGCGAAGGCGCCGGCCTCGACCGCATCGACGGTTTTGATGGCCTCGTCGGGTTTGTTCTGCGCCAGCTGCACCCGGGCCAGTCGCAGCCGCGCAATCAGCGCCAACCCGTGATCGCTGGTGGTCTGCATCACATGCGTCAGGCGCGCCGCGGCCGGCTCCAACTGCTGGTTCTCGGCCTGCACCCGCGCCGCCGCCAGATTGCCCTGATCGCTGTAGGCGCTGCCGTGAAAGTTCTTGTCCAGATCGTCCGCAATCTTGAGGCCGCCGGTCAGATCGTTGCGCGTGAATGCGGCCAGCTCCTGGCTGTATTGGGTCGCAGCCGCAAGCGAATTGTGCTCGAGGTGCGCCTGCCAGTAGTGCCAGCCGCTGAAGCCCGCCGCCACGATCGCCACCCCGGCGAGCATCCACGGAGCTTGTTCTCGCAGGCCCGCCAGCAGCCGCTCCCACTGCTCTTTTTCATTCAGATACTCTTCCACGGAAATCCTATCTCCCTGTTGTCTACAGCAGCGAGGCAATGCGGCCGGGCAGCTGTGCTATCGGACAGTCAATCTGACCGCCCTCGCGGCGCAAAGGTTTCACCGCCACCACCCCGCGGTCGAGTTCCTCGTCACCCAGGATCACGGCCAGTTGTGCGCCGCTGCGGTCGGCACGGCGAAATTGCGCCTTGAAATTGCCACCGCCTAGATTGAGCAGTACGCCGCGCCCTGGCAAGGCATCGCGCAGCTTCTCGGCCAGATGCATGGCCGTGCGCTCAGCGCGATCGCCGCTCGCGACCAGATAAATATCCGGCGCCCTGGCTGCCGGCACGCTGCCGGCCTGCAGCAGCAGCGCCACCACGCGTTCGATGCCTAAGGCAAAACCTATGGCCGGCGTGGACTCGCCACCGAGCTGAGCGATCAGCCCATCATAGCGGCCTCCGGAACACACGGCGTCCTGCGCCCCCAGTGCGTCGGTGACCCACTCGAATACCGTACGCGAATAATAGTCCAGCCCGCGTACCAGCCGTGGATTGAGTTCGTAGGCAATGCCCATGGCCTCGAGCGCGCCGCGCAGAGCCGCGAAGTGCTGCTGCGATTCCTCATCGAGGCTGTCGCTGAGCAACGGTGCGCCATCGATCAGCGAGCGCATATCGGGGTTCTTGCTGTCCAGGATGCGCAGCGGATTGCCGCTCAGCCGCCGCCGGCTGTCCTCATCGAGCGCGCTCTCATGGGCACGCAGGTAACGCACCAGTTGCTCGCGATAAATCTGCCGCGAGGCGGGCGTGCCGAGCGAATTGATGGTCAGACGCACGCGCGTGAGCTGCAGATCGCGCCATAACCGCGCACTCAGCGCGATCAGCTCGGCGTCGACGTCCGGGCCCGGGAATCCGAGCGCCTCGACATCAAGCTGGTAGAACTGCCGGTAGCGGCCCTTCTGCGGCCGCTCGTGCCGGAACATCGCACCGCTGCACCAGACCTTATGCCGTTGTCCGCGCAGCAATCCATTGGAGATCGCGGCACGCACGATGCCTGCCGTGGCCTCCGGGCGCAGCGTCAGGCTGTCGCCGCCGAGGTCCTTGAAGGTGTACATCTCTTTCTCGACGATATCGGTGAATTCCCCGATCGAGCGCTCGAACAGTTCGGTGTGCTCGAGCACGGGCACCCGCATCTCCTGATAGCCATAGGCCTCGAAAATGCCGCGCGCGACCTGCTCGAGGTGCTGCCAGGCGCCGATCTCCGCCGGCAATACATCATTCATGCCGCGCACCGGCTGAATCGGATTGGTCAAGAAGCCTCCAGGGATGGGCAGAAAGCGTGCCGCTCAGGGCCGCGTTGCATGTGAGCGCGCCGGCACTGCAGGCCCCGGTTTGGCCGGCGGATTTGCAGCCTGAACGTCGAACAGGTGGCCCCCGCCATCGAGCGAGAAGCGCAGCCCCGAACCCCCCAGCGCCCTGTCGCCGAGCGCCACCGGGTGGCCGTCCAGCTCCAACGCCACTGCGCTGGGATCGCCGAGCAGGATGCTCAATGGGGCGGTACCGTTCAGGCGGCGCTCGGTGCCCGCCGAGCCGAACTCGGAGATCAGCCGGGTGCCGGCGGCATCATAAATCTCCGCCCAGCTGCCCTGCCTGAATTTGAGCCCCAGGTCCACTTGCGAGCCGGCTTCCACGGGTGTCGCCAGACTCGCCGTTTCGGACTTGGCCACGACCGCGGCCTTGGCGGCATTGCCGACAGCCAGCGGCGCCGATCGCGCCGCATGCGGGACACGCATGGCCCACCACACCAGGGCAAGCAGAACCAGCACCGCGGCGCCGACCGCCACCGTCCACGGTCGCAGCACGCCCGAGCCGGCCTTGTGCATGGATCTGGCGCTTCGTTTCAAATCGGGCGGCCGTTTCGGCGGATTCGTCTGCGTGTACGCCGCCTCCACCTCGTTCATCGACAACCCCAGCAATTCGGCGTAGCGGCGCAGATGTCCGCGCGCATAGACCGCGGCGCCAAGGGCTTCAAACTGGCCAGCCTCGAGCGCCTTGACCGTCGCGGTATCCAGATGCAGCCGATCGGCAGCCTGAACCACGCTCCATCCGGCCTGCTCACGCGCCGCCGTCAGCTGTGCGCCGGGCCCCGCTTTCGGACTTTCCTTGTCCCCCTCGCTCATCGTCAGCCCGGATTGGCCTGACTCGCCGACAGTGAGCGCGACTGCTCGGAGTTCGGGAATTCCTTCGCCAGACGTTGTGCGTAGCGCGCGGCGCCGGCCGCATCGCTCTGCGCCTGCGCGATACGCCATGCCAGCAGCAACAGATCAGGGGTGGCTGGATTATTGGTCAGGAAAAAATCGATGCGCAGCCGCGCGGCCGCGTACTTCTGCTGCGACAGTTCGAGATCCGAAGCCTGGAATACCGCCGAGGCGTACGCCGGATTGGATTGCGAGGCGCGTACGAACATCTGCGCTGCGTCGCTTTCGCGATGTGCCTGGACCAGACAGATCCCGGCATTGGTGTACGCCACCCATGGCGAGCGATACAGCGGATTGTGCGCGGCGTCCTCGAAGCTGCGCACGCCCTCGACCACGCGATCGTGGCTGCACAGGAACACGGCATAGCTGTTGAGCAGGTCCGGATCGTTGGGCTTGAGCGACAGCGCCGTGCGATATTCCTTGTCCGCCTCCTTATCCTTGCCGAGCTTCTCATCCAGCAGCCCGAGTGTGCTGTGAACGTCGGCATTGTGCGGATCCTCGCTCTCCGCACGCTCCAGCTTGCTCTTGGCGAGCGCCAGATTGCCCTGCTGCAGGTAGCCGACCCCGAGCTGCAGGTTGGCCGACGCGGCCTTGTCGCGTTGGCTCTGAGTGTATTTAGGAATGCCCGAAGTACTGGAAGTACTCTGGCAGGCGAGCAACGCGGCGGCAGCAATCACCGCGCTCGTGTATCGCAAGCCCAGCCGGCAGGCCGCGTTCATGCGTTCAGCCCGGCACGGCTGCGCGATGCCGCGCTCGCCACACGCTCGCCCAATCGCACGATGGTGCGATCGACCACACGGCCGACCAGCTGGCCGCAGGCAGCATCGATGTCTTCGCCGCGCGTGCGGCGCACGGTGACGATCACGCCCGCGCGCTGCAGCTCGTCACGAAAGCGCGCGATCGCGGCCTCACTGGAGCGCCGGTAGCTGCTGCCTGGAAAAGGGTTGAACGGGATCAGATTGACCTTGGCCGGCTGTCCCACCAGCAGCGCGGCCAGCGCGCGCGCCTGTGCCGGCGCATCGTTGATGTCCTCGAGCATCACGTACTCGAACGTCACGCTGCGACCGTTGCGCTCATCGATGTAGTGCCAGCAGGCCTCGAGCAATTCCGCGATCGGGTGCAGGCGGTTGATCGGCACCAGCTGACTGCGCAGCGCATCGTCCGGGGCGTGCAGCGATACCGCCAGCGCCACGTTGCTCTCCTGCGCCAGCTTGTAGATCTGCGGCACCAGTCCCGAGGTGGAAAGCGTCACGCGCCGGCGCGAGAGGTCGAAGCCCAGATCGTCCAGGAAAATATGCAGCGCCGGGATCACGTTGCGAAAGTTGGCGAGCGGTTCGCCCATGCCCATCAGCACGACGTTGGTTATGATGCGCTGGTCCCCGGGTTTGAATCCGAGTTCGCGGTTGGCGAGCCATACCTGGCCGACGATTTCGGCCGTGGTGAGATTGCGATTGAAGCCCTGCTGCGCCGTGGCGCAAAACGAGCAGTCCAGCGCGCAACCGACCTGCGAGGAGATGCACAGCGTGCCGCGATCGCTCTCCGGGATGTAGACCATCTCGAACGCCTGGCTGGAATCGGCGCGCAGCAACCATTTACAAGTGCCGTCGCTGGCGCGCTGCACGGTCAGGATTTCGGGCAAACCGACCTGCCCGTGCGCTATCAGCTGCGCGCGAAACGGCTTGGCCAGGTCACTCATATCCTCGAAGCGGTCGCAGCCGCGCTTGTACAGCCAGTTCATGAGCTGACGCGCGCGAAAGGGCTTGGATCCCAGCTCCTCGCACCACTGTTCGAGCTGCGCACGCGGCAACCCCAGCACGTTGATGCGCGGATCCGGCGTTTCGGCTGTGGGCTGAACCTCGCTCATGCGCGTGCCGTAACCCTGCGATCAGTCGCGCGCGCAGATCTGCGTGGTGTCGAAGAAAAACCCGATCTCCTGGGCCGCGGTATCGACTGCATCCGAGCCGTGCACGACATTGGCCTGAACACTCTGCGCCAGGTCGGCACGTATGGTGCCGGGCGCGGCTTTCTTCGGATCGGTCGCCCCCATGATCTCGCGATGCCGGGCCACCGCATTCTCGCCTTCGAGCACCTGCGCCATGACGGGGCCAGATGTCATGTACTGCACCAGATCCTTGAAAAACGGCCGCTCTCGATGCACCGCGTAGAACAGCTGCGCCTGCGCCTGCGAGAGCGTGAGCATGCGCGCGGCGATGATCTTCAGGCCCTGGGTCTCGAAACGGCGATAGACCTCGCCAATCAGATTGCGGGCCACGCCGTCGGGCTTGACGATGGACAGGGTGCGCTCGAGCGCCATGAGGACCTCGGTGCCGAAAAATGGCCGGCAGTATAGGCGTTGCGAGCCGCGGCGGGCAATCAATTCAAACGCGGAAGTGCCCGTGTTTTAAGGCTTTTCAGACAGTGAAGCTCTCGCCGCAGCCGCATTCGCCGCGCACGTTCGGATTCTCGAAGCGGAAGCTTTCGTTGAGACCCTGGCGCACGAAATCGATGCGCGTGCCGTCGATCGCGGCCAGGCTGGCGCCATCCACGAACAGCTTGACGCCGAGGGATTCGAACACCAGGTCGTCCGCATGAGCCTCATCGGCGTAATCAACAACGTAGCTGTATCCGGAGCAACCCGTGGTCTTGATGCCCACACGCAGTCCCAGCCCGCGGCCGCGACTCGCCAGGCGATTGCGCACGCGCTCGGCCGCTGATTCGCTTAAAGAAATTGCCATAATGAGGCTCTCCAGATGTCTCATTTTACTACGCTTTTGTCACGATTGTGTCAGCGCGGCCCGCAGCGCATCTTCAACCACGAGCAACCTGCCCAGTTTAGCCTGAGGGACGCCCAGGCGCTGTGCCCATTCGAGCGGATTGCCCAACGCCAGCGCATCGAGCCGGCGCCCCTCGAGCGTGCGCGCCAGCCACTCGCAGGTCGCAAGCGTGTGCGGGCAGCCGTAGGCGCGATAGCGCACCTCCAGCAGCCAATCCCCGGCGATCCGCAACGCAAAACGCACGCGCGTGCCGAGCGCCTCGCGGCCTGCCTCTGCGCCCACGATGCGCGCGCCGGCGCCGATGCCGAAATCCCCCGCGTGATCCAGCGCAGCAAACAGCTCACGGATCTGCGGTTCCAGGGCACTCACGGCGCCACCGCGCGCAGCCGTGCCACTTCGCGCCGGACCGCGGCCAGCGCGACATCGACGTCCTGGTCGCGGCTGAAGCGTCCGAGGCTGAAGCGCAGAGAGCTTTGCGCGAGTTCGCTGTCGCGGCCCAGCGCGCGTAAGACATAAGATGGCTCATCGCTATCGGAATTGCAGGCCGAGCCCGTGGACAGCGCCAGTTCGGGCAGACCCAGCAGCAGACTTTCGCCTTCGATACCGGGGAAGGACACATTGAGAATGCCGGCCACGCGACGCGTCGCGTGGCCGTTGAGCAGCGCACCCTCGATGCCTCGCAACCCTTCCCACAAACGCGCGCGCAGCGACTCGACGCGGCGTGCGTCTTCGCCATGCTCCGTCGCGCACAGTTCGCATGCCAGACCGAAGCCGACGATCTGATGCACCGCGAGCGTGCCGGACCGCAGACCGCGCTCATGGCCGCCGCCGAACATCAGGGGTTGCACCCGGGCGCGCCGCTGCGCACTCACATAGAGGGCACCGATGCCCTTTGGGCCGTAGAGTTTATGTGCGGTAAAGGACATAAGATCCACCGGACTGCGGGCCAGGTCGATCTCGATCTTGCCGGCACTCTGCGCCGCGTCCACATGCAGCGGCACATCGCGCTCACGGCAGTGGCCGGCAATCGCCTCGATGTCCTGCAGCACGCCGATCTCATTGTTCGCCTGCATGATCGAGACCAGAACGGTGTCCGCGCCGATGGCCTCGCGCACCTGCGCCGGGTCGATGAGCCCGTCACTGTCGGGGGTCAGATAGCTCACGCGGAAGCCCTCCTGCTCGAGCCGCCGGCAGGGATCGAGCACCGCCTTGTGTTCGGTGCGCGCAGTGACGATGTGCTTGCCGGTCTTGGCCGCGGCGCGTGCCGTGCCGAGGATGGCCAGATTGTTTGACTCGGTGGCCCCCGAAGTCCAGATGATCTGCGGCGCTGGGGCGCCGATCAAAGCTGCCACCTGCGCGCGCGCCATCTCGACGCGCGCGCGCGCGAGCCGCCCATAGTGGTGCTGGGATGCGGGATTGCCGAACACTCCGGTTTGCGTCAGGCACTCATTCATTGCCGCCGCCACACGCATATCCACCGGCGCCGTGGCCGCATAGTCGAGATACACCGGTTCGACGGGGCTCACGCGCGCTCCCCGGCCTGACGGCGCTGTTGCTGCACGGCGGTCAGAATGCCGCGCAGAATATTAGCCTCGTTGGCGTCGAGTTCGGCGCGTTGCAGGAATCTGCGGATCCGGTTCATGAGGTGCGTGCCGCGCTGGGTGCGATCACGAAAATCGATTTGATCAAGCACCTGGGCCAGGTGCGCGTACAGACGTTCCATGTCCTCGGGTGTGGCCAGCGGCACGGCGCGCGGCGCCTCTGCCAGCGCCGCGCTGCCGCGGGCACACAGAATCTCGTAACCCACGATCTGCACCGCCATGGCCAGATTGAGCGCGGCATAGGCCGGATTGGCCGGTATGCGCAGCAGTGCGTGCGCGCAGTTGAGCTCATCGTTGCTCAGTCCGCTGCGCTCGGCGCCAAATACCACCGCCACACTCTGATGCGCCGCCTCCTGCACCAACCGCTGCGCGGCGGCGCGGACATCCATGACACGAAAGTTCTGCTCGCGCTCACGCGCGGTGGTCGCCAGCACCAGCCCGCAGTCGCGCACCGCCGAGGCCAGATCGTCCACCACGCGCGCGCGCGCGAGCAGATCGTCGGCGCCCGAGGCGCGCGCCGTGGCTTCGGGGTGCGGAAAATACCGCGGCCGCACCAGCACCAACTCATCGAGCGCCATGTTCTTGAGCGCGCGCGCGGCCGCCCCGATGTTGCCCGGATGCGAGGTTTCAACCAGCACGATGCGAATTGAGTGCGGCACGACCTGTTATCCTACTGCGATATCCCGTCGCCGGCTTTGAAGTCACGCCCCATGCATCCGTTGCTCAATATTGCGGTGCGCGCCGCCCGCCGCGCCGGCGAGGTCATCGTCCGCAGCCTGGTGCGTCTGGAGAGCCTCGAGGTCACCTCCAAGGGCCGCAACGACTATGTCAGCGAGATCGATCGCGCCGCCGAGCGCGAGATCATCGACATCATTCGCAAGCTCTATCCCGAGCATGCCATTCTGGCCGAGGAGAGCGGCCGCAGCGGCGAGAATGACACGGTCTGGATCATCGATCCGCTCGACGGCACCACCAATTTCCTGCATGGTTTTCCGGTATTCGCGGTCTCGATCGCGGTCGAACAGCGTGGCCGGCTCGAGATCGGCGTGGTCTACGACCCCATGCGTCAGGAGGTCTTTACAGCGGCGCGCGGTGCCGGGGCGCATCTGGAGAATCGCCGCATGCGCGTGAGCAAGCAGCGCACGCTCGAGGGCGCGCTGCTGGCTACCGGTTTTCCCTATCGTGAGGACGAGCGCTATGGCGATAACTATTACGCGATGCTGCGCACGCTTGCGAAGCTGACCGCCGGGATTCGCCGACCTGGCTCGGCGGCGCTGGACCTGGCTTATGTCGCCGCCGGCCGTGTCGATGGCTTCTGGGAGCTTGGACTCAAGCCCTGGGACACCGCTGCCGGCACGCTGCTGATCCAAGAAGCCGGTGGCCGCGTCGGCACGCTGGGCGGGGATGAGTATCAACTTGGGGCAAATATCGTTGCCGGTGCGCCAAAGGTGTACGAGGCCATGCTCGAGGCCCTGGCCCCGCACGTGCCCGAGGCGCTGCGCCACCTGTAAAAAAACGCGCAAGGTGAAATGAGCGTGTAAAGTGCGATCACGACAGGCTGTCTCGCAGGAACTCTCAATGAATAAGAAGGGACTGTTCGCCACCAAGCCGATCCAGGATTATCAAGAGGAAGCATCGAGCAAACAGCTGATTCGGGCGTTGGGTATCCCGGCACTGATTGCGTTCGGCATCGGCGGCATCATCGGCACGGGCATCTTCGTGCTCACCGGCCTGGCAGCGGCACAGCACGCCGGACCGGCTATCGTCATCTCCTTCGTAATCGCCGGTGTCGGCTGCATGTTCGCCGGCCTGTGCTACTCGGAATTCGCGGCCATGGTGCCGGTGTGCGGCAGTGCCTACGCCTACAGCTACGCCACGCTCGGGGAGTTCATCGCCTGGTTCGTGGGCTGGAACCTGGTGCTCGAATACATGATGGCCTGCTCCACCGTGGCGGTGGGCTGGAGCCGTTATGCGGTCAATCTGCTGGACTATTTCGGCATCAATTTCATTCCGAGCTATTTGAGCTCGGCGCCGTTCGCGGCCGGGGACACCGGCTTCCAGGTCACGCGCACCGGCGCCTTCCTGAATCTGCCGGCAATACTGATCGTCGGCCTGGCCACGGCCCTGTGCTACAAGGGCATTCGCGAGTCCGCCTTCGTCAATACCATCATCGTCGCGATCAAAGTCTCGATCGTCATCGCCGTGATCGTATTCGGCGCCTATTACGTCGATACCGCGCATTGGCATCCGTACATCCCGAAGAATACCGGCGTCTATGGAGAATTCGGCTGGAGCGGCGTACTGCAGGCCGCGGCGATTATTTTCTTCGCCTACATCGGCTTCGATGGCGTCTCGACCGTGGCGCAGGAGGCCAAGAATCCGGCGCGCAGCATCCCCATCGGCATGCTCGGCAGCCTGGGCATCTGCACGGTGCTGTACATCCTGATGTCGGCCGTGCTGACCGGACTGGTACCCTATACACAGCTCAATGATGCGGCGCCGGTGCCGGTGGCGCTGGAAGCGCATCCGCAGCTGGCATGGCTTCGAATCTGGGTCGACGTGGGCGCGCTGGCCGGACTGACCTCGGTGATCATCACGTTGATCATCCCGCAGGCGCGCATCTGGCTCACGATGTCAAACGATGGTCTGATGCCCAAAGTCTTCGGCGCCGTGCACCCGCGCTTCAAGACACCGCATATCGCGACCGTGATCACCGGTGTTCTGGCAGCAACCTTCGGCGGCCTGCTGCCCATCGGCATTCTCGGTGAACTGGTGTCGATCGGCACCCTGGTCGCCTTCATCGTGGTGTGCATCGGTGTGGTCGTGCTGCGCTACACGCGTCCCGACCTCGAACGGCCATTCAAAGTTCCCGCCGTCTGGTTCACCGCCGGCATGGGCGTCATCTTTTGTGCCGCCATGGCGTACTCACTGCCGGAGGCCACCTGGTGGCGGCTGGTCATCTGGAGCGCGGTCGGATTCGCGCTGTATTTCGGCTATGGTTACACCCACAGCCGTCTGCGCCGCAATGGCGGCGACCGCTCGCTGCCGCAAACCGCCCCCACCCCGCCGCACTGAGCTCAGCCGCGCCTGCTGGGAGTGCGGCGCAGACGGATGTTGATGACTTCGACCGCCACCGCAAAGGCCATGGCGAAGTACAGGTAGCCTTTGGGCACCTCGAACCCGAGCGCCTGGCCGATCAGCGCCGAGCCGATCAGCACCAGGAATGCCAGGGCCAGAATCTTCAGGGTGGGATAACGCTCGATCAGCGCGCTCACGGGTCCCGACAGCCACATCATGACCAGCACCGAAAGCACGATCGCCGCGGCCATGATCAACACTTGGTCGGGCCGTGCCAGCCCTACCGCCGTGAACACCGAGTCGAGCGAAAACACGATGTCGATCAGGGCGACCTGAAACACCACCGCGGCGAGGCCGCTGCGCGCTCGCACGCGCAGCGGCGCCACGGCCCGCTCGAGCGTGGCATGAATCTCGGTGACGCTTTGTCCCAGCAGGATCAGGCCGCCGATCCCGAGGATCACATCGTGCGGTGAAATCCCGCGCCCGAAGGCTGCAAACAGCGGCGCCCGCAAGCCCGTGAGCCAGACGATGGAGAAGAGCAGCGCCAGCCGCGTGAGCATGGCCAGCGACAGGCCCAGCAGACGCCCGGCGCGTCGGCGCGAAGCGGGCAGGCGGCCGACCAATACCGACAGCACCACCAGGTTGTCGACCCCGAGCACGATCTCGAGCAGCGTCAGGGTCGCGAGCGCCAGCGCGTTATCGGATTGCGTCAGCAGTGACAGCATCGACGCGCTCGCGCTGCGGCGCCGTCAAGGCATGCTGTCGACCGGCCGTTTGACCGATGAGGGCAGCAGGTGCTCGGCCTTTAAGCCGCAGTCCAGCGCCACGGCGCTGGAAATATAAATCGATGAGTAGGTGCCGGCCAGGATGCCGATGATCAGCGCCTCGGAAAAGCCCCGCAGCACCGGGCCGCCCAGCACGTACAGCGCCACCACCACGATCAGCGTCACGACCTTGGTCATGATGGTACGCGACAAGGTCTGATTGATCGATTGATCCAGCACCACCACCGGCTCGAGCCGGCGGCTGCCGTGAAATCGCTCGCGGATGCGATCGAACACCACCACCGTATCATTGAGCGAGTAGCCAATCACCGCCAGCATGGCCGCTACCACGGTCAGATCGAAGCTGGTGCGCGTGAGCGAAAACGTACCGAGCACCAGAATAGGATCGTGCAACACCGCGAGAATGGCCCCGAACGACAGTCGCCAGGTGTGAAAGCGCACGGCGATATAGCCGAAGATCAGCAATAGCGTCGCCAGCAGGGCCTGCACGGCGCTGCGCTGCAGTTCACCGCCGACCTGAGGTCCGATGACCTCGACCTGGCGAATTTCAGCCCCTGCATCCATGCCGCGAAGGATCTGCTCGAGCTTCGCGCGCACGGCCTCGGTGCTTTCTTTGGTCGGCGGCAGGCGGATTGCGATGTCGCGCGAGGTACCGAAGATGGTGACCTGCGGATCAGCGTAGCCTGCGCGCACCAGCGCGCTGCTGACCGCATCGCGATTGGCCGCCGCCGGGAAACTGGCCTGCACGGTCACGCCGCCGGTGAAGTCGACGCCGAGGTTCAGGCCGCGTGTGAACAACGAGACGATCGAAATCAGTATCAGCACGGCCGACAGCCCGTACCACAGCTTGCGTGTGGACATGAACGGGAAGCTGGTGGCGCGATGAAAAAATTCCACGGTTTGATCCTTGCGGTGGTCAACCAATCGACAGGCGCGCGACTTTGCGGCGGCCGCCGTACATCAGCGAGATCAATGCCCGGCTGCCCAGCAGCGAGGTGAACATCGAGGTCGCAATCCCGAGTGTCAACACGATTGCGAAGCCGCGGATGGCGCCGGTGCCTATGACCCAGAGCGCCAAACCGGCGATCAGGGCGGTCACGTTCGAATCGGCGATGGCCGAGAAGGCTTTGTCGAAGCCGGCGCGAATGGCCGCCTGCGGCGAGACCCCGTTTCGCAGTTCCTCGCGGATACGCTCGTAGATCAGCACGTTGGCGTCCACGGCGATACCGACGGTCAGAATGATGCCGGCGATGCCCGGCAACGACAACGAGGCGCGCAGCATCGACAGCAGCGCGGTCAGCAGGATCACGTTCGCGAGCAGCACCACATCGGCCACCAGCCCGAAGGCGTGGTAGTACAGCGCCATGAACACGAATACCGCCAGCATGCCCAGCTCCAGCGCCCGCACACCCTTGTCGATATTCTCCTGGCCGAGGCTCGGGCCGATCGCACGCTCCTCAACCACATCGACCGGGGCGGCCAGCGATCCGGATCGCAGCAGCAACGATAAATCCCGCGCTTCGGCAATCGTGAGTCCGGTCACCTCGAACTGAGGCCCGAACACGCCGCGGATGGTCGCGACGTTGATGACGGTTTCGGTCGTGGTCTCACGCTCGACTTTCTGTCCGTCGACTTCGACCTGCTTGCGGCTCTTCTCGATGTAGACCACCGCCAGCGGTTTACCGACGTTCAGTCGCGTGGTGCGCTGCATCGATTCAGCGCCGCGCGCATCGAGCTTGATCGAGACCGCCGGACCTTCCTGACTGGTGGTCGAAGTCGCCTGCGTGAGCTCATCGCCGGTGACCACGACGTCGCGCTTGAGCAGTATGGGCGAGCCATCCTTGCGCTTGTAGAGTTTGCTGCCCAGCGGTGCGCGGCCGCCCTGCGCGGCCTGTACCGGATTGTTCTGGGTGTCCACCAGCCGGAACTCGAGCGTCGCCACCTTGCCGAGCAGATCCTTGACCTCGGCCGAGTTCTGCACGCCGGGCAGCTGCACGTTGATGCGATCGAGTCCCTGGCGCTGCACGATGGGCTCGGAGACCCCGAGCTCATTGACCCGATTCATGAGCGTGGTGCGGTTCTGCTCCAGGGCATAATCCTCGCGCGCCTTGATCTGCACCGGCGTCAGCAGCATGTCGACCGCCGGTCCGCTGGCGGTACCGGTGCCGCGGAAAATCAGGCTGTTATCGACCTTTTTGAGCGCGGCAATGACTGCGGCGTTATCGCTGCCCGCCGGCAGGGTCACGCGCAAGCCGTCGCTCTGGCCGGCCGCGCCCGAATTGAGCGTGGTGATGTCCGCAAACGGCAGCTTGGCCTCGTTCAGTGCGCGCCGGAAACTCTGCTCATAGCTCTCCAGCAACTGGCTCACGGCACCGTTGACGTCGACCTGGTAGAGCAGATACAGACCGCCGCGCAGATCCAGGCCCAGCGGCATGGCCTTGAGGCCCAACGTGCGCATCCAGGCGGGCGCGCGCGTGGCGTTCGACAGCGCCGAGCGGTAGACGTCCGACAGCGTCGCATCCACGGTATCGCGCGCCCTGAGCTGCGCGGCGAAGTCGTTGAAGGCCACGATCAATCGGCCGCTGTCGAGGTAATCACGCTTGAGGACGATCTGCTGTTTGCGCAGCAGATCCTCGATCGTCAGGCGCGCGGCATCATCCATGGGCGCGCGGCTCTTGCGCTCCACCTGCAGCGCCGGATCCTCGCCAAACACGTTTGGCAACGCAAACAGCGCCGCGACTAGCATCACGAGCGCGACCAGCACATACTTCCAGCGCGGAAATTCCAGCATTCGATCGACTCTAGCGCTCTTTAGGCGCTCTTGAGCGTGCCCTTGGGCATCAGTTGCGTGATCTGCGCCTTCTGCACCTTGATGCGCACGCCCTCGGCGATCTCCAGCGTCACGAATGTGTCGTTGACCTCGGTGATGCGACCGAGGATGCCGCCGGTGGTCACCACCTCATCGCCCGTGGCCAGGCGCGAGAGCATGGCCTGCTGATCCTTGACTCGCTTCTGCTGCGGGCGAATCAACAGAAAATAGAACACGCCGACGAACACCACCAGAATGATGATCTGGCCGGCCCCGCCGCCGCCCAGGGCGCCGCCGACCGACTGCGCGTACGCATCGCTGACCAATAAACTCATGCTTGCCTCATGCCTGCGGTCGAGCCGCTTGTAGCCATCATTTGCCGTCCAAGCCGGTGCCTGGCGGCCGCAAAGGGGCGGCATTATGCCACAGGCACCGCCAAGCGCCGGGGCGTTGCCAGGATTCGCGCCGCCAACGACGCAAACTGCCCGGCAGCGATGGCCGCGCGAATCTCTCGCATCAGTTGCAGATAGAAATGCAGGTTGTGCAAGGTCGCCAGGCGCACGCCGAGGATCTCCTTGCAGCGATCCAGATGTCGCAGATAGGCGCGCGAATAGCGCTGGCATGTCGAGCAGCCGCAGGCCGGATCGATGGGCCCGGTGTCGCGCTGGTACATGGCATTGCGGATATTGATGATGCCCGCGCTCGTGAACAGGTGGCCGTTGCGCGCGTGGCGCGTGGGCATTACGCAGTCGAACATGTCGATGCCGCGTGCCACCGCGGCAACGATGTCCTGCGGATAACCCACTCCCATCAGATAACGCGGACGATCCGGCGGCAGCCGCGGCGCGACGATGTCCAGGATCCGCAGCCGCTCTGCCTCGGGCTCGCCTACGGCCAGACCGCCCACCGCATAGCCTGGAAAATCGCGCTGCGCCAGCGCCTCGACGGATTCCAGACGCAGCTGCTCGTACATGCTGCCTTGTACGATCGCAAACAGGTTTCCCGGAGGCGCAGCCGCGGCGTAGTAGTGATCGTAGCTGCGAACCGCCCAGCGCATGGAGCGCTGCATGGATTCGCGCGCCAGCTGCTCGGAAACGGGGTAGGCGGTGCATTCATCGAAGGCCATGGCGATGTCCGAGGCCAGCACCCGCTGGACGTCCATCGCATCTTCGGGACGCATGTGCACGGCAGCGCCATCGACCGGGGAACGGAAGCTCACACCGTCCTCATCGATACGACGCATCTGCGCCAGGCTGAAGACCTGAAAGCCGCCGGAGTCGGTCAGAATCGGCCGCTGCCAGCCCATGAACCCGTGCAATCCATGGCGGTGCAGGCCGACGATCTCGGCCCCGGGACGCAGCATCAGATGGAAGGTATTCCCAAGCACGATCTGCGCGCCCAGCGCCTCGAGCTCCTCGGGCGCCATGGCCTTGACCGTACCGTAGGTGCCCACGGGCATGAACGCCGGGGTATCGACGATGCCATGCGGCAGACGCAGGCTACCCGCGCGTGCGGCCCCGTCGCGTGCCAGCACTTCAAACCGCAGTGGGGGCGAGTTGGCACTCATGCTCAGGCGCATCTGGGCAGCTGCGGGAACACCAGCGTGGCGTCGCCGTAACTGAAGAAGCGGTAACGCTCGCCCACCGCATGGGCATAGGCGGCGAGCACGTTCTCGCGGCCCGCAAAGGCAGACACCAGCATCAATAGCGTCGACTGCGGCAGATGAAAGTTGGTCAGCAAGGCATCGATCACGTGGAAACGATACCCTGGACGGATGAACAGTGCCGTATCGGCCGCTCCGGCCGCCGGCCTCGAGCCTTCGGAGGCGGCCGACTCCAGCGCCCGGGCCACGGTAGTGCCGACGGCGACCACGCGCGCCCCGCGAGTGCGTGCGCGCTCGATCGCCGCCACCGTCTCGGGGCCTATGACGTAGCTTTCGCTGTGCAGCGTGTGGCGGTCGAGATCCTCGCTGCGGATGGGGGCAAACGTGCCGGCGCCGACGTGCAGCGTCACCCAGGCCTGCTCGATGCCGCGCGCCGTCAGCGCCTCGAGCAAGGCGGCATCGAAATGCAGGCTCGCAGTCGGGGCTGCGACCGCCCCTGGGATCCGCGCCCACAGGCTCTGATAGCGCTCGCGATCACTGTCCTGCGGCGCACGGCGGATATAGGGCGGCAGCGGCACTTCGCCGTGCAGCTCGAAAAACTCGATCGCCTTCACCGGCAGCTCGATCTCCCACAGCTCGCCGCAGCGCGCGAGAATCCGGACCTCACCGCCCGCGGTCTGCAGCGCCAACCCGGGGCGCACCGATTTACTGTCTCGCAGCTGCACCAGCGCCCGCGTCGCCCCCAGCGCGCGCTCCAGGAATATCTCGATGCGGCCGCCGCTGGGTTTGCGCGCCGGCAGCCGCGCCGGCAGCACCCGCGTATCGTTGAACACCAGCAGGTCGCCACTGTGCAGCAGCGCGGGCAGCTCATCGATGCGACGGTCGTGCCACTGTGCGCTGCGGCCATCGAGCACCAGCAGCCGGCTGGCCGACCGTCGCGGCAGCGGTGCCTGCGCGATCAGCTCCGGCGGCAGCTGGTAGTTGAAATCGCTGCGCTTGAGAGCACTCAGGGGGTGAACCAATTATGACTGTCGGAATGTGTGGTGGCCTCGCTCGGAGTCGAACCGAGATGGGCAAGCCCGGTCGATTTTGAGTCGACTGCGTCTACCAGTTCCGCCACGAGGCCAGGTCAGCTCGGCAGCACGGCGTTGCCTATTTCCGCTGCAGAGCGTCCCTCGGTGCGGGTACGATACCTGAATCGATGAACAAATTCTGTAGCGACTGCGGTCAGCTTGTGGAGCGGCGCATACCACCGGGCGACAATTTGCCGCGCGCGGTGTGCACTGCCTGCGGCAGCATCCACTACGAGAATCCGCGCCTGGTGGTCGGCTGCGTACCGGAATGGCAGGGTCGTATTCTGCTATGCCGCCGTGCGATCATGCCGCGGCGCGGGTACTGGACCACGCCCGCGGGCTTTTTGGAAAACGGCGAGTCGCTGCACACCGCCGCTGCGCGCGAATCGCTCGAGGAAGCGCTGGCGCGAGTGAAAATCGGCTCGCTGCTGGCCGTTACCAACGTGCTGCATGCGTCTCAGGTGCACGTGACTTTTCGCGCGCATCTGATCGAGGGTCAATACGGTGTCGGTGAGGAGAGTCTTGAGTCCGGGCTCTATGCCGAAGCCCAGATCCCGTGGGACGACATCGCCTTTCCGAGTATCAGTTTTGCACTGCGCTGCTACTTTGAAGATCGACACGCTGGGGTGGAGTTGCTGCACTTCAGCGACATCGAGCATCCGCTGCGGGGCTGAGCTAACGCTTTCGGCGCCCAGCGAGCTTTGGCACAATATGCGGCCCGAATCGGCCCGGAGCACCAATGACCTTTGTCGTGACGGAAAGCTGCATCAAATGCAAGTACATGGACTGCGTGGAGGTTTGCCCGGTCGACTGCTTTCACGAAGGGCCGAATTTCCTGGTCATCGATCCCGATGAGTGCATCGACTGCACGCTGTGCGAACCCGAATGTCCGGTGGAGGCGATTTATTCCGAGGAGGAGTTGCCGGCTGGACAGGAAGCGTTCACCAAGCTCAATGCCGAACTGGCCAAGAAATGGCCCGTCATCACCGAAAAGGGCCCCGCGCCGGCGGACGCAAAAGAGTGGGAAGATAAGCCCGACAAGCTCAAATTGCTCGAGCGCTGAGCCGCAGGATCACTGCAACGTGGCGGTGGCGCTCTGCTGGGCCAGTTCATCCACCAGCGCCTGCGGCGGCAGGTAGCCGCCAACCATGGCACCGTTCGAGGCGACGATACCCGGCGTACCTTCCAGACCGATCGCCTTGCCAAGCGCATATTCCTGCGCCACCGGCGTGGTGGCACAGGGCTTGGCATCGAGCGGCTGGCCGAGCTTGGCGCGCGTCAGCGCCGATTTGCGGTCCGCGGAACACCAGACTTGCTCGGCCTTGTGCCACGACTCCGTGTTGGGACCGGTGCGCGGGTAGAAGATATAGCGCACGCGCACGCCGAGCCGATTGTAATCGGCGATCTGGCGATGCAGCTCACGGCAATACGCGCAATCCACATCGGTGAACACGGTGACCGTGTACTTGGGCTGCGGCGGGGAGAAGATCACCATCTGCGACTCGGGTATCGCCTCGATGAGTTTCTGGCGCAGCACCCGCCGGTGCGCTTCGGTCAGGTTGTTGTGACTGGATACGTTGTAGAGATCGCCGGTGAAAACGTACTGACCATCGCCGCTCATGTAGACGATATCGGCGCCGCGGCGCACCTCGAACACACCGGCTACGGGTGTCGGCCGGACATCCTCTTTTTTGACCCCGGGAATGCTCGCCGCGGCCGCATCAGGGTTCGCCACCGTCGAGGCATCAGGAGGCTTGGGCACATTCTGCGCATCACCCGCCCAGGCGCTTGCCGCCAGGCTCAGGGCCGCCAGCAAGCCCAGGCGGGCTTCAGGGCGCACGGCGCGTAACGCTTTCATGGGGTCAAATATACCACGTCGACCGGTTCGCCGGTCAGGGCCGGCCACGAGCCTCAGCCGCGCGGATGGTGGCTGGTATGCAGCTCTTTCAAGCGCTCGCGGGCCACATGCGTATAGATCTGGGTGGTCGACAGATCGCTGTGACCGAGCAGCATTTGCACTACGCGCAAATCGGCGCCGTGATTGAGCAGATGGGTCGCGAACGCGTGCCGCAGGGTGTGCGGCGAGAGGTCGCGATCGACGGCGGCCTTGCGTGCGTAACGCTTGATGATGTGCCAGAACGCCTGGCGGGTCATGCGATCGCCGCGGCGTGTCGGGAACAGGAAATCGGTGCTGCGGTCGAGCAGGATGTCGGCGCGGGCACCATCGATGAAGGTCTTGAGCCAACGCACCGCCTCTTCGCCGAGCGGGATCAGACGCTCGCGATTGCCCTTGCCGAGCACGCGGATCACACCCTGATTCATGTTGACCTGACCGAGCTTCAGGTGCACGAGTTCCGAAACGCGCAGACCGGTCGCGTACAGCACTTCCAGCATGGTGCGATCGCGATGCCCGAGCGGATCGGCGACTGCCGGAGCCGCCAGCAGTGCTTCGACTTCCGCCTCGCTCAGTGAACGCGGCAACGAGCGGCCGATCTTCGGCATCGCGATCTGCGCGGTCGGATCTTCGGCAATCAGGCCCTCACGGATCAGATAGCGAAAGAAGCGACGAAACGACGACAGCTGCCGGGCCGTGGAACGAGGACGAGCGCCGCCATGCACACGCGCGGCGATGAAATCCATGAGGTCGGCGCGGCCGGTCTTTGGCAGAGCCACGTGGCGTGCCGTCAGCCAGCGCGCAAGCGCCACCAGATCGGCGCGATACGCCGCCAGAGTGTTGGATGAGAGCCCGCGTTCCATCCATACCGCGTCGAGAAAGCGCGTAATGAGCGGATCGACCGCATCTTTGCTGGCACTCGCGACTGTCACTGTTGCCTGTCTGGTCAATGAAATGTCCTGGCTATCGGTGCTGGTCTGGCCGCAGCAGTATGCTGAGCTTCGGTCGCGCTTCGATGTGATGACCCTCACAGGCGCGCCGGGCCGTTAACATAAAGAGAACTGCATCACATCCAAAGACGCTATCCAGTGGCAGATCCGCAGCAATCCACGGCCTTGGGCCGCCCATCAGTGCTCGAGCGCAGCGCGGTTCTGCGCTTAGCCTACGGACTGTACGCCTGGACGCTGTTCGTGGCGCTCGGCACGGTCGCAGTACTGATACTGCTGCTGACCCCCTCGCTGGCGCGGCGCCGCGCTGTGGTGCGCGCGCTGGCGCATACCATCCTGAAGCTCATTGGCATGCGTGTGCGCATCAGCGGCCTGGAGCGAATCGAGCCCCCATGCGTGGTGGTCGCCAACCATTCCAGCTACCTCGACGGCGTGGTAATGGCGGCGGCGATGCCGCCGAGCTTCAGTTTCGTCATCAAGCGCGAGATGTCCTCGTTCCCTTTGGCCGGTACGCTTCTGCGCCGCATCGGCGCGGAATTCGTCGAGCGGCAGGATCGCCGGCGCTCGGCGCAGGACGCGCGCCGTCTGATGCGCAAGGCCGAGCTCGGACAGGCGTTGGTGTTCTTCCCTGAAGGCACCTTCAGCGCCGAGGTCGGGCTGCTGCGCTTTCACATTGGCGCCTTCGCCTCCGCGGAGCGCGCCGGTATGGAAGTCATCCCGGTGGCGATTCGCGGCACTCGCGCCTGTCTGCCGCCGGGGCATATTCTGCCGCGGCCCGGGGCCATCGAAGTGCAGGTGCTGGCGGGCATTGGCGGCCTGCGGCGCGATAGCGCGGTGCAGCTGCGCGTTGCGGCGCGCGCGGCTTTGCTGGCAGCGCTGGGCGAACCCGATCTGGCAGCCAAGAGCGATGCCTGAGCCGGCTCGCGGCGCGCAGCCTACGCTGCATGAGCGCTATGCGCGCGAACTGACCGCGCGCGCCTACCAGCCCGACGCCGCACAGTGCGCGGCGCTCGCACCGCTTGAGGCCCTGCGCACGCGAGCGCTCGAGCGCGGCAAGCTCGGGTTCTGGCGGCGCCTGCTGGCGCGAGCGGTGCGGCCGGGCGGGATCCAGCCGGGCAGCTGCGGCGTATACCTGTACGGCGGGGTCGGCCGCGGCAAGACCATGCTCATGGATCTCTTCTACGACAGCTTGCCGCAGCTCGGGCGCCGGCGCAGCCACTTTCACCATTTCATGCGCGATGTGCACGAGCAGCTGCGACAGTTCAGTAGCCGGCGCGCGCCGCTTGAGGCCGTAGCACGAAGTTTGGCGGCGCACACACTGGTGTTGTGTCTTGACGAGCTATACGTCAGCGACATTGCCGATGCGATGATCCTCGCCGGCCTGTTCGAAGCGCTGTTGCGTCATGGCGTTCTGCTCGTCATCACCTCCAATCAGGCGCCGCACGAGCTGTATCGTGATGGTCTGCAACGCAGCCGCTTCCTGCCTACGATCGAATTGCTCGAGCATAGGCTGGTGCAATGCTCGCTCGACGGCGGCGCAGACTACCGGCTGCGACAGTTGCAACGAGTGCCGATTTATCTCGACAGCCGCGACCCGGATAGCACTGCGCGGCTGCAGCGATTGTTCACCGAACTGTCCGGCGAAAGCGGCCGCAGCCGCACTGAGGTCGTCATTCTCGGCCGCAGCGTTGCGGCTGTGCGCTGCCGCGCCGACGTGGTCTGGTTCGATTTCCAGACGCTGTGCGCCGGCACTCGCAGCCAGAATGACTATGTCGATCTTGCACAGGAATTTCGCACTGTCTTGCTCAGCGACGTGCCGGTCTTCAGCACCCCGGAACAGGACGACGCCGCGCGCCGCTTCATCGCGCTGGTCGATGAGTTCTACGATCAGGGTACCAAGCTGGTGCTGTCGGCCGCGGCCGCGCCCGCCGAACTGTATCGCGGCGGGCGTCTGGAATTGGAATTTCAACGCACCTCCAGCCGCCTGGTCGAGATGCAAAGCGCTGCCTACCTGGCCCGGTCACGCCGTGCTCAAGCGCCGCAGCCCTGACTTTTATTTACGCACGGAAATATTACCAGCGGAAGTATTCCCAAGTTAAAATGAAGTCGTGAACTCAGACTCGCCGTCCGCGGGCCGACTGCAGCAGCGTGCCGCCGAGATCGAGGCGGCGGTGCGGCGAACCGCGCTACGCTTCGGCGAGGTACCGGTCATCGAGACCTTGGCGGTGCGGTTGCTGGTGTTTTTGGGCCGTGAAGTCTCGGCACTGTTCGAGCAGGCATTGCGGCCCCACGGGCTGAATGAGACCGATTTTCGTACATTGATGAGCTTGTTCTGCCAACCCGAGGGGGTCGCGAATCCGAGCCAGCTATGCGCCTCGGTGGGCCAAAGTCCTGCCAACATGACACGGGTGGCGGACGCTCTGTGCCAGCGCGGGATGATTACCCGTGTGGCCAGCGAGTACGACCGCCGGCACATGATCCTGCGTATTACCGCCTCCGGCGAGGCCTTGGCCCTGGCGCTGCTGCCGCAGATGGCCGCCCGCACCAGGGCGCTGTTCGATCCCATGCCGGTGGCCACACGGCAACAGCTGCTAGACCGGTTGCGCGACTTGCTGACGCAGCTGGATTACAGCGCGCCGGCGGACGGGCCGGCAGAGCACCTCGGCGCGCGTTAATGCCGGCAGGCGTTCAATGCTACGATTCGAGGTTATGAGCTCCGGCACAGTGGCAGCGCGCTTCGAGATCCCGTACCGGGGCTGCCTTGCCAGCGACGGCACGCTCTGCGCGCCCCTGCCCGCCTTCGCGCACGACACGGAGCTGCTGCGCCAGCTCTATCGAGTCATGGTGCGGTCGCGCGTCTTCGATACCAAGGCGGTCAACCTTCAGCGCACCGGCAAGCTGGGCACCTACCCGTCATGCCTGGGCCACGAGGCCACGCATGTGGGTGCCGGCGCCGCCATGCGTTCCGAAGACGTGCTGTTTACGGTGTATCGGGAGATAGGCGCGAAATTCTGGCGTGGCGTCGACATGCTCGACATCCTCCTTTACTGGGGCGGTGACGAGCGCGGCACCATTTATCGGCGCAATCCGCAGGATTTCCCATTCTGTGTACCGATCGGCTCGCAAATGCCGCATGCGGCCGGCGCCGCGCTGGCATTTCAGATCCGAGGTGAAGCGCGCTGCGCACTGGTCTTCATTGGCGATGGCGGCACCTCGCAGGGAGCATTCTACGAGGCGCTGAATCTGGCCGGCGCCAAGGCGCTGCCGCTGGTGTGCGTTATCGTCAATAACCGCTGGGCGATTTCGGTGCCGGTCAGCGCCCAGACCGCGGCGCAGACCCTGGCACAAAAGGCCATCGCGGCCGGCATTCCGGGCGTGCAGATTGACGGCAACGATGTACTGATCGTGCGCGAGACAGTCGGCGAGGCGCTCGAGCGCGCCCGCGGCGGCGGCGGCCCGACCGTGATTGAGGCCTTGACCTACCGTCTGAGCGATCACACCACCTCCGACGACGCCACGCGCTATCGCAGTGCCGCCGAGGTCGAGGCCGCGCTGCGAATCGAGCCGATCGCGCGCATGCGGGGCTTCCTCGAGGCGCAAGGGCATTGGGACGAGGCGGCCGAACTGGCGCTGCGCCGCGAGTGCAGCGAGGCGGTCGAGGCAGCCGTGAAGCAATATCTGGCGACGCCCAAGCAATCGACCGACTCGATGTTTGACTATCTGTACGCGCAGCTTCCGCCGGGCCTGCGCGTGCAGCGCGAGGACGCGCGCCGTTACGCGGCGCTCAGGCCTTAGCAATAAAAAGGACGACGCGATGGGGAAGATGACGATGGTCGAGGCCATCAACATGGCGCACGCCTGGGAGATGGCACAAGACCCGTCGGTGGTCGTGCTCGGGGAAGATGTTGGCGCCAACGGCGGGGTATTCCGCGCCACCGCCGGGCTGCAGCAGCGCTTTGGCAAAACGCGCGTACAGGACACCCCGCTGGCCGAAGGACTCATCGCCGGGACCGCCCTGGGCATGGCGGCCCAGGGGCTCAAACCGGTCGCCGAAATTCAGTTCATGGGCTTCATTTATCCCGCGCTCGATCAAATCGCGAGCCACATGGCGCGCTTGCGCAATCGCACCCGTGGCCGCTTGACCTGCCCGCTGGTCATGCGCATGCCGCACGGCGGCGGTATCCATGCGCCTGAGCACCACTCCGAGAGCCTGGAGGCACTGCTGTGTCATCACCCGGGTCTGCGCGTGGTGTGCCCGTCCTCGCCGGCGCGCGCTTATGGACTGTTGCTCGCGGCGATCCGCGATCCCGACCCGGTCATGTTCCTGGAGCCGGTGCGGCTGTACCGTTTTGCCAAGCAGGAGGTTGAGGACGACGGCCAGGCCCTGCCTATGGGCAATTGCTTCGTGCTGCGCGAGGGCAGCGACCTGACGATAGTCACCTGGGGCGCCATGACGGTCGATAGCCTCAAGGCCGCCGAGCAGATCGCCGCCGAGGGCGTGAGCTGCGAGGTCATCGATGTCGCGACGCTCTCGCCCATCGACTTCGAGACGATTCTGGATTCGGTAGCCAAAACCGGACGGCTGTTGATCGTGCATGAAGCCCCACGAACCGCAGGCCTCGGGGCCGAGATTGCAGCCACCGTGGCCGAAGAGGCGCTGTACGATCTGCAGGCGCCGATTCGGCGTGTGACCGGCTATGACACGATCATGCCGCTCTACCGGCTCGAGCACGACTACATCCCGGGAGTCGCACGAATCGTGGATGGCATCCGGGCCACCTTGGCGGATTGAGGCTCACACATGACAGTGTTCAAGTTGCCCGATCTGGGCGAAGGCTTGTCGGAAGCTGAGGTACTGCGCTGGCATGTGCAGGTGGGCGATCGCATCGAGGTCGACGCACCCATGCTGTCGGTGGAAACGGCCAAAGCAGTGGTTGAGGTGCCCTCACCGGTCAGCGGCACGGTTACAGCGCTGCACGCCCAGCCAGGCGATCGCATTGAAATCGGGGCGCCACTGATCGAATTCACGGTCGACGGGGTCCCGGCCGGCAACCCCACAGAGGCTGTTGCGGATGCGAATTCCACGGCGGATTCCGGCACCGTCGTAGGCCATATGCCAGCGGCTGCGGACGAATACCCCGGCAGCGCAGCACTCGAGGCGGCCAATGCCGTGACGGCGCCTCGGGCGCGGGCGGTACCGGCTGCGCGCGCATTGGCGCGCAACCTGGGAATCGATTTGGCGGGCTTGAGCGGTTCGGGTCGCGGCGGCCTCATCACCATCGAGGATGTGATGGCAATGGCAGCGCCGGCACGCGAGCGCACCGGCAGCAGCGCTGCGGCCGCAACGCCGCCGAACCGGGCCGCCGAGGCGGGCGCCGATGTGCAGGTGCTGCGCAGCCTGCGGCGGGCGATGGCGCAGAGCATGACCCTGTCGCGCGACAACGTCGCGGGCTGCTCGGTGTTCGATGATGCCGATCTGCACCGCTGGCGCAGCGGCAGCGACTACAGCGCGCGGGTGCTGCGTGCCATCACCGTCGGCCTGCGCAGCGAGCGCGGGCTCAATGCCTGGTATGACGCGGCTTCGCAGACTCGCACGCTGTTCGAACATGTCGATGTCGGTCTGGCAGTGGATACGCCCGATGGTCTGTTGGTGCCGGTGATTCGCCACGTCGAACAGCTCGATGCGCCGCAGCTGCGCGCCGAACTCAATCGGCTCAAGCTCGCGGCCCGGGAGCGTACCGTCAAGGGCGAGGAACTGCGCAATTTCACTTTCATGCTGTCGAATTTCGGCACCATGGCCGGACGCTACGCCACCCCGGTCGTGGTTCCCCCGGCGGTCGCCATTCTGGGCACCGGGCGCGTGCGCCAGGACGTGCTGGCGGTCGACAACCGCGTCGAGCTGCATTGGCGCATGCCGCTGTCGCTGAGCTTCGATCATCGCGTGGTCACAGGCGGCGAAGCGGTGCGCTTTCTGGGCGCCCTGATAGCCGATCTCGAGCAGGCCGAATGACGCAGAGCGAGCCGCCGCGGCGCCAGAACCTGGCGCAACTGACGGCCGCACTGCTGCGCGCCTGGCAAGGCTCGGTCCCGCTGGAAGAGTGGCGCAGCCTCGATGAGTCAACGCTGCGCGCGGCCTGCGCCGCACAGCTGCGGTTCGGCTGGCGCCGGCGCCGCAATCAGACCCTGCTGCGTGTGCTGTGCGCGCCCGACACGCCGGCCAAAGCGGTGCCGGTGCCGGGCGGGCGCCATATCGGCGCACCCACCAGCGTTGCCACGGCCTACTCCGTGGTGCAGGTGATCACCGACGACATGCCGTTCCTGGTCGATACGCTGAGCATGGCGCTGACCCAGGCCGGCGTGTCGACGCAGATCATCATTCATCCGATCCTGCACGTGCAGCGCGACGCCCTGGGACGCATCCACTCACTCGATCAGGATCTGCAGGCCGACGGCCGTCACGAATCGTGGCAGTACCTGCACATCGACCGGGTCGGGGATGCCCGCGAATGTGCGCAGCTGCAGCGACGCGTGGCCGCGGCGCTGGCGGACGTGCGGCGCGCCTGCAAGGACTGGATGCGCATGCGCAACCAGGTTCTGCGGCTGTGCGCGGACATCAGCCGCAACCCGCCGCCGCTGCGCGCGGACGTGATCGCCGAGAGCCGTGCACTGCTGCAATTCATGGAATCGCATCACTTCACCTTCCTGGGTTACCGCGAAAACGCGCTGCATCGGCGCGGCGGCAAACTTGAACTGCTGCCCGTGCCCGGTACCGGTCTGGGACTGATGCGGCGCCGGCGCCGGCATGCGCGCGATAGCGGCGTCGCCGCCGCCAATATCAAGCAGGCGCTGCGCTCCAACGAGCTGCTGGTGATCACCAAAGCGAACCTGCGCTCGACTGTGCACCGCCCCTCCTACCTCGACTACATCGGCGTCAAACGCTTCGATTCGCGCGGCCGGGTGATCGGCGAGGCGCGCATCCTCGGGCTTTGGAATTCAAGCGCCTATCGCACCGATCCGCGCCAGGTCCCGTGGCTGCGTCACAAACTCAAGCGCGTCGTCGAACACTTCCCGTTCGCGCCCAACAGCCACGACGGCAAGCGCTTGCTGCAGATACTGCAGACACTGCCGCGCGATGAGCTGTTCCAGGCGAGCGTGCCGGATCTGATCCGTTGCGCCCGCGATGTGCTGGTGCTGCAGGAGCGCTCGCGCGTGCGACTGATTCTGCGGCGCGATGAGTTTCGGCGTTTCTGGTCGTGCCTGGTGTACCTGCCGCGCGAGCGTTGCGATGCCGACGTGCAGGCGCGCATCGAGCAGCTGCTGCGTACCGCTCTGCATGGCACGGAATTGGATTCGAGCCTCGCGATCGGCGACGAACCGCTCGCGCAGCTGCACATCCTGGTGCGCGTCGACCCGGCCAGCCGGCCGCGATTGCGGGTCGAGCGGCTCGAGCAGGAAATCGCAGAGGCGCTGATTTCATGGCGCGATCGGCTGCGCGCGGCGTTGCGAGCCCGGTTCGACGAAGCCCGCGCGCGCGCGCTCGAGCGCCGCTACGAGTCCACCTTCCCCGCCTCCTATCGCCAGGACGTCGAGGCCGCGCAGGCGGTCGAGGACATTCTTGATCTCGAAGGAATCGACAGTGCCCCGGAGATGATGCAGCTGCGGCTCTACCGGCCGCCGCTGCAGCGGCCCGATCGCGTGCATTTGGCCATCATTCGCCGCGGCGAGGCGCTGTCAGTCTCCGACGTGCTGCCCACCTTCGAACATTTCGGCCTGCGCGTAATCGCGGAGCGCCCGTATCGGCTGAGCTTCAACGACGGCGCCGCGGGCTGGATCCAGGACTTCGAACTCGAGCACTATGCGCTCAAGCGTTTTGTGGTCTCACGGATCGCGGCCGGGTTGATCGCCGCCTTTCGCGCGGTGCGCGCCGGCGAACTCGATGACGACGGTTTCAATCGCCTGTTGATCGCCTCTGAACTGGGCATGCGACAGGTCACGGTGCTGCGGGCCTGCTGCCGCTATCTGCTGCAGACGGGCATCCCGTTCAGCCAAAGCTATATGGAGCGGGTGCTCGCCACCCACGCCCACACCGCGCGCGCGCTGTGCCTGCTGTTCGAACAGCGCCTGACACCCGGCGTTGCGGGCGCAACGCAGTTGCGCGCTACGCTGCTCGAGAAGCGCATCCGGCGCGCGATCGAGGCGGTAGTCAGTCCGGATGAGGATCGGATACTGCGCGCATTTCTGGCGGTGATCCGCTCGACCCTGCGCACCAACTACTTCCGGCGCGACCCCGCCGGCCAGCCACGAGCGTGGCTGTCGCTGAAGCTCGATCCGAGCCAGATCCCTGGGTTGCCGCAGCCGCGGCCGGCCTACGAGATCTTCGTGCACAGCCCGCAGTTCGAGGGCTTGCACCTGCGCAAAGGCGCCATCGCCCGCGGTGGCATTCGCTGGTCGGAGCGGCCCGAGGACTTCCGCACCGAGATCCTCGGGCTCATGAAAGCTCAGCATGTCAAGAACACGGTCATCATTCCCGTAGGTGCCAAAGGCGGATTCGTCGCGCGGCGCCTGACTGCGCGCGCGCCGCGTGAGCTGTTGCAGCGCGAAGTGATTGAGTGCTATCGCGGCTTCATTCGCGCTTTGCTCGACCTGACCGACAACATCGTCGACGGTCGGGTCACACCGCCCGAACAGGTGCGCCGGCTCGACGGCGACGATCCGTATTTTGTGGTCGCGGCCGACAAGGGTACCGCCACGTTCTCCGACATCGCCAACGCCATCGCCGCCGAATATGGTTTCTGGCTTGGTGATGCGTTCGCCTCGGGCGGCTCCGCCGGCTACGACCACAAGAAAATGGGAATCACCTCACGCGGCGGCTGGGAATGCGTCAAGCGGCATTTTCGCGAGCTCGGCCGCGACATCCAGCGCCAGGCCTTCACGGTAGCGGGAATCGGCGACATGTCCGGCGACGTGTTCGGCAACGGACTGCTGCAATCGCCGCAGATTCGATTACTGGCCGCATTCAACCATCAGCACATCTTCATCGATCCGAACCCGGACGCCGCGCGCAGCTTTCGCGAACGCCAGCGACTGTTCAAACTGCCGCGCTCGGGCTGGAATGACTACGATCGGCAGCTGATCTCGCGCGGCGGCGGGGTGTTCGAGCGTACCGCCAAGACGGTCACACTGTCGCAAGAGATGCGGCAGTTGCTGGACCTGGCGCAGCCGCGCGCCAGCACCATCGAGATCATCCGCGCGATACTGTGCATGCGGGTCGATCTGCTGTGGAACGGCGGCATAGGCACCTACGTCAAGGCTGTCAGCGAACGCCACGGCGAAATCGGTGACCGCAGCAACGACGCGCTGCGAGTGGACGGCGCGCAGGTGCGCGCGCTGGTGGTGGGGGAAGGCGGAAATCTCGGTTTCTCGCAGCGCGGACGCATCGAGTATGCGGCGCGCGGCGGCCGTATCAACGCCGATTTCATCGACAATTCCGCCGGCGTGAACACCTCCGACCTCGAGGTCAATCTCAAGATCCTGCTCGACGCCCCCGACGCCGGTGCGCCGATCGCCCGCGGCCGGCGCAATCGGCTGCTGGCGGCTGCCACCGATGAGGTCGCGGCTCTGGTTCTGCGAAACAATTATCTGCAGAGCCAGGCGATCAGCCTCATGGAACGGCGCGCGGTCGAGGATTTGGGAGAGCATCAACAACTGCTGCGCTGGCTCGAACGCCACGGCGAACTCGATCGGGCCGTGGAATTTCTGCCGGACGATGAAGACATCGCGCAGCGGCGCCGAGAGGGCCGCGGTTTGACGCGCCCCGAGCTGGCGCTGCTGCTGTCCTATGGCAAGATAGCACTCAACCGTGCACTCTCGGAAACCGGCAGCGCCGATGATCCCTATCTCGCGCGCGAACTCGAACGCTACTTTCCAGAGGCTTTTCAGCGCCGATTTTCCGAGCGCATCAAGCGCCATCGATTGCGCCGTCAGATCATCATTACCGCCACCACCAACAGCATAGTCAACCGCGTAGGACCGGCGCTGCTGATGCAGTCGGCGCAGGACAGCGATGCCAATGCCGCAGCGATTGCGCGCGCCTATACCATTGCCCGCGACAGCGCGGATCTGCGCCGACTGTGGGCTGAACTCGAGGCGCTCGACGGACACATCAAGACGGCGGATCAGTATCGCGCACTGCTCGAAACCAGCGGCTACCTGCGCCATCTGACGCGCTGGCTGCTGGCGCATCGACGCGAGTATGGCGAAGTCGGCGCCGCCGTGTCGCAGCTGCAACCGGTGCTGCGCGAATTGACCCAGGTCACACCCGCGGCGCTCGACGGGCTCGATCGCTCACGCTATCTCGAGCGCTGCGCCGCCTACAGCGGTATGGGACTGCCGGTGCGACTGGCCGAAAGTCTCGCGGCTCTTGAGCCGCTGCAGGTCGCGCCGGATCTGGTGCAGCTCATGCGCGAATCCGGCGCCGGCGCACGCGCGGTCACGCGCGCACATTTCGGCCTTGGCGCCGAGCTGGGACTGGATTGGCTGCATGCCGCCATCGATCAGTTGCCCGCCAGCGGCAGCTGGGGCAGCGCGGCGCGCGCGCGACTGCAGAACGTGAGTCTCGCTGCCCATCTGCGTCTGAGCGCCGCTGCGCTGCTGCCCGCGTCCAAGGTGCGCAGCGCCGCTCGCAACAGCAGCGCGCGCGGCGCGCTCGAGCGCTGGGAACAGGTGCTGCGCGATCTGCGCGCGCTGGCCACTCCGGATCTCGCGGCCCTGACGGTCGCGGTCGAGACTCTCGAGGCGCTTGCCTCGACCAAGGCGCCGGCGCGTCTGCTATAAAGCGCGTTCAACCGAAGCCGATATCCTGGAGCGAGCCGTGGCGGGAAAACTGGTAATGGTGCGTCATGGTCAGAGCACCTGGAACCTCGAGAACCTGTTCACCGGCTGGACCGACGTGGATCTCACGCCCCTGGGCTGCGACGAGGCGCGCCAGGCCGGCCGTGAACTCAAGCGCGAACGGCTGGTGCCGGACCTGGTATTCACCTCGGTACTCAAGCGCGCGATTCGAACCCAATGGCTGATGCTCGACGAACTCGATCTGCTGTGGCTGCCGGTCGAGCGCCACTGGCGGCTCAACGAACGTCATTACGGTGCCTTGCAGGGCCTGAACAAAGCGCAGACGGTAGAGCGCCACGGCGCAGCGCAGGTTCAGATCTGGCGACGCAGTTACGACATTGCCCCGCCGCCGCTGGCTGTCGAGGATCAGCGTCATCCGCGCTTCGATCCTCGCTACCGCGATGTCGCCGCGGCCGATCTGCCGGCCACGGAATCGCTCAAGGATACGCTCGCGCGCGTGCAGCCCTACTGGCAGCAGCGCATCGCACCGGAGCTCGAACGCGGACGGTTGGTGCTGCTGGTCGCGCATGGCAACAGCCTGCGAGCGCTGGTCAAGATGCTGGATGGCTTGTCCGAGCAGGCCATCGTCGAGCTGAACATTCCGACCGGCGTGCCGCTGTTGTACGAACTCGATGCGGCGCTCAAGCCGCTCAGCAGTCGCTATCTGGGCGATCCCGAGACGATCCGCGCCGCCGCCGAGGCGGTCAAGCGACAAGCCGGCAGGCAACCTTAGAGCCGAGCGCTCACTTGCGCGCCGGATCGGTCATCCAGCCGTCATAGTGACCGCCATGCTTCTGGGCCAGCAGGCGAAAGCGCTTTGAATAATCCTGCATCTCGGTGACCGATACCCGCACGGGCTTGCGCGCATGCAGCGAATAGCCGCTCGCGCCCTCCCCACCCATCACGCGGGTATCGATGGCAAAGCCCTCGGGCTCGAGCGTGCCGCCCAGCGCCGTGCAGGCTGCCTCGTCGGGAAGGTTGAAGAAGAAATCGACCTCGTACGGTGTGAAGGCATTGCCGCCGGCCGCACGCAGGTTCTGCACCAGTCGCGCGTCCCAGTCATCCTGTGCCTGGCCGTGGGTGCGGCGCAGTCCGACGATGATGCGTACCGCAGCCAGTGCGGCGGCGGCGATCAGTACCAGAAATGCCCAGCGCATGGCGATCCGTTGCGAGGCTCGTCTACTCTTCCGGCGCGATCGTGACCTTGAGACCCGACAGGGCATCATTGAGCACGATCTGGCAGGACAGCCGCGAATTGCTCTGCCGGCCGCTCAAGTCACCCAGCATATCGCCCTCATCGGACATCGGCGCTGGCAGCCTGGAAAGCCATTCAGGGTCGACGTAGACGTGACAGGTCGCGCATGAGCACATACCGCCGCAGATCGCCGCGACCCCATCGTCCATGTCGCGCAGCGGCTCCATCAGCGTGGCACCGCTCGGGGCCTCCAGAGCTCGTTCCACATTGTCGCGATCGATCACTCGCACCGTCGGCATGATCACTCCCGGGATTCAAGGCGCGCTAGTTTGCCGGCCGGACCGCCGGGATGCCAGTCCCTTTGCGCGGCGCGTGCTCACGGGGCGCTGGCGCGCTCGCCACGCGCCAGATGCCACAGCCACGCCAGCGCCCGATAGATGTACACCCGCTGCGCCAGAGGGTCGCCGCCCGCCCCGGTGAGGCCGGCAGCGGCAGCCAGTTCGGCGGCGTACCGCTGCGCCGCCGGGTAGTAGGCCAGCACGCAGGCCAGATCCATGAGCGGATCGCTGCGCTGCGCATACTCCCAATCCAACAGCCACAGCCGCGAGCCCTCGAGCAGGTTGCTTTGAGCCAGATCGCCATGAACGATGCTCGCCGCCGATGAGTTCTGGCCCAGTGCCGCACAGCTGCGCTGCAGGCGTGCCAGCGGCTCGCGCAATTGCCCGGGGTCCAGCCACGCCGGGCGCGCCGCATCGATCTGCCGGACATAGTCCTGTGCCACCGACCAGGGATCGAAGTCCGCAATATCCGGCGCCGGCAGTGCATGCAGCGCCTGCAGGCGCTGGCCCAGCCGCCGTAGCGCGCCTAGGTCCTCATAGTCCTGCTCGCACCATAGCCGGCCCTGTTGATATTCGCTGATCAACAGGCCCTGCGCGGCCGGATCGGCGTACACAATCGCCGGCGCAATGCCGGCAGTCGCGGCGGCGCGATGCAGACTCAGTTCACGCGCACGCTCGACTCCGGGTCGCCGCCAGGCCGCGCCATTGAGCCGCAACACGAAACGGCCGCTGCCGCTGTCGACCCGAAACACTTGATTGACGCTGCCGCCGGCCAGCGGCGTGAGCAGGCGCGGGGATTCGCCGCGCTCCAGCCCCGGGACACAGGCGAGCGCCCATGCCGGTGGGCTGCTCAGGGACTCTGCAGCCGGTATTTGTTCAGCCATTCGCGAAACCCGAAAACGGCGATCACCATGTAGGTCAGGAACAGCGCGGTAGTGAACGGATAGCCCTGAGCCGCAAACAGATAGGCCATGACCGCGTCGGCTGAGATCCAGTACAGCCAGTTCTCCAGCTTCAGGCGCGCCAGCAACCAGGTCGCGAACAGGCTGATCCAGGTAGTCATGGAGTCCAGGTAGGGCCATGCGGCATGGGTCTCGCGGCGCAGCCACTGCGCTGTCAGCACGCTCAGCAGTGCAATGGCGAGCAGCGCCAGCAGGTGATTGCGCACCGGCCAACGCCCGATACCGCCGCCTTCCTGCTGCGCGCGCGTCCAGTTGCTCCAGCCGTACACGCTCATGATGACATAGTAGAACTGCAGCACCGACTGCATGGGCAGATGTGCGCGTGCCGCCAGATACACATAGATGATGGAACTGCCCGCACCAGCCAGCCATCCAAGCCGGTTGCGCTTGAGTATCAGCAACACATAGATCAGACCAAGCGCGACGGCGAGAAATTCCGCTGCGCTGGTCGCGTACAGCTCGCGCAGCAGCGCCTGGATCACGTTGCCAGCGGTCCCAGGACTTTCATCACGAACACAGCCTTGTCATTGCCCTCGAAACTGGTGCGCAGTTCGCGCTGCAAGCACCGCATCACCGCATCGTATTCGCCAAAGATCTGCGTGCTCATGCTGTTGGTCACGACGCGCAGGCCTGCATCGGCGTTCAGCCGCTCTATGAAGTCCTTGATGGGCGCCAGATACTGCTGATGCAGCGGATAGAGACTGATTTCGACACCGATTTCCATGATCCACTCCTTCCTTCGCCCGCTCTGATCGCGGCTCGCATTCTAGCCTTGCAATGGGCCCGCGGTTGTTCGATAGTTCGGCACGTAAACCTTGGGGTGGTCCAGTGGGACCTGAGATGCCGGCCAACCGGCAAACCCGTTGAACCTGATCCGGTTAGTACCGGCGTAGGGAGCAGGTAAATGAAACTTCGATGGCAATGGTATGGGCCGCTCGTGGCGTTGTGTCTGTGCGCGCCGCCAGTGCTTGCCGACGACAGCGCGCTGAATGAGATCGTGATCACGGCGAGTCTGCGCCCGAGCACGGCTGCGGATCTACCGCAGAGTGTCACCGTTCTCGACGGCGACACCCTGCGCGCCGCCGGTGTACAGCATTTCGAGGACGTGCTCGGAATGATTCCGAACTTGAACTGGGCTGCAGGGACGACGCTGCCGCGTTTTTTTCAACTGCGCGGCATCGGTGAGGTGGAGCAATACCAGGGAGCACCCAACCCATCGGTCGGCTTTTTGATTGACGACATCGATTTTTCGGGCGTCGGCATGCCGGCGACATTGTTCGACACCAAACAGATCGAAGTGCTGCGTGGACCGCAGGGCACGAGCTACGGTGCCAACGCATTGGCCGGATTGATCAGCGTGCGCACGGCCGATCCGGGCACGGACTTCGAGCTGCACAGCGAAGTCACCGGTGCCACTTACGATACACGCTCGGCAGGGGTCGTGATCGGCGATGGCTTCGCCGACGGCCAGGCCGGCTGGCGAGTGGCCGCGCAGCAGTACTACAGCGACGGCTTTCGCCACAACGCTTTCTACGACATGAATTCGACCAACGGCTTGGATGAGGGAACATTGCGCGGCAAACTGCACTGGCAGATCAACGCCGACCTGCAGGCAGATCTGACGCTCATGCATGTGAATATCGACAACGGCTATGACGCCTGGTCGGTCTACAACACCTTCACCACCTACTCGAACCAGCCCGGCCGCGACGCGCAGCTATCCAACGGCGCGGCCTTGCGTGTGAGCTATGTCATCGACGGCCTGGGCCAGTTGCGCAGCGTCACTAGCGCCGCCGATTCGCGCATCGTCTATTCGTTCGACGATGACTGGGGTAACGATCCGTTCTGGCTGGCCACCACCGGTTACGCGCCCTATGACTATTACCAGAGCGATGATCGAACCCGGCGCACGCTGGCCGAGGATCTGCGGCTGATCGGCGATCCGTCACGAGCGCTGTTCGGCCGGATCAACTGGTTGCTCGGAGTGTATGCACTGCGTATGACCGAGTCGGATCGACAGGTGTTCACCTGGGACGCCTACGACGCCGCTGCCGACGGCGGCCCGGGTGCTGGCAGCAGCGGCCTGAGCAGTGAATATGGGGCCACCAATGTCGCCCTGTATGGCTCGCTGGATGCGAACTTGGGTCCCCGTACCACACTCTCGGCTGGTCTGCGGCTGGAGCGGCGCAGCGCCAACTACTCGGACAGCACCGATGCCGCAACGCCATTTCCGGAACAGATCAACGACATGGTCGGCGGCAATCTCTCCTGGACTCACCTGTTGGCGGACGGCGAGCACCTCTACACCACTCTGGCTCGAGGCTACAAGGGCGGTGGCTTCAACATCGGCTCGGGCATCCTGTCCGAACAGCGCAGCTTCGGACCGGAGTCGCTCTGGAGTCTCGAATCGGGTCTGAAGTTCGAGCGCGCCGATAGCCCCGTGGCTTGGGATGCGGACGCGTTTTACATGCGCCGCCAGCACATGCAGGTCTACCTGTCCGAGCAGCTGCAGCAGAACAATCCCCTGGAGTATCTGTTTTTCACCCAGAACGCCGCCGACGGCGAAAACTTTGGACTGGAAGCGCAGGGCAGCTACCGCCTCGGCACCCGCTGGCAGTTCTCGGGCAGTGCGGCGCTGTTGCATACACGCTATCTGGGGGTCGGCGGTGTGTTCACGAGCCTGGACATCGATGGGCGGGCGCAGCCGTTCGCGCCGGGCTACGAGGCTTCCGCGGCCATCGAGTATCACCTGCCCAGCGGATGGTTTGCGCGCCTGGATTCGCACGCGCTCGACAGTTTCTACTACTACACCAGCGATGCGCAGACCTCGCACTCCTATCATCTGGAGAATCTGCGTATCGGGTATCGGCGCGGCGCCTGGACCGCAAGTGCCTGGGTGCGCAATCTATTCGGTGTGCGCTACGCCCAGCAGGGCTTCTATTTTGGCCTGATACCCCCGAACTATCCCAACCAGTCGTTTCTGCAGCAGGGCGATCCGCGCCAGATCGGGGTCACGATCAGTTACGATCTGCCGCATGAGCGGTAGCGTGCGCGTGTTCCAGGTCGATGCCTTCACCTCACAACGCTTCTGCGGCAATCCCGCCGGTGTGGTGCTCGACGCCGATGTGCTATCGGACCGCGACATGCAGGCGCTCGCGCGCGAGCTCAACAACGGCGATACCGCATTCCTGCTGCGGCCGGATGCGCCGGATCACGATTTGCGGGTGCGATTCTTCACCCCGCGCCGAGAGGCTACGTTCGTGGGCCATGCCACGCTGGCGGCGCACGCGGTTCTGGCATCGCTGCAGCTCGCGCCGCGCCGCCGGCAAAAGCAGCAATCCGGCCTGGTTGAAGTCGATACTTTCGCCGGTGAAGCGCCGCGCATTGCGATCCACCTACCCCCGCCGCAGCTCGGACGGGCGCTCGCGCCGCATGAACTCGAGGCCGTGCTCGCGGCACTGTCGCTCGGGCACGCGGATCTGGACCCACGCTGCCCGCCCATGATTGCCGGTCACGGCAGCACACGGCTGCTGCTCGGAGTGCTCGAGGCCGCGGTGCTGGGCCGCGTGCAACCGGATCTGTCGCGCCTGAGTGCGCTATCGGCCCAGATCGGAGCGTCAGGCTATTTTTTATTCACCTTGCATCCTTCGCAGGCCGCAGTATTCAGCGAGGCACGCATGTTCTGCCCGGCTCTGGGTATCGACGAGGATCCGGTCAGCGGCAACGCCCACGCGCTGCTCGGCGCATACCTGCTGCATCACCGGCTGATTGTGCCGGCGGCCACGGGCGGCCCTTCAGAGTGCGAAACGCTCGAGTTCACCGGCGCGCAGGGCCACTATCTCGGACGGCCGGGCCGAGTCACCGTGGCGCTGCAATTCGAGCAGCGTGTGTTGCGCTCGGTGAGTATCGTGGGCGAGGCTGTCCGCTAGCACGCTCGATTTCTAGAAAGTTTTACAACCCTGGATCCGACTGCCTCCTATCCCGTAGCATTGGCCCATGCCCACGAGCGAGGATTGGGAGCTGCCGCAGGCGCTGCGCCCTCGGCAGGAGAGCCTGCAGTTCGATCTGCAGAGTGTTTATCGCTCGGTCGTGCTGCTGCATAGCGAGACCAGCGAGGATGCCTATACGGCTTCGATTCTCGGCACCGATCGCCTGGGTCACGGAGTTGTGATTAACAGCGCTGCGCGCAAGCTGGTGCTCACCATCGGCTACTTGATCACCGAGGCGGAATCGATCTGGCTCACCGACTACGATGGCAAAGTGGTCGAAGCGTGTCCGCTGGCGTTCGATCCGATCAGCGGTTTCGGTCTGGTTCAGCCGCTCGGAACTCTGGACGCCCCGGCCCTGGGACGCGGTTCAGCCAGCACGCTCGCGGTCGGCGACCGGGTGATCGTCGCCGGACACGGCGGTGCGCGCCATTCGCTCGAAGCGCGGCTGATCGCGCGGCGCGAATTCGCGGGCTATTGGGAGTACCTGCTCGAGGAGGCGCTGTTCACTGCCCCGCCGCACCCTCAATGGGGCGGCACGGCACTCGTCGGCGAAGACGGCCTGCTGCTCGGTATCGGCTCGCTGTTCGTCGAGGAATCGATGGCGCAGGAGCGCTTCGATGCCAACATGTTCGTGCCGATAGACCTGCTGGGCCCGGTGCTGGAGGAGATGGCCGAAATCGGCCACCCGCGCCGCCAGCCACGCCCCTGGCTGGGCCTTTACACCGCGGAGCAGGCCGAGCACGTGATCGTGGCCGGGCTCACCCGTGACGGACCGGCACATCGGGCCGGCCTGCACCCCGGGGATTTGATCGTCGAAGTGGCCGGCCAACGCGTGTTCTCGCTGCCGCAATTTCTGCGCAGCGTGTGGAGCAGCGGCGCCGCGGGCGCGCAGGTATCACTGACTCTCGCACGAGGCCGCGAGTCGCTACACGTCACAGTCATTTCGGCCAGCCGCGAAGATTTCCTCAAGAAACCGCTCAAACACTGACGGCGCGCAGCTCGCGCCGATAGGCGTGCATGCGCTGCTGGTAGTGCGCCGCGCCCTGCGCGATCATCGCCAGATCCTCGGGCGTCACCCTGCGTACCAGCTTCGCCGGCGCACCCATCATGACCGAGCCGTCGGCGATCTGCCGGTCCGGCGGCACCAGCGCGCTGGCGGCGATGATGCAGTGGCGGCCGATGCAGGCCCGATCCAGCACGATTGCGCCATTGCCGATCAGAGTTTCATCGCCGATCAGACAACTGTGCAGCATGACCATATGCCCGACCGTCGCATCGCGCCCAATCAGGGTTGGCGAGCCGGCATCGGCGTGGATCACGCTGCCATCCTGCACGTTGCTGCCGGCGCCGACTTCGATCACTTCATCGTCGGCTCGCAGTACACAGTTGAACCATACGCTGGCGCCGGCCCGCAGTATCACCGAACCAATCAACTGCGCGCCGGGGGCAACGTAGAAGTCCTCACCCGCCGTCTGCAACCGTCGCTCGCCCAGCGCAAAGATGCCTGCACTCATGTGTGTTCGTCCCCGGTTGATGACGCCGCGGTCCACGCGCGCCCGCGATGCCGGCGGCGTGCCGCCAGCATGCACCAGGCTGCCTGCAGCGTCACCAAGCCACCCAGCAGGAACGGCGCGCTCGGGCCGAAGCGCTGGAAGATGGATCCCGAGATGAACGGTGCCGCCACCCGCGCCAGCGAAGTGCCGACCTGGTAGGTGCCAAGAATTGCGCCGCGGTTGTGCGCCTGCGCTTCATGCGAAGCCAGCGCCGAGCCGCTGGGTGTGAACGCGCCTGCGCCCAGGCCGCACAGTACCAGTCCAGGCACCGTCAGCAGCAAACTGCTCGACAGCGCCAGCGCGATCATGCCGCACACCCAGCAGGCGATTCCGGCCAATGCCAGCCGGTATTCCCCGAGGCGCGGCACCAGCCGTCGCACGCCAATCGTTTGCATGGCCACCGCGACAATAGCCAGCGCCAGTATCGCCAGCCCGACCGTGCGCGGTCCGACGTGATAGCGATCCATGGCCCAGATCGCGAACGTGGAATCCAGCATCGATTGCGAGAATGTGACCAGCAGCACGGCCAATGTGAGCCAGCGCAGCACGGGTCGTTCGCGCAACAGGGTCAAGCGCGAACTGCGCGCCTCGAGCGAATGGCTGGCGCGCTGCTCGGCGGTGCGGCTTTCGGGCAGCATCAACCATACCAGCAGCACAGCCACCAGGCTCAAAGCGGCCGAGACTAGCGCCGGCAGTAGAAAATTCGCACCTTGCAGCTGCTCACCGGCCAAGGCACCGCCGATGGCCGGTCCCAGCATGAAGCCGATGCCGATGGCAGCACCGACCATTCCAAGACTGCGGGCGCGATCAGCGCTCGAACTTATGTCCGAAGCATAGGCCATCGCCGCCGCGATGTTGCCGGCCATGAATCCAGCGAGCGCACGCGCGACGAACAGCATCGGTACGGTCGTGGTCGAGGCCAGCAACAGATAAGAGCCGCACGCGCCAAGCATGCTGGTGATCAGAATCGGGCGCCGTCCGTAGCGATCGCTGAGCGCGCCCCACAGCGGCGCCCCCAGCAGCTGGAACAGCGAGTAGGTGCCCAGAATTGGCGTGATCAACGCCGGTGAAGCGCCGAACTGCGTCGCCATGTACGGAATCAGCGGGATCAGAATCCCGAATCCCAGCACATCGATCACGCAGACGACGAACAGAGCGCGCAACGCGATCAGCCTATGCGGGGCAAATCAATGACCCGGCACCAGCCGCTGCAGATCCGTGGTGTCGCCACGCTGCATCGGCCGATCGGAGAGCGCCCGGATTACGAGGTTGGGCAAACGCGTTTCATCCCATACTGTTGGCGCGGCGGCCGCCGGCGCGGCGGCACCGAAAAGCACTGCAAGTTTCAATTGCGGCACCAGCCACAGTCGCCAGCGTCCCGGTCCGCGAACAAAAAACACCCCATCGGCGGCGAACGGCTCGGCGCCGCGTGCGGTGGCGGGCAGTTCCACGCCGAAGCCACGCACGGCGTCCAGGGAAACCGGCCGCGCCATGCGCTGCACCCATCCGGGTGGCACCAGCTGTTTGCCCTCGAAGCGACCGTCATCCACGAGCAGGCTGGCAATGCGCATCCAGTCGAGCACGCGCGCGTGAAAACAACAGTCCGCCGGTGTCGCCGCGCCGATCGCCGGCAGCGCGATCCAGGCTGGCGCGGCATTGACCCGACTCCACAGTTTCCGCGACAGGTAGAGCTCGTAACGCTGCTGCGTTCCGGCTTCGATCGCGGTGCGCAGCGCGATCGCATCAAAGCCGTGCAGCGCCTGTGGCAGCAGTGCTCCGTCCTTTACGGCCGCAGCAGTCGTAAGCGCCAGCAGCACCTGCGCGAACGGTCCTGAATCGACCACAGTGTCCGCCGTGAAGCCACCCTGGTAGCGTTCAAACACGAGGTGATCGTCGCGCATGACCACCAGCACCTGCAGCCCAGCGGCAGTGTCGTCGTGGACCGCGCGCTCAAGCGCTGCGGCATCGATCCGCTCGTCCGCGGGCTGCGCGCGCGCCAGACCGCCGGCATCGCCACCCGCTACCGCCACGCGCGGCGCCGTCGGCGCTGGTTTATGCAACAACATGGCAATCAGCAGCCCCGCGGCCAGCAGCACGGCGATGAGCACCAGCGC
>Ga0302324_100002066_pt1 | contig 47372 bp, 31 predicted proteins | sample Palsa_T0_1_FD_201949 | JGI IMG/M metagenome (GOLD analysis project Ga0302324, IMG submission 201949) | Peat permafrost microbial communities from Stordalen Mire near Abisko, Sweden - Palsa_T0_1 | ecosystem: Environmental > Terrestrial > Soil > Palsa > Peat permafrost | place: Sweden: Abisko... | reverse complement strand
CATTGATTTTTTCGAACTGCTCTTTTTCGTGGAGGCGCTCAATGGCCTGTTTTGCGCCGAGACAGTCGCCCTCTGTTCTCAACAACTCAGCATACGATGCCTGGCAAATCGCGTGGTCCAGATTCCGGCCATCATCGGGCAACACCGGACAAGAGGACCGGAATTTATCCTCCGCCTTCGCATAGTTAGATTTGTCGTAAATGTCTGTCCAATATGCAGCTAGTCGATAATTAGCGATGGCGAGTTTCTGAGGCGGAGCATCTTTTAGCAAGTCAATAGCCGCACTGAGATATCTTTCAGCGTCGGGGCTTATGAAGTCTTTTTCGTGGAGCGTATTCGCCAACTCTAGGTAGTCATCAGCCAACTCCGAGTCTGATTGGAGCTTCTTATGCATGGCGACAGCCTCGTCGAGTTCCTGTTTCGCCTCCGAATACTTTCCTTGATTGTTTAGGTAACCTCCGAAATCGTATAGCAGCCTCGCTCTAAACGGGTGGCTCGCCTCCTCATCGGGAGGCACAGCTTCGAGGGCACGAGCGTACGACTGATAGACGTCGTCGAAGTTTGCTTGCGGCGATTCTTCCAAGCTGATTGCATACGAAGCAAGAGTCCTTGCGACGCTTGGCTGGTATATGTTGGCCTCCTTAAAATAGCTGGCGGCCTTCTCAAACTCGTCGAGCTGAAAATAGCTGTATCCCAAAAGGTAAGCGGCATCGGCAATAGAACTTCGCGAACCACCACCGTTTTGGTACTTTTGCATTCTGTATTGTCGGCACAAATCGAACGCGTGCGCCGCCTGATCCCAGTTTTCCATTTCGAGCGCAAGAAGGCCTATTGGCCACCAATCAAAGGACGACCCTTCGAACGTTTTTGCTAAGCGTGACAGGGCGTCTAAAGTCATGCCCACGGACGCGGTGCCAGTCATAGCGGATTGCACGGCAGATGTTGCGAGAGCCCTATCTTTGAGGATATCCAGGACTTCTCTGCTGCAAGGGGCGGACGATTCTCCCTTTGATTGGACAACTAACCGCACGAATTTCGTGCTATCGTCGGGAATCGTTATGTTTCCGTTGGGCGGCCATATCACCTCAAGCAATTCGTTCCCGCGCAGCACCACTATCGTTTCCGGCATTCCTTTTGTGGCATTTTGGGGCAACGGGATTGCGGTTCTGCCGTCGATGCCGGTCTTGAATAATGATATCTCTGTCGAGCCGGACACCTTGGCAGTCACGTTTGGCATGGGCTCGTCTTTGCCTCCGGAGTTACCTAAGTCTTTGCAAACCCCTTGGACAATCTCGATTCTCAGCTGGCTAGAGGATGCCAAGGCCGAGCCCCAGCTGTGCAAGAAGAAAACTCCGAAAATGATGAGTGCAGGCCATGTTGAGCGCACAGAGCCTCCTGTGTCGGTGAATCGTTCCCTTGATCGGGGAGCATTCGACCAGTAGCTTTGTCTGGGTTGAATCCGACGGTCTACGAGTTTCACTTAAGCCACCTCTAAATCATCGATGATTCTCTTGGTGCACTGGGTCCATTCTTAGACAGTTAGTTGGAATCACCTTTTCGACTTCAAAAATCGGGGACATTCTACACCTAGCTCTTCTGTCTGGCATATTGTGCAAGCCTTTTTATATGCAATTGATGGCATGGCGTTTACTCCGACACCAAGACAGCAAGCTGACAAGCGAGTAGCAGGCTGAACTCGATAGCTATCTCCACATAGGCAATTTGCTCGCTGTCTTGCAATCGATGGGACATCGCATCCTCCGGCGTTCCGCCGAGTAAAACCCCGAAGCTTATTTTCGATTCTGGTGGATCGTGAAAATAACGAAGATCGCTGTTTTCGACTTCGAAAGGCTCCGATGGAAAACACAAAATCGTGGTTCACATTTCCAATGCAACGATCTTAAAGCAAGAGATTAAAATGAGCCGTCAGGTCACAATCGAGACACCCTTCGCAAGTCTCGCAGAAACCGAACACAACTCTTGGGGTTTCGCCAGCCGAGGCCGAGCGCGTACAGCGAATGCTGTCCGAGCGCAGGCCTCGGACACGAGCACGGGCTAACGGACAGCGTGCCACCTTGAAATATGCCCGAAAGAGAGTAAAGAAGGGCTGAGCGGTAGTCCGTATTCCTCAAACATCCCGTACGACAGCGCGTTTGAAAACCTCCATTTGGCCTATATCGCCGGTTTGAGCGCGTTTGGCTTATACCCCGCGCGACACTGGAAATTCCCACGAGCGAGCGTAGGCTCGAACGAATACTCAAACTCATCAAAGCTGTTCCTACTCCATCCATGACCTCTCTTTCGTCCAGCGCGACCCAAGAGCGCGCCTCACGCCTTTTCGTTTATTGGCGAGATGAATCAGCCTTAGTTGATCTAGGTAAACCCAGACCCAGCAATTTTTCTCAGCTGCAGGGACACTCGTACTGAAGAGGGATGGTGCTGCAAACTGCGTGATGCAGATCGGGCTTTGTGGGGCCTGTCCGTCGCCAAGGAGATCGATGGAACATTAGAGATTAGTGGATAGGGACAATGAGGCAAGCAAGCGCACCGCGTGAGAATCAGGACAGGATGCCGACGAGGACCACTGGGATGGTGAAGGAGATGTTGTGGGTCCCGTTTGGTCTTGGCGGGATTGAACAGGTGCTTTGCGATGAACGGAACTCAGAATTAGCAGAAGGGCTGATGATGTTAATTATCTTGGTTCGCGAACTTGGAGTGCTGTGGAAAAAACTGAATGAAAACTGAATGAAGAACTTGCCTTTCTCGCCCTTTTCGGCATTTCCGCCGGTCGTAGAATCAATAAGTTACATCGAATGAGTAACCACCTGGGGAACAAATCCACCCCCCGCAACCAACCTTTTCAATCAGTTACAAGCCTTCGGGTTCCTCTTTCAATTGGGTCTATTGGGTCCAACGCACAATTAGGCCGTGCTTTACTTGCAGCCAGGACTGCGGGATTCAAGCTCTTGATGCGTGCATGAGCACCTATCCAGTGTTTAGGGCTGTCGAATGTTTTAGCGCAAGCCCCAAACATTCGCGCTCAATAATCCTTCTTGATCTGTTCAGCTGCAATTTGAAATCCGGTGTTCGCCGCCGGAACGCCCGCGTACACGGCGGTTTGCAAAAGCACTTCTTTCAAATCGCATAATTCAAGATCACTTGCCAAACCAGCTCGCAGGTGGAGGGCAAACTCTTCCCACCTGCCAAGCGATGCCGTTACCGCCAACACCAGCAGCCGTCGTGTCCGCCGATCCAGCTCAGGACGAGACCAGATCGTTCCCCAAGCGTAACGGGTTATCAACTCTTGAAACTCTCGATTAAATTCTGTCGTTGCAGCAATTGCCTTATCGACGTGGGCGTCGCCGAGCACTGCGCGACGCACTTCGAATCCTGCTTGCAGGGAATCTGCGATGGCATTCGTTTGCGGCAGCAGGAACTCAAGCAGGGCGGTGGTAAACGAACGTGGCCGCTCCAGATTAGAAAGGTGAGCCGCCGCCAGGTGAAGCGCTTTTGCTCCCGGAATCCCCTGCGCCAGCCTCTCGCCATGCCCGCTCCATGGTGTCGCAACGTCGCGCTCGCCGGAGATCACCAGAGTTGGACAATTGACCTGACCGAGGAGACTTAAATGATTCATGTCGCGGAGCGCCGCACAACATCCCAGATATCCAACCGGATCGGTGCCCAGGAAGACGGAGCGGATCGAAGCGACATGAGGATTCTGTTTTGCCAGCGTGTCCGCTGAGAAGAACCGCTGCATAGCCAAGTCGACAACTTCAGACATTCCCCCTTTGCCAACTGCTGCAATTCGGGTTTCCCAATTCGTGCGCGGAACGAACTGCGGCGAAGTGTTGGCCAGCACAAGACGTGTCACTCGCTCGGGGGCGTGCGCCGCAACCCATTGTCCAATCGCCCCACCCAACGACAGACCGCAAAAAGCAAATTGCGAAATCTCCAATGTGTCGGCCAGAGCAAGAATATCCTTGCCCAACATTTCAATCGAATACTCACCGGCTGTCGCCTCCGACGCACCGTGGCCCCGCGTGTCGTAGCGGAGAATCTGGAAGTGCGGAAGCAGATCATTTACTTGCAGCTCCCACATCGCGTGGTCCGTACTGATCGAGTGCGACAGAATCAAAACGGGTCGTCCCGCATTTCCCTGCAGTCGGTAGAACATCCGCGCGTTGTAAATGGTTGCGAAGGGCAATTCATTGCTCCTTGTTGTCATCTTGGCGAACGTCGTCTTCGCGATCGGACTCTGATGCCAGCGCTTTCCGGAAAGCCTCTGCCGATCCAAGATATTGCTCCGGCGTTTCCAACTCCTTGAGCTCGGCATGACTCAAATGGGTCGTCACTTCAGGAGTCTGGGCGAGGACAGCAGCGAGATGCTTGCCCTCTTTGACGCTCTTCCGAACCGCCGCCTCAACCACCTTGTGAGCGACATCTCGCCCCAGCTTGGCTCCAAGCATCATCATGGCGCGCTCGGCAAAAATCGCTCCGTTCGTATTCTCGATGTTGAGACGCATCTTCTGCGCGTCAACTGAGAGCCCTTCGGCCACCTCAGCCATCGAGGCTACAGCCACGCCGGTCGACTGGATTACGCTCGCAACTACAGGCCATTCCGCTTGCCAACCCCCAACCCCACGCTCGTGCTCCTGCAACATGGCTGATAGAAACGAGGCAACCAGTCCGGGTACCCGATGCGCCGCTGCAAGCGTGAGTGAGCAGGCCGTAGGGTTGCGCTTGTTCGGCATAGTTGACGATCCGCCGCGGCCTTCTCCTCCCTGCTCGGATGCTTCCCCCACCTCGTTCTGCATGAGCAGACTGATATCGCGCGCCATTTTCCCGAGAGACGCAGTCAGCACTCCGCAAGCGCAGATCAGCGTCGCCAGTTGATCGCGCTGAGTATGCCAGGGCGCTGGGGGAGAGTCTCCAAATCCAAGTTCCGCACTCAGAGCTTCAGTCACGGAAATTCCGCGGTTGCCAAGCGCCGCCAACGTGCCGCTGGCTCCGCCAAACTGCAACACCGCCGCAACTCGAAATGTTTTTTGCAGACGCCGCTTGCCACGGCCAACAGAAGCGAGCCATCCGGCGGCTTTCAGTCCAAAGGTCACGGGCGGGGCCGGCTGAAGCAGAGTCCGCCCGAGCATAACGCTACGCCTGTGCCTTTCAGACAAGTCCGCCAATGCTTTTTCCAATCGCAGCAGGTCTGCGATAAGAATCGGTTCTGCTTGTTTCAACAGCAGAGACATCGCGGTGTCGGCGACATCCTGGCTCGTAGCGCCCCAGTGAACAAATCGCGCCGCTTCCGCGTCAATCTCTCGCACCTGGTCGGTTAGCATTTTCACCAGAGGAATCGCGGGCGTTCCAGCGCGAAATGCTGCGTCAGCAAGAGCGGAGATATCAAACTTGTCGAGCCTGGCAGCACCCGTAATCGACTCCGCGGCCTCAGCTGGGATCACGCCACATCGGGCTTCTGCCCGCGCCAGAGCCGTTTCGAATTCCAGCATTGCCCGCAGAACCGCCTCATCGGAAAACAGCGCGGCCAACGCCGGTGTGGTCGCCAGGCTTTCAATCAAGCGTCCACTCATGTTCGGCTCCGCACCGCGACTCGCTTCGATTCGGGTCGTCTGTTCAATCTGAATGGATTACACATCGAAAAATACCGTCTCGTCCTCTCCACGCAAGCGGACATCGAAAACCCAATTGCCAGTGCGAGCAGGACCAGGCCGGGCCAACAATGTCGCGCGCCGATTTTCCGGTACCAGGGCCAATACAGGATCTGCCGCGTTCACTGGCTCCCCTGCGAAATAAACTCGTGTCGACAATCTCTTGAGAATGCCTCGGCCAAGAATAGATACATTGATGTGGGGCGCCTGAACTGTTTCAGCTGGACCCCGCACACAGCCCGGCCTGATCGTTTCAAACGTGCACGACCCGTCTTCCGCGGTGGCCAATCGTCCAAAACCGCGAAAGCTTGCGCCATCCGCGCTGCTGTCCTGATGCGGGTAGTTCCCTTCGGAGTCTGCCTGCCACACTTCTATCATCGCATCGGGAACAGGCACTCCTTCTCCATCCAGCACACGAAAAGTGAGCCACACCCGTTCGCCCTTCGCTCCGTCGCCGGCGACACGCGAAATGCTTCGAGCGTCCGTTAAGCCAAGATGCAGATAGGGGCCAACAGTCTGCGAAGGAGTCGGGGTGAAGTCCATTGTGGTCTTTCTTTACTTCTCAAACGGCGTTGATTCTCGCCCTCGCAATACGATGTCGAAACGATAGCCCAAAGCCCATTCCGGCTTCGTCGTTTCCATATCAAATTTCGAAACCAAACGCTGACGCGCCCTTTCGTCCGGAATCGATTGCAGAATGGGATCGTAAGCAAACAGCGGATCGCCTGGGAAATACATCTGCGTGATCAGTCGCGTGACGAAGGCCGGCCCAAACAAAGAAAAGTGGATATGTGCCGGACGCCATGCATTGTCGTGATTGCGCCATGGATAAGCGCCCGGCTTGACGGTCACAAAACTATAGAATCCGTCGTTGTCGGTCAGAGTTCTTCCCGTCCCGGTGAAATTCGGATCGAGCGGTGCGGCGTGGTCGTCTTTCGCGTGCGCGTATCGTCCCGCCGCGTTGGCCTGCCAAATCTCGATCAGACTATTCGATACGGCGTGCCCATCCCCATCCACCACTCGCCCGCGTACGATGATGCGCTCCCCCAACGGTTCTCCGACATGTTGAATCGTCAGGTCCTGATCATGAGGATGAATAGCAGAATGGCCAAAGACCGGCCCTGTAACCTCTGAAACAGTATGCGGCAAGAAGATCAGCGGCTGAGATGGCGCCCGCAGCCTGGTCGCACGATAGGCCGGATAGAAATACTCTGGCTGGGTCCCCGGCTCATGCCGACGGAAGGGCACGACAAATTTCTTGGGATTGCTCCTCTGGCTCTCAATTAATGAAGAAGACATATTGATCTCACAAACAGATTGCCGCCATAGATTGTACGTCGATTTAGCTCATCGGAAGGCCAACGTAGTTTTCAGCGAAGATTTGCGCCGCTGCGCGAGAGCTTGTCAGATAATCCAGTTCAGCCAACTGCCGGTGCTCCTCGAATCTGTCGTTCCCCGGAATCCGGTGCAGCGTCGCAGTCATCCACAGAGAAAACCGCTGTACCAGCCACACTCGTCTTAAACAGGTTTCTGAGTAACGGTCGAGCAGTTGCTGGTTTCCAGACGCATAGAATTCTGCAAACGCGGCCGCCAGAACCCGAACATCAGCCACGGCAAGATTCAGGCCCTTCGCGCCGGTTGGAGGGACAATGTGCGCCGCATCCCCAGCCAGATAAAGTCTGCCGTATTGCATCGGCTCCGCCACGAAACTGCGCATCCCGGTAATACCTTTCTGCAAGATGGCGCCCTCGGTTAGCCTGCGCCCGTCGCGGGTCGTGAGCCGCGTCTGCAATTCTTCCCAGATCTTCGCATCGGGCCACCGCGCCAGGTCTTCCTCTGGAGCGCATTGTAGATATAGCCGCGTAATCTCCGGAGTCCGCATGCTATGCAGGGCAAACCCGCGATCATGGTAGCAATAGATCAGTTCCTCGGAAGAAGGTGGCGCAGCCGCCAGAATGCCGAGCCACGCGAACGGAAACACCCGCTCATAGATGGTTAAAGCCTTTTCAATACTCGGCCGGCACACTCCGTGAAAACCGTCGCACCCCGCTATAAAATCGCAAAGCACTTCCGAAGCTTCGCCATCGTGGTGAAATCGTATCTTCGGTGTCGTGGAATCGAAATCGTGAATGGTGACACTCTCAGCTTCAAAGAAAATCTCGCCTCCCGCTCCGAGCCGTGCCGCGATCAGGTCTTTCACAACTTCCTGCTGCGCATAGATCGTGATCCCGCGCCCCGTCAGCGCTTTGAAATCGATGCGATGCCGCCGCGCTCTGAAGCGAATTTCCACGCCATCATGAATCAGCCCTTCTCGCTTCATTCGCCCGCCAACACCCATTTCTGTCAGAAGCTCAACAGTTCCCTGTTCCAAAACACCGGCTCGCACCCGCTGCTCGCAGTGCTGGCGACTTCGAGCCTCGAGCACAACCGAATGAATTCCCTGTCGCTGCAGCAGGTGCGACAAGACCAGCCCTGCGGGTCCAGCTCCCACAATCCCAACCTGAGTGCGGATTCTCATTACAACCTTCGCCGCACTTTTCGCCGCGATTTCTGATCCGCCGAACGGCGATTGTTTTCCGCAGAAAACATCTCGATCACCTCACGCGGTACAGGTCTGCTCTCAATTCGTTCCGGGTCGGCTTTCGACACCGCGGCCCACACTCTGATCTCAAAACATTCCACCGCCAGAACATTCTTGTTAAACAACCTGTGCCGGACGCTGAAACTGCTCCGGCGCCATTCGGTTATCTCGGATTCGACGACTACTGTGTCCGAGAACCGCGACGGCGCCTTGAATGAGGCGCGCAAGTCGACGAGAGGAATGCCCACAATTTGATGGGTCTTCAGCATCTGCCGCTTGGGGAAACCGGCCTTCTTGAACAACGCCGTCGTGCATGCGTCGAAATAGGCCAGGTAACGCGGGTAGAAAACAATCTGGGCGGGGTCGCAGTCGCCCCATTCGATATGAATCGTCTTCCGGTTGGTTATATTCGCTTTGCTCAACAATGCCCTCTTTCCCGTGACACCTCTCGTCACAGCTCTCGATGTTGCTCGGCCACCTGGAAGTAACAATGATAGTGGTTGCGACACCCAGGATTGAACTCGGCCCCGCAAGCCGGGCAGCGAAAATCGCTTTGCATGTACTGGAGAATGGTCAGCGCTGCACCGCAGGCGCCGCAAAGTACCGCGGGCTGGTCAAATTCACTTTCCGGCCAGATTGCGATCGGATGATCGGCGAGCGTCAGGTGGCAGTCTTTGCAAGCATAGTAAAGGCCGCAACACTTCATCCTGATGGCAACGATGTCGGTCGGCCCGTGGTAATGCTCGCAACGGGTTTGTGAATCGAGATTTACGCCGTGCACGTCCGGAAAAGTAGGATCCATCGCGTCCGTTTGGGTCAATGAGGAATTCAGCCGATCGTTAACAATTCTTCGTAGAATCCACCGATCTCCCGCGCCCGATCCACAAAGTGTATCTCCAATATCCAGTGTCGCTGCTGGCCAGAAGCGTCCGGCATCCGCATCCGGCTCTGATTATTGGGGTGGACGTAAAGAGTGACCTTGTCCCCTGCGATTTTCTCATGCGGGAAAACGCCGATCAGGTGTCCTGCGATGGGGCCGCCATATTCCCACCCGGCTTGCGTCGCCAACTTCTGCGCGTACGCATAAAGCTCAGCGGCAGTGATCTCAGAATGTTCGTGAAAATACCGCTTGCCGCTGGCAAACGCCTCCTCGATGTCGCGGCACAACTTGCGTTTCACCGGATCGTTTCCTACAACGTACGTCCGCCCAAAATCGGCCTCCCACTCCTCAAACACTGGACCGAGGTCCAGAAAGACGATGTCATCCTCCGCAACCGTCAAGTCTGGAGGATTCTCGTCGTAAGGCGCCAAAGTGTTGCGCCCTGCTCTCACGATCCGCTTGTGCCAATATCGCGAGATCCCATACATGCTTTCCGCGAGCGCGTAGATGCTCTCATTGATTTCGCTTTCCTTGGCCCCTGGCCGAATCAGGCTCTGCGCTTGAACCTCTGCAAACAGCGCCTGGGCCTTTCTTTGGGCATCCAACAGCCCCGCCACTAGTCCTTCTTCTGATGGCTGCATAGTGAAACAGATCACAGCACCCGAACCTTCAACGTCCGTAGTGCGCGATGAAGACCGCCTTCCCCAGCAAATGTTCTTTCGCGGTCGATACCACCATCGCACCGCTGGAGTCCGCCGGCACGTCAAGTTTCTCTACGCTCAACGCATAAACGGTGAACGTGTAACGATGCGGCGGATCTCCCTTGTCCGGGCAGGGGCCGTGATAAGCGTCGTTTCCGAGATCGGTGCGCCCCTGCATGGTCCCAGCCGGCAGAGCGGAGCTATGCTCCACCCCGGCGCCCTTGGGGAGTTTGTCGACGTTCGCCGGCAGATCATAAACAATCCAGTGCCACCATCCCGAGGGATCCCCGTGCTCGTCGGGATCGAACAACGTTACGACAAAACTCTTCGTTCCAGCCGGCGCCCCGGTCCATTGCAGCGGAGGTGACATATTTCCTCCACCGCATCCGAAAACGTTCGCGATAAAAGTTTCGGGAACTTTCGCCGCGAGCTGCGCGTCTGGACTCGAAAGCACAAATTTACGCGGAGATGGCGATTTCGCTTGCGCCGTGCTGAGACAAACCAGCGCCATCACTGTGATTGTGAGTAGCAATACATTCAAGGCGTTGGAGATTCGGGTTTGCTGCATGTCGACCTCTCGTCGATCGAGATTCAATGTTGCATTCCACACGGCGACAAAAGAAACCGCGCGTCAGCTGGCTTGCCCCTCAAATTTCGCGAACTGCATTTGCCCTGCCAACTTCGCTCCGGGAATGACTACTTCGGCGGATGACTGAGGCCCCAGACATACGCAGCCAGCGCCGACGCCTGGGTGTCGGACAGTTGCGCTCCACCCTGAGGCGGCATCGGACTGCGGAATTTCCTGGGCTGAGGCACTCCTTCGTTGATCACTTTCAGAATTCCGGCGAAACTGCCGTCGCTCCACATCCACTCTTTCTTCGTCAGATCGGGCCCAAGCGTCGAGCCGGTGCCATTTGCGCCGTGGCAACCGGTACAACTCGCTCCTCCCACTTGACCGTGGAAAATGCGAACACCAAGCGCAACCATATCTGCCGTCGACCCTTCGGGCACCGGAAGATTTTCAGTCTCACTCTCCGGCGGCTGGGCCGACGATTCAACAACTTTGCCAGCAGGAGCAGAAATGCTCGGACATGGAGTCGCCTTCGGCGCGGGGCCCGCGGGATCCCCCGTGTAGACGATCCGATAAATCCGTCCGTGAATGTCCTCAGAGACGTAGAGCGCCCCGTCCGGCCCCACCGCAAGTCCCGTGGGGCGATAGGTAGCGCCTTCAGGGGTCTTCTTCGCCCCCGCAAAGCCGTCCGCGAATATCTCGCACGCGCCCGCTGCGTGGTCGCCGTCGAGCGGCTGAAACACTACGTTGTACCCGCCTTGCGCAAACGGCGCCCGATTCCACGATCCGTGAAACGCAATGAATACGCCGTCACGGTAGCGGTTCGGAAATTTTTTCCCATCGTATCGCACCATGCCATTCGGTGCCCAGTGCGCTGGAAATGCGGCGGCTGGACCCATTTTGTTCGCGCAAACGCCCACCGCTTTGCCGCCGTCGCCGCCATACTCCGGAGCCAGCACGAGTCTTTTCTGCGCGCCGTCGTAGTAGCACTCCGGCCAGCCGTAGTCGCCGCCGGACTTCAGCAGCATCAATTCTTCGGCCGGCAGCGTAGCTTCTTCCTCCGGTTTGTAAAATTCCGGCCAATTCGAATGCAGTTGATCGCGCCCATGCTGCGTAACAAACAAGCGCCCGGCCGAGTCGAAGGCAAAGCCTTCCGCGTTGCGTATCCCCGTTGCGTAGCGCTCTGCAGGGGAGAACACCTGACTTGTTTTGTTGGCGTCAAAGCGCCACACGCCGCCTCGGGTCTCAAGTTCGGTGCATGGATTGTCCCCGGGTATCTTGGGCTGGCGGTTCTTCGCTTGGCAGGAATTAGTCGCCGTCGCAACGTCCACATAAATCGATCCATCGGCACCAATAATGAAGGGATGCATGGGATGATCGCCGCCCAGAGGCAATTTGGAGACGATCGTTTCAGCAGCATTGTTTGGAACGATGGAATCGCCGGAAAATGAATAGCGCACGATGCGGTCGTTGATCTCCGCGTAAATCGATCCCTTATACATGCCGATGCCGACTCCACCGGCTCCGCCCGTCTGCACGGTTTCACCGAATCGCTCGATCACATCCGCTCTTCCCGTGCCACTCTTGTCTTGCAGCGCCACCAGAAAACCCCCATCGTGCGGTTTGTCGAAATCGTAGTAGTCCCCCGACCACGTATTGACGTACACCACTCCGCTCGGAGCAACCACGAGATGGCGCGTGTGCCCAATACCTTCAGCGAACACAGTCGCGCAGAAACCAGCGGGCAATTTCAAGCCGCTGTCGTCGTGTGAACACGATCCACTTTTTGGTTTATTGCCAGGACTCGGCAGATTTTGTGCCGACGCCATGATGCCGACGGCGAACACAACGCTGATTACCACAATGGCAGACAGCCGAGACCTGTTTAATCGCAGCGATCGCATCGAAACCTCCGGAGATCCACTAAGGACGGTCGCGAGCGATTCTAATACACTCGTCAGGTTCATGTGGCTCCTTCAATGGCAGCGTTGCGCTGCAAGCGGTTTTTCGTGATTCTGGCCCAGGGCTAGGAGCCTCCGACTCTGTCTGGAAAAGAAGATTCGTTCCCGCGCGGACCTCAGGATGACAAAACGGTTGGTGCAACGCGGTATGTGCCGGTGGCAGGCGGCGCAATTGCTCGTCCGCAAACTGCGCCACCGCCGATCGGTAAACACGTCGGGCCCAGAACGGCTTCGGTTTTGATGAGAGGCAGCGGTCTTACAGGCGAATAGGCGGAGCGTTCTCGGCCTGGCCCGTCAATAAAAGTTGGAACTCCTCCACCGGCAGCGCCGCACTGAACAGGAACCCCTGGAATGAATGGCAGCCCAGTCGGGCCAGGAAGTCTCGCTGTGCTTCCGTTTCCACGCCCTCGGCAATCACCGACAATCCCATGGCTCGGCTCAGGGAAATGATGCTCTGCGCAATGGCGCTGCTGCTCGAGTCCACCAGAATGTCCCGGACAAATTCCTGGTCGATCTTCAACTGGTCCAGAGGCAAACGCCGCAGATAGGCCAGGGACGAATACCCCATGCCAAAATCGTCCAGAGAGAATCTCAAGCCATGCGACTTGAGCGCTCTCATTTTTGCGACGACATCCTCAAGATCCTCCACGAACATGCTCTCGGTGAGTTCCAGTTTCAGATTTTGCGGATTCGCTCCGGTTCGATCGAGGGTCGACAAAACATTCTGCACGAAGTCCGGATTGAGCAACTGGCGCGCGCTGATATTCACCGCAACCGTCAGATGAGCCGTATTTTTCCGCGCCGCCCATGCCGCCATCTGTTTGCACGCGGTTTCCAGCACCCAGTCTCCCAACGACAGGATCAGCCCGGTTTGCTCGGCCAGCGGAATGAACTCGTCGGGCGACAAAAAGCCGCGCTTCGCATGCTTCCAGCGCACAAGCGCCTCGGCGCCGATCAAGATCCCGCGATCCACCTGAGGCTGATAGTAGAGCCGGAAATCCTTCGCCTTTATCGCCTGCCGGAGATCTTCCTCCATTACCGCTCGGGCGTTTACCGCAGCCTGCAAAGCCGGCGCGAAGAAATGCAAGGTATTGCGGCCTGCCGCCTTCGCCTGATACATCGCAATATCCGCCTGCTGCAAAACTTCATTTGTGCTGTCCTGCGGATTCCCGTACACGGTGATCCCGATGCTGGAACTGCTTCGGCATTCGCGGCCATCCAGCAGATACGGTTCGTGAATGGCGGCGAGAATTTTTTCTCCGACAGTTTTTGCCTGAGCCGCCGCATCCTCTGGCGTTTCGCTGAGGTCTTGCAGCAAAACCACAAACTCGTCTCCGCCCAGTCGCGCGACCGTGTCGGTTTCGCGGATGCTGGCGACAATGCGCCGGGCGACTTCCTGTAGCAGCAGGTCGCCAATGTGGTGGCCAAGGGTGTCGTTCAACGTCTTGAAGTCATCGAGATCCACGAACAGCAGTGCTCGCTTCCGGTTGCTGCGGATGCTCGCCGCCAGGGTTTGACGCAACCGGTCCAACAGAAGCCGGCGGTTGGGCAGGCTGGTCAATGGATCGAAGAACGCGAGATTCCTGATCTCGTCATGGGCCGCCTTCAGTTGCTGCAGTTCGCGCTCCCGTCTGTGCCCGCTGACAATGCGCAAGCGGACCACAACGCCGGCAATCAGCACCGGCGTGAGCCCGCAGATGCCGATAAACCACCACGACGCATACCACGGAGTCAGAATTCTGAAAGCGAACTCCGTCCCGTGCTCACTCCACACTCCATCGCCGTCCTGCGCTTCTATCTCCAGGCGATAGGCTCCCGGCGCCAGTTCTGCGAACTGCAGTTCCCTTTGCGTGGTCTCGGTCCAGGTTGCATTCGAACCTTCGAGCCGGTAGCGAAACAGAATGCGACCTTCGTTCGAAACGTTCAGCGCGGAGTATCGCGCGATCAGTGAGTTGGCATGGACGCTGAACGATGGATTGCTCCGCCCGGAAACATCCGTTCTTCCCATCATCAGCTTCGTGAAAACCACCTCGATCGGTACTTCCGGCGAGAGTCGAGGACGCGGCTTGAATTGAGAAAGTCCTCCGCTGGTTCCGATCCACACGGTGCCGTCGGGTTCCTGGGCGAACCCGTTCAGGTCGCAGTCATTCCAGGCCAGGCCGTCGCTCGTGTCGTAGTGACTCCAGCGGGAACCGTTCCACATGTCAACGCCCCGCTCCGTCCCCGCCCACAATCGCCCCGACGCGTCGAGTTGCAGAAAATACACGAGTCCATCGCTGCCCGGCCTCTGGACGCCCTTCTCGATTGCCAGACCGTTCAGCCCGAGATGGACACGATCAATACCACCCCCGAAGCGGTACCCGATCCAGATCTCCCCATTCGCACCTGCACCCAGCGAGAGAATTTCCTGATTGCTTAAGCCAGTAGCGCGGGTGAAGTTCTGCCAGTGCCCGTTGGCGTACGCGAAAAGCCCATCGGCGCCGCCGGCCCAGATGTTGCCGTCGCTTCCCTCCGCGATTGCCCAGAATCGCTGGGACGGCAATTCGGCGACTCGTGAAAATACTCGATACGGAGGACTGGCCAAAAAGAGCCCCACGTCCGTTGCGGCCCAGAGCCTTTGCTGACGATCAAAACGCAAGGTGTACGCCGACTTGCCCAGAAGACCCTGCGCCTCGCCAAACCGTTCCACCCGGCCGGTTCGTGGATGAAGACGGGCTATCCCGTTCGCTTCAGTGCCGATCCATAGATCGTCATTGGCGGGAGCCATGCGAACGCTGTGAACCGGAAACCCATCCAGCCCCGCGACTTTCGTCCACCGGATGCCAGAGTGTTGTCGAACCCCGCGCAGCAACCCTCCCTCGGTGCCAACCCAGAGTGTGCCGTCTCCCTGCGGCTGGATCTCATACACAATATCGCTCGCCAGGCCGCTCGCCGTTGAGTAACTCACCCATTCGTGGTAGCCCCGCCACTGCGCAACTCCCCGGCCCGCCATTCCGATCCACAGCGAGTGCTGCCGGTCCTCAAAAACCGAATAGACGGCCCCGCGAAGCCCAACGGTCCGGTCGATCTTTTGCCAGCCCTTCCCGTCCTGAATCAGCAGTCCATCGGGAGACGGCAGCAGAATCCGCCCGTCCGCATCGATGCCCGGAGTGCCGATCACACTGGTTGGCAGCGGCGCAGGCGGGCTTCGAAACTCGGTTTCGCCCGCGGGCAAAAGAAAAACCGCATGATTCTTGGTTCGCACCCAAACATTGCCCTCGTGATCCTTGCGGATCACCATCAAGGCATATTCCGGCAGCCCGCTCTCTCGCCCAAACACTCGAGTGCCATCACTATCCACGCGGCAGAGTTCGTGCCCGCATCCGTACCACAGGATGTCGCCATCCACCAGCACACCATCCACAGATGGCCCGGAAGTTCCCAAAGCCCGGGGAAACCGGCTCTCGGCAAATCCATCATGTCCGGGTTCGGAATGCAGTTCGATCAGACCCGCGTCGGTGCCGAGGAAGGTGTGCCCCTTGCCATCTGACTGGATGCCTTGGGATGGACTGACTGTGTTGAAACTGACTTTAAGTTTTTCGAAGGTATTGCCACGCAAGTGATAGAGCCCAAAGGCTCCCCCGGCCAGAAGAGAGCCGTCCGGAGCTTCACCGAACGCGGCGACGGAAGAGATCGGAATGCCCTGTGCCGGTCCAAAGGCCTCAAAACGATCTCCATCATAGCGAAACAGGCCATTTTCCGTGCTTACCCAAATGAAGCCCCCACGGTCCTGGTAGACCTGGCGCACCGCGAGGTTGTTGAGGCCCTCAGCGTTTCCGAAGGTACGGAAACTGTATTCCTGCGCGCAAAGAACTCCTGACACCAGCAGCAGGAAGCCAAAAGCGCGCGCAAGTCTGGTGCACTTCACGCACGCATAATATCGTCCATCTCGTTCAATCCATTAGCTTAATTTGATTTTGAAGCGAACGGAAGTAACAAAAGGGAGCTTATTTGAGACTTATTTTGAGCAAATCGTCATCGGAAAGCTGGAATGAATGCAATAACTTCTGTTTTTGCAGATGGTTACAGAGAATACATAGACCAACACAAGAGGCCGCCATTTTGGCAGCGAGTCCGAGAAGTTTCCGAGCCTTACGCGTCGACACCACGTACAGATGTTGTCGCGGTTGCGGCTTCGTCGCTCCGCTGTCGAATTACTTCAAATCATTACTTCACGTCGAACGTGTAGGAGCCTGAGCCGACTGTCACGACGTAGGATCCGTTTTCTGGCTGGGCGTCTAGTGGATTCCCATCTTCCGTGAGCAGTGCTCCGGGGATTGCGGGCAGAAAAACCTTTGCCGAGGTGTTCGCGGGAATCGTTACGCTTAGAGAAAATGGACCCGCGGGAGTTCCCTTCCAGTCGCTGATGATTTTGCCGTAGACCGAGTCATATTCCGCACGCGCGGACGTCATGCGTGCGTCGAGATGCGGATGGATGACGATCTCTTTGAAGCCGGGCGAATTCGGCAACGTGTCAATGCCAGCGGCGTAACGATAGACCCAGGCGATGACCGAGCCGAACGCGTAGTGGTTGTAGGAGTTCATGGAGGGATCGCCAGTGTCTCCGTTCCAGCGCTCCCACCACGTGGTGGCGCCTTTCGAGAGCATGTAACCCCAGGATGGGTAAGTATCGTTCAGCAAGAGACGATACGCCACGTCGGAACGCCCATGATCGGCAAGAGTGAAGAGCAGGAACGGCGTGCCGAGGAATCCTGTGGAAAGATGCCAGTTGCGGGCTTCGATATCTTTGACGAGTTTGTCGACCAGCAGAGGCTCCAGGCTTTCGGGCGCCATCTTTGTGTAGAGCGCGACTACGTAGGAAGTTTGCGTTCCGGTCCCAACTTCTCCGTTGTCTTTGACGTAGGCCTTCTGGAATGCCGCGCGGATGTTCTGCACGACGTCGTCGTAGCGGTTGGCGTCGGCGTCTTTGCCGATGGCGTGCGCCATTTGTGACATCATGTTCGCGATCAGGGACCAGTATGCGGTCGCGAGGAGATCTTTGTTGGTATTTCCATCGGGCGCCAGCCAATCGGCGAAGTCTGGACCAAGCGCTTTGGTGCGCAGGAAGTCGGGGTTGCGGGTTTGGATGAAATCCATCCAGCGCTGCATCGGCTCCCAGTTTTCTTCGATGATGGCTTTATCGCCGTATTGCAGCCAGGTGGTCCACGGGACGATGACGCCGGCGTCGCCCCAGCCGGGTGCGCCGGTACGATCGCTGTTGTCGCTCGCTGGTGAAGCATCTTCTTTTTCGTTGGCGGGTTCGTCGGCACTGGAAGGAAGCACGTTGGGAGAGACATTGGTAAATGCGCCCTGGCGATTTTGCGCGTCGACAATGTCCTGGATGAATTTCTGCGAGAACGCAGCGATGTCGAAGTTGTAGCTTCCGGTTCGCCAGAAGACTCCGGCATCGCCCATCCAGCCGAGGCGTTCGTCACGCTGCGGACAGTCGGTGGGGATGCTCAGGAAATTTCCGCGCTGACCCCAGATGCCGATCGACCACATCCGATTGACCAGGTCGCTTGAGGTTGCGAGCTTAGCCACGGGGTCGCCGCTCACACTGCTGACGACGTCTCCCTTAATCGCATCGAGTGGCGGCGTTCCGGGATAGCCCGTCATCTCGACGTAGCGGAATCCGTGGAAAGTGAAATGCGGAGCGAAAGTTTCTTCGTCATTATCGTTGCCGCCGCGCAGAATATAAACGTCCGTGGCGTCGGCATTTCGCAGATTTGCAGTGTAGATCGTGCCGTCGGGATTCAGAATCTCGGCGAAGCGCAGTTGGACTTTGGTGCCCGCGGGGCCTTTCACTTTGAGCGTGGCCCATCCCACCATGTTCTGGCCCATGTCGAAGATGTAGGTTCCGTTTGGAGCGGGAGTCACACGCTTAGGGTCCAAGGTAGCGATCACTTGCGCTGGGTGCGTTTTCTCGGCGGACACGGCGATGGCAGGCGCGGTCGCGATGTCGGCCGACTTCCATGCTGAGTCATTGAAACCAGCGTTCTCCCATCCAACCTGTTCCAGGCGCGCGTCGTAGACTTCGCCGGTGTAGATGGTTGAGTAAAGAATGGGTGACGCGGCCGCCTTCCACGATTCGTCGGTCACGACCGTTTCGTAAGTGCCGTCGGCGTAGGCGATTTCGAGTTGCGCGATAAAACGGTTCGGCGGAGGAAAGAAATGCATTCCGATCCACGTGAGACCGCTGCCGTACCAACCGTCACCCAGCAGAGCGCTGATGACGTTTTTGCCGTTGACCAGTGAGCTGGTCACATCGTAGACCTGATATACGACTCGTTTGCGATAGTCGGTGAAATCAGGGGTGAGGACGTCGGCTCCGACCTGGCTGCCGTTTATAAAAGCGCGGTAGCTTCCCAGGGCGGTTACGTAGAGTCTGGCGCTTTGCACGGTCTTTGATATGGCGAGCGTTCGGCGAAGATATGCGGCGGGCTGCGGGAGTTCTCCGGGATCTCCCAGTCGCTTGTCGGTTAATTCCGCGACGACGTGGGCGGAATGCCAACCGGATGTTTTATCGAGGCTCGCCTTCCAGTGTTCATTCGTTGGGAAGCGCATCGTGGTGCCGTTGGAGCGCGTGATTTTTACAAGGGCTGCCAGCGCGGCCGCGGTTTTCGCTCCGGGGTCCGGTCCGAATCCCGGCGCAGCGACGGTGACTTCAATTGTGTTGATGCCCACGACCAACTGATCTGAAATATCTCTGCGATCGAACGTGGACCATCTTTTCTTGGCATCCACTTGGTGACCGTTTACCGTTGCGACGAAGTCTCCCCGGGTCGCGAGCAGCAGGACGGCGTCTCTTGCTTTCTCAGGGAGCTTGACGGTGACGCGAAACGTGGCAGCCGTCTGTGGCACTACCGCGAGCGCATCCTGACCTGGGACCCAGATCCAGCGAATCCCTTTGCGGTCGGCGTCGTCCTCGGGGTTTTTCCAGTGAATCCACTTTGCCTTCCAATCGGTCGAGCCGAGCAGGCCCATCTCCCACCATGCTGTTTCCATCGACTCTGAAACTTGCCCTGCCGCGTCCCACACGCGGACTTTCCAGTAATATCGCCGCCGTGATTCCAGTGGTGGACCGCCGTAAGCAATTCCTATCGATTCTGCTGAATCAACCTTGCCGCTGTCCCAGACATCAGCTTTGCCGGCTCGCAGATCCCCGTCGTTACTGGCTACCAGAAGTTCATAAGCCGACTGTCTCCAATTGCGCTCGGCGTTGTCGCTCTGCCAGGACAAGTGAGGACGCGGAGAATCGATACCCAGAGGATTCTCCAGATATTCGCAGTGCAGGTGAACGGGCTTGGCGAAACCGGACGACACCAGAATGAGAATTGCGATGACTACACTCAGTGATTTGAAATTCTGCACATGGTCCTCCGGGGACGAGCCCTGGCAATTGTACGGATACACCAACCTATAATTCATGTCCCGCAGCCGGGCCGTCCCCAGGCCGCGCTGTTCGTTCTACAATGCGACACTAAGGATCGCGCAAAGAACTTCGTGACTTGATGAGATAAGGATTGTAATCTTCGTTGCCAAAAAAGAGGTCGCTGATGAACGGGCTCGACAGTAAAAAGATATTTGATGCGCTCGAGACATTTCGCATTGAACTGCCATCCTGGGGCTTCGCCAATACTGGTACGCGATTTGGGAAATTTATTCAACCGGCAGCGGCCACCACCACCGAGGAGAAGTTCAGCGACGCCGGCCAGGTTCATCTGCACACTGGCGTCTGCCCTACTGTAGCGTTGCATGTTCTGTGGGATTTTCCTGATGGCGTCGGCAGTGCGAATGACATCAAGAAGTTTTCTGACCGTTATCGAGTTCTGCCGGGTTCCATCAACCCCAACCTTTTCCAGGATCAGGAATATAAATATGGCTCGTTCGGGAATCCTGATCCGGCGATTCGCCAGCGTGCGCTTCAGCATACTAAGGAGAGCATTGAGATCGCGCGGCGGCTGAACAGCAGAGACATTTCGATGTGGTTTGCCGATGGGTCAAATTACCCGGGAACGGCGAACATCCGGCAACGCAAGCAATGGTTCAAGGAGTTGTTGAAGGAGTCGCATGGCGAGTTGTCTGGCGGGCAGCGGCTTCTGGTTGAGTACAAGCCATTTGAGCCTGCGTTCTATCACACTGACATTGCGGATTGGGGCATGGCTCTGCTTTTGGCGCGGGCTGCGGGGCCGCAGGCGCGAGTGCTGGTGGATACGGGGCATCACTACGCGGCGCAAAACATTGAACAGATTGTTTCGTGGCTTTTGTCGGAGGGGATGCTGGGTGGTTTCCATTTTAACGATCGCCGCTATGCTGACGACGATTTGACGATGGGATCGATCGATCCGTATCAGGTGTTTCGCATTTTTCATGAGATCCGTTATTTCGAGTGGGAAACCGGGAAGCCAGCGGATATCGCGTACATGATCGATCAGAGTCATAATCTCAAAGGAAAAATTGAGGCGATGATCCAAACCGTGACCGTCGCGCAGGAACTTTTCTCGAAAGCGGCGCTGGTGGACGGTCGAGAACTTGCGGCGGCGCAGACAAATTGTGATTTGATGCGTGCCGAGTCTTTGTTGCAAGATGCATTCGCTACCGACGTTCGGCCGGCGATCCAGGAATGGCGGGAGTCCAAGGGCCTGCCAAAGAATGCAATGGAGGCTTTCCGGCAGAGCGGGTACCTCGAACGCATCACGAAGGAACGCGCGGCCCGGAATTTGCGAAACGTTTCCTCTTATGCTTAAAAGCGTTATGCCTAAAAGCACTCACGCGAAAGCTTATCTGGCGTTCGATTTTGGCGCGGAAAGTGGGCGGGCCGTTCTGGCGCATCTTCGGTCGGGGATCCTCACGACCGAGGAAGTGCATCGTTTCCCCAACCAGCCGATCGAATGCGATGGGACTCTTCGTTGGGATGTGCCTCGACTGTGGTTGGAAGTCCGAGAGGCTCTGGCGCGAGTGGACGAAGTGGAACTCGCGGGGATCGGCGTTGATGCGTGGGGCGTGGACTATGCGTTGCTCGGTGAGCGCGGGGAGTTGCTGGAAAACCCTTACCACTACCGCGATCGGCGGACCGAAGGCGTGATGGAAGAAGTGCTGGGGAAAGTTGGCAAGGAGGAAATCTACCAGGCGACCGGCATTCAGTTCATGCCGATCAACACTCTGTATCAGCTTTTCGCCGCGCAGCGGGACACTCCCAACGTGATAGCGGCGGCGAAACAACTGATTACGATTCCGGATTTGTTCAACTACTGGCTCACCGGAAATGCGGTCTGCGAATTTACGAATGCGACGACAACCCAAATGGTGGATCCGGTGAAGCGCGCGTGGGCCGGCGGATTGATAGAGAGCGCGCAGCTTCCGTCTCGCTTGCTGCGACCGATCGTCGAGCCGGGATCGATTCTTGGGACGCTTCTACCGGACATCGCGGGGCATACGTCTCTTGCGGGCACGAGTGTGATTGCTCCGGCGTGTCATGACACGGGTTCTGCGGTAGCGGCGATATCCGCTCGCGATGGCACGGCGTTTCTCAGTTCTGGAACGTGGTCGCTGCTGGGGACCGAACTTGATTCGCCGGTAATCACGCCCGATGCGTTGCGGCTGAACTTTACCAATGAGGGTGGCGTCAACGGAACTACCAGACTGCTGAAGAATGTGATGGGCCTGTGGATGGTGCAGGGCTGCCGGCAGTCCTGGTCGACGCAGGGGCATTCTTATGACTACCGTGAACTGACAGCACTCGCATCGCAAGAAACGTCGTTCCATCATCTCGTTGATCCCGATGATGAATCCTTCTTGCATCCGACAGATATGCCAGCCGCCATTGACACGTTCTGCGGACGGACTCATCAGGCGGTTCCGCGGGGACCAGGAGCGTATGTGCGAGCCGTTCTTGAAAGCCTCGCATTCAAGTATCGGATGGTTCTTCGCAATCTGGAACAAGTTACCGGAAAGCGCGTTGGGCTGATTCGCATTATCGGGGGCGGATCAAAGAATCGGCTGCTGAACCAGTTGACAGCGGACGCTACGGGAAGGCGAGTGCTGGCCGGTCCCGCTGAGGCTGCGGCGCTGGGGAACATTGCGATGCAGATTCTGGCGACGGGAGGCGCGACTTCGCTCCAGGAAGTGCGCGCCATTGTAGACCGGTCTTTTCCGACTGAAGTTTTCGATGCGATTGAGACCGACAGGTGGGATCAGCACGCGGAACGATTCGAGCAATATTGCGGGAGCATCTATGCCTGAGACCAGAGCGACGACTCACCTGAAGGATTTGTGGAAGGAAGCTGAAGCTCAGAAGATGGCTGGGAATCAGCTGGGGTTGTTGCGCTATCGCTCAAATTTACTGGGCGCCGATTTACGCATCACCAATTTCGGCGGCGGCAATACCAGCACGAAGCTGGAACTATCCGATCCGTTTACTGGCCGGCCGGTTCGCGTGCTGGCTGTAAAAGGGAGCGGCGGGGATCTAGGGTCCATCGCGGAGAGTGGATTTGCGCTGCTCTATCTTGATCGTCTGGAACAACTCAAGGAACTGTACCGCGGCGAGGAGCACGAAGATGAAATGGTGCGCTACTATCCGCTCTCGGCGTTTGGAGAAAATCGTGTAGCGGCGTCGATTGACACTCCCCTGCATGCGTTTCTTCCCTTTGCTCATGTGGATCATCTGCATCCGGACTGGGCGATCGCGCTGGCCGCAAGCGCAAACGGAAAACGGAAGCTGGAAGAGTTCGATAGACAATTTGATCGCAAGATCGTATGGCTTCCCTGGCAGCGTCCAGGATTCGAACTGGCGCTGATGATCGAACGGGCGGTTAAAGACAATCCGGGAGCGGAAGGACTCATTCTTGGCGGCCACGGCTTGTTTACCTGGGGAATGACGCAGCGCGATTGTTATTTGAACAGCATTCACACCATCGACCAGATGGGTGAATTCATTTTGGGGCATCAGTCGAAGAAAGGGCTATTGTTCGGCGGAGTCGAGCACAGCCCCGCGGAGAATCGCAAGAAGATCGCCGTCCAGATATTGCCCGCGCTGCGGGGAGTCGTGTCTTCGAATCGCCGCGTGGTCGGCCACTACACTGACGATGAAGATGCTCTGACTTTTGCCGGGTCGAAGTGGGCGAAGGAGTTGAGTTCGCTCGGCACCAGTTGTCCGGATCATTTTCTGAGAACGCGAGTTTGTCCTCTTTTCCTTCCGTGGGACCCTGCAAAAGAGGATGTCGCTGTTCTGAAAGAAAGTATTCAGGCCGAGGTTGTGCAGTATCGAGCCGCATATAAAAAGTATTACGACGCATGGGCGACCAGCGAATCACCGAAGCTGCGAGATTCGAACCCTTCCGTCGTCGTGGTTCCGGGACTGGGGCTGTTCGGCTTCGGCAAGAATAAAAAAGAAGCGCGAATCGCGACTGAGTTCTTCATCAATGCGATTCATGTCATGGCCGGGGCAAGCGCCCTGGACGATGGAGAGGTCTCTCATCCTCTGCCGCAGGCGCGGCACGCCGAGCAATCGCAACAGTTCACGCAGTTCCATAATTATGTGGCACTTCCGAGGTCGGAGGCGTTCCGCATCGAGTATTGGGCTCTTGAAGACGCCAAGCTGCAACGCATGCCTGCCGAATCAGAATTTAGCCGCAAAATTGCGCTCATTATCGGGGGCGCCAGCGGTATCGGCCGGGAAGTGGCTTTGTTGCTGGCGCGAAAAGGCGGGCATATTGTAGTAGCTGATTTTGACGAGCAGGGCGCCGGAAAAGTTGCCGATGAAGCCGGAGCGATCGCGTCTCCCGAATTTGTTGCGCACACTCGCGTGGACATCAGTTCCGCTGCATCGATTGCGGAGGGGGCGAATTTCACGATTTCTCAATTTGGGGGCGTGGATATCATCGTCAACACGGCTGCTGTCTATCCCGTGCCCGGATCTGATGGCGAGCTCGCGGATGCGCAATGGGCACAAACATTTCTGGTCAATGTCACCGGAAACTACTTTCTTGCGCGGCAGACGGAATGGGTATTCAAAGATCAGGGCCTGTCCGCAGCCATGGTGCTCACGAGCTCTGCCAACGCCGTCGTGGCTAAGAAAGGCAGCGAGGCTTACGACACCAGCAAGGCAGCTCTCAATCACTTGATTCGCGAGCTCTCAATCAAACTCGGGCCGCGGGTGCGCGTGAACGGAATCGCGCCCGCGACTGTGGTGGCGGGTTCCACTATGTTCCCGCGGGATCGGGTGATGCAGTCTCTTGAAAAATACAAGATCACTTTCTCGGACTCGGAATCGACAGAGGAACTACGCACCAAGCTGGCCGATTTTTATGCGCAACGGACGCTGACGAAACAGTCCATTCTCCCGCAAGACTGTGCCGCCGCAATCGTGTGGCTGGCCGGTGACCAGAGTGCGAAGACGACTGGGCACATCATTCCCGTCGACGGCGGGCTCCCAGAGGCCTTCCAGCGCTAAGGAATAGATGTCCGAGAGACCGTGATCCAAACTTGAGGAATCCATGAACCCAGCACTAGGAGTGTTTTTTCACTGGCTCGGCGGGCTCGCTTCCGCAAGTTTTTATGTTCCCTATCGCGGGGTAAGGAATTGGGCCTGGGAAACCTATTGGCTGGTGGGCGGATTCTTCAGTTGGATCATTGCTCCGTGGATACTCGCGTTCACGATGACTCACGATCTTATGCGCGTGCTCCACGAGGCTCCGGCTGGGAGCCTTTTCTGGACGTATGTGTTTGGAGTTTTGTGGGGACTCGGCGGGCTCACGTTCGGCCTTACGATGCGGTACCTCGGGATGTCGCTGGGCATGGCTGTGGCGCTCGGTTACACGGCGGCATTCGGCACGTTGATGCCTCCGATTTTCCGGGGCGTGTTCGCGTCCGAGGTGCTCGCGACCCACTCTGGGCTGGTGATTCTTGGCGGAGTCGCCGTTTGTCTTCTTGGGATCGCATTTGCTGGTGCAGCCGGAATATCTAAAGAGCGCGAGATGTCGACTGAGCAAAAGCGTGCCTCGATCAAGGAATTCGATTTGAAGAAGGGATTGCTCGTCGCCACTTTTTCCGGGGTGATGAGCGCTTGCTTCGCTTACGGACTCGCGGCGGGCGATCCGATCAAGGCCATCACTATCCAGCATGGCACACCGGTGTTGTGGCAGGGACTTCCGGTGCTCGTCGTGGTACTCGCGGGGGGATTCACCACTAACTTCCTGTGGTGCCTGATTCTGAATATTCGCAACCGCACCGGCTACCAATATTTCGATTCCGAAATTCGCGACAAAGTTCCTGCGCGCAGCGAAGAGCTTATTCTGGAAACCGCCACCGATGCTCCGGCCGAAGAGATGGCTATTGCCCTGGTCGTCGCTCCCGACACGGCCGTGAAGGCTCCGATGCTTGCCAATTATTTGTTTTCGGCGCTCGCGGGCACGACCTGGTATATGCAATTTTTCTTCTACACCATGGGCGAGACGCAGATGGGGCGCTACAAGTTTTCCAGTTGGACTCTGCACATGGCCAGCATCATTATCTTCAGCACGCTGTGGGGTATCGCATTGCATGAGTGGAAGGGCGCGGGCGGCAGAACCAGGCTGCTGGTGGCGTTTAGCTTGCTGGTGCTGGTGAGCTCGACGGTGATCGTCGGCTACGGAAATTACATCGGCGGGGCTTCCCATTGATGTTGACTAGCATGATCTCGACTACCACGAGTTGCCGATCACTTGATTTCATTTGCCGGTTTCAAATGCCGGAACATCGGTCCAGGCTCGCGCCCGGTGGCTCTGCAGCACGGCGTCGAGGATTTTGAGTTGGCGCAGTCCATCGATGAACTGGGGATACTCGGGCGCGCCGCCGGGTGTGCCGATTGAGGCATAGAAGCGTCGGAAGACTTGTTTGAAGGTGTCGTCGTAACCTTCACTGTGGCCGCCGGGAAGATCAGCGAAAGCGCGCGCAGCGGGTTTCAGCAGAGAGGGATCCTTCACGTAAATCTGATTGGCTACATCGCGGTGACCGGACCAGAGTTCGTCGGGACGCTCCTGATTCCAGGCGACGGAAGACTTTGTGCCGTAAATTTCGATGCTGAGGCCGTTCTTGCGTCCGGCGGAAACCTGGCTGGCCGTCATGGCTCCTCGCGTGCGGTTTCCCATGCGGAAGATAACGGCGCCGAAGTCTTCGGTGTCGATGGGCGTCTCAATGTAATCTTCCGGGCTCAGCAGCTTGTTGGCGAAAGTTTCTACCGAGTGCTTCGGCTGCTTGCGGGTTGCGTGGAACGTCTGAAGATCGGCACAGAGCGAGGTCACGCGCAATCCCGTGACATGCTCCGCCATATCGAACCAGTGCGAGCCAATATCGGCCATGCAGCGCGAAGGGCCTCCGGCTTTGGTTTCGACGCGCCAATTCCAGTCGGTGTCGTAGAGCAGCCAGTCCTGCGAGTACGTGCCCTGGACGACGAGGATTTCTCCCAGGTCTCCGGCTTCGCGCATGGCGCGCATCTGCTGCACCATGGGGTAGTAGCGCAAATTGTGGCAGACGCAGTTACGCAAGCCCTTCTGCGCGGCGAGAGCGACGAGTTCCTCGCCCTCGGCAACGCTCGTGGCCAGCGGCTTTTCGCAGAGCACGTGCTTACCGGCCTGAAGCGCATCCTTGGCCATGGGAAAGTGCTGCGCGTTGGGCGTGCAAATGTGGACGGCATCGATCGTTGGATCGCGGAGGATCTCGCGATAGTCAGCCGCAATCGTTGCGATGGAGAAACCCGCGCCCAGGCGTCGCGCGGCTTCGACGTTTCTGCCGGCGATGGCTGCGGCTTCGACAGATTCCACACGGCGCACGGCTTCGAGGTGCACGCGGCCCATGAAGCCGGTGCCGAAAATAGCTGTTCTGATTGATTTCATCTTCAGGTCTCTAGTTCTCTTCTTGTCTCTGGCGGCTCTTGCCCACGCGTTAAGTCCACCAGGCTGCTGTAGGTTGCTCACGAATGACGATGCTGTTGAGGAATGTGGCGGCTTTGGTCAGGCCCTCTTCCGGCGAGAGCAGGCTGTCTTCGTGCTCGATAGAGAGGACGTAGTCGTAACCAAACATGCGGAGCGTCGAAATCAACTCGCTCCACCATTCGGCGCCATGGCCATAGCCGCAGGTGCGGAAGATCCAACTACGATCGCGCTCCTGGGTGTAAGGCTTGGTATCGAGAACGCCGGTGCGCGGCAGGTTGGCGGCATAGATCTGCGTGTCTTTGGCGTGGACATGGAAGATAGCGCCCTCGAGTACTCGGACGGCGGCGATGGGATCGATGCTCTGCCAGAAGAGATGGCTGGGATCGAAGTTGCAACCAACATTCGGTCCGGCGATGGAGCGCAGCCTGAGCATGGTCTCCGGGTTATAGACGACAAACCCGGGATGCATTTCGATGGCGATCTTCACGCCGTGGTCAGCGGCGAATTTTGCGTGCTCGATCCAGTAGGGAGTGACGACTTCGCTCCACTGCCAGTCGAGCACCTTGAGGTAGTCGGGAGGCCAGGGGCACGTCACCCAGTTCGGAGCGGTGGCGTGGGGCGAATCGCCGGGGCATCCGGAGAAATCGACGACCACGGAGATGCCGAGCTTTTCGGCGAGCAGGATGGTTTTGCGGCTCACGTCGCGATCCTGCTTCGCACGATTCTTGTCGGGATGCAGTGCGTTGCCGTGGCAACTCAAGGCGCTGATGGTGACGCCGTGGTCCGCCAGAAGCTTCTGAAACTGGGCGAGGGCTGCGGCATCTTCGAGCATCGAGAGTTTGCAGTGTGCGTCGCCCGGGTAGTTTCCGGTGGAGAGTTCGACGGTGTTAATTTTGAGCGCCGTGAGTTTCTTGAGAACCGCGGCCAGCGGAAGTTGCGACAGCAGCGGAGTAAAGACACCAATACGCATAACGCTTTTTGTCTCCTCCAACGCTCAAGAAAGGTAGGGCGGTGGATGCAAATTGTCAACCGGATCCTATCCATCCCAGAAAGTGCGTGGATGTATGATTGCCGCCCTGGCCTCGTCATTGTCGCGTGAGTGTTTCGCTTGGGTAAAGGAAGGAAAAGCCTTTGACCGCAGAGCGCGCAGAGGAACACCCGCAGAGATCGCGAAGAGAAACAAACCACGCATACACCAGAAATCCGCTCCGAGTGGCACACGGTCGTTGGGACGCAAAGCGTGAGACTCAGGAGGACAAAAGATTGTGTTACCTTATCGTCCGACGGCATCTTAGCGAAAAGGGGGGTTCCCTTGCGCCAAACTCGATACGATCTTGTCTTCGTTGCGGTTTTTCTGATCCTGGCGGGCGTCGCGCTGACCCAGGACGCGGCTGTGAATCCTTCGGTCCCACCTCCTCCGCACGCCAAGCAAATTCATCTCAAGCATATTCTGGTGATCAGCCAAACTAAGGGATTCGAGCACGATTCGATTTCCGCTGCGATGGCGGCCATCTACAACATGGGACACGACAGCGGGCTTTGGGATGCCACGCTGCGCACCGATACCGAGCTCATCACCAAAAAGACTCTGGAAAAAAACGCCAAGAATCTGGACTACTTCGATGCCCTGGTTTTTGTGAGCACTACTGGCGAGCTCGACCTGGACGACGGCCAGAAGAAAGACATGCTCGCCTTTATCAAGGATGACGGCAAGGGATTTGTGGGCGTTCACGCCGCGCTTGACACCAACTACAAATGGCCGGAATACGGTGAGATGATCGGCGGGTGGTTCGACCAGCACCCATGGTCGACTTTCAACGCGCCGATTATCAACGAAGACCCGAACTTCCCGGCGGTCCGTCACTTTCCAAAGGCGTTTGTGAAGTATGACGAGATCTACCAGCCCAAGGAGTGGTCGCGCGACAAGGTCAACGTGCTGCTCAGTCTCGACCCCGCGAAGCTCAACTATGCAAACAATCCGCGCGTCCACAGAACGGATCACGATTTCGCCGTCGCCTGGGACAAGATGTACGGCAAGGGGCGGGTTTTCTATTCGACCCTCGGCCACACGGAAGAGGCCTGGGCTGACCCGGACATCCGCAAGATGTATTTTGAAGCGATCAAGTGGGCGCTGGGCATGACGGAAGGGAGCACGGCTTCTCATTCACGGCCTTAAGCATCACGGCCGTAAACAGCCGGCGCGGACACTGAGAATGTGGAGGAACATTTAAGGGGATGAACGTTCTTCAGTCGACATTGCACTGGAGTGCACGGTTGGCAGCTTTGTTCTTCGTAGGCTTGGCCTTGGCTGCGGCGCAAACTGCAACTCCAACTCATACGGCGCCAGCTCCCAAGTCATACCCGCCTGCGCTCGTCGAGAGCGGGAGCGCGCTCTTCCGCAAAGATTGCTCCTTTTGTCACGGACGCGATGCGGGCGGCGGAGAAACCGGCCCCGACCTCACGCGTTCGAAGCTGGTAGCCGCGGATGTGAGTGGAAGCAAAATTGGCGAAGTTGTGCGCAGTGGACGCCCAGAAAAAGGCATGCCGCACTTTGATGTAACTGCCCAGCAGATCGCCGGCCTGGCTGCGTTTATTCACACCCAGCGCAACCTCGCGCTCGCGCAAAAGGGCGGACGCAGGGGTGTAGATGTCTCCGATCTGCAAACCGGCAACGCCGAGGCGGGCAAACAGTACTTCGACGGTGCGGGGGGATGCGCAACCTGCCACTCGCCCACCGGCGATCTTGCCGGGATCGCATCGCGTCACAAGGGTCTCGAACTCGAGATGAGGATGCTGTATCCCGGACGCGCGAAATCCGAAGTCACGGTGACGCTGGCTTCCGGCCAGGCGATCACCGGCACCCTGGCATACCGGGATGAGTTTACGATCGCGCTGACCGATGCTACCGGCGTGTACCGGTCCTGGCGGACCAGCGATGTGCAGTACAAACTCGATGCGCCGGTCGATGCTCATGTCGACCTGTTGAGTAAATACACGGATGACGACATCCACAATCTGATGGCTTATTTGCAAACTTTACCTTAGGCGCTTTCTGTCGCGGCTAGTTGGAGGGATCCCTAATTGTCATGACTTTTACGAAGGCTTTATTTCTGCTTGCCGTGAGTGCACTGATGATGGCCGCGATTACATCACCCGACCTGGTTGCGGCACAAGGCGTGGATGCGCAAATGCTTCTGCACCCACCGGTGGATAGTTGGCCCAGCTATCACGGCGACTACTCCGGCAGGCGACACAGTTCGCTCACCCAGATCACGCCGCAGAACGTAAGAAGTCTTTCGCTGGTCTGGGCCTTTCAAACCGAGCAACCTGCGGAGATCAAATCCTCGCCGCTGCTGGTCGACGGGATTTTATACTTCACCGTTCCGGACAACATTTGGGCGATCGATGCGCGGTCGGGCCACCAGATTTGGCATTACAACCACCCGAAGGACAAAGGCGATCATATCGGGCACCGTGGCGTCGCGATGTACAAAGGATATCTCTACTTTTTGTCTCCCGATGCGCACCTTGTATCCCTCAATGCAAAAGATGGAACTGTGCGCTGGGATGTAATTGTTGCGGACGTCGCGAAGGGATATTGGACCACCATGGCTCCGCTCACCGTCGGGGACCACGTGCTGGTGGGCGTTTCCGGCGATCTGGATAATCTCACCGGTTACATCCGGTCGATTGATCCGGAGACGGGGGAAACGCAATGGCAATGGAACAGCACGCCTCCGGCGGGCACTCCGAAGCAGCCCACGGGAGGAATGACGTGGATCACCGGAACTTATGATCCCGAACTCAATCTGGTTTATTGGGGAACCGGGAACCCGACTCCCGTGCTGAACGGCACCACGCGGCCGGGCGATGATCTCTACACTTGCACTCTGGTTGCGCTGAATCCGGATACGGGCAAGCTGGTGTGGTCGTTCCAGGCCTCCCCGCACGATACGCACGACTGGGACGCGGTGCAGGTTCCGGTGCAGGTCGATGGCGACTTCCACGGCGAGCCGAAGAAGATGCTGATGCAGGCCTCGCGTAACGGCTACTTCTTCGTTCTCGATCGCACCAACGGAAAAGATCTTTTGACCGCTCCTTTCGGGCCCGTGAACTGGTCGCTCGGAGTGGATGCGCAAGGCAGTCCGATTCCCAATCCTGCCAAGGAACCTGCGCCCGATGGGCGCTTGCTTTCTCCCGACGAGGGTGGCATGACCAACTACCGTTCCCCGAGCTTCGACACAAAGAACGGATTATTTATCGTCGATGCCCACCCGAGCTATGGCATCTACTTTGCCAAGCCCGCCGACGGGACCTACGGATGGGCCGGCGCGGATTATGGCGTTTGGGGCAAAGGCGTGATCGAAGCCATCGATTATCAGACTGGCAAGATTCGCTGGAGCCACGAACTCGGGCCGGAATCCGGCGCGGGCGTGCTGACCACGGATTCAGGGCTTACCTTCACGGGGGACGGTCACGGCAACTTCCTGGCGCTCGATTCGAGCGACGGAAAAACCCTTTGGCACGCGGGCTCAGGCGCGGAAATCCAGAGTTCTCCGATCACGTATCAGCTCGACGGTCGCCAATACCTGCTGACCAGCGGCGGCGGCGTGATGTTTGCGTGGGCGCTTCCGCAACCGGAATGAATCTCGGCGTCCGCAACGGTTTCTGAGTTTTCTGAGAATGGAAGATCAACGAATGGACAAGGGACGCTAAACGACCGACAGGAGGGCACCGATATGCTGAATCGCCGCAGCTTCCTCATTGCCAGCGGACTTACCGCGCTTGCCTCGACTCGAGTGCTGGGTGCAAACGATACGCTTCGTATCGGAATCATCGGCGCCGGCGGCCGCATGCGGGGACTGCTCGATGCCGCTGACAAGGTCGCTCTTTATCAGATCGCGGCCGTGAGCGACGTCTATGCGCCGCATCGCGATGCCGTCAAAGAACGTTCCAAAGGCATTGCCACTACTCATCTGGATTATCGCGAGGTGCTTGAGCGGGACGTCGATGCGGTGATTATTGCATCTCCCGACCACTGGCACGTGCGCATGGCAGTCGACGCTTTGGCCGCCGGCAAAGACGTCTATCTGGAAAAGCCCGTCACCCACACGCTCGAAGAAGGCGCGACGCTGACCCGAGCAGTTCGTTCCGGCAAACGAATTCTACAGTGTGGCATGCAGCAGCGCAGTTGGACGCACTTTCGCGATGCAGTTGATTTGATTCAGGGAGGCAGCCTGGGCCGCGTCACCCAGGTGAGAACCTATTGGTGGCAGAACTATCACCGCGACTGGGCGGCCAAGCCCATTGACACGCAGGCGCTCGACTGGAAGCTTTGGCTGGGATCCGCTCCCGACCAGCCCTTCAGCGAGGAAAAATTTAATCACTGGCGCTGGTTCTGGAATTTTGGCGGAGGCGCTATGACCGATTTATTTACACACTGGATCGATGTCGCGCACTGGGCCATGAAATCTGACCTGGCGAGCGAGGCGCAGATGCTTGGGGATAAATATATTTTCGATCAGTGGGATTGTCCCGACACCATCCAGGCGGCTTTCCGCTACCCCGGGTTCGATGTGGTCTATGAGGGCATGATGAATTCCTCCATCGACGGCGGCGGCCTCGAATTCCGCGGGACGGAAGCAACTCTGAAGATCGATCGAGGCGGCTTCGGCGTTTATCGCGAACGGGTTGAAGAGGAGAAGAATCCCGCTCTCACCGCCCGCAGCGTGCTCGATGGCACCATCAGCCACATGGAAAATTTCTTCGAGTGCATCAAGACCCGCAAAGAGCCCAATGCGCCAGTGGAGACCGGAGTTGCCGCCGCGCGTGCCGGCCACTTCGGGAACCTGGCTTACAACCACGGAGGCAAGTTTGTTCCGACGGCGAAAACCGCGGCTTGAGTAGTCGCTTTCTGGTTGCGATTCGACTGTTGTGGATCGCGCGTATCGAGTGGCTCGTCGCCTGATATCTGCGGCACGAAGACAATATGTCCAAACACGAAATCCGGAGCAATCGCGGCGCGCCCCCGCAGGGTGCCTACTCCCAGGGATGGCGCGCCGGAGATTTTATTTTCGTGACCGGCACCGGTCCCATCGACCCCGCCACAGGAAACATGGTAGGCGATAGCATCGAACAACAGACCGACCAGACCATCGACAACATTTCCGCGATTCTCCAGGCGGATGGCGCTTCCCTTCGGGACGTGGTCAAAGTTACGGTCCACCTAAGCGACACCGGTCTTTTCGCCCGCTACAACGCCGTGTATGCGCGGCGGTTTTCCAAGCCCTATCCAGTTCGCACCACGGTAGGCAGCAATCTTGGGCACGCGCCCGGAATGCTGATCGAAATCGACTGCATCGCCTACATCGCACGGAAGAAGAGAAAGGCGCAAGGGGCGACGAAAAAAAAGAAGTCAGGCATGCGAAGAAACAGGAAGTAACTCGATACCAGGGTGCCCCATTTCTCGCGTCCTTTGCGAAAAGGCCTGCCCTGAGCGAAGTCGAAGGGTGGGGCTTTCCTAACTCCGAACGGAAAGCGCTCGATTTGCGGCGGCCAGCAGCGGCGCCTCCCGGCCGCGCGCAGACACGCTCTCCACCGACTCGACCTCGCCGTTCCTGACCAGCAGCGCACAATCGAAATTGTTTACCGTGGGGCAAACGTGTCGCGGAATCAGATACAGCGCCTCGCCTAGATGCGGACCCGTTGCTCCCACTTTCACCGCGAGCGGCAGATGCTCTTCGCTCGGCGAAAGGGGCGTAAGCTCCGGATGCCCAACTACCACGCACGTCGGAACCCCGGCGTCGGCGGACACTGCCTTGTGGCCGGCGTCGCAGGTGATGATCCCCGCGCGCGGAAAGCTCACCACACGCGTCACTACCAGCGCCGCCGGCCGGTAGCCGTATTCCTTCGGGAGTTGCTCCAGGCTGCTGGCGTCGCAATAAACTACAGTTCCCGGCGAAACGCGATGGAGAAACTTTCCCCGCCGAAAGCCACCGTAGCTGAGCGAGCATGGGAACGTCGGCGTTCCTGAAGTGATGACTTCTGGAACGTTTATTCCAGACCGCTCAAGCTCGCTCACAATTTCCAGCAGACGATCGTAGCCGCGATGCGCCGCGCTGGTCCGTTCACCCTCTGGCACGCCGCCATATTGACCGTCGTAGTAATGCAGCCCACGGAACTCCAGCCCCGCATCGGCGATCGCCCGCGCCAGTGCGACAATTTTGTCATTCCCGCTCTGCTCGATTCCCGTGCGATTCATGCCGGGATTAATATCGAGGAAAACTCCCACCTGGCTGCCGCGCCATTGCCGCACCTGCTCGTCGTTTTCAGCCAGCACGGAGATGCGCACGTTCGGAAACTGTTGCGCTATCTCCCGCGCCCGGCGGGCATTTGCGCCCAACACCGGATAGGCGAGGAGCACGTCTGCCGCGCCGCTCTGGCAGGCCACCAGCAGCTCGAGTGTGGTGGCACACTTGAAATTGGGGATGCCCCGATCCAACAGCATGCGCAGCGTGAAGCCCAGCTTCGCGGTCTTAATGTGCACGCGCCAGCGATTCGCATCACCGCCGAGCAACTTCAGGGTCTGGTCGATGTTCGACGCGATCACTTCCGGATAGATCACCAGCGCGGGAGTGAGAACATCCTCGATGCCAGAAATGCGATAGCGCGGGTCCCAACTGAATTCGCCTAGCATATTTTGCATGGCCGTCATGGCCTCGATGATAGCGCGAGCACCCGCCGGTTGACGACCCTCATCGCCAAGAGTAGTCTCGCTGAACCTTCATGTGTGCGAGAGGGCCATCTGGCAGATCATATCGAGGCAAATCATAGCGGTCCAAGTCATAGCCGTCCGGATTTAGTTCGCGGCCTCGGTCTGTGGGCCGCCACTGCCATCGTGATTGGCGACTCCATCGGTACGGGCATTTTTCTTGTCACCAGCGATATGGCCCGCTCCGCCGGCTCGGTTGCCCTGGTTTTTGCCGCATGGATCATCGGTGGCCTGATCGTGCTGTGCGGCGCATTCTGCTATGCCGAACTGGGCGCGGCATTCCCCAAAGCCGGCGGCCCTTACGTCTACCTTGGCCGCGGTCTCGGTCCGCTCTGGGGATTTCTTTTTGGCTGGATGAGTTCGTTTCTTGATCGGCCGGTGGCCATGGCAGGACTAGGAGCAGGATTTCTTCGACTGGTTGGATTCCTGTTCCCGGTTGTGAGCATGCCGCTCTTCAGCGGCCATCTCGGAAGTTACAACTTCACTTTCACGCTGGCACAACCGCTTGCGGCGCTGGTCGTGCTGGCGGTGACCGCCATCAATTACCTGAATGTGCGGACGGGCGGTGCGATTCAGGTGTTGCTGACTTGCCTGAAAGTCGGGACGATCGTCATGATCGTTGTCGCCGGCGTCCTGTTCGGAAAACACAATGTGCTCGAAGCCACCCCAGCGGTCGCGCCGTTGGCTTCAGGAATGCTGCGCTGGGCAACCATCGGCGCCGTGCTGACTGCACTCGTTCCCGCCATGTGGGCCTATAACGGTTTCAACGACCTCGGCGACTTAGGCGAAGAAGTACTGCATCCTCAAAGGAACATTCCTCTGGCAATTATTCTGGGACTGCTCACGGTTGGCGGTCTCTATCTATCGGCGAACGTTATTTATTTCCACTCTTTGACCTTCGCCCAGATTGCTTCTTCCCCGCACGTCGCGTCCGATGTGGTGCGTTCCTTCGCCGGGTCCCGTGGAGCCGTCTGGCTCACCATCGCCATGGCTATTTCTGCCTTAGGAGCGCTCCATGTCGTGGTGATGACGGGGGCGCGCATTCCCTACGCGATGGCGCGCGACGGCGTCTTCTTCAACTTCGCTCAGCGCATTCAACCCACTTTTCACACACCCAGCGGCGCGCTGATTTTTCTGGGCACCGTCGCGGCGCTGCTCGCATTGACCGGGACGTTTGAGGAGCTTTATTCGCTATTTGTGTTTGCGGTATGGATTTTTTTCGCGTTGACCGCGATCGCGCTTCTTCGCCTGCGCAGAATCGAGCCCGGACTGACCCGGCCGTACCGCGCGTGGGGTTATCCGTGGACGCCGCTTATTTTCTTATTTGCTGCGCTCGCTCTCACCATCAACCTGTGGATGGTTCGCCCCGTGCGTTCTTCGCTCGGCCTGGCAGTGATCATCGCAGGCATTCCATTTTTCTACCGCTGGCAAAAGGCGGCTCGTGCCTCTACCACGCCAGCAGCCTAGTTCTGGTGGACCGGCAGAACCGATTGACTACGGAGCGCTATGACCGGAACACTGCAACACACCCAGATACGCGTTCCACGGGCCGACGGCGTCTCGATACTGGTGCGCCATCACGCGCGATAGTTGATGCAGGTGCGTAAGGTCGTGAACCGCCCACGTTGCCAGAAGCTCTGACAGCGTCACCGTTCCAAGCACTGGATGCTTCCCTCTCCGCTTCAAATCTTGCCGCTGTAAATTCAGGGCCCGCAACGCGGCCAGACTTTCCCCACGCAGGTGCGCGAAATCGTCAAGAAGCTGCTCCAAGGATTTATCCTGCCCCTCTTTCAAGTGCGCAAAACGGTCAAAGGGATCAAAAGGCTGCGCTTCCCCGCTCTGGAGTATGACCCGCACCCTCGGCATCCAGTCCGTGCGTTCCCCGACGATCAGGTGACCCACAATGTCGAACGCGCTCCAGCTATCTTTTCCCTGATTGTTGCGTCCTTCGTTGCTGCGTACCCAGATGTTCGGCAGGCCGCGCAATTGTGCATTCAGGGTTGCAGGGGTGCGAGTGAGAAGTGCGACGGCCTCAGCGATGCTGACTTCGTTTAAGCTTGCCATGCCTACGTAGATGCATGCGCGGCGCCATGGACTCAGGCGAGGGAGTATAAGCGAAGTGTTTTTGGGAAAGCACCGGCTTTCGAGCGCTTCGTCTACTGACTGGCGGAAGAACCTGCGGAGACTCCGAAGGTCTCCGGCGGGTCAAAGAAACTCTGGTGCCACAACGCAGCGTCTGACAGGGTTCCCGCCTTCCACTGCTGAAGAACCGGCAGCGTGACCGCGATCATGCCTCCATCCGCGGAATCGAAAATCAGCACGATTCCTCCGAGGCTTCCCGAGTTCTTGGCAATTTCCGCATAGCGTTGTTCGAGGAGGGATTTTGCGAATTCCAGCTTTTCCTGGCTAGTGCTGTTCTTTGCATTTTCGTCGAGCTTCTCAACCGATAAGATTTTTACGCTCTTACCTCGCAGGGGTCCCCAATCGCCGGGAAATGTAGAAGTCTCTTCGCGGACCACGTGGAATAAATCCGCGGCTGCGGGCGCTGCTCCGGGTTTTGCATCCACGTCGGGAATCTCATCGGGCATTTCGAGATTGGTGCGCCACACCCATCCCCGGGACAAACCGGAAACCCGTACGTGAACCCAGTCGGCGTTGAAGTCAAGCATCTCGAACTCGTCGTGTTCACTGGCCAGAAACAACGTTTTGGCCTTCAAACTCGGCGCATCGACTACGGGCGTACCGGACTTTCTCACGGCTACAAGATTTTTGGGGTGCGCCTGGTTCTTGAGGATTTCCTCCAGGCTCTCGGCCTCGGCCTTCAACCCCGAAGGGACAGCAGTCGCCGCGGGAGCGGGCCCTGCGGGAACATCGGCCGTGCGGGCAGCGAGACCCTGCGCCACGGAGGAAGGAAAGGTTCCGCCTGTCTCCGGCAATCGTGGCGTGGGCGCTGATGGCGCGGAATCCGCAGGCGGATGAACGATTGGTTTTGAGGAGGAAGGAGGCGGCGCAGAGACGGTTGGCGGTTGAGTGGAAGAGATGGACGCCGCAGCTACCGGAGAATTCGCCGCCGTTGTTGATGTTGCCGTTGTAGACGCTGCCGTGCTTGACGCTGCCGTTGCTGCGGGTCCCGCTGCTGCCCTCTTGCCGAGTTCCTCTGCCAGCTGGTCGAGCAGGTCCGCTTCCAGCCGGCCATTGGAAGTTAGCAATTGATACCCAGAGCGTGAAGGAATCGGATCCGGATACCAGGCGGTCACCTTGGTACTCACATGCACGACCGACCCGCCCGAGGCCGTGGCGCTCACCTGAACCGTCGACTGGAAATAGCCTCGCTGGTAGCGGTCAAGCGGTCGATCGCCCGGAAGGGCAAAGCCATCCAGCGCCGGAAGGCGGCCCGCCAGCGAAGACGACATGTCTTTCAAAGCCTTCTCGACCGTTGCTTTCGATTCCGCGAAGCTCCGCTCGTAACCGCCGCCTTGCGCCGTGCCGCGCTCGACGAGCAGGGTGATAACCATAATCCCCAGGAGCGTACAAATGAATCCTTGGCACCATCGTCTGCACACCCTGGATTCCCGCTTCATGGCAGCGACTCCAGCGAGTCGCGGAAGACCCAGCCATGCTGCCCATCTCGCGTTTCGACGCCATACCAGTACGGAGTCGAAATCAGGATCAGAACCTCTGTGCCCGTCGTCAGCGCGCTCAGGGTGCTCGCGGTATGGAAGGGCGCGGACTTGAGCGGAGCGCCGGGCGATTTCACCAGTCGCTCCACCTGTTGCCGAAGATCGTGGACGTGTTGCTCAAGGGTCACACCGGACGCGACCTCGCCCGGGGCGTTTTGGCTCGAAACGCTTGGGCTCGAAACGCTTTGATTCGAAGCACTCTGACCGGAGGCGCTGCTTCCGGCGGCGGATGGATCTGCCGACCCTGCGGGCGGAGTTCGGCTGGAACTCTGCGCGTCGTGGCTGGAACTATCATTCGCAACTTCCGCCGGAGTTGTCCTGGCCGACGCAACCTCGCCTGGCGCCGGTGCAGCAGAAGGTGAGGCCGCGCGTTCATTGCCGCCATTCGGCGATTGAAGCTGCTTTGGTTGAGGCTGCTTCTTGGCCAGCTGACTCTGCCGTTCCTGTTCCGCTTCGATCGTCTGCTGCTTCATGAGTTCGATGGCGTCGAGGTGATCCTTGATGTCCTTGTATTCGCTGCTTTCTACCGAGCCGTTCGAAGCATGCACCGTGTGGCGGAAGTCCTCGACGAAAACCGCGTCGACACGCAACACAGTGTTCTTGTTGCCTTGAGGCTGCAGAACGTAGCGCACAGCCAGCGTCCCGACGTCGCCGGCATCTTTAAAGTTTCGAGGGTCGAGCGTTTGCAGCCTGACTTTATAGAAAACCTTGCCACCTTCGGTCCAGGGAGGAAATGCATGCGTGGAATCGGCGGGCTTGGCGCCGACGACGTACTGATCTTTGTTGTATTCCTTGGTGCCGCGGATGATGCCGTTCTGTGCCACGTCTCGTACGACCTGCTCGACTTCCGCTTCGGTAAAAGGGACGTTCACGATCAATCCCTCGCCGTAGGAAAGCTTATCCTTCTCGCGGGCTTGAAGGAAAGGCGCGAAGGTGGCCAACAAAACGAACGTCGCCATCAGGAACAGCGGAGACACGCCCGCCCGATGCAACTTGCTATTGAGTCTCTCCATTTTTCCCAGAACCAGTTTACCGGCAACCGGCTTATCCACGTTGAGCTGACCCATTTATTCTCGCGACCCGACAAGCCCGCTCTTCCACAGAGCCAACCCCACTGAGCCACACAATACTCTCAGCCGAGAGCGGGGAGGCTGTCAACCGGTAGGGCCTTGCGGGTCGAGAATGAGGACCAAATCTCATAACCGCGGGTCATCTTATTGGATCAAGTTAACGAATGACGATCTTATTGCAGCTGATCGTCGTTCGAACGTGGTAAACACCGGCTGACCGGGCGCAACATTCATCCGCCGGATGCATCCCGCGGCCCAGACAAGCGGTATATACTTTGGACGCTTGCGTTTCATTCGACGCGCGTTGGGGCTTTCAATTTGGCCCCCAGCCGAGCGACTCATGCAAAACCGGAATCCGCGGTTTGATCCCCAGGATCGGGCGAAATCGACAAACTCGCCGGGCGTGAGCGTTCCCGCGAAAGGTGATAGTTCCGGCTCTGACCTTCCCTCCGACCTCGACGCTACTTTAATCGATTTTCCGCAATCGCCTTCGGATCCTGATGCCACCCTGGTCGATGGTGATGCTCCGTTCGGTGTCCCGACTCCGCCTCCCCGTTCTCCTGCGCCCTCTCCCGCACCTGCACGCCCTCGGATCGTTGCACCCGCTCTGCAGCCCGGCGCTGTGCTGGGCGGCCGCTACGAAATCCTGCAACTGCTGGGCGAGGGCGGGATGGGCGCAGTCTACAAGGCCATGGACCGCGAGCTGGACCGTCCAGTGGCTCTCAAGCTGATCCGGCCGGAACTGGCCGCCAATTCTTCGATCCTGGCGCGATTCAAGCAAGAGCTGCTGCTGGCTCACCAGGTCACGCACAAGAATGTGATTCGTATTTATGACCTTGGCGACGCCGATGGTGTGAAGTTCATCACCATGGAGTTCGTCGAAGGCCAGGACTTGCGCACTCTCATCCAGGAGAAGAAAAAGTTTTCTCCCGAAGACGCGGTGGAAATCACGCAGCAAATCTGCCGCGCTCTCGAAGCTACCCACAGCGTGGGAGTAATCCACCGGGACTTGAAGCCCCAGAACATTATGCGCGATCAAACCGGCCGAATCCTGCTAATGGATTTCGGCCTGGCGCGCACAGTGGCCGGCGAAGGCATGACCCAGACCGGAGCTTTGGTTGGGACCATGGAATATATGTCGCCGGAGCAGGCACTGGCAAAGGAGTTGGACCAGCGCTCCGACCTTTTCACTCTGGGCCTGATTCTCTATGAGCTATTGACTGGCGTGACGCCGTTCAAGGCGGAGAGCGTTGTGGCCAGCTTGATCCGGCGCACGCAGGAACGAGCGGTTCCCGTCTCTGATCACGACGGGACAATTCCACGGCCGCTTAGTAACGTCGTCAGCAAGTGTTTGGAGCGCGACCCCAAGTTGCGCTACGCGAGTGCTGCCGAGTTGCTGCGTGACCTCGAGGCATGGCAGAGCAATCGCGCCGCGGCAACGCTGGGTTTTCAGCCGGCCGTCGAGCCCTGGGCGCGGACCGTTCACTGGCCGCTCGTGACCGGGATTGCCACAGTAGTCGTGCTGGCGATTGTCAGCTACGTATTTCGGAGCACACTATTTTCGCCTGCGAAGAAGACCGCAGCCGCGCCGGCCCTCTCGCTGGCGGTGATTCCCTTTCATAATGCATCGGGCGATCAGTCCTGGGACTGGCTGGGGCCGAGTCTTGCCGATATGTTGAGCACCGATGTTGGGCAATCCACGCATCTGCGAGCGGTTTCTTCGGACCGCGTCCAACAAGTTTTTCACGATTTGCGAATCACGCCCGATTCTGTGGTCGATTCCTCAACCCTCGGCCGGGTTGCCGAATTCACCAATGCCGACACTCTAGTTTGGGGACAGTACACCAAGTTGGGCGATCAGATTCGCATCGACGCGACGCTGCAGGATCGCAGACACAATCGCACAATCCAATTGAAGGCGGAGGCGACCAGCCAAGACGATCTGTCGCCGGCGGTGGACCGGTTGGCGGCACTGATCCGCCAAAACCTGGCCTTGTCATCGGATCTGGTGAAAGAACTGCAGGCGCAATCGTTCAAGCCGACTTCGACTTCCGTGGACGCTCTGCGCGATTACAACCAGGGACTGCAGTTATTGCGCCAGGGAAATAATCTCGAGGCTCAGAAGCAGCTTGAGGCTGCCACAAAAGAAGATCCGCAATTTGCCGTCGCCTATTCGCGGTTGGGCGAAGCTTATTCTGCGCTTGGACACGATGCGGAAGCCGAACAGTCGTCGCGCCGCGCGGTTGATTTGAGCCAGAATCTTCCTTTGGCGCAGCGGTACTTCATGGAGGCCAGTCTGGCGCGGGTTTCCAAGGACAACCCGAAGGCGATCGCCGCGTACGAAAGTCTGGCCAAAAGTTTTCCCGATAACCTGGACGTGCAGTTCGCATTGGGAAGCCTCTACGAAGATGCCGGCGACCTCGACAAAGCGCGCTCCTATTATGCGAACGTGCTGCGAGCCGACAGCAAGAATCTCGACGCGCTGCTTTCCATGGGGCGCGTGGAGATCAAAGCGGGCAATCCGCAGAAGGGACTGGATCCGCTCGATCAAGCGCGGCATATCGCGATCGACCTGGACAACCAGGAGCAGCAGGCCCTGATCCTCCAGGCCACTGGGATTGCATACAAATTGATGAACAAGCCGGCCGAGGCCTTACGGAATTATGAGGACTCGATGGCGATCAACCAGAAACTGGGACAAAAACGCGGAGTCGCGGCCAGCCTGGCGGAAATTGCGCAAGTGCAACTCTCGCTGGGAAAACCGGATGCTGCCTTGTCTGCGTATAACGATGCCCTCAAGATCCGGCAGGAAATTGGCGCGAAGAAAGATGCGGGTGACACGCTCATCGATCTTGGCGATCTTTATCTTGAGCGTGGCCTGCCCGACAAAGCGCTGCAGATGTTTAAAGAATCGCTGCAGATTCAACGCGAAGCCGGAGACGAGAGCTACCAGGCTCTGTGTTTGAGCAACATCGGCACCGCCTATTTGCAAAAAGGCGAGACCGAAGATGGTCTCACCTACTTGCAGCAGGCCCTTCAAATTCGTGAAAAGCTGAACGTGCCGGGAGACATTGCCGAAACTCTGCAACACCTGGGAAGCGCTTACGGCAGCCTGGGACAATACGATCAGGCGATGACTTCCTACATGCGCAGCCTGGATTTGTATCGCAAGGGCGGCGACAACCAGGGTGCGGCGGTCGTCTCGCACAGCATGGGCTTGATTTTTGAGCATCAGGGACGATTGGGGCCGGCCGTAGACGCATTGCAGGATGCGGTCAAGGCGTTTCAGGCTCTGGGCGACCGAAGCAGTGTGCCCGCAGATGCGTTGAACGACCTGGCGGATGCGCTCGCCCAATCCGGACGAGGAAGCGAGTCAGGAAAACCCCTGGAAGAATCCAAAGGGCTGGCTCGCGACCTGAAGAACGATTCGATTCAGGCCGCCATCCTGAACACACAAGGTGATGTCCGCTTTTACCAGGGCGATCTCAAATCGGCGAAGGATTTTTATCAGCAGGCGCTCCGTTTAGCGGGACACGCATCCAACCAGGACGCGCTGCTGACCTCAAGAATGAATCTGGCCCGGGTTGCGATCACGGAGGCAGGTTCTCATTCTGCGATCTCTCACTCTGCGATGAATGATCTGCGAAGTCTCGCGCAGCAGGCTGATGCTCGGGGCAATCAATACATTTCCGTCGCCTGCTCGGTACTGCTGGCCGAGGCCATGATCACTGACAAGGATTATTCGCATGCCCGCCAGGAGTTACTGCGGGCCCTGGCCAGAAGCGAAAAACTGGGATTGCGCCTGGAAAACGCCCGGATTCACTACCTGTTAGGAACCTCGCTTCGACTTTCTGGAAGCGCACGCGAAGCCACGGCTCAATACCGTGAGGCACGAAACCTGCTCGACGAGATCCGCAAGGAGCAGGGCGCAGAGCACATCATCGAACGCTACGATCTGAAGCCCATCTACGCTGAAGCTTCGCAGTTCGCGCCCCAGGGCTGAGCGCTGCTGTCTTGCCTCCTCAGTCTGGACTATTTCTTCACCACATTCGCCGTCATCGGAATCTGCTGCGGACTTCCCGCAGCGTTGTCGGTGACCAGCAGAGTCGCATTGTGCGCGCCGAGGTCGTCGGCATAAAAACTGACCACGATGTCGCAGCTCTTGCCGGGATTTAAATATTCGCCGCACAAGCTCAGGACTCCGAAGTCATCCCAATCTGAACCCGATCCGAGCTTGATGGTGACACCTGTGATCTTCAACGGCGTACTGCCAGGATTGGAAACAGTTTCCAACAGGAACACCAGGTTCCCGAACTTCACGTTCCCGAACTTCAAGCTGCTGGGTGAGAGTCCGATCGCGGGCTGGGTCACCAGCAGCGTTACCTGCGCCGTCGCCGAGTTGTAGTCCACAGAATTGGTCGGGGTGAAGGCCACCGCCAGCGTTTGGCTTCCCGCTGCCAACACGCTGCCCGACGGAGGCGTGTACACAAACGCTCCGGGCACGTTGGCGGTTGCGTCGAGTTGAGCGGAGCTTAGCGGCGTCCCGTACGTGATTGGCGCAGGCGGGGCCCAGGAAATGACTGAGGCTGCCTTGTTCACCATCAACGTCACGGTCGCGATCGCCGTGGAGTAGTCGGTGGCGTCGGCCGGCGTGAACGTGGCCGACAAAATCTGCGTGCCCGCGTTCAACACCGTCCCTGCCGCCGGACTGTAGATGAAAGCGCCCGCCACGTTGGACGCAGCATTCAACTGCGCTGCGCTTAAGGCCGTCCCGTAGGTGATTGGAGCGGGAGGCGCCCAGGAAATGATTGGCGCCGCCTGATTCACTACTAACGATACGGTGGCCGTTGCGGTGGTGTAATCGGCGTTGTCGGTCGGCGTGAAAGTCACCGATAGTGTGTGTGTCCCCGCAGTCAGCACTATTCCAGCTGCCGGCGTGTAGGTAAATGCGCCCGCCACGCTGGCCGTTGCATCGAGTTGTAGCGTGCTCAATGCCGTCCCGTAAGTAATTGCGGCCGGCGGAGCCCAGGTGAGAACTGGTGTAGCCTGCGCCACGTTGTAGGTCACGGAGCTGGGCACACTCTGGTTGCCAACTGCATCCTGCGCATAAACCGTGAAGGTGTGCGAACCGACCGAACCGCTCACCGGACTGCTGAGCGGACCGGTGTTGCCGGTCGCGGGGATATTCGCGGTGCCTGTTGGTCCGCAGAGTACAACGCCGGAGCCTCCATCCGTACAGCTATAGTTTGCAGTCACCGACTGGCCGAACAGCGGCGACGCTGGCGAAATCGTCGGACCAACGATGAACGGCGCTTTCTTATCCACTTCAAACGGACCAAAAGGACCTTGAGGAACGGAGGTGTTGCCCGCCACATCCTGCACCGTGACCGCCGCGATCGAGGCACTGTTCGTTTCGGTTCCTGCGGGGATGCTGGTCGTAACGTTGAACGAAGCTGGTCCAACCAAACCCGAGCCCCCCGCGTTATCGCTCGCGGTACAGGGAACGATGACATCGGTCGCCTGCCACGCAGGAGCTGGCGGCGTGCAACTCACCGTGGGCGGAATTGTATCGACTTGAATCGTAATCGTGGGATTGGCGCTGCTCACCTGTCCGCCGCTATTGGTAATCGTGTTTTCGACGGTACCCGCACTATCCGTGGCGAAGAATGTCACCACCGTCGCTCCTTGAGAAGTAGCCGGAATGACGATCGATCCACTGGTTCCAGAGAGCGTTCCCGTGGGAGGGGTCGGGAGGTTTGCTCCTGTGGCGCTGTAATTGATGGTGGCGACCGCGGGCAAAGAAGCTGGCGGATTCGTGTTGTTGCTTGGGACAATCTCGGTGCTGTTGAAATTCAGCGTTACGCTTCCGTTCGTCCAGCCGCTGTTCAGTGCCGGGGTCGTGGTGGCAGCGGTGCTCGGTTGAACCGCGCCGAGAATCGGAATCAGGGTGGAATTGAAATTGTTGGTGCGCCCGCCGCTGGTCGCGGCGTCGCCGCTGATGCCGCTGAAAATGTTTACCAGCCCCTTGCAGGTATTGTCGCCACTGGCGCCGCAGTTGAGCGCAGTGTCCTTGCCCATGATGTAGCCGGGAGCGATGATCGGTTTTTGAGATGGATCGAGGTTATAAGTGTTCGAAACGTTGATCAAAGCGTTCGTGCCGGTGTTCGGGCAGTTGGCTCCGCTTGGGGTTCCGCTCGCCGAAGTCGTGCACAAATCCGTAGTGACTACGCAGGCATAATTGCCGGAACCCGTGTCCTGGTGCTGGCAGGTGCTGCCCTGAAACGGAGTGTTGGTCACCAAATCAGAAAATTGCTGATCCGTGATCGTCTGAACCGTACCCTGCATGAACACGCCGGAGAACGCGCCGTTTCCCAATCCGCTCTGGGAGTAATCCGTTATCGCAGACAGTGTGGGCGTGTAGTTAAAGGTCGTCGTGGTCGTCTGCAGCGGCTGGTTAATCGTGATCGGCGCCAGCGGCAGCGAACTGAACGACCAGCTGATGATGTCGTTGTTTTCGACCAGCGAACCAGTCGCGGCAGTGAAGCCCAGGTAGGCGCTTCCGTTGCCTGTCAGGTTCAGTTGTGTGGCAATGTTCAACGTCGCCTGCAGGATAAGGGTGCTGTCCAGGTAGACGGAGAGATTGTTGCAACCGCTGGCGCAGGTCCCCGGCGGCAAATAGTTCACCGTAATCGTGTGGATGTTTCCATCGGACAGGGACATGCCTGAAGGCAAAGGTTGCAGCGCCAGCTTCGCAAGATTTCCGTCCGGGCACATGTAGTCGTGATCCGCACTGTTCGGTGTAAGCGTGCTGGCGTTGTTGGGCCCGCAGCTTTGCACGGCGATGTGGTTGCCGTTGGGATCGCTGTAGTTGGTGTTCTGAAAGGTATCGACTTCGATGGCAAGGCTGTTGGTAATGGCATTCCCCGGCCCGCTCGCCGTGGAAACATCATTGTTGCCGTAAGACATGTTTTGGCCGTCCCCGGTATAACCGAGCGCGCCTGTGCCCGCCGGATCATTCTGGATGACCAGCGCCATACCGTCGGCGGGAAACGCACAGCCGTAACAGGAATTCGTATTCGAAATCTGAAACTGAAACGCCGTGGTGAATCCTGTGGAGAGCGGCTGCTGCAGGTTGAACCAGGCTGAACCATGCTGGTTTGTATTCGCGGTCGTCAACCGCAAACCGCCGCTGCCAGTGACCGTTGGCTGGTTGGGAGAGCCATTTGTCATTACTTGGCAGCTTGACGCTGGAGTTCCGTTGTTTGCGCAAACATTCGTCGGGCTGAAGCCCCCCACGGGAAAGCTGAACGACTGCGCGGCCATCGGTTGCGACCCCAAGATGACGCCGACGAGCAGTCCTACAGCCACACAACCACCACGCAGCGCGGTCTTCATTCTTCGCTTTCTCCGTTTTCTGAATGTTCGCAAGAGCGCCAGGCCGAATCCGGAGCGAGTTTTGTCCGCTCAGGGATCGACGCTACGCACTCGTCTAAGGGTTTTGCCGGAATCGAATCCGGCCTGTACGGGGGAGACAGCCGGTGAA